>Ga0210410_10000137_pt1 | contig 109200 bp, 95 predicted proteins | sample IncBWC4MmetaG_FD_161058 | JGI IMG/M metagenome (GOLD analysis project Ga0210410, IMG submission 161058) | Forest soil microbial communities from Barre Woods Harvard Forest LTER site, Petersham, Massachusetts, United States - Inc-BW-C-4-M | ecosystem: Environmental > Terrestrial > Soil >...
CCACCGCGGCTTCCTTCTCTCGTTTTTCGATCCACGCGTCACGCAACGCCATAAAACCCCCTTGCCTACAAAACGGCACACCGCCTTTCCACAAAGGCAGTTGTGTAAGCTCGAATTATGGCACCCACACCTTCATGCGGCAACCTGCCCTTTGGACCGCGGCAGGCCACCTGCCGCTTTGTCTTTCTCCCTCTCACCTCGATTTCGCCCGCGCGCCGTAACTTTACGAAAGTCGAGCGGCTAAGTGACGAGCTCAACGTTTTCGCCGAGCTTCCGTGTACCTATTCCGTACCGGAGAGACTTCCCAGAGTCAGTGCGGGTGTTCAGACTGGAAGAGTGAATTATGCATGTTGACGATGCGCCAGCGCCCACCTCTGCGGCGGCACATCGCCATTCCGTGCCCTCGCGGATGTTCTTCGGGGGTGACAATGCTGTAGTCGTACGTATACCAGAGCGCGTCCCCGAAAAGACGAATGTCGTGCACTTCCATGCGGTACTCGACCTCGGGAGCAAACCGCAGATAGCGTTTCTGCAAATACTCCATAACCTGCTCTCGTCCGCGAAATTCCCCGACCGGCGTATAAAGAACCACGTCAGGCTCAAAGCAGTCTGCCAGTTGCTCTGTTTTTCCGAGGTCGAACGCGGCGTTGCAATCTTGCATCTGTTTTTCCATCTCCGCGTAGCCCGCTTTCGCGTCGATGGTCTTTCCGGTCAGCAGACCGATGTGATGCTGAAGGTCGATCGTCAATCCCATCTGTTGAATTAACTCCACGCCAAAAATTCCGTCGATCGCGTGACCGCAGCCTTTGCCAATTGCGCTCAAGTCGACGGCTGGGAGCTTAACCTCGCGAAGTTTGTGATTTGCGATCGCGACTTCCCCGATCGACACTTCACCTGCGTTAGTAACTGTGCTGCCCGTCCAGGAAGCGACGCGGACTTTTCTGGCACTAACGGATGAAAAGGAATTGAGATTCGCGAAGGAGGTGGCGGCTGTATCGACGAGGAAATACTTTTCCACGCCATCGGCTTGCAGCTTGACCATTGGCAAACGATCGCATGGCTCAAGCTGGATTTCGTCGACGGAATGATGCCTACCATCGCCGGCCTCTTCCACTTCGGGAGGTTCTTTACATTCGGGGCAATCGGCAGGCGGCGCGGGCCGCGGCTCTTGCGCTCTCAGAAATGGGCAGCAACTCACGAGCAGTGGAAGGACAGCAAGAAGACATTTCACAGCACGACCGGTCGTATCTTTAAATAATGAGAACCGGCTTGGGCCAGCGCAGGGCATGGCTAGGCTGCTTTCCGTGAGCTTTTGCGTTGAATGCCGTCGCGCTGGCTCGACCGGCTACGCGCGATCAGCTGCTCGAAAGACGCACGCGCCAGACGCTTTGCTTGCGGATCTTTAAGCAGCTTATTGCTGTGGTGAAAAGCCATGGCAATGCCCATCATCTCGTAGGCGAATTGCTGCGGATCGACGCTTTCGCGGAACTGCTTCTCTTCGATAGCCGTCCGCACGACGCGGGCGATGGTCTCTTGCCAAGCCGCCATCTTTTCTACCAACAGGTCTCGCACGGGACCTGGCCGATCATCAAATTCCTGGGCAAGGGCCATGAGCATGCAGCCGCTTCTCCGGTCACGGCCGCGAATCCAATCGAAGTAACCGTCAAAGAGTGTTCGAACGCGCGGCTCGCCCCGCGGCGCGGCCAGGGCAGGTATGATTACCGTTTTCGTGAAGCGGGCGGTAACCTCTCGCAATACTTCGAGCTGAAGTTCCTCTTTCGAACGGAAGTGCGCGAAAAGACCGCTCTTCGAGCGGTTGAGGGCGGAGGCCAGAACGCCCAGGGTCAAACCCTCGAGGCCAATCTCGTGGGCGATGGAGAGGGCGCGGTCGACGATTCTTTGATGGGCGTGGAGGTCTCGTTTCACGGCAGGATAATAATACGACCGGTCGGTCGTGTCAATGCAGAATTCTCCGAGATGCGCGGGCCATAGTGCGGCTTCGTTTCAGCGTTTCGAAGGCAAATAAGGCACAAAGCCGCGCGTTTTCATCCGCAGCCGGTAAACCGAATGAGTCGCAGTGATATACAGAGTGCGATAGTCCTTATCGCCCCACGTAAGGTTCGCCGGCTGTTCCGGAATCACGATCGTTCCGATGTGGCGACCCTCCTTGTTCCAAACCCAGAGGCCATTCGGCCCGGTTACAAATAGATTCCCGGAGTCATCCACCTTAATCCCGTCGGGGACACCATCACTCTTTCCGCCTGGCTCCTCGCCGAAGACTCGTCCGTTCGTCAGCGTGGCGTCCGCGGAGAAATCATAAACGCGAATGTTGCGTTGTTCGCTATCGTCTACGTAGAACCGTTTGCCATCGGGAGAGAAAGCCAAACCATTGGGCTGCGTAAGCTCCTTGGTCAAGAGCCGGACTCGGCCTTTCGCGTCGAGTCGGTAGACGCCCTGGAAGGGAATCTCTTGCTTCTCGCCCTTGGGCAAATCCATCGTCGGGTCGGTGAAGTAGATGGCGTCATCGGGTCCAATCACGACATCATTGGGACTATTGAATTTCTGTCCTTCGAAATGATCCGCCAGGATCGTGTACTTCCCATCGGGGCTGATGCGAATGATGGCCCGAAGCACGCTCGCGCAGTCGAGCAACCGAAGCTGCCGGTCAAACGTACTTCCGTCGGGATCACCAAGGGCAATGAGCTCTTCTTTGTGGCCGTCGGGATAAACCCGAAAAATCTTATTGATTTCCTCGTCGCTCACGTAGACAAATCCGGCGCTATCCCAAACAGGTCCCTCGGTAAAGCCGAATCCGGTGGCCAGGGTCTCGAGCTTCGCGTCGCGCACGACAAGCTTCCAAAACTCCGGCGAGTCGGCCCGCAGTTCGAAAGTGCGCTTCGGTTCATGATCTTGTGCTGAGGCAGCACCAGCTCCGCACAAAAAAAGGAGAGAGGCGAGCAATATCCGGATTCTTACAGTCGAGTTTGTCATGGGCAGGCCTTTTCGATCCTGAATGAACGAAGACAAGTTTGCACTACGCCACTTAGCTCCGTTCATCAGTCGTTGTTTTTCTCGCTTCGTTTTTCGTGCGCGTTCGACGCGGGCGCGATTTTGCCGCTCCTCGCAGAAGCAACGAGAAAACTGATCAGGTCGTCGATCTCGTTTGGGGTCAACGTCGAGCCATAGTTCGAAGGCATCAATGGCTCGCTGGAGCGAACCAGGCTTTGTAGTTCCGCCTTTGTGAGCAATTGAAATGCGCCGTCGAGCGTCTGCAGCTGGACGGAAAAGTTGTCTTCGTTTCGCAAGACGCCGGGGAACTTCTGGCCATCGCGCAGGGTCGCAATTGAAAGGCGACCCTCCACGCTGCTATTCTTATTCTGCTTCGAAACAATAGCGGACCGGATTTCTTCGGGTGCTCGAGTGCGGCCATACCAGGAAAGGTCCGCGGCAATGAAGCCGCCCGCTCCCTCTACCATGTGGCATTCGGAGCATCGCGCTTTGCCAAAAAAGAGTGCTTTCCCACGTTGCGCTACGCCAGAGACAGTTCCGCCGCCAATCTTGCCCTGAAGCAACCGCAGATAACTTACGAGCGCCCGGACTTGCGACCTATCCATGGTGCTGAAAGAAGGCATTCCGCGCGCTGGGATGCCGCTTTGGATGATTTGGAAAAGCTCAGCGTCGGACCGTCGCTGAACAGATGTGCGGGTTGCAACATCCGGTGCGCGTTCGCCGCCCCGGCCGTCCAAGCCGTGACACCCCGCGCAACGCGATTCGAAGGTTCGGCGTCCTTCGTCGTGTCCTTGCTTTGCCTCAGACGCCTGACCTGGAAAGCTCGGCGCTCCATGTTCCTTCCCACGAGATGTTGGCAAAAATAAGAGCAAGGAGGCCAGTAAGGCCACAGATTTTATCAAGCCACGCACAGCGGCGATTGCATGAGGTTGCTCAGGGAGCATAGTGTAATCTTGAGGACAGTCCTCGCAGTTTTTCCAGTGTGTACGGCCCTTGCGAAGGTTAAAAGTTTTTACACCTTAGAACCGGAATTTTGCCGCAATCTGCATAACACGAGCCGCGTTTGCGGCTGTGACTATCCCAAAGGCGCTCGAATCGATGCTCCCGCTAATACTTTGAGACTGAAACTGAGCATGATTGAAAACGTTGAAAGCCTCGAATCGGAGCTCCAGCACCTTCGACTCCGTGAGCTTGGTATCTTTCAACAAGCCTAGATCCCAGTTGTTCAGACCTGGGCCATGGAAGAACGACCGGTTGGCATTCCCGATCTGGCCCAGACTCTCCTTGCTGAAGAGCGAAGTGTTGAAGTAGGGAATGGATTGGCCGTTGGAATCAAGCTTGCGAGGATTCGTATTGTTCAGGATCGTGCCCGGAGTGAAATTTGGGCGGTCTGTCCCGCTGGAACCCGCCAAAGAGATATCGTGGCCTTCGGAAATGCCGATGGGCAAGCCGGTTGCAAATGTGGTTATGCCGGAGATTTGCCAGCCGCCCGCTATTTTATCTGCCCACCCATTGGTTGCATGGAAGAGCTTTTCGAACGGAAGGTTCGCGGTGTAGCTGCCGACGAAATTAGACTTCACATCGAACAGGCAGAGTCCTCTGCTGACGTGTGGATCGTATGGATTTACCGGATCTTCGAGGCCGGAAGAGTTAGTCAAACATTTTGAGTAGGTATATCCGAAGAGAAATTCTCCGCGGCTGCTGGTATGGCGAAGTGTGGCCTGGAAGGAATGATACGCGGAATTCGCCATCGTTTTTTCATAGGCGTTGGATCCGAATGGAACAAGCACGTCGTTCGCCTGATTGAGTCCCGCAAGGAGGCGCGTGCTGGCAAAAGAATTTATCCCCGGGTAGCCAGGAGCGGCCACGCCGGGAGCCAAAATGAAGGGTCCGGCATCTTCATTGTGTGGGCTACAGCCGGTAGTGCCAGGAGCCAAATTCGGATTTGTCTGGGCCCCCGTATTCGGATCTGGCTTATCCAGCAAGAAAAGGCAAAGGTTATGGTCGGAGGGATTGGAATTGACGAATGCAATGAGCTTGTGGCCCATGGTGCCGACATAGCCCGCGCTTAATATTGTGTTTCCTCCCAACTGGCGCTGCACGATCAGGTCGAAATCCTCCGCATAGGGCAGGCGGTTCTTGTGGAAGAAGGAAACTTCCGCATTCCCATCAAGTGGTTCGAACTGCGTGAAGTCAAAGGTTGTATTGGGATTGCTGAGTGAGGCGGTGACGGGAGAGAACGGAAATTTCTGTCCGTCGGGTCCGCTAATGCGATCAATATAGGGCGTCTGGAAAAACTTTTGCCCGTTGGGAGCCCAGAACAAGCCGGACGGAACGTCGCCGACCTCCTGGAATTGGCTCAAGTCCTCAAACGCAGTGCGAAACATTCCAAAGCCGGCCCGAATGCTGGTTTTCCCCGGCCCACCGGTTAGCTTGGAAAGAAATCCCTCCGTGGCTGCGGGCGAATACGCCAAGCCGATACGCGGTGAAAATGCATTGTATTGTGTAGGCGCCAGAGTCTGAGGAATTCCTGTGTCTCCTGGAAACACCAGGCCCTTGGGCGCGGTCGTAAACACCTTCGACTGCTGTCCGGGAACAATGGTGTCGATCTTGTTTTGCGTGTCGTACCAGGGGGTGCTAAGTTCCCACCGCAGACCATAGTTAAATGTGAGACTCGACTTCACGCGCCAACTGTCCTGAACGAAAAAGCCGGTATACTTGCTTCGAGAGTCGAGAATCTGTTTGCTGGCCTGGATGAAACCGCCGCCACCCACAGCGCCTAGCAGGAAGTCGACGTAATCCACTCCCGATTCGCTTCCATCGAAGGTGAAGTTTCCATCTTGACCGAAGAGATTGCGATAGTTGATCTGGTCGTAATGATACTGACCGCCGAACTTCCACGTATGAGTTCCCAATACTTTTGTAAAGTTGTCCTGGACCTGATAGGTGTTGTTAAACTGAAAAGGAGTATCTGAAGGGACTCCAATGATGGTCCCGAGATTCCCCAGAGATATTGACGGAACGCCGTCCAAAGCCGGGACGACCGGTCCTATGCCACCGTTGAATGCAGCTCCGCTGCCTGCGGGAGGAACAAAACCCAATTTAGCCATCGTGCCTGGCCCGATAGCTTGCGTTGGCTTGCCAATTTGTACCGCGGATCGGGTGAAGCTGAGGCGAAATTCATTGACGGCGGTGGAACCGAACGTTTTGATATCGCTAAGGGTGGCCAGTTGCGCCCGGCCCGAAGTGGAAGCCGCAAATCCAGGCACATTTGCTCCAATACTTTGGGGTGTCGGATTGTTCAAGTTGAAGTCGTCCAGGAAGTAGTAGCCGGAGATCACGCCGAAGCGCGTATTGTCGTCGATGCGAATGGCACCCTTATCGTCGCGGAGGCGCTGCGGAAGCGACGAAGTAAAAAAGTCAAAACCATTGGCAGTCGCCGCCGCGGAGCTGACTGTCGGGATGAATGGCAATAGGTTATTCGAAAGACCCAGAATGGCTGCCTTCGGGATGATGCCCCCGGGGAAGACGCAGACTGCTGTGGAGGCACAAGCAGGAGTCCAATAGGGTTCGCCGGAGGTCACCGTCTGTCCCGTCGTGGGCTGAAGCCTCTGGGTGAGAATGCTGGCCCACGGCGCCCCCTGAACGACTGCGCTCCCGTCGCTCTGAGAATTGAACAGGCTGAGAGCGTTGACGTTTCCGTTGGCATCGGGCAATACCGTAGAAGAAGGCACGGGCGTGGTAACCGTATTTCCGAGAATCTGCCGGGTGCCCTGGTAATCGCCAAAGAAGAAAAGCTTGTCTTTCTTGATGGGGCCGCCGCCCGTGCCGCCGAACTGGTTCTGTTTAAAGTCTCCTTTCGGCTGCGGCGCTGGATTGAAGAAATTTCGCGCATCAAAATCCGTGTTGCGCAGAAACTCAAACGCGCTTCCATGAAAGGAATTCGTGCCCGACTTCGTGGCAACGTTGATCTGGCCTCCGCTGTAATTGCCGTACTCGGCGTCAAAGTTGTTGGTGATGATGCGGAATTCATCGATGGAGTCAAGGTTCGGAACCACCATCGTCCCGTTATTTTTGCCTTCCTCGACGTTTGCGCCGTTCACCATGAAGCCGTTCGAGCTTTCCCGCTGGCCGTTCACCGACATATTTCCGGGGTTCAAACCGCCAGACGGGGCCCGATCACTTGTGTCGGGAGCCTGGTTGCCATACGCGGAAGGCACGACACCCGGCTGCAACGACAGCAGATCCGTATAAGACCGGCCATTCAGTGGGACATTGACAATCTTGCTGCCCTCGATGACCTGACCGTTCTGCGTGCTCTCCGTTTCGACGTGAACGCTCTCGCTCATCACGGTGACTTTTTCAGACACTGCGCCTACTTGCAGATTTACGTCCACACGCAGAACCGAGTTGACGTCTATTACCAACCCACTTTGCCGGTAAGCCTTGAAGCCTGGCGCTTGCACCTCAACGTCGTACTTGCCGACCGCCAACGCAGGAAAATTGTAGAAGCCCTTCGAGTCCGTCGTGATTTCTGAGCGCACACCTGTCTGCGTTTCAAGGGCGGTCACTTTGGCTCCGACAACGACACCGCCGTTTTGATCCGTCACCACACCGGAGATGCTGCCCGTTATGCTCGCCCACGCCACGGCTGCGCCTAACAAACAGGCAATTGAGGCTGCCGGAAATAATTTGGCAAAATGTCGCATCTATTCCCCCCCGATAAGAACTTCACCCCGGAAGATGTGTCCGCCAGCACTCAGGAAATTGCCATTCTCACTGGATGAAATTCCCGCTGAGTCTGTGAAAAATCCCCTTGTGTCCGTAGATTCCTGATACTGCATCGCGGGGAGCATGTCAACGCTTTTCTTTCCTGAATCGATTTAATCATGGGGAAAAGTGTAACGGCGGTTCGCTCCATGGTTCAAGCACGCGGCATTGGCAGGCGCTCTCCTGCGAATGAAGAGCGGGCGGTTCAGCGCCAGTTATCCATTACGCACTCTCCAGCAAATCCTGCCGAGAGCTTTTGCCTTCCCGCTTCCCGCGCTGTAGCCCCTTCCGCAAGCCAATCCAAGAGTGTTACAGTGCGCCAACAACTGAGACTGAGGAGAAAACTATGTATCCGACCTCTCATCCCAATCTTCCTCCGCGTCGAATGCTAGGCGCTCTGGCTCTTGCGACTCTTCTATTTGCAGGGTTGGCGGCTCTCCCGGCGACGACTCGCGTGAGGGCACGTCAGGACTCCGCTGCCGCCGTTGACGCTGCGGCTCTCCTTGAGGGGTTTCGCCACGTCGAGGTTGCTTCCGTTTCCGATGCGTTGGAACAAATCACCGGGCGCAAAATGTATATGTCGCACCGCATGAGGCCCATTTTTCCCTCGAAATTCGCGGGATTTGCGCTCACCGTCCTCCTGAAAAAAGAGCCGAATCAAGATTCTGACGCCCTCAACGGAATGCTTGCCGCCATTGACCACGGTTCTCCAAACTCCGTTTATGTGATGGTCGTGGAGGACGGCGCCGACATCGCGGGAATGGGCGGCCTGATGGGCACGGCCATGTCTGCGAGGAATTTCTCCGGTGCGGTTATTGACGGTGGTGTCCGCGATGTTGCCTACCTTCAGAAGATCGGCTTCCCTGTGTTTGCACGGGGAATCGTTCCTTCGACTTCTGTCGGCCATTATCGCTTTGCAGGTTCCAATATTCCCGTGGTGTGCGACGGGGTCTCTGTGAATCCCGCCGACATTGTCGTGGCCGATGCCGATGGCGTAGCAGTTATCCCCCGGTCTTTCGCGGCTCAGGTGCTGGCATTGGCACAGGACATGGATTTCAAAGAACATTCCATGTATGCGACGATCGAGAAACTCAAATCCATCGAGGAAGCCGTCAAGAAGTTTGGTCGTCTTTAAATCGGTTTAAATCGTTCCAATTTCCCAAAATGATTCTGGATTCCAAAGCTTCTTTGTAGTATAGAAACGTCGCCGGACAATATGGGTTCTCCTTTCATCGCGTTCTTGTGTGTTTTTCTCGTCCTGCCTGTGGCCGCGCAGGAGAAAACCAGCGTGACGGTTTCGTCCGCTCTTGACGTGCAGCCGGCGGATCTTCTCGTCCAGCCGTCCGGCGCAAACTGGGTCTCCTATAACGGGGATTACTCGGGGCGGCGCTACTCGAGCCTTGCAGAAATCTCTCCGAAAAATGTCAGTCAACTCCGCGCGCAGTGGATTTTTCACATTCGAGAGGCGAATGAACTCGAAGTCACGCCGGTCGTCGTGGACGGGATCATGTTCGTTACGTCCGCCAACGATGCCTTCGCGCTCGATGCTCGCACGGGACGCCAGATCTGGCACTATGCGCGACCTGTCACGCCGGGATTGATCGACGACGCCTCGCAGCACCACAATCGCGGCGTGGCCATTTGGCATTCGAGGGTTTTCATGGAGACGGACAACGCCCACTTGCTCTGTCTGGACGCGCGCTCCGGCCATCTTCTTTGGGATGTCGCCTACACGGATGGAAACAAGAATTACGGGGCAACCAGCGCGCCCCTCGTCGTCAAGGACAAAGTTTTGGTGGGAACGTCAGGGGGCGACGATGGAGTTCGCGGATTCGTTTCGGCCTTCGACGCCGAATCTGGAAAGCTTGCCTGGCGATTCTGGACGATTCCAGGGCCCGGTGAATTCGGGTCTTCCAGTTGGCCCGGGGAAATGTATCTCCGTGGAGGCGGCACCACCTGGATGCCCGGGACGTATGACGCCGAACTCAACACCATTTATTGGGGAACGAGCAATCCCGCTCCGGATTTCGAGGGTAGCGTCAGGCCCGGCGACGATCTTTACACTGATTGCGTCCTGGCTCTCGATCCTGACACGGGCAAACTGAAATGGTATTTTCAGTTCACTCCTCATGACCTCTACGACTACGACGCCAATGAAACTCCCGTTCTTATCGATACTCTTTACAAAGGTGAGTCGCGAAAACTCCTGGTGGAGGCCAACCGCAACGGATTTATCTACGTGCTCGATCGCACTAATGGAAAATTTCTTTCCGCGCTGCCGTTCGTTGAAAAATTAAACTGGGCCAAGGGTATCGATGAACAGGGGCGTCCCATTCGCACTGGACTGCAACCCACGCCCGAGGGGACAAAAATTTGCCCCAGCATGATCGGGGCGACGAATTGGTACTCCCCCTCTTACAACCCGGACACGCATCTGCTTTATTTCATGGCTCTCGAGGAATGCGGGATTTTTTCCTCGAAGCCGGAATCATTCACGGAAGGGCGCACTTACTACGCCACCGGCGTCAGGCACGCGCCGGGAGAGAAAAAAGAAAAAATACTGCAGGCCTACGATCTTGACTCCAACCACATTGAGTGGCGCTATCCGCAGACCGGAGAAGGGGATTCCTCGGGCGGTACGATGACCACCGCCAGCGGACTTGTTTTCTTCGGAGATGACGCAGAATCTTTCGAAGCTGTCGACGCCAAGTCGGGTGCCTCTCTCTGGCATTTTACGACAGGCCAACGGATGCACGCTTCGCCCATGAGTTACGCCGTGCAGGGCAAACAGTACGTCGCGATTGCTTCCGGGATGGACATTTTCAGTTTTGCTTTGCCGTAATAAACAAGGGGTTTTGAAAATCTTCACATAGGAGAAAACCAGAATGATTTCCAATCTTTTCACACGCAGGTCATTCGCAAGCAGGCTGGCCACTTTTTTTTCTGGCCTGGGTCTAGCCTCCATTGCTTCAACCTCCGCGTCCGCTTCGGGCGAACAGGATCAGGGAGGCGTGAAGAAGCTCAATTGGGACGGCAAACCTTCCGACCCCAACTCGTTTATAACCGCGCTGATTGTTCACAACGATGTGCTATACATCGCCGGCCAAGGCGCGCATTCGCACGATACCGGGGAGACTTTTCCCATGGATATCGAGAACCACACGAAGCGAGTCATGGAAAATGTGAAGCACCTGGTCGAAACCGGCGGCGGCACCATGGACAGCATTTTGCAGCTTACCGTGTATCTCGCCAAAATCGACGATTACGACGGCATGAACAAAGTCTTTAAGTCTTATTTCCCGCATGGCGGGCCCGCGCGCACGACGGTCGCCGTCGCCGCGTTGCCAGGAAATTCGCTGGTGGAGATCAATTGCATCGCCGCTGTCACGCGCAAGTAGCGCGGGAGGGGGATTCATCATGGCGCTCAATCTGAGATGGACGCGACGCACGTTTATGGGAAGCCTCGGCGTTATGGCGGGCGCCCTCGTGAACGCAAGAAATCTTTTCGCCGTGCCAGCCGCAGCCGTCGAAAACAAAGTGACGGGTTTCGGAGAATCGGGCAGTGTTTACGACGAACTCGGCGTCACTCCCGTAATTAACGGCCAGGGAACGATGACGATGCTGGGAGGCTCGCTCATGCGGCCCGAGGTCGAAGCCGTAATGGCCATGGCCGGGCGGCATTTCGTAAGCATTCCCGAGCTTGAGGTCGCGGCAGGAAAACGCATCGCGGAGATGCTCAAATTGCCTGAGGACTATACCGCGTTGGTAACCTCCGGCGCGGCCGCTGCGATGCAGTCCGGACTCGCGGGAATTCTCACAGGTGATAATCCACAATTCATCCAACAATTGCCTGATCTCACCGGCATGAAATCCGAAGTGATCATCCAAAAATCCCACCGCAATCCGTTCGATCATCAGCTCCGCTCCACGGGAGTGAAGCTGGTCGTGATCGAAACCCGCGAAGAATTGCGCAAAGCCGTCAATTCAAAAACCGCCATGCTGCATTTCTCGAATTTTGCGAATGCTGCGGGCCAAATCAAAGTCGATGAATGGGCAAAACTCGCGAAGGAATTCAACACTCCTTCCTTCATCGATGCTGCCGCGGACACGCCGCCTGTCTCTCACCTTTGGGATTACACCAAGATGGGTTATGACCTCGCAGCGTTCAGCGGTGGAAAGGCGATTCGCGGGCCTCAATGCGCCGGGTTGCTGATCGGAAGAAAAGATCTCGTTGCTTACGCGCTGCTCAATAACAGCCCGCATGAAGACACTCTCGGACGCAGCCAAAAAGTGGGAAAAGAAGAAATCGTTGGCATGGTCAAGGCGCTCGAGAGCTATCTCAAGGAGGATCACGAAGCGCTGACGAAAGAGTGGTGGCGGCGGCTAGACTACGTTTCGGGTGAAATCACGCGCGTGCCGGGAGTCAGCACCGCGTTTTCCGTGCCTGATGTTGCGAATCATGTTCCCCACATGGAGATCAATTGGGACCCCCGCCGGATTTCGCTCGGCGCGCAAGATGCTTCGAAACAGTTGCGGGGAGGCAAACCTTCCATTGTGCTCGGGAGAAGAGAGAACGGCCTGGGCATGAATTCTTTCATGCTGCAGCCAGGCGAAGAAAAAATTATCGCTGAGCACCTGGTCCAGCTTTTCCGCGCGCACTCCGCGTGAAGCGCATGCAGACAGAGACCAGCCGATGACGGCGATAACCGCAACCCGAGTGCGATGGTTTCTCATCGGCTGGCTTTTTGTTTTGAGCGCCGTCTCTTACCTCGACCGCACGAACATTTCCATCGCAGGCGCCTCGCTTGCGCGCGAATATCACCTGAGCGATCTTCAACTCGGCTTCGTGTTCAGTGCATTTTTGGTGGGATATGTGATGTTTCAGATCCCGGCCGGATGGCTTGCCGACCGTTTTGGCCCGCGGCGCGTCTTGACCGGCGGTGTTCTCTGGTGGGGAGTGTTCACCGCACTCACCGCCGCAGTGCCCGTGACGGTTGTCAGACCGATTTTCGGCTTGCTAGCGATTCGATTCCTGCTGGGCGTGGGTGAATCCGTGGTGTACCCCACATCGTGCAAGTTCATCGAGCAATGGATTCCGAGCCACGAGCGGGGCATCGCCAACGGGTGGATTTTCTCCGGAGTTGGAGCGGGCGCGGGATTCGCGCCGCCGCTGGTTACCTACATCATGCTGCACCAGGGATGGCGCGCTTCCTTCTGGGTCTGCGCCCTCATCGGATGCGCAGCGGGGATTGTCTGGTATCTCGCTGCGCGAGACAAGCCAGAACAACACCCGCGAGTTTCGCCTGCGGAGCTCGAAGAGATTCGAGCAGGACTCACGCTTCGCGCAGAAGGAATGCAGGGGAGAGGTGAGAAAGCGATCGTGCCGTGGGCGAGAATTCTCAGCAGCAAGGAAGTTTGGATTCTCACATTCAGCTATTTCTGTTACTGCTATGTGGCATGGATTTTTTTTAGTTGGTTTTTTATCTATTTGGCGAGAGTGCGCGGCCTGAATCTAAAAGCAAGCGCGTTCTACAGCATGCTCCCTTTTCTGGCGATGGCCTCTTGTTGCATCCTAGGCGGCCTCGCGAGCGATTGGCTGACGCGGCACGCGGGCAAACGTGTCGGTCGCTGCGGGATCGCGATCTTCGGAATCGTGCTGACCGGCGCCTTTCTGGTCCTCGGCTCTTCCGCACAAAGCGCCCGTGTGGCCAGCGTGGTGCTCGCCGGAGGAGCGGGCGCGCTGTACCTTGCCCAGAGTTCCTTTTGGGCGGTTACGGCGGACATCGGAGGAAAATTCTCCGGCTCTGTGTCGGGATTTATGAACATGGGCGGAATGTCTGGCGGCGCGGTGACGGCGACCCTGACTCCTGCCATCGCTTCGTGGTATGGATGGAAGGCATCGTTCCTTTTCGCCGCCGTTTTGTGTGTCGCAGGCTCAACGGCGTGGCTCTTCGTCAATCCGGATCGCCATTTGGTGACAACGTAAATCGCAGGTTGGAAAACCGCGCGTGTTGACATCCTGAGAGTTTGAGGAATATGCCGAAACTCAAAATCAAACCGAAAGAAGAGTGCAAGTGGGATCTGGTGAGCCTGGGCGAAGTCATGCTACGGCTCGATCCAGGCGACGTGCGCGTGGCCACCGCGAGGGAATTCCGCGTGTGGGAGGGCGGCGGCGAATATAACGTAGCGCGTGGACTGCGGCGCTGCTTCGGGATGGACACCGCGATCGTAACGGCACTCACCGACAATGCGGTGGGCTGGTTGATCGAGGATCTGATGCTGCAAGGCGGAGTGAGTCTTGGGCACCTCCACTGGTTGCCATTCGACGGAGTTGGCCGCGCCTCGCGCAACGGTCTGAATTTTACGGAGCGCGGCTTCGGCGTGCGCGCCGCTCAGGGCTGTTCCGACCGCGGGCACACCGCGGTCTCACAACTGAAGCCCGGCGACATCGACTGGAAGAAGATTTTTTCGCTGCAAGGCGCCCGCTGGTTCCACACGGGAGGAATTTTCTGCGCGCTTTCGGAGACCACGCCCCTGATGGCCGAAGAGGCCATGGAAGCGGCGAAACGCACGCACACCGTCATTTCTTATGATCTGAACTATCGCGCGTCCTTGTGGGAAGCGATCGGAGGGAAAGCCAAAGCGCAAGAAGTGAACCGCGGATTGGTTCGGCATGCGGACATTTTGCTGGGGAACGAAGAAGACTTCACGGCCGCTTTGGGTTTTGCGGTTGCCGGGCTGGACGAAGATCATTCCAACCTCGAAGGAGCGCGCTTCCAGGAAATGCTGAAAAAAGTAGCCCATGAATTTCCAAATCTGTCCGTTGTGGCCACGACCCTACGCCATGCCAAGACAGCAACGCGAAACGACTGGGGCGCCCTGGCTTTTGGCGAAGGAGAATTCCGCGAAGCAGCGATGCGGTCAGACCTGGAAATTTACGATCGCATTGGCGGCGGAGATTCCTTCGCGTCCGGCTTGATCTACGGCCTCTTGCAGGGAGAGAGCCTGCAATGGGCGGTGGAGTGCGGTGCGGCACACGGCGCGCTGGCCATGACCACGCCGGGAGACACTTCGATGGCGACGCTGCCGGAAGTGTTGAAAGTAATGAAAGGGCAGACCGCGCGGATTGCTCGTTGAATTCCGAGAACACAAAATGGGGGCGCGAAGCGGGCCGGTGACGGTGGCTGACACACTTCGGAGAATCGAGCAGATCGGCATCGTGCCGGTGGTGCGTGCTGGCAGCTTGGAGGAAGCGCGCCGGGCCGTGGATGCCATTCATGCCGGCGGGATTCCCATCATCGAAATCACCATGACGGTGCCCGACGCTCCGGCGATGATCCGCGAAATCGTGCAGCAATACGGAGGAAAGGTTCTCACCGGCGCCGGAACGGTGGTTAACGCCGCGCAAGCGGAGATGTGCCTGGATGCGGGCGCCGAATTTTTGGTGAGCCCCGGATTGTCGGTTCCCGTGCTGCGAGCGGCAGCAGCGCGCGGCAAATTGGCGATTCCCGGCGTGCTGACTCCCAGCGAGATCATGCGCGCACTCGAGGAGGGCGTGAATATCCTTAAGATCTTTCCCTGTGGCAGTGTGGGAGGGGCGAAATATCTCAAATCATTGGGCGGACCTTTTCCAGATTGCTCGTTTATTCCTACCGGTGGCGTAAGTCTTAACAACGCTGCTGAGTATATTTCGGCAGGGGCGTTTGCGCTCGGTGTCGGAGCCGAGTTGGTTGATCTTGCAGCGTTGCGCAGGAACGACTCGAAGAAAATTGCGGATGCTGTGAAGGCGCTCATGGAAGCGGTGCGAGACGCAAGGAAACAGAGAGCCGAGGAAAGTAAATTCAGTTGACGCGACATTGCCGTGTGGCACTGCTGGTTTTGTTTGCGGTGAGTTGCGTTTTTTATCAGACTACTCCCGCCACGCAGAGCGCCTTGCCCGCTGCACGTGAAACCCAGGCCGGCTCCGAAGAGCCGCACGCTTACTTAGGATTTGATCGCAACGACTATCCGGGGGACGCGGCGCTGCCGATATTGCGCAAGAGCTTCGCTTTTAGTGGATTCTGGCTCGGTCCGCCTCCTGGAGAGAAAACGAACAGTTGGCGCGGGAAGCGAGAGCAGTTGCGTTCTCATGGATTCGGGTTTTTGTTGTTGTACCGCGGGAGGAAGAGCGATGAACTCAAGACTCCTGCGGCCGCGAAACAGAAGGGAAGCAGCGATGCGCAAAACGCCGCTGCCGCCGCGAAGAGCGAGGGCTTTCCCCTTCGCGCCATAATTTTCCTGGATATCGAAGAGGGCGGGCGGCTGTCTGCGAACTATCATTCCTATTTGCGTGCTTGGGAGGATGCACTCGCTCGGGCAGGGTACCGCCCCGGAGTGTACTGTTCGGGGATTCCCGTGGACGAAGGCGGCGGCGTCTCCATCACTACGGCCGAAAACATTCGCGCCAACTTAGGGCGGCGCGAAATCGTCTATTGGGTCTTCAACGATGCTTGTCCCCCGTCGGAGGGTTGCGCCACACCCCGCAATCCCCCGCTGCCTGCCGGGAGCGGGATTCCCTACGCTGCGATCTGGCAATTCGTGCGGTCCCCGCGGCCGAGGGAATTCACGGCACGCTGCGCCGAAACGTATCAAGCTAACGGGAATTGTTACCCGCCGGGCGATGCCCCGCACGCTTGGCACCTGGATGTCAATAGCGCAACGTCGCCTGATCCATCCGGCGGACGGAAATAAATCGCACAGGGCTGGCCCGGGCAATGCTCGCTCGTCAGATTTGCCCTAGGCCGCCGTCGACGTTCACTTCGACTCCAGTAATGTAGGAGGAATCCTGTGAAGCGAGAAACGCCACCGTGCCGGCAATCTCCTCCGGTTGGCCAAAGCGCTTCATGGGCACCTGGCTCAAGACATTCTTCGCGAACTCTTCGACGGCTTCCTTCGGCAAGCCGGTTTTCTCGAAGCCTGGCGTGACGACGGGTCCCGGGCTTACGGCGTTGACGCGAATTCCCAGCTCCACGAGTTCAGCGGCGATCGATCGCGTAAAGGACCGCATCGCGGCCTTCGTCGCTGCGTAGACAGTGCCGTTCACGAGGCCGATCTGCCCGGCCACGGAAGTATTCAGAATGATGGAGGCGCCTTTGTTGAGGAAGGGAAGCGCCTTTTGAATTGTGAAATAAGCGCCTTTGGCGTTGGTGCTGAACAGCTCATCGTACAGTGCTTCGGTGGTGTCCTTGAACGGGACGAATTTATAGATGCCGGCGTTCACGAAAAGCACGTCGATCTTGCCCCATTGAGCCCCGACGGCTACGAAGAGCTTCTCCAAGTCCTGCAGCTTGGCGACATCGGCCTGAATCGCCAATGTGTTCCCGCCGATCGAACGAGCGGCTTCCTCGACAGCTTTACGATTGCGGCCAGCGATAACCACTTTCGCGCCTTCTTCGTGAAGACGTTTGGCGGTGGCGAACCCGATTCCGCTGTTACCGCCAGTGACCACGGCTACTTTTCCTCCCAGACTTTTCATTGTTGTTCTCCTAAAACATTCCTTGTAAGAAATCTGAGCCCACACGATAAACGAGCTATAGACCACGCTCGAGACTTCGATACTTAGATGAACATCTAAATAATCGGTTGCATAAATCTTTTCGAACAAGCTAGACTAAATTGCGGGCAAAACATGGAACGAACTCAGATGGAGAAAATCTCAAAGGCTCTTGGGGATGAGACCCGACTGCGGATTTTCGAAGCCATTGCAAAGCGCGAATTAATGAACTGCGGCGAAATAGTGGCCATGCGCGGCGTTACCCCCGCGACCGTATCGCATCACCTGAAAATCCTGAGTGCTGCCGGCTTGATCGAGAGCCGCCGCAAAGGGCAGTTCATTTGCAGTCGTGCCATCCCCGAGACCATCGCGAAATATACGCGCGCCCTCACACGAATGTCTCGCGGCAGAAAGCGTACCCGGCAAAAGTAACCGCGCCGCTGGATCTCGCAGATTCACCTCGGCGCGTCTTACTCGGATTCCTCCTTCCTTGCAGCCGCTCGTTGCCGCCGCTATCTTCAATGTTTGCTATCCTTGTTCATTCCGGAGGGTACTGATGTCCAAGAAATCTATCTTGATGCTGGTAGGCGATTACGTCGAAGACTACGAAGTGATGGTTCCGTTTCAGGCGCTGCTCATGGTGGGACACACGGTCCATGCGGTTTGTCCTGGCAAAAAATCCGGCGAGTCGGTGCGCACAGCCATCCATGATTTCGAGGGTGACCAGACGTACTCCGAAAAGGGCGGCCACAATTTCGCGTTGAACGCAACTTTCGATCAAATCAAAGCCGAGGAGTACGACGCACTTCTGCTACCCGGCGGGCGGGCGCCGGAATACCTCCGCCTTAATTCGCGCGTGATTGAAATCGTGCACTATTTTGCGAAAGCCAACAAACCGATCGCCGCCATCTGTCACGCCGCGCAGATTCTTTCCGCGGCGGGAGTTCTTCAAGGAAAGAAGTGCAGCGCGTACCCCGCGGTGGGCCCCGATGTCACGCGGGCCGGTGGCACATACGTGAATCTTGCGATGACGGAAGTTATCACCGACGGCAACCTTGTCACGGCGCCGGCCTGGCCCGCACATCCGGCATGGCTCGCGCAATTCCTCGGTGTTCTCGGCACGCGAATTCAACTTTGATCGCTGCGCCGGCTGACGATTCCTTTCCGCTGCTGGTACACTGGAAGACACATTAATTCGATTTAATAGCGGAAAGAATTAAGCAATGGCAAATCTAATCACCAAAAAGGGCGTGATCGGCATCCTCACCGGAGGCGGCGACGTTCCGGGACTCAATCCCGCGATTCGCGCGGTGACGTTCCGCGCGCTCCGCGAAGGCTATCAAGTTATCGGCATTCGCCATGGCTGGGCGGGCCTCGTCGAGATGGTTCGCGACAAGGCCCACGACAATTCCGACAACTTTCAGATTCTCACCGAAGAAGTGGTCAATCGCGCTGGACGCACGGGGGGCACGTTTCTTCATTCCTCGCGAACCAATCCCAGTCGAGTCGGCAAGTCCAGCGTACCTTCGCATCTCAAAAACGCGTACGACGCGGAGAGAAATGATCTGACGCCTGAGGTACTAAAAAATCTTGCATGGCTCGGAGTGGACTATCTGATCCCCATCGGCGGGGATGACACGCTCGGCTACGCGGTTCGCCTTTACCAGGAAGGCGTCAAGGTCATCGGCATCCCGAAAACCATGGACAACGACGTCCCCGGCACCGATTACTGCATCGGCTTCAGCACCTGCATTACGCGGACGATCCACATGGCAAACAGTTTGCGCACGTCGGCGGGGTCGCATGAACGCTTTATGGTGCTGGAAGTTTTCGGGCGTTACGCCGGGTTCACCGCCATGCTGCCCACAATGGCGGGCGCGGCAAATCGATGCGTCATTCCAGAGCACAAATTCGATATCGAGAGACTTACGGAACTTCTCGTTGCTGACCGCCGCCGGAATCCGAGCCGCTACTCCACGGTCATCGTTTCGGAAGGCGCAATGTTTGAAGGAGGGGAAATGATTTTCGAGCGCGACACCACCGATGCCTACGGGCACAAGAAACTCGGAGGCATCGGCGACTTGGTTTCGGAGAAACTCAAGGAACTCTCGCCAAAATACAACAACGGCAAATCCATCGATGTCATCAATCAGAAACTTGGCTATCTGGTTCGCTGCGGCGATCCCGACGCCATCGATTCGATAGCGCCCATGGCATTCGGTAACCTGGCGCTGGACCTTTTGCTCAACAAAATCCACGGACGCCTGGTTGTTTTGAAAAATGGCCGGTACGACAACATGCCGATTGACGCGGTTACCGCCACGAAGAAAGTCGTCAATTTGAAGGAGCACTATAATACCGAGCGCTTGCGGCCACAGTATTCGAGCTTCGAGATGAAGCCACTGTTCCTTATGACAAGTGAAGCGAGCTAACCGCCAGGTGCCGGAATTTTATTGGCTAGATCCATGCGCACCGGCTCCATGATTGTTTCACGCAGCGTGTTCAGGCTGTTGGTCATACGATCCGCTTCTACGTTGACCAAGGTGTACCGCTCGCTCTGTGCGTCTCCGGATTGCACCAGTCGTTGATAATCCTCGCGCAAATCGGGAAACTCTCTGGACGGGACATGCCTCCCGCGCAAAGCTTCTGCAAGAAGCGAAAGCATTTTTTCGACGTCGGCCGCAAATGTTTGAAACGCGGGGCGCGGCGGTGCCTCTCGCGTTCGCGATACGCCTGCTTCAAGCGCCATCATGGCATGCGCGAAGCGGTGAGAACTCGCCAGCATGGCATTCCAGCGGTTCATTTGCCCGACCGTGGTGCCCGGCTCGACGCCGACACGATCGAGTGATGCCTCGAGGTTCGAACGAGCCGTTCGCGCGTTCTGCCGCGTGCGGATGCGCTCCTTGGAACTTCTCTTGTCCGGATTCAGGTGGCTCTCCACGATCGAGTGGAATGATGCGCCGTAAGCGTCCAGCATTTGCGCGAACAACTCGGAAACACGTTTGCGCTCCCAGCTTGGCCATACGGCATACGCCAGCAAAGCTAGCGCCCCACCTGCCACCGTGTTCACGCCGCGCGCCGCGATAACTTGTTTTGGCGAGACTCCATTAACCGCCAGGAGCAGCACCACTAGCGCGCTGACCGTCAGTGCAAAAACGCCGTAATTCGCGGGTCCGACCCAGCGCATGAGAAACATGAACAGACCGATCAGCACAATTTCTGCGACCGTAGTAATAGGTAAGAAATGAAAGAGGGCGGTCGCCACCAGGACTCCTGCGATTGTCCCTGCAATCCGGAGGATGCCCCGGCTGAAAGTGGTGGCAAACTCCGGCTTCAGCACGACCACGATGGTCATCGGGATCCAGTAAGAACGGCGCCAATCGAAGCTTCGGCCCACCATGTCGCCCAGCGCAACGCACGCCGCGAGTCGCATGGCGTGCCGGAAGGCCACCGAGCGCAAATTCAAATTCCCGCGCAAAGTGGCGAGCCGGCTTCCGAATCGCAGCGACAATGGTTGACGGGCCTCCTCCTTCGCAAACGCCGCTTCTCCTTCGGGTGTCGTTCTCGACGCCAAGTCGATCGCCGCCCGCAATTGCCCGCTGAGAGCATCCATCTGGAATCGTGCGTCCCGCGCCACGGCCGCGAGAAATGATCCGCTCTCTCCCAGATTGTCTTCGCGAATCTGATACGCCAGCGCCGTCGCAAGCACGAGGCGATCACTCTCCGGCCCGACAGGTTTTCCGGCGATCAAAGCGTGGCCGATGTCGCGCAAGGTGAATGCGGCGTTGGCGAGGTACTTGTCGATGACCTCGATGGCGTCATGCGGGCGCTTTTCGCGCTTCATCCGCGCGCGCAGCCTGCCTAACATGGTCACGCTCAGCCGGATACGCTCCGCCTGGTTCAGGATCGCTCGATGGCGCACACCTTCCAGGGTTTCGTCACGGCCAAGGCCAGCCAGCATCTCCTGCGCGCGCATGCTTTCTATGGTCGCCGGCGGCGCGGACAACGCTCGCAGCGGCCGGCTCGCGGCGTTTGCGAGTGCTTCAAACAGGGCTCCCAGCGCCCTCCGCTCGGGCTCGTATTTCCGCACCGGCCAAAGCGCGACAGAGAGCCCGATCTGCAGGATTCCCCCGGCAAGGGCCAGGCCCGCGGAGATCGCCGCTTGCTCAGGCGTCAAGGGTTGCGCCGCGTACACCACGAGCGTCACAGTGCTGATAACGCCCACATCCGCTGGTGTGGTGCCCAGTGATACCAGCATTCCCGCCGCGAACGCCCACACTGTCACGATTGCTACCGCCAGCAGGTTGTGATGTCCGCTGAGGCCGCCGAGCAACACTGCGACCCCGCACCATAGCGTCGAAGCCAGCATTCGCTTCGCGCGTTGCGCATACGGATCGTGACCATCGGAATACGAAACGTTTAGCGCGCCGCTCGCCATGGCCAGTCCTGCTCGCGGCATCCCCAGCATGTATCCCGCCGCCAGAGGCAAGACGACCCCGGCCGTATTCCGCAGCGCCAGCGCCCGTGACATCTTCTTCCGGTCGAAAAATGTCAGGATGCGCCAAAGCTTGCGGATGCCGCTTATTTGCGCCTGATCCGATGCGCTCGCCGTCATCTGGCTCTCAATGGGCGTTTTCAGTTCCGCCGCGGCATTCGATGGTGTTGACATCTCCTCCACAGCATAATCGAGCGGGTCCCTGCTGTCTCGAAGCACCTCACCGCTTAGCTGCTGCAGCTCAAGTGTGGCAATCTATGGGCCATGCTCATCCGTCCAGCCACCTCGAATGACGCCAGCGCCATGTGGGAAATTCTCGAACCCATCATCCGTGCAGGCGAAACGTACCCACTACTTCGCGATATGACCCGCGAACAGGCGCTGGCGTTTTGGAACTCGCCAGGGCATGAAGTTTTTGTGGCCGAAGAGGCGAGCGAGATTCTCGGCACCTATTTTCTTCGCAAGAATCAGCAGGGCGGCGGCTCGCATGTCGCCAATTGCGGCTACATGACAGCGCCCCGCGCGGTAGGCCGGGGAGTGGCGCGAGCCATGTGCGCTCATTCGCTCGAGCACGCGCGCGCCCGTGGGTTTCGCGCTATGCAATTCAATTTCGTGGTAAGCACAAATGAACGCGCCGTCCGCCTCTGGCAAAGCTTCGGGTTCGAAATTCTCGCGCGTCTCCCCGCTGTGTTTTCGCATCCCACGCTTGGATATGTCGATGCTTTCGTCATGCATCGAACTTTGTAAGGATTTCTGATGTCGGACAGCAGCTCCGGCCAATCATCCTTCGTAATTCTCTCGCGCACCTGCCGCACGCTTTTCGGCGTAAGATTGCCCGGCCTTCCATGAATCGAATTGAAAACTGGTTTTGCGGTTCGAGCTTCTGGCGATATGTGACCCGGCGGCAACTTCTCCCTTGGATCCTTGCAGGAACTGATCTTGGCGACCACGTCCTCGAGATCGGCGCGGGTCCGGGAGCGGCAACAGGAGAACTAAGACGCCGGGCCGCCCGCGTGACCAGCCTGGAATACGATCGCGACCTCAGCGTTTCTCTAGCCAAGCACGACCACGGTGGCCTGGGTGCTGTGCTGCAAGGGGACGCATCGGCATTGCCTTTTCCGGATAAATCATTTTCGGCGGCGATTGCCGTGCTTGTTCTTCATCATCTGCGGTCAACCGAGCAACAGGACCGGGCACTAGCCGAGGTTTACCGCGTTCTCAGGCCGGGAGGCGTATTTCTCGCTTTGGAAATTGAAGACGGCTGGCTGCAACGCGTCTCACATTTTCGGAGCACGTTTGTTCCGGTGGTGGCGAGTTCGTTGAGGGAGCGGCTGGCTGCCGCTGGATTCTCATCCATCTCATTGGAATCCCGCAGGGGAGCCTTTCGGGTGCGCGCTCTGCGATCTGCGATTGACTAACCTTCAGCCGACGCTCTGCCGCGAAACCCAAAGCCACAGCCTGCGAAGCCCAATCGTAACTTGGCTTCTGCCGAGCGCGTTGACCTCGGCGGGGCCGGAGCATAGCATTTGCGTATGAGCAAAGTGCCTCAGGACAAGCTTCCTCCCGGTCCGCCGGCTTCGCGAGCGGGTTCTTTCAAGACGTACAGCCGCGATCCGCTGGCCTTCCTCACTGCCATCACGAGCGAGTACGGTGACATTGTCACGATGCGCTTCTACAAGTTTCGCGTGTTTTATGTCAGCCACCCCGATTACATCGAGGAGGTTCTCGTCAACCAAGCGCGCAAATTCATCAAAGGCCGGATCTTGCGCGCCAATAAGGGGCTTTTTGGCAATGGGCTGCTCACGAGTGAAGGCGATTTCTGGCTGCGGCAGCGCAGGCTGGCGCAGCCCGCGTTTCATCGGGCCCGTATCGCCGCATATGGCGAGACGATGGTGCGATTTACGGAACGCTTGATTGCGGGCTGGCGCGACGGAGAAACGCGTGACATTCATGCCGAGATGATGCGCCTGACGCTGCAAATCGTGGCCAAGACCCTGTTTGATGCCGACGTCGACGGTGAGGCCCAGCAAGTAGGTCACGCTCTCGAAGCCATCATGGATTTCAACTCCGACTTCCGCAGGCTTATCCTTACGCCATCGTGGCTGCCTACGCTCCGAAACATCCGCGCCGCCCTGGCAATTCGAAGGCTCGACAAAATTATTTACCGCATCATCGATCAGCGCCATGCTGCCGGCGGCGACGCCGGAGACTTATTGTCCATGCTGCTCCACGCGCGGGACGATGACGGCTCTCGGATGACCAACCGGCAGCTTCGTGACGAGGTGATCACGCTATTTCTGGCGGGCCATGAAACCACGGCGCTCGCCCTCTCCTGGACTTGGTGGCTGCTCGCCCAGAACCCTCAGGCCGAGGCGAAATTGCATGCCGAACTCGACGCGGTTCTTGCGGGGCGTTCACCAACCCTCGAAGACTTGCCCAAACTGCGTTACACGGAACATGTCATTAGCGAGTCGATGCGGCTGTATCCACCGGCGTGGGGAATGGCCAGGCTGGCGATCGAAGACGCCCAGATCGGCGGCTATCGGATACCCAAGGGCTCGGGCGTGTCGCTCTCGCAATGGGTGGTGCACCGCGACCCGCGCTGGTATGAAGCTCCTGAGGAATTTCGTCCAGAACGATGGGAGGGCGATCTACTAAAGCGTCTGCCGCGATTTGCTTATTTCCCCTTCGGCGGCGGCCCGCGCCAGTGCATTGGCAACTCGTTCGCGATGATGGAAGCGGAGCTCCTCCTGGCGGCCATCGCGCAGAAATTCCGGCTCCGCCTGGTGCCGGACCAGAAAGTCGAGCCGGTCGCATCCATAACGCTGCGGCCGCGCCACGGAATCCGCATGACGCTGGAGCAGTGCCAGCCTGCGCGAGCGCGCCTGGCGGCAACTCGTACACAGTCGGCAGTCGCCGACTAATTTCTGTGCTTATCTCCCGGATGACAATGATGACGTTCCCAATTCCGCGCGCGTTTGCACCACGCGCAGAATCGAATCACGCGTGACCATGCCGATGATGTGCGCTCCATTTTCCAAGCCGCTCACAACTGGCATCTGGTTGACGTCGGATGCGAGTAAGCGTTCAAGGAGCGGAAGAAGAGGCTCCTCCGGCGACGCCCACAGGATTTTGTCGCGCGGAATCATCACCGCTTGCACGGACATGTTCTGCCATTCGGAGCGTGGGACGGAGTTGAGCCCGTGGATATTGATCATTCCCACGAGCCGGTCGTCCGTCAGCACGAGATGGCAACGCCGGCCGGTGCGAAGCACCTCGGCGCCATACTCTTCAAGGGAAATATCGCGCGGGATAGTGGGAACTTCGTGGCTCATCACGTCGGCCGCGCGGAGGCCGGATAAATTTTCGCGGATAGCTACTTGCGCCATGCTTTCCTGAGCGGCGGTAAGCAGGAACCAGCCGATAAACGCGATCCAGAGTCCCTGTGTGACGGAACCGTTGAAGACGCCCCATGCGCCGAAAAGAATCATCGCGTAGGCAACGAGCTTGCCGCTGACGCCGGCGATCCGGGTGGCCTTTGAGAAGTCCTTGTTGATGCCCCAGACCACCGCGCGGAAGATCCGGCCCCCATCCAAAGGAAAACCCGGAAGCAGGTTGAAGACCGCAAGCGCCAAGTTCGTTTCCCATAACCAGGTGGCGAGTGCGCCCATCATCTGGCTGTAGGGGAAGAGCAAAGTGAGGCCGAAAAACACAGCCGCAAGGAAGCCACTCGCCAGAGGACCGGCGATGGCAATGTTGAACTCCTCAATGGCTCGGGAAGGCTCGCGGCCGATGCGGGCCACACCCCCAAAGATGAATAAGGTGATCGAGATAACGGGGATCCGATAATGCTTGGCGACAACGCTATGGGAAAGCTCGTGAAAAATAACCGAGCTAAAAAACAGCAGGCTGGTCAGAATTCCCACCGTCCAGTGTTGCATCGGCGTCCATTGCGGATGCTCCTGGGTGAAGCGAATCGCCAGGGAATAGGTAATCAGGGCAAAAATAAACAGCCAGGTTGAATGGATGTAGATCGGGATGCCGATGATGCGTCCGATCTTTAAGCCAGGGCTAATCTTCATTCCGCTTCCCGTTGATTGGGCATTTCGCCGCCTCTAATACACTACCTCTTCTCGCGTTGTGTTCCAAACGAATGCGTGCGCCGGAACACGCTGTGCTGGATTCCACACGAAAGTTCCTCGCGGGGTCGATAGCTAACACATGCAGTTTCAGCAAGTTACCTATGGTCCCAGGCGTGCCATATCGAATGGCGTAGCGCTTGGAGGCTCGCCATGATCGCCATGTTGAATCTCGCGGGGCTTGTTTTGGCCTCGATTTTCGCCGCTGCGATAGCCGCGGCATGCAATTGGCTACTGCTTCAGGTGACGTTCCGTCTGATGCAGCCCGCCGCAGTTCGCAAATCTACGACGCAAACTCATTTGGCGCGACACAGCGTGCAACTCACGCGGGCTATGGCGGCGAATCGCTAACCGCAGGGAGCCACGCGCGGGATTTGGGGAAGGGAGCTACGAAATGCTTGTGTTGAGATGGTTCTTGATGATCCTGGGCTTGAGTCTATTTGGCAGCGCCGGAGCCCTGGTGGCTTACGACATTTATCTCTCCTCGCAGCTTCGGCGGCTGCTTCATCGCAGGGCGACCCTCAAAGACCGGGCGCCGCGAAAAACCCCCAAGCCCGTTCCGCTGCGTTTGCAACGGGCCGCGTGAATGTTGTTTGCAAATTACGCAAAAGAAATTTCCGGGCCTTACCGCCGGGAATAACCGCCAACCAATACCCCCCGTGGGTGGCTCGGTACGCGTCGCTGGTATGGTAGGAAAGACCTGCTCTCGATGACCGCAAACGGCCAACAAGCACGAAGGCAAGCACCGCCGCGCTTCGCCGGATCGATGCTTGAGGTAACCGTGAACCGGTCAACCGTCGCGAGTCTTTCCCCGCCAGCGCCGCGCGCCGGGTCACCCGGCTTGCGGTCTCGGGGGGATCCCACGAGAAAGAGTGATAGGACGCAATTCACGGTAAAAAGTTTCTTCCTGCGTCACAGACGCTATGCCTGAATTTCGTGCCTTTTCAAGCATGTTATGATCATTCGGCGTCCCCGTGTCCACAACACAAAATTTCCTTTCTCCCCGCCCGTGGCAGTCACTTCTTCTCTCAGCCCTTTTACCGCAACCGTTATCGGGCTATGCTTTCCTCTTCGCCATGGATACCAATATCGAACGCGCCAAGGAACGCCGGGCGGCGCCCGCCAACGTCTGCGGAGCACGCCGATGAGCTTTCGAGGAAAGCTTTTTTTGATTTTTTCGGCTACCGTCCTGGCTTCGGTGGTCCTTGTCGCCACCCTCGTCACTCGCTACACCCGCACGGCATTCGAAGAAAGGGATGCGCAACTCACGGATGCGCTGGTGGCACAGTTCAAAAAAGAATTTGAGCAACGCGGGGAAGAACTTGTGCGCCAGGTGGAAAACATCACTAATGCCGATATCACTTTGCGAATGGCCCTCGATCTGGCGCGGCCGAATGCCGATCAGTCTCTCTACAACCGGGATGCGAAGGGCGCAGCCCAGGATCACGGACTGGATTTCATGGAATTCGTGAATTCCGATGGGACCCTGATTTCCTCTTATCAGTACCCCGCGCGGGTTGGTTACAAGAATGACTGGGTCACAGGAAATAAGGATTGGGGGCAAACCCAGGCATTTTTGAAGAAAGAAGAAATTCCTGACGGGGTGGAACTCTCTCTGACTGTGGTGCGCACGCAGCGGGTGGGGGACAAGAACCTCTACGTGATTGGAGGCCGGAAGCTGGACCAGAATTTTCTGGCCTCCCTGGTTCTGCCTTCCGGGATGCGCACGCTCCTGTACCGCAATCTCGAGCCGGGCTTCGTGCCCACGTCGCTTACAGATGTGGGCGGCACGGTGCAGCAGGCCGACCGCTTCGCTCCTATCATCGAAGCAATCCAGAGGCAGCCGCAGCCCATGATTCACACCATCAACTGGTCTCAGGATGCAGCCGAAGCCGAGACGTTCCACGCCATTCCGCTGGATGGACCGAACAAGGACCTGCTCGGCGTCCTCCTGGTCGGCAGTTCGCGCAGGGAACTCGTGCTATTGACTCGGCGCATCGGCTGGATTGCTGCCGGCGTTGGCGCGGGCGCGTTATTCATCGGTCTTCTTTTGACGTGGTGGGTTTCCGCGCGCATCACCCGTCCGGTCGTTGAACTTGCCGAAGGAGCGCGGGAAGTCGCTTCCGGCCGCTGGGATACGCAGATTCCGGTGCGCGGGGGGGGAGAGATCGCGCAACTCGCCCAAGCCTTCAACGAAATGACCGCGACGCTGGCTTCGCAGCGCGACCAATTGGTGCAGACCGAACGCGTCGCGGCCTGGCGGGAACTGGCTCGGCGGCTCGCCCACGAACTCCGCAATCCCTTGTTTCCCTTGCAAATCACCGTGGAAAATCTCCAGCGCTCCCGCCAGCTCGACGCCAAGCAATTCCTGGAAGTTTTCAACGAGTCCACCGCCACCCTCAAGACAGAACTCGCGAATCTCAACACCATCGTGGGACGCTTCAGCGATTTCTCGAAAATGCCCGCGCCTCACTTCACTCGCGTGAACGTGAATGAATCGCTGCGAAACGCGGTGCGGCTGTTCGAAGCCCAGTTTAACGCTGTCGGTAAACCTGCGATAACTCCCGAGTATTTCTTGCTGGAGCCTCTTCCCGAGATAGACGCCGATCCCGATCTCCTGCACCGCGCGTTTCAAAACCTGGTGTTGAACGCGCTGGACGCAATGCCCGCGGGCGGCACGTTGACGTTGCGTAGTTCCGAACACGAGGGCAATGTGCGCATCGAAGTCACCGATACCGGTAAGGGCCTCACGCCGGAGGAATGCTCGCGGCTCTTCACGCCGTACTACACCACGAAACAGTTGGGAACGGGATTGGGGCTGGCGATTGTGCAGTCGGTCGTGAGCGATCACCACGGCACGATTTCCGTTTCCAGCGGCGAAGGCCGCGGCACCACCTTTCGGCTCGAACTCCCCCAGCGGCAGGCTCAGCCTCAGCGGCCTGCATCCACCGGAGAAATCAGCTCCGCGCCCAAAAGCGCCTCGGCCAAGGCCGCCGCTGCTTCCGACTGAAACATCGTTAAGGACAGATCTTGTCGCGAAAAGCTCACCTGCTGCTGGTCGACGATGATCCCAACACGCTGGCTTCTTTGTCGCGTGCGTTTCGTCTGGCCGGTCACGAAGCTACCGTCTGCGACAATGCTGCGCGCGCTCTCGAGCTTCTCCGCACCGAAAGTTTCGACTTGATTCTTTCCGACGTCGTCATGCCTGACAAGAGTGGTCTCGAGCTTCTCGAAGATCTCAAGTCCGCGGGGGTGAAGACACCCATCGTGCTTATTTCCGGACAGGCCAACATCGAAATGGCCGTGAAAGTCACAAAACTCGGAGCTCTTGATTTTCTCGAGAAGCCGCTCTCCACGGACAAACTCCTCGTCACCGTCGAAAATGCCCTGCGCCTTTCACGCCTCGAGGACGAAAATCGCGAACTGAAGCAAAAACTCGGTAAACACGAGTTGGTAGGATCGGGCCCGGCGATGAAAAAGCTCCTTGCTCAAATCGATCGCGTTGCCGCAAGCGAGACGCGCGTGTGCATCCTTGGCGAAACAGGTACCGGCAAGGAGCTGGTAGCGCGAGCGATCCACGAAAAGTCTCCTCGGCGCGATGCGGCTTTCGTTACGCTCAATTGTGCCGCGGTTCCCGCGGAACTCATCGAATCCGAGCTGTTCGGTCACGAAAAAGGAGCCTTCACCGGCGCGGGCGCCCGGCACTTCGGCAAATTCGAGCAAGCCAGTGGTGGCACTCTCTTTCTCGACGAGATCGGCGATATGCCTTTGGCCATGCAAGCGAAACTCCTTCGGGTGCTCGAAGAAGGCGAAGTAGAGCGCGTGGGTGGAGACAAGCCCATACGTGTCGATGTTCGCGTGCTCGTTGCGACGCATCGCAATCTCGAACAGTTGGTGAAGCAGAATGCTTTTCGAAGCGACCTGTTCCACAGAGTTTTTGTTTTCCCTCTGGCGCTGCCACCGCTGCGTGAACGCCCGGAGGATTTTCCAGACTTGGCCTCCCATTTCTCCCGGCAAGTGGCGGCGCAAAACGGATGGAAAGAAAAAGTTTTCAGCGCCGGCGCGATTGATGAATTGCGCCGTTACTCGTGGCCAGGAAACGTGCGCGAACTGCGAAATGTTGTCGAGAGGCTGGTGCTCCTAGCGGCCGAAGACTCCATCACCCCCGCGGATGTGCAGTTGGTTCTGCCTGCCTCGGGATCCAGCGCTATGGAATCCACAACTTCCGGCGGAGTCTCGTTCGGCTCAGGCACGCTCGCCGCTCGCACGGAGAACTACGAAAGGGAAGTGCTTCTCGTCGAAATTAAGCGCCAGAACTTTCACATGACCAACGTGGCGAAAGTGCTGGGCCTCGAGCGCAGCCACCTGTACAAGAAGTGCCAGCAGCTGGGAATCGATCTGCAAAGCCTCCGCAAGCCCGAATAAACAAGCACTTGCATCATCCCCGCGTGATTTGCAACTGCCGGACGTGTGAGAATACAACTGTGAACCCCTGGCTCATTGATGGGGCCTGCGCCCTGGGAGTCGCCGCCGCGACGGCGTATGGGGCCGTCTACCCTCGCGCCCAGCTCTTCGGACCCACCACCTGCCGTACAAACTCATCCCGCAAACTTGCCATCACCTTCGATGACGGCCCAAATCCGGCGATCACCCCAAAGCTTTTGGATCTGCTCGACCGCTACCAGGCGCGCGCGACATTTTTTCTGATCGGGCGTTTTGTTCGCGAGTGCCCTGGCCTGGTGCGAGAAACCCTGGCTCGCGGCCACGCGCTCGGCAATCATACCGACAAGCATCCGAATCTTTTCTGGTTCAGCCCGGCGCAAATTCGCGATGAACTCCGTCGGTGTAACGATGCCATCGGCGCGGCCAGCGGGACTCCCCCACATTGGTTTCGACCGCCCTTCGGCATGCGCAACCCTTGGCTTGCGCCTGCTGCTCGCGAATCGGATCTGCGTGTCGCGATGTGGACGCTCATTCCCGGCGATTGGATGGAGAAACCTCCGGAGTGGCTCATCCGGCGCATGCAGCCGATCGCCAATCGCTCCCGGCAGATTCCTGACAACGGAGCAAATCTTCCCGCTCCACGAACCGGTGACATTCTCTGCCTCCACGACGGAGCTCACCGCGGCCTTAATGGTGACCGCACCCGCACGCTCGCCGCTCTCGAATACTGGTTGCCGCGCTGGCGTGACCTCGGACTCCAATTTGTTACAATGGACGAAGCGGTGCGCACACCCGCTCTCTAGCCATGGACGAACGCGCCTTCTATACCGAAAAGGAAGAGACCCGAAAGGTTAAACTTGTCTGCCCCAGCTGCCGCAAGGATTTTGAATTCCCCGTCCGCTGGAAAGTTTGCCGCAAGAGAAATGAGCTTCCGCGCGGCGCAGGCGAGGAAGACCGCAAGAAGTTTGCAAAGGCCACTTCTTACATGGTGCGGCTCGATGATCTGGTCGCGTGCTACAAGTGCCGCAAGCGCTTTGAATTGACGGGGCAATCGACCGTGCTCATCAACGATAATCTTGGCGACCCCAACGCCGACCCGGAAAACTTCGGCAACCGCTGATCAACTGCTCCGTCTTCCTTTTGCGATCTCCATCTCGCGCTCGACAATCATAACGGCCCGAGAACGGATCCTTAAATCTCTGGATACAAATCAAAGAATGCTTCGATCGACTGGCGAAACGTCGTCTCGATCTCTTCCTTGCTTCCTGAAATCAGGTGCATCGTCACCCGCGCCGTCCTCCCGTTCTTCAACACCACCGTTGCTTCCTTGACCTCGCCAAGCTCCTCCTCCGGCAATAAGCGCATGCCATAAATCAATGCCAGCTTCGCCATCCCGCCCCTCCTCACGCCTTTTCCAGCCTAACTTTCGCGCTCTTGGCGGTCAATCGCGTGTTCGCGCGATACCGTGTCGCGCTATACTCAGGCATCCGCACGTTAACCCGGTGCATCGCATTGCGCAGGACGGAGGTCGGTTATGAATCGGAAGTTTTCTCTAGTTTTTCTTGCCGCAGCGCTCTTCTGTGGATTTTCTCCCGCGAGGCGCACGATCGCGGCCCAGCAGCCGCCCGGTCCGCAAACGGATGCCCCACAACCGGTACAACCTCCTCCCCCACCACGGCAAGTCGCGTATGAAAAAATTACTATTCCATCTGGCACGCGCCTGGGAGTGGTCCTGCAGAACGGTATCTCCACGCGCAGCGCCAAGCCTGGCGACTCCGTTTACTTGCAAACGTCCTTCCCCATCACGCAGAACAACCGTATCGTCATTCCTGTCGGCTCCTATATCCGCGGCGAATTGACCGAATCGAAGCGTCCCGGCAAGATCAAGGGCCACGGCGAATTCCGCATGCGCCTAAACACCCTCATTTTCCCCAATGGCTATACGGTGGATTTGAACGCCGCCCCACGTAGCGCGGATTCCGGCGGGAAAGAGACCATGGACTCGGAAGGAAAAGTGATTGGTCCGGGTGGTAAGGGGAAAGATGTCGGTACTGTGGCCGAAACCACCGCGACTGGCGCTGGCATCGGCGCCATCGCTGCTGGCGCAAAGGGCGCTGGTATCGGAGCCGGAATTGGCGGCGTAGCTGGTCTCGCGGCGGTGCTCTTGACGCGAGGTCCCGAGGCAGAGCTTCCGCGCGGTTCGACGCTCGACGTCGTTCTCGAACGCGATATCATCCTCGACGGCGGCCAGATTCGCTTCACTAATCTTGGTCAAGGCATTGCCATCACGTCGCCGGCTGTCCGCCAGCCCTAAAACGGATTTCTTACGATCCCACATTTACTGATTGTATGAATTCATTGTCATCCTGAGGCGATCTGACAAAGATCGCCGAAGGATCTCAACCCTGAGATCACACACGGCGTTCTGAATTCCGCCAGCTAGCGGCCAAGTTCTTAAGCTGTCGTCCTCCGCGTCGATTGCGTGCCAAATCGCAACGGTGAAAACCGTTCCCACTCGACGGAGACCCGCTCCTCGCTGACCCATTCTCGAACAAGTTTTGCCGTGACCGGCGCGAGCAAGATCCCGCTGCGAAAATGGCCCGTCGCAATCAGCAAGCCATCCAAATCAGTCGGGCCGAGAATCGGCAAATGGTCCGGCGAATCCGGCCGCAAACCGGCCCACATTTCTTCGATTCGCGCACCTGCTAGCCTGGGAGCCAGTTCAATCGCAGCCGAGAGGATTTTTTCGATGCTTCCCGCGGTGGTTTCCTTGTCAAATCCTACATATTCAATCGTGGCGCCTGCGAGAATCCGTCCGTCATTCCGCGGCACAAGATAAATTTTCTCCGACCAGAGTACGCGCTCAATCTTCAGTTCGTCAGCTCGAAGCGCGATCATCTGTCCTTTGGCAGGACGCACAGGCGCATATCGCTCCGCGCCCCTTATTTCTGGAGAGAAACACCCTGCCGCCACAACCGTCCACCGCGCTTCCACGCGTCCATTTTTCAGAAGCAACCCCGCGCAGCGATTTTCTCGCCCCTCCTCCCGGCAAATGGCTTTCACTATGCAGTCCGGAAAAATCTCCGCTCCGCTCCGGCGGGCCGCCTCCAAAACTGCTTTCGTAAGAGCGCGATTATCGACCGACGCTTCATCGGGCCGCAAAATCCCCGCCTCCATCTCCTCGCTCAGCGCCGGCTCAAGTTCCCGCGCATCTTCCGCGCTGATTGCTTCCGCCTTCAGCCCCAATCCGTGGTGCACTGCGATCAGCGTGCTGAGCTCTTCCCGCGCGTTCCGCGAGAACAGCGCCTCGAGCGTTCCCTTGGGTCGGAAGCCCGCGTTCTGCCCTGAAATCTCTTCAACCTCAGCTACAAACTTCGGGTACAACTCGAGGCTTGCCTTGCATAATGGCACCGTCGGAATCATCCCCGGGTTCTCCGGAGCAGGTGACAAAATCCCCGCCCCCGCCCACGATGCCTCCTGGCCTGGCTCCTGCCGTTCAAATACGCCCACGTGCAATCCTGCGCGCGCGAGCTCCAACGCGATGGCTCCCCCAATCAAGCCTCCGCCCGCGATGGCCACGTCAAACTTCTTCATGCTGTCATGATAACGCAACTCCGCAGCCGCCTCGGCCAGGCGCCACGCCGCTCCAGAGATGTGCCGGGGAAATGAAGTTCGAGAGAATTCACTCTACAGCGATTTCACCAATTCTTCCGACAAGACCTGCGCCTTTTTTGCCAGATTCCTGGCGCGAGTCCAATCGCCGGCTTGAGCGGCATCGCGCGAGTCGGAAAGAAAGCTCCGGACTTTCGAAACGAGATCCGTCTGCGCCGGACCCAAATTTCTATTCTGCGCGGCGCTCAGATTTTTTTCCGCGACGCTCAAGCTCTGTTCGGTCTGCTGCTTTGCAGCGGCCGCTTCCTCCGCCGTAAGCTGCGGCGCGAGCAAAGGCACTTCTGGTTTCCTCGGGCCACTGCCGCCGGCAGATGGAACCGCCGCTACGCGCGAACGCAGCGGCGTAGGCTGTGGCACCGAAACGATGGGAGAGGTAAGCGGTGTAAGCACCAGGTTCAGCTCCGGAACGGAATCCGGCGGATCCACCGTCTGCTCGCGTTCTGCCACCGGCAAGGGCCGCGTCTGGATCGCTGTTCCCCACGCTACCGTTGGCTTCTTTCTAACGACGCTGCATCCCGCCGTGAAAACTCCCCCGCAGCACAACACGCCGAGAAAGAACCACGCCCTAAAGCGCGCCGGCGCCGTGTTCAACTCTTGTGACTGGGCTGGGTTTTCGCTCATCCTCAGGCCGCGAGCGGCAGCTCGATACGAAACGTCGTTCCCCGCCCTACCTCCGAACTAAAGTCTATCGAACCGTTGTGAAGCTGCACAATTCGGAACGTACTGGCGAGTCCGATGCCGCTGCCCCCGGGTCGTGTTGTGAAAAACAACTGAAAGATCTTTTGCTTGTTCTCCGGTGGTATTCCCCTGCCCGTGTCCTCCACGGTGATCTCGGCCATCTCCCCGCGCCGGCTCAGCACCACGCGCAATTGCCCGCCATTCGGCATCGCCTCGGCCGCGTTCAGAACAAGATTCAGAACCGCTTGCTTCAACAGCGCGCGGTCCACGTAAACTTCCGGGACGTCGATGGGCAAAAGCTGCGCGACTTGCACGCTGGCCTTTTGCAGTTGCGGCTGCGCTACTTGCATCACTTCTTTCAAAAGCTCCGAGAGATGGGTCGCCTCCAGCCGCACTTCCATTGGCCGCGTGAAATCGAGGAATCTCTTCACCACCGCATCCAGCCGGTCGATCTCCTTATCGAGTACCCTCACGGCGTCCTGCGCCCCGTTTTCCTCTTCCGGTGACAGCGACTCCTTCAAATTTTCGAGCCATAGCCGCATCGAATTCAGCGGGTTTTTTACCTCGTGCGCTACTCCCGCCGTGATTCGTCCCAGCGCCGCCAATCGCTCGCTTACCTGCAGTTGCGTGTTGATGCTCTCGAGCGAATCCAGATCCCGCAGCGTCACGAGCGCGCCCATCCGCTCCCCATCTTCCTGGATCGCCTGCACGCTCACTCCCACCCGCTTTGTGCCCTGCGCCGTTTCCAGTTCCGTCTCGGAAGCCACTTCGCTCAGCTCGTCTCCTTCGATGCGCAGCGCCGCGCGCAACGGGTGACCCGGCGGGAATATGTCCGTCGCCCGTCGCCCAATAAACTGGCCTGCCGGCGCGCCCAGGAATTTCTCTGCCGCCGGGCTCACCATCACCGCGCGCGCGTCACGCGTGAACAGCAGCAATCCATCCTCGAGCCCCGCCATAACCGAGTCCAGATTCTCGCGCATGGTGCTGAAAATTTCGTGTACGCCTCGTAACTGTTGGCCGACTTGCGTGATCTTCCGGCTAACTTGTCCCAGCTCGTCCCCGCTTCCCGCAAACCCTTTTACTTCCGGAGGCGCGGCGTCGTATTGCCCGGCGGAGATACGATCCAATTGCGCGGCGATGTCGCTCAAAGGCGCCAGAGCCGCCCGGCTGACCCCCGCCGCCAGAACCGTGGAAATCAACAGCGCCACCAGCACGATGGTTCCGGCTTTCCGCACGCTCGGGGAAATCTCGTTCAGCAGCAATCCCGAAGAAACCACGACGCGCACTTCTCCAAACGGCTGCCCGCCTTTCGTGAACGGATAATCGTATTCATACACGCGCGGCGGCCCCGCCAGCACCTTCACTTGGTGAATGTAACCTCGCTCCGTCAATTGCGAGAGCGCCGTCCGCCGCGGAACGAATTTTCCTTGCAAGGATTCATCCGTCGACACCAGCGCCATTCCCTCGTAATCCGTGATCGATACTTCGTACACCGCCGGCGTGTCTTTCGCGGCCTTCAGCTGCGCGTGCAGGCTTTCATTGATTTCGAACGCATGGCGCACGTAGTCGTGGATGTCCTGCGGGTCGTTCGAAGCCGGCCGTACTCCTTGCTCCGCGGCATCGGTCAGCGCGCGTTGCGCCTGTTCGAATACCTGGTGGGCAATTTCGTGCGCTCGCTTGTCGGTTTCTTGCAGTACCTGCTCGAGGAGTTGCGCCACAAAGACGCCCGAAAGCACCGCGACCACGAGCAGCACCAGCCCCGTCATCACCAGCGTCAGTTTTGTGCGCAGCCGCAGCTGCATCGCTCTTCCTTACTCCGTCTCGGCCTTTTCAGTGCCGTATTCCTTCAATTTGTTGTGCAGCGTCTTCAAGCTGATTGCCAACAGTTCCGCCGCTCGCGTCTTGTTATTTCCTGTGGCATTCAGCGTCTGCAGAATCAATTCGCGTTCCATCGCATCCACGGTCGTTCCTACCGGAAATCGAATCGACGTTAAATCGCTCGGTCCCTTCGCCGACGTTTTTCCGAATTCAACCGGCAAGCAGGCGCGCGTGATCAATTCTTTTTCACACATGATCGAGGCTCGCTCCAGCACGTTGCGCAGCTCGCGGATGTTTCCCGGCCAGGTATGGCTCATGAAAATGTCCACCACTTCGGCGCCCACGCCCCGCACGTGCTTTCCGTGCTTGGCATTCACTTCGCGCAAGATATATTCCAACAGCAGCGGAATATCCTCCTTGTGGTCCCGCAGCGGCGGCAAATTGATGTGAAATACATTCAGCCGGAAATAAAGATCCTGCCGCAAGTGTCCGCTGCCCACCGCCTGTTCGGGATCCTTGTTTGTTGCCGCCAGCACGCGCACATCCACGGGTGTTTCGGTCTTGCTCCCCAGCCGCCGCACCGTGCGGTCTTCCAGCACGCGCAGGAGTTTCGCCTGCGTCGGCGCTGGCATCTCTCCGATTTCGTCCAGCAACAGCGTCCCGCCGTCGGCCAGCTCGAAGCACCCGATGCGCCGTTCCGCGGCTCCGGTAAACGCGCCGCGCTCGTGCCCAAAAATTTCGCTTTCCATTAGCGTCTCGGGTATCGCCGAACAATTGATGGCCACGAATGGTCCTCCCGCTCGCGGCGACAGCTTGTGAATCGTTCGCGCGACAATCTCCTTTCCCGAGCCCGTCTCGCCCGTAATCAGCACGGAAGCCGTGCTCGGCGCCGCCATCTCCACGATCCTCATCACTTCCTGCATCGGTTTCGACGCGCCCACCAGATCGCCCAGCCGCCCCGCCTCCCGCAACTGCCGTTGCAGCACCGCCAGCTGCCGCGCGTCGCGCGCCTTTCCCAACGCGCGGTCCAGCAGCGCGTGCAGCACCGGTGCCTTCAGCGGCTTTTCGATGTACCAGAACGCGCCTGCCTCAATCGCCGCCACCGCGCGCTCCTCGCTCCCTTTTCCCGTGATAACGATCGCCGGCACATCAAGCAATTCCTGCCCCAGTTGCTTCAGCAGGTCCAATCCGTTCATCCCCGGCAGCTCGACATCCGCGATCAGCGTGTCCGGCTGGTAGCTTGCGAACTTTGCCAGCGCGTCTTCCGCCGACGCCACTCCCATTACGTCGCAGCCCCATTTCTGCAGCAGTTGTTCGTATCCTTTTCGCGCGTTGTCTTCATCCTCGACGATCAGGACCCGGTCCTTCCGCTCACCGGTCTCCACCGCGCGCGCCGCCGCTTTCGTCTCTTCGCCCATTCGGCTCAGCCTCTCTCCGCGAGATCTCCGGCATTCTCGCAATTTCTCAACTTCGCTGGATCCCTCGACTCTAACAAGCCCCTCTCCGCTTGCCAAGTTCTCCGGCGTCCAATGTAGGATGGCAGAGCGAGAGTTGAGGGGGACGAATGAACATTCCCGAAACCTACGATTACCTCGTTCGCGCACGCAGGAACTTGTGGGCGGGCCTGCAGGCGGTGCCGGGCGAAGTTTTATCATGCCCGTTGCTGAACGGTGACCGGTTTCACTGCATCAAGGACCTCGTGTTTCACGTAGCCGCTGCGGAAGACTTCTGGATTCGTCAGGAAATCCTGCGCGCAGAGCCGGTTCTGCAGACCATTCCCGCCTTGAAGGATACCCAGGGCGGCCCTGTTTTTGCAGGTTCCGCGCTCGAAATGCTGCTGGACTACTGGCGGCTTGTCGAACAGAGCACCCTCTCTTATTTCCCCACCCTCGATGACGACGAGTTGAAACGGGTTGTGACTGTGCACGACAGGCCGGGGAAGCGGTTCGCCGTGGATGGCCTGCTGTGGAACGTGATGTTTCACGAGATGCGCCACACGTCCCAGATGACCGTCCTCCTGCGCACTCTGGGCATCAAGCCGCCTTCCCTCGACCTGTTTTATTACCTGCCGTCTGCTTGATCCCTTGTCTTGCCATGCTGCTTCAGCTTGCGGCGTGCCGCCTGCCCGCCGTGGAGGGCATCTTCCGCCTTCGCATTGGTGGAGCCCCGGACTTCAAGTCCGGGGGAGTGGGCCTTAAGGCCCACGGAACGTGATCTCCCTCCTCACGGGCTTCAGCCCCGGTCCTCACCGAGCGGCCGCATTGCCTCAATCCCACGTGCTCGCCCGCAGAGAAATCATTCGTTTGCTGCTGAAGGGACCGGCCCCACTACATTACTTGGCGCGGCACTTCTGTAGAACTGTGACCAGCACCGTGGATGGAATAGCCCCAGACAGAAACCAAGCCCTAACGCCTAGGACTTGCCAGGCGTCGTATTGGGCTACGTCGTCAGAACCTAGCCAAACTGGTGACCAATAGAGGGAATACGCAAACAAGAAGGGCACGATCACAACCCAAAGCCAGCGAAGAACCACCGGCAAGAGGGAGCATAGTAGCCAAACAACGCCCACCGAAAGCACCGCTATTAGAACTGCTCCAAAGCCAAGAGATATCGATTCGACAAGTATCTTCATCGGCTTACAAGCATACACTGATTCGACCGGTTGAGCTGGCACGCATTATCGGAAACTGACCCAGTACCAAAGCTTTCCTTGACTTTTGTTATCCTTTTGGTACAATAGGCGTCGGATAAAATCCTGTTCCGCACGCGGCAGTTCTCCCGATCCTATCGGGGCCTTCCTGCCGGTTTTTTATTTTCGCAGCAGCAATTTTCGATCAAGGGCCGCATCGAGTTTCAGACACCTTCACTGTCGCTCGCTGACAGAGTCACCCTGAATGAATCGATTTAGAATCAACGCTGACTAAGGCAACAATTTGGAGTGCGGCAGTTTACCCCAACCCTGTCGGGGCCCTGCTGCCGCTTTTCTTCTCGGGTTTCCGCCTGAGCTCGCACAAGCGCATCCATTCCGGCTCATGCGAGCCCAATTCTTTGTGCAGTACAAGCTGTTTAGAATCAACACTTCCATGACTCTTCGCAAGTGTTGATTCTAAAGGATTTGCATAATTGTTAAGTCCTTTAGATGCAACACTTACAAAAAGCCCGGGGGGTGGGGTCCCAACCAATTAAGCTATCGTCCAATCAGGCAGGAACAAGGGGGAGCCAACCCAGTGGCCCAGATTCCGTCTCACTCCTTCACTAGATACAGCGCGCGCTCCAACTCCAGCTCGAGCTTCGCGCCCTTCGGCAAATCCAGCTCATGGCCGCGCCCCGACTCCATCAGATACGCTGCGATGGCTCCTGCTGCTGCGCCGTCGGCGATCTCTTTCTTATTTTTGTCTTTCACGCCTTTCACCGCGCCGATCGCCGCCCCCGCAGCCGCGGCTTGCGCGGCATTTTGCTGCGTGCTGGTGCGTGCTTCAATCAAGCCCTCCTGCGCCGCCTCTGATTTCACGCTGTGATCGCCCGGAACGCTTGTGACTTCCGCCACAATCGGCAATTTCCCGAACTTCGTATGAATCTCGTCGAACGTGAGCCAGATCTTTGCTCTCCCCACGATTCCCGCGGGCTCGACGCGGCTCACATGCCCGGAAATCTCCGCGCCCGGCTGCAAGTAGTTTCCGCTGCCCGCCTCCAGCGGCTCCAGCGTTCGTACTTTGAATCGCTGGTTCTCGTGCGTCTCTTTGCTGCTCAACTCATCTTCGAGCCTCACCAGAAACTTTGTCCCCGGTGCCACCGCAAATTCCTCCAGCCGAGCTCCGTGCCGCTCCCCATCCACCTTCTGACGCTGCTGGTCCGGCCCCGGGGCAGTCGCTTCTCGCGGCGGTTCTTGGCTCTGATCCTGCGCCTTGCAAAAGGCCCCCAGGCCAAGAGTCCCCGCCAAGATCGCGACGCTGGCAAATGCGCTGCCGAGTTTCTTTCGTTCCATGGTCTCCTCCGCGAAATGCTGAGCAGACTAGGAATGCACATGGCTCGCCACAAGCCACTCGATGGACGCGCCACAAAGGATTGAAAAACATGCACTTGGGAGGAGCCGCGGAGCGCCCAAGACAAGCGAGAAGAGTCGTGTCGGCGAATCCCTCCATCGGTCTGCAAGGGTTTCCCGACATCCCGTACCGCCGAATCGCGTGGGACGTGGCTATTTTTCTAGGAAACGCCGAATGTGTCGCAGCGCCTGCGCATACATCGCCGGAGTTACGCGGCCCGTCTGAGTATTCTGCTGGCTTGGATGGTAGACGCCGAACATTCTCGGATAAGGCGGCGGCAATTCTGCCTCTGCTCCATGCCCGAACTTAAATCTTGCCCGCGAAGAAATAATTCCTCGTCGCTTCAAGATTTTCAGGTAAGCGTCCCAGGCGATTTTGCCCAATGCAAGAACCGCTTTCGGTTGCAAGATTTCAAGCTCGCGCTCCAGATAGCCCCGGCAATTCAGAATCTCTTCAGGCAGCGGCTTGTTTTCCGGCGGGGCACACCGAGCTGTCGCTGAAATATACGCATCCTTAAGCTGCAAACCATCGTCTCGGTGCAGGGAAGTAGGTTGATTCGCGAAGCCCGCTTTGTGCAGCGCCTTATACAGGAAATCGCCCGAGCGATCGCCCGTGAACATGCGTCCCGTCCGGTTTGCACCGTGCGCCGCCGGCGCCAGACCCAGAATCAAAAGCCGCGCTTCGGAATCTCCAAATCCGGGCACCGGCTTTCCCCAGTACGCCCACTCACGGAACGCGCGCCGCTTCTCCTTCGCCACTTTTTCCCGGTACGCCACCAGCCGTGGGCACTTCCGGCAAGCGACAATCTCTTCGTTCAGCACGCGCAGCGACGCCGCATTTTCCGCCATCGCGTTAAGAATGTCCTCGCGACATCATGCGGTTTACTTCCCCGAACGGAATGGCTCCGTCAAACAGTGACGTGTACATTCCGCTCTCCATTAATTCCTTGCCGATGCGCCGGACGAGCCCGAGCATCGCCCGCGTTAAGGCCGAGCCCACGCTCGCTCGCGCAACGCCGATCTTCTCGAGCTCCGGAATCGTCGGGCAGCCGGGAGAAACGAGAATGTTGAGAGGCGCCTCGAGGGCTTTCACCAGCCTCGCGATTATCTCCGGGTCTCGAATTCCAGGTGCGAACACACAATCCGCGCCGGCCTTCCGATAAGCGCGCAATCGCTCCACGGTTCGTTCAAAGCGCGTGGCTTCGGTTCCGATCGGCATCAAGTAAATATCTGTCCGCGCGTTGATCACCAGCGGAACTCCCAGCGATGCGGATACCTCGCGAATCGTGGCGATCTTTTCCATTTGAAGTGAAGTGTCCACGTGCGAACTCTCATCATCACCGGTCACATCTTCCAGATTCATTCCGACCGCGCCGGCAGCGAGGACCGCCCTCGCGGTTTCCGCCATGTCTTTGGCTGTCGCGCCGTAGCCTGCTTCCATATCCGCGGTCACCGGGACGCGCACCGCACGCGCAATGCGCCCCACCACGTCGAGCATTTCTTGCCGGGAGATGCGCTGGCCGTCCGGATAGCCTTGCAGCGCGGCTACTCCCGCACTGGACGTCGCGATCGCCGGATATCCCAACTCTTCCAAGACTCGCGCACTGGCCACGTCGGATGCATTTGGCAGTACCAGGATTCGCGGCCCTTGGTGCAATTTGCGGAGTTGTTCCGCCTTCGCTGCCTGCGACTTCGTATCCATTAGAAACTCTCCGCCGGGAATGCTTACGCCGTCCCGCGTGGAACAAACTACTTCTTAACGGTCTTCGAGAAAACGTCCAATTTGGAGAACAACTCTTGCGGCCACAGCTAGTCGAGGCTCAATCGTGCGCTGACAAGTTTATCTTGTCACTTCTTCTTGAGCACTTCCGCCAGTGCAACCGCCTGGTTATGTTCTTCGTCCTTCGCCCCGAAGAGCAGTGTCAGCGTTCCGTGTTCCTTCTCCATCTTCCGCAGCTCGCTGATCAATGGTTTCTTCTTGGCCAACTCGGCGTGGTATTTTTTCTGAAATGCCGCCCACTTTTCGGGTTCGTGCCCAAACCATTTTCGCAGCGCGTCGCTTGGCGCCACATCTTTCATCCAGACGTCCGCGCTCGCCGCTTCTTTCGTCAGTCCTCGCGGCCACAAACGATCCACCAGCACACGCCACCCGTCATCTTTCGACGCCTTCGCATACACTCTTTTGACGTGCACCATCTTCGGCCTCACCGCAACAGCGCCAGCGCCTCTTCGTGCACTTTCCCGTTCGTGCTCAGCAGGCTTCCTTCATAAATCGACCGTTTTCCGCTGATAGTCGTCGAGCACCCTCCCGCCTCTTCCACGATGATCCCCAGTGGCGCCAAGTCCCACGGTTTCGAGACCCAGTCCAGCGCCGCTTCGATCGCGCCTTCCGCCACCAGCATGTGCTGCCAGAATCCTCCGAACGCACGACCGCTCTTCGCGGCATCCGGCAGCCGTCGGATCTTGGCGATGGCCTCGTGGTTCTTGCTAGGCCCAGTTCCGGTGGTAAACACCATAGCCTCGCTCAATTTTGTCACTTCGGAAACTCGCAAGCGCCGCCCGTCCCGATACGTGCCCTCCCCCCGGTACGCCCACCACCGCGAACCGAGTCCCGGCGCGCTCGCCATCCCTGCTACGATCTCGCCGTCTTTCTCGATCCCCAGCAGGGTGCCAAACGTCGGAATCCCGCGCGAAAACTCATCTGTCCCGTCAATCGGATCGATGATCAGCCGAGCGTGCTTTCCAGAATTTCCCTTCGGCCCATCCCCCATCTCTTCGCCCAGCACATCCAGCGCCAGCCCGCTAGCGGTAACTTTTGCTCTCGCCATCTCTTCCACTTCGCGGTCGGCCTGCGTTACCGCAGAACCATCATGTTTTCGCTCCACTCGCATCTCCGCCGCGCGAAAATACCGCATCGCAATTGCGTCTGCTTCTTTCGCAATCGCTTCCAACAGCTCGCCGTATTCTTTGCGATATCCCATCCGTTCTCCCGATCGTTTCGTAGCTGTCGCCAGCTTGCCCCGCTCCCGCGGGGTCACAAGTCACCGTTCACTGATCGCCCCATTTGACAGTCTCTTCCTCTCCCCCTAGCATAACTTCTCACGCGCATGAACGCCCACACCAACACGGGAACCGTCCTCGACCGCATCCTGGAAGCGCGTTTGGCCGACGTCGAGCATCGCAAAAAAGTCTTGCCCGAAACGGCGTTGAAATATGGTGTCGCCGCCGCTTCACCCGTTCGCGATTTTCCCGCTGCGCTTTCGCGCGATACCTTAAACATTCTCGCGGAGCTGAAGCCTGCTTCGCCTTCGCGTGGCGTCCTGCGCGATCCGTTTGATCCTCCGACCCTCGCCTCCACGCTTCAATCGGCCGGGGCCGCCGCGGTTTCCGTCCTCACCGAACCGGAATTTTTTCGTGGCTCGCTCAAAAATCTTCGCGACGCGCGCAAATCCGTCAATCTTCCCGTCCTCCGCAAGGATTTTATTTTCGATCCCTGGCAAGTTTGGGAAACGCGCGCGAACGATGCCGACAGTTTTTTGCTCATCGTCGCTGTCGTGCGCGACGCCGCGCTGCGCGACCTCATCGGCCTCGGCCGCGAACTCAAGATGGAGCCGGTCGTCGAAGTCCACACCGGCGCGGAGCTCGACCGCGCCCTCGCCGCCGGGGCGCGCATCGTTGGAGTAAACAACCGCGACCTCAAAACTCTCGATGTCCGCGTTGAGACCTCCTTTGAATTGATTTCGCGCATCCCCGATGATTGTATCGCCATCAGCGAATCTGGTCTTCGTTCGCGCGACGATCTTCAAAAACTTCGCGCTTCCGGCTTCGATGCATTTCTTATCGGCGAACAGTTGATGCTCGCTTCCGATCCCGGCGCGGCGCTCTCCGAACTCCTCGGCGTCACGCCCAGCAAAGAATAGGTGCCGCGTGATTCGCGTAAAAATCTGCGGCATCACCAATTGGCCCGACGCGCGCGCCGCCGGCGAGGCCGGCGCCAATTTTCTCGGGTTCAATTTCTATGAAAAAAGTCCGCGCTTTGTAACTCCCATCGAAGCCGCTAAAATTCGCCGGCAGTTTCCCGGAACCGCCGAATCCGTCGGTATCTTCGTAAATGCCACGGCAGACGAAGTTCTGTCCGTCTGCTCTTCCTTGCGATTGGATGCCGCCCAACTTCACGGCGACGAAACTCCCGAGACCGTGGCCATGGTCGCCAAATCCATCCGTGTCTTCAAGGCCTTCCGCGTCGGCCCTGAATTCTCCCTCTCGACTCTCGACGAGTATCCCGGTGCCGGCGCTTTTCTCCTTGACGCCGCCCACGCAGGCCAATATGGCGGTACTGGTCGCACCACCGACTGGGCCCTGGCCCAGCGCGCCGCTCTCACTCACCGTATTATTTTGGCAGGCGGTTTGAATATCGAGAATGTCGCCGAAGCCATCCGCATGGTCCGGCCCTTCGCCGTTGATGTGGCCAGCGGGGTAGAATCGAAGCCTGGAAAGAAAGATCACGGCCGCCTGCGTGATTTCATTAAGGAAGTCCGCCGCGCCGAGCAGCGGTTGTAAGAAGAACCGGAGAATTCTCGCTGGTCATGAGTACGATTCTAAGATCGGTCAGCACCGTACCCGGGCGGTTCGGCCCCTACGGTGGCCGCTACGTCCCGGAAACGCTGATGGTGCCGCTGCTCGAGCTCGAGCGCGTCTACGAAAGTGTTCGCAACGATTCTGCCTTTCAATCGGAATTCGCGGGCCTATTGAAAAATTTTGCGGGCCGCCCTACACCGCTGCAATTTGCCTCTCGCCTCACCGCAAAACTCGGTGGCCCGCGCATCTATCTCAAGCGCGAGGACCTTCTCCACACCGGCGCGCACAAAATCAATAACGCCATCGGGCAGGGCCTGCTTGCGGTGAAAATGGGCAAGCCGCGCATCGTCGCCGAGACCGGCGCGGGGCAGCACGGCGTAGCCTCCGCTACCGTCGCTGCGCATCTCGGCCTCCAGTGCACTGTCTACATGGGCACGGAAGACATGGCTCGACAGGCCCTCAATGTCTCCCGCATGCGCATGCTCGGCGCGGAAGTCATCGCCGTCGATGCCGGCAGCCGCACGCTGAAGGACGCCATCAACGAAGCCATGCGCGATTGGGTCACCAACGTGCGCACTACGCACTATCTTCTCGGCTCGGTTCTCGGCGCGCATCCTTACCCGACCATGGTCCGCGAGTTTCATTCGTGCATCGGCCGAGAAGCCCGAGCACAGATTCTCGCTGCCGAACGGCGCTTGCCCACGCATCTTTTCGCCTGTGTTGGCGGCGGTTCGAACGCCATCGGTCTCTTTCACGAATTTCTGCGTGAACCGGACGTGAGAATGATCGGCATCGAAGCCGGCGGGCGCGGCCCCGGCCTTGGCGAGCACGCCGCGCGTCTTGCCGCGCATCAAGGATTTACCGGCGCTCGCCCCGGCGTCTTGCAAGGCACTTATACGTACGTTTTGCAAACCGAGGACGGCCAGATCTCCACCACGCATTCGATTTCCGCCGGCCTGGACTATCCCGCCATCGGCCCCGAACATGCCTGGCTCGCTGACGAGCGCCGCGCCGAATATTCCGCGGTTTCCGATTCCGCCGCTCTTGAGGCGGCAAAGATCCTTGCGCGAATCGAAGGCATCATTCCAGCGCTCGAATCGGCCCATGCCATCGCCGGACTTATCGAGCGCGCGCCGCGAATGACCAAGGACGACCTCGTCATCCTCAATCTCTCCGGCCGCGGCGACAAGGACATGGACACCTACTCGCGCCTGCTCTAATCTTTTCAGCAAACAATGACGGCCGTCTCTCCCAATCCGACCCGCATCTCCAAACGCTTCGCCGAACTCTCGGCCAGCGGCGAACTCGGCATCGTTGCCTACATCACCGCCGGCGACCCTTCGTTCGACGCGACGCTGCAATTCGTTCTCGCCCTCGCCGAAGCCGGCGCCGACATCATCGAACTGGGCATCCCTTTCAGCGATCCTCTCGCGGACGGCCCGGTCATCCAACGGGCCTCCGAACGCGCATTGAAAGCGGGAGCTACGCTCGCGCTAGTCCTTGATCTCGTTTGCCGCATTCGGCAATCCTCGGAAATTCCGCTCGTCCTTTTCGGCTACTACAATCCTATTTTTCAAATGGGCCTCGAGAAATTTGCCGCCGCTGCTTCTTCGGCTGGAGCCGATGGCGTTCTCGTCACCGATCTCACTCCTGAAGAATCGGAGGAGTACCGCCGGATTCTCTCCGCGCATCATCTGGACACGATTTTTCTCGGTGCCCCCACCTCTACCAATGAGCGCCTCGAGAAAATCGCCGCTTGTTCTTCGGGATTTCTCTATCTCATCTCCCGCACCGGCGTAACGGGCGAGAAAGATGCTCTCCCCGAAGATCTTCCCGCACTGTTACGGCGCGCCCGCCGCGCCACCCAACTTCCGATCGCTGTCGGTTTTGGTATCTCGCAGCCAGGTCACGTTTCCGTTCTTGGCGGCCTTGCGGACGCCGCCGTCATAGGCTCCGCGCTTGTTGCGGAAATCGAGAAGGCTGCATCCATCGCCGCAGCTTCCACCGCTCTCGCCGATCGCATCCGCGGGCTCAAAGCCGCCGCCCGCCATGGCCTATCCCGCCGCGAGGTGGCTCTATGACCCTCAGCGACTGGCGGCGCCGCATCGATGAAATCGACCGTAAGCTGGTCGAGCTTTTGAACGAACGCTCGCGATGCGCTCTCGAAATCGGCAAGCTGAAACAAGCGCAGAATATTCCGCTCTATCAGCCCGAGCGGGAGAAAGAAGTTCTCGAAAACGCGGAGCACGCGAATCCCGGTCCGTTAACCGACGCCGCGATCCGACGCCTTTTCGAACGCATCATTGACGAAGCGCGCTCCGCCGAACGCGCCGCCATGCGCTCCGGCGATGCGAGGGCCGAGGACGCAAAAAAGAATCTGTAGCCGCAGTTAACGGACCGCGGAAATTTTCGCTCTGTTCGACTCGGAGCAACCCAAGAAGGGAAACAGGAAACTCTCATGGTAATCGTTATGCAGGAAGGGGCCACCGAGCCCCAAATCCAGCACGTCATTGATCGCCTCATCGCCAGCGGCTTCAATGTTCATCGCTCGACAGGCGAATCGCACACCGTACTCGGCGCCGTCGGCGTGCATCGCGATTTCGATCATCGCGATTTCGAATTGCTCGATGGCGTGCGCGAGGTCATGCGCATCACCCAGCCGTACAAGCTGGCCAGCCGGCAGTTCCGGCCCGAGGGCACCATCGTCGATCTTGGCCGGGGTGTGCGTATTGGCGGTAACGAAGTCATTGTCGCCGCCGGACCCTGTTCGGTGGAATCGCGTGAGCAGATTCACTGCATCGCCGAAGGCGTCGCTAAGTCCGGCGCGAAAATCCTTCGCGCGGGCGCGTTCAAGCCGCGCACTTCGCCTTACGCCTTCCAGGGACTGGGTGAAAAAGGCCTCGAGATGATGCGGGACGCCGCCGAAAAATTCGGCCTGTGCACGGTCAGCGAAGTGATGGACCCTTCGCAAATCGAAATGATGCTCGGCTACGTCGATGTCTTCCAGGTCGGCGCGCGCAACATGCAGAACTACCATCTGCTCCGCGCCCTTGGCGAAGTCCGCAAGCCTGTACTTCTGAAGCGCGGCATGTCCGCCACGTTCGAGGAGCTGCTTCTGAGCGCGGAATACATTCTCGCCGGCGGCAACTACAGCGTCATCCTGTGCGAACGCGGCATTCGCACGTTCGAAACTTACACACGCAACACCTTCGACATCGCCGCCATTCCCTCGATCAAGAAACTTTCGCACCTGCCGATGATTGGCGATCCCTCGCACGGCACCGGGCGACGGGACAAAGTTCCTCCTATGGCCCGCGCCGCGGTGGCAGCCGGCGCCGACGGCTTGCTCATCGAAGTGCACAACGATCCCGACCACGCTCTCTCCGACGGGGCGCAATCGCTCGATCCGGCACAGTTCGCTCAGCTCATGAACGAGCTTCGCATCATCGCTCCCGCCATCGGCCGCGTCATTGCCTGACCCATGACCACGCACCTTCTCTCCCGCGTCACGATTCTCGGCACCGGCCTTATCGGGGGCTCGTTTGCCCTCGCCCTGCGTAAACACACCAAGGAGATGCACATCACCGGATGGGACCGCCCGGAAATCGTAAAAGAGGCCCATTCCAGCGGCGCTCTCGACAAATCCTTCTCTGGCGACCTCGCTCCCGCCTTGCGCGACGCCGATCTCGTCTACATCTCGCTTCCCATCAGTGTGACGATCGATCTCCTGCCCGAAATTGCGCGCCACGCGCCGCTCCACGCGCTTGTCACCGACGCGTGCAGCACGAAGCTGCGCATTTCCGAATCCGCCGCCGGTCTTTTTCCCGCTGATGGAGGCCCGCTTTTTCTGGGCGGCCATCCCATGGCCGGCAGGGAACTCTCCGGCATCGCGCATGCCGATGCCGAACTCTTTCGCAACACCACTTACGCCCTCATCGGCGAGGGTTCCGCGCCGCGCGAACCGCGCGTCGCTGCTTTCCTCAAGCTGCTTGAAAAAATCGGCGCGCGCCCGCTTTGGCTGGGCGCTCAGCAGCATGATTACGCCGTCGCTGTCGTCTCCCATCTCCCGCAGCTTGCAGCCATCGCACTCGGTTCGTTTCTCTATGACCGCCTCGACGAAAATGGTCTCCCCATCACCCTTGCGGGTCCCGGGCTCCGCGATTCTCTTCGCCTTGCCGGCAGCACCTATTCCACTTGGCGGGACATTGTCCTCACGAACCAGGAATATCTCTCGGCCGCGCTCGATCTATTCAGCCGCCGGCTCGAAGATCTCCGCGAGAAACTCGCCTCACGCGAGCTTGAAGCCGATTTCGACGCCTCCAACGAGCTTTACAAGCTCCTGCGCTCTCTGTAGCTCCACTGCCATAGCCTATTGACTCGCGCTCCGCTTACAAGGTCCGGCATATCCTTGTAATCTTTATCGTCGCTCTCGCGTCCAAACACACGGTGCCAATGCAAATCACGGTCTTAGACCTCTCCGCCTACGTCGGCCTGACCGCCGTCGGAGCCATCACGCTCAACATGCTGCTGGGCACGCTGATGGCTTTCCGTTACAGCCCCGTCCGCGAGTGGCCGCATCGGCGCTTCAACTATTTCCGCTTGCATAATGTCTTCGGCTATCTCGCGCTGTCCCTTTCCCTTCTGCATCCCCTCGTTTTGCTCTTTGACAAGACAGCTAAGTTCCGGATCGTCGATCTCCTCTACCCCGTGCATTCCCCCAGCCAGCCGCTCGAGAACACCATCGGCGCAATCGCGCTCTATGTTGTCGTGATCGTGGTCGTTACTTCCTATTTGCGCATCCGGCTCGGCCGCCGACTTTGGAAATCCTTTCACTTCACCATTTACATTGCCGCTGCCGCGCTCTTCTGGCACAGCCTGTTCACCGATCCGGCACTCAAGAATTCGCCGGTTGACTGGTTCGACGGCGGAAAACTGTTTGTCGAAATCTGCCTGCTGATTATCGCAACAGCTGGCGTGTTGCGTTGGCGGCACTCGATTCGCAAGTGCCATCTTGGGTGAGGAAAGTAGCGAGGGGCGAAAGTGTATGCACACTTTCGGCTCCGCCGCCGGATGAAGTAAACTGCCATCGCCGATTTCGGAGCACGGGCATGGACAAACGCATCGCCTCCGCCGACGCTGCCATCGAAAAACTCACTGACGGCGCCACTATCCTCATGGGCGGATTCGGGCTGTGCGGCATCCCGGAGAACCTGGTTGAAGCCGTGCGCCGGAAGGGCACCAAGGACCTCACCATCGTCAGCAACAACGCTGGTATCGACGGCTTTGGCATCGGATTGCTGCTGCAGAGTCGGCAAGTTAAGAAAATGATTTCGAGCTACGTGGGCGAAAACAAATTATTTGAGCAGCTCGTTCTTAATGGGGAATTGCAACTTGAGTTGAATCCGCAGGGCACGCTGGCCGAAAGACTTCGCGCCGGCGGCGCAGGCATTCCGGCGTTTTACACGCCAACCGGATACGGCACGATGGTCGCCGATGGAAAAGAGACGCGCGAGTTTGACGGCCGCATGTACGTCCTCGAACGCGGCTTGCGCGGGAATTTTGCGTTCATCAAAGCGTGGAAAGGCGATCGCTGGGGCAATCTTATCTATCGCAAGACTGCGCGCAACTTCAATCCCATGATGGCGACGGCCGCCGACTACGTCATCGCGGAAGTAGAACAGCTCGTCGAGCTTGGGGAGCTCCCGCCGGACCAGATTCACACGCCGGGAATCTTCGTGAACGCCATCTTGCAAGCGCCCAAATGTGAAAAACGCATCGAGCGCCGCACGGTGAGGAAGTTATAGAGGCGGTTCTTAGAAAGACAAACCACCGGTCTGAAGACCGGCCACTACAACTCGGTGCATTGTTGTAAGGATTGACTGCGAACTTTAGACTGCCGAGTGTGAACTTTTTATGCCCCTGACCGACGAACAGAAACGAGAACGTATCGCCCGGCGCATCGCTCTGGAACTCCGCGACGGCTACTACGTCAATCTTGGGATTGGCATGCCCACACTCGTTGCTAACTATGTCCCCAAAGGCATGGACGTTATTCTGCAATCGGAAAACGGCATGCTTGGCGTGGGGCCGTATCCGCTTGAATCGGAACTCGATCCTGACCTGATCAACGCCGGCAAAGAAACGGTCACCGAGATCCCCGGCACTAGCTATTTTTCTTCCGCCGATTCGTTCGCCATGATTCGCGGCGGCCATGTTGACTTGACCGTCCTTGGCGCGCTGCAGGTCGATGAAAAAGGAAATCTCGCGAATTGGGCCATCCCCGGGAAAATGCTCAAAGGCATGGGCGGGGCCATGGATCTGGTCGCGGGGGCCAAACGGGTCTTTATCGCAATGGAGCACGCCACTCGCGACAACAAGCCTAAAATTGTTAGAAAGTGCGCCCTGCCACTGACTGGTGTGGAAGTTGTCGATCACATCGTCACCGAGCTTGCTGTCATTGACGTTACGCCCGGGGGCCTCATGCTTCGCGAGCTTGCTCCTGACGCGACGCTTGAACTTGTCCAGTCGGTCACGGAACCCAAACTTCTTGTTCCGCCCGGCGGTCCGAAGTCCATGGCGATTTAACTATCCAAAATGGAAAAGCTGAATACACTATTTAGGATTTGAGTGGGGAGCATTCTGTGCGAACGCGGTTGACAGAAGAGTTTGGGATTAAGTATCCGATTGTGTGCGCGCCGATGGCCTTTGTTACGGGCGGCCGCTTGGCAGCGGCGGTTTCGAGCGCTGGCGGACTTGGAATTGTCGGTGGGGGATATGCAGGCACCCTGGGCGGGGAACCGGACCTCGTTAGGGAATTGGCGCTGGTGCAAGGGCAAAAGTTCGGCGTTGGATTTATTACGTGGGCGCTCGACAAAGTGCCGCATGTTTTGGATGAAGCGCTGAAGTATTCGCCCTTCTGCGTTTTTCTTTCCTTCGGCGAGGCCAAGCCGTACGCGGAACGCATTCGGCGGAACGGCGCCAAGCTCATTTGTCAGGCGCAGTCCCTGCGGCATGTTCAAGAGGCGCTCGATCTGGGGGCCAATGTTATCGTTGCGCAGGGAGCCGAGGCTGGAGGCCACGGTGCGACCCGCGCGACGTTTCCATTTGTCCCGGAGGCGGCGGACCATTTGGCGAAGCATTCGCCAAAGACGCTGCTGCTCGCGGCCGGAGGAATTGCCGATGGCCGCGGACTCGCAGCAGCATTGATGTTGGGCGCCGACGGAGTGCTTGTGGGGACACGGTTCTGGGCCGCTGAGGAAGCCCTCACGGCACGAGCCGCCACGGACCGGGCGATACGCGCCACTGGCGACGACTCCGTTCGTACTAAGTCGATAGATGCCTTGCGTGGTATTCCGTGGCCGCAGGAGTTTTCGTTTCGGGTTCTCAAGAACAAATTGACAGAACAGTGGGCGCATCGCGAGGCGGAAGCGGCTGCCGCGTTCGGCAGCCTCGCCAGTGCTTACGGCGAGGCCAGGGCCCGGGAAGACCTCGACGTGGTAGCGGTTGTGGCGGGCGAAGCCGCCGGATTAATTCACGACCGGCCCACAGCGTCGAGCATCATCGAAACCATGGTGAGTGAGGCAAGCACCCTGCTCGAGCGCGGTGCAACGCTCGACTTCGCTGCGCCTGTTAGCTACGCGCGGAAAGCGGTTTGAGATCGATGAGTCCTGTTTGCCAAGCCATTCGGCAGCATCGGAAGGAGACTTCCCGTTGAGAACAACGATCAGCGCCGTGTTCCTTGCCGCACTCCTGAGCGCGCCGGTTGCGCACGCGCAGGCGGGACCTGTGGAAGGAGGTCACGAACTTCAGGTTTGGACTGGCGGAGGCCACGGCGTTAGCGGCAGCCAATCCGGCGACGGCCTCTGGAATGTTGGACTGCGTTACGGGCTGATTCTGACCAAGCCACACGGGCCCGGCTTCCTGCGCGGCCGGCTGGAGTATGCCATCGAGGCGGTGCCTATCTTTTTGATCTCGCAGAAGACGAATACGGCCTACGGGGCCGGCATCAACCCGTTTGCGTTCAAGTGGGCGCTGGATACGCGGCGCAATGTTGTTCCGTACTTTGAGATCGGCGGGGGGACATTATTCACGAATGTGAAAGTTCCTGAGGGTACTTCAGAATCAATTTCACGAGCGGGGGCGCGCTGGGTTTGCACTTTCTGGGCAAGAAGCACAACATCAGCGCGGAAGTCCGCTACATGCACATTTCCAACGCCGGGCTGGCAACGCCGAATCCAGGAATAAATACAATTCAGTTTCGTCTCGGCTTCGGCCTGTTCAGCCAAAAAGAGTAACGTGCGCTTGACCGCGGCATCCCCCGGTGAGGTACTTTTGCTTTTTCATCAAGCTCGCGAGCAATCCTGCTACCACTGGGGTATGCTGAAGACAGACGTTCACCGCAAATATTCATGGACCCGCATTCCATCGTCGTTGTGAGCCTGCACACCCCGAAGGAGAAAGTCTGGGGCGAGCTGTTGGCCATCCATCCCGCGGGAATCACAATGCGCGGCATCGACCTGAACTCCTTTGACCATTTTATTCGGCAGATCAACGAGCCGGAGGGCGAACGCGTCGGCTTGCCCACGATTTTCTTTCCCATGAATCGCGTGGAGCGCATTTCGCTCGACGAACCTTCGGGCGCCATTCCATCGATGGCCGAACTCTTTTCGCGCAAAGTGGGACGCTCGCTGGCCGACTACCTGGCTGAGTTCGCCTAAACTGCGTTATCCTGAATTGTAATGAAAGGCCGAATCTGGACGGTTCCCAATCAAATCACGCTGCTCCGGCTCGGCTTCTTGCCGTTCTTTCTGATCCTGATTTCTTACGAACAATATAAGTGGGCGCTGCTTGTCCAGGTCCTCGCGGGGCTTTCCGACGGGATCGATGGACTGCTCGCGCGGAGCTTGAATCAGCGTTCTTCGCTAGGGGCGTATCTCGATCCCATCGCGGACAAACTTCTGCTCTCCTCCTCGTTTGTGATTCTCGCGTTTGAGCACAAACTGGCGTGGTGGCTCACCATTCTGGTGCTCAGCCGCGACGTTTTGATCCTTATCGTCGCCGCCGTCATCATCCTGATCGCTGGGTACCGGCCGTTTCCGCCGAGCGTTCTCGGCAAAATGACTACGGCGTTTCAAATTGTTCTGGTGTTTGCGATCGTGCTGTCGGCGGCGTTCCCGGGGCTGAATTTAGCTGCATTGAATCGCGGCCTGCTTTACTTGGTCACCGTGCTTACGGTGGTTTCCGGTTTTCACTACTGCATCACGATCGCGCGGCGGTTGAGCAGCTCGGCGCCCTCTGCCTGAACCTGTTTCAAATTATTTTCGTGTAAGAAGCTGGGCTTTCAAGTTCCGGGCAGTTTGTCCTGAAGGTGCAGCATCATCATCACAAAACTCGCCACCAGAACAATCGCCGCCAGCCAACCGAGAATGTAAGCGGTCTGCCGCTCACTGGCGTTGGCCGGCTCGCGATCGGTCAACAATTTTCCGCAACCAAAACCCGCTGCGAGCCCGCCGAAATGCGCCCAGTTGTCAACACCTCGCAGCAGGAACCCGAACACAAAGATGGAGACGACCCAGGAGATCAGTCGCGAGCGCAATGCCTGCATCGTGGCGCCGCCACGCTTCGTGGTGAGGGCGATCATGACGCCGATCATTCCCAGGATCGCGCCGCTCGCGCCGACGGAACTATGTCCCGTGAACACACTCAGCAGAAAACCTACGACGCCCGCAGCCGTATACATGAAAAGGTAGCGCGCTGATCCATATATCTCTTCCACGACCGGTCCAATATCCATCAAGACCATCATGTTGAAGCCGATGTGAATTAATCCGCCGTGAAGGAACATCGCTGTTACCAGGCGGAACCACTGATGGGCAACAAAAATCCCATAGGGATTGCTATCTCCCAAGCGGTACAGAGCTTCTTGATTCATTCCCCACAGGATGCTCAGGCCGCCCCCTTGTCCCGCTTTCATCGTGGCGATGAAGCTCAAGGCAAACATGACGATGTTAACGATAAGCAACCCTGTGGTGGCCGGCGCGCGCCCCCCAAAAATCCCAGAAACGCCTTTGCTCAACGCGGCGAGAGAAAAGCGGAGGTTGGTGCCGCACTCGTGACAGCGCGTGGCGCTTATGCCGACGAGCGCGCCGCACGCGGGACAAAGCTTAGGCCGCGGCTGGTTGTCCCCGCCCACGCCGAAAAATCCTCGCAGCGTATTCTTCCATCGATCGACGCGCCACTGCCACTTGTAGGGAAGCGCCAAGACTCCTCCTTGCGACCGGCAAACCGCGTTCCTATAATACCGGAATCGCGCCAAACCTTTAGGCGGCTGAATTGGCGTCCGAAGAAGGGGAAAACATGGACAAATTCGAGGAGATTGGGAAGCGACTCGATGAGGAGATGACGCGCCTTCGCCGGTATGTGGAGGAAGAAGTCGCTCCGGAGACGGAGCGGCGGACGGCGCAATTTCTCCGCGAGGTTTCGCAAAAACTTACGGAGGCGGCGGCCAAACTCGAATCACGCAATGCGGCACGGTCCGCGCAGGATTCCCAGAAGACCCAACCATGACTCGAGCGGACCCGTGATCTTCGTTCGAATGGCAAGAGAGCATCTCGCGACGATTTCAATCATACTGATTTTCATGCTGATTTCTCTTTCCGGATGCGCTTCACGGCATGCGGTTGCCAACCGGCGACAGCCTCCCCCGATACAAGACTCGCCCTCAGCGACTGAAGAAGCGGGAAATTCTTCCTCGACCGAGGGAAATATCCCAGCCAATCCTTCCCCAGCGCGCACACCGAAACTCGGGAGGTCTGTCGATTTGCCGGTTCCGGCGGGCTACAGCGAAGAAGGGAACGCTTCCTGGTATGGCGAGCCGTTTCACGGACGGCGTGCGTCGAATGGCGAGATCTATGACATGTATAAACTTACTGCGGCGCACCGCACGTTGCCATTCGAAACGGTTGTGCGCGTCACAAATCTGAGCAACGGAAAATCGACGACTGTTCGAATCACGGACCGCGGGCCGTTTGTAAACGACCGGATCATCGATTTGTCGTTCGCGGCGGCTAGGCAGATTGATTCTGTCGGCGCAGGCGTCGTGCCCGTGCGGATCGAAATTGTTTCCGGCGTGAGCGATCCGGCTTCGGGGTATTTCACCGTGCAGGTGGGGGCGTTCCGAGATCACGGCAATGCCGAGCGTTTGCGCGACCGGTTGAATGCATCGTATTCGCCGATTGTTATCCAGCAGTATGATGCGCCCGAGGGTGTTTATTTTCGCGTGCGCGTCGGCCGAGTTTCCGGTGAAGATGCTGCGCGGCAATTCGGCGAACAACTGCGCAGCCGCGAAGGATTCACGCCGTTTGTAGTGCGTCTCGATGAAGGTTCAGCCACGGGGGGCAACCCATGAGCTCCGACTGTTTATTCTGCAAGATCGCGCGGAAAGAGATTCTCTCCAAGATCGCTTATGAAGACGATGAGATCTTTGCTTTTGAAGACATCAGCCCGCAAGCGCCTACGCACATTTTAATTTGCCCGAAGAGACACTTTGCGTCGCTGAACGAGGCGAGCGCGGAGGATCAGAATGTGCTGGGGAAATTGCAGCTCGTGGCGGCGAAAATCGCGCGCGAGCGGGACTTGCTAGACGGCTATCGTACGATTATCAACAACGGCCGCGGCGCGGGGCAATCCGTTTTTCATCTTCATCTGCACTTGCTGGGCGGGCGAGCGTTCCGTTGGCCTCCGGGTTAGTAGAAAAGTGAGCGCGCGAATCAATGCATGGACCAAATTGTAAGAAGCAGGGAGCACAGGCTGAAGCCTATGCCACCAAGGCCGCCGGGGAAGGTAAGACTGGTTCGCTAGCTCGCTGGTCGAAGGTTTCTGTCAGCGGATGCCGGAATACTCTACGTGAACGTAGCGGCCGAGGCGAGCGTTGAACAAGAGATACCAGCCGGGATGATGGTCGTCATCGTAGACGAACACGCGATCGCGGTCCCATTCCCAATCACGAACGCGGTCCAAATCGTAGGAAGCGACAACCCAATTGGAATTGTCATAGAGCACGACGCGCCGTGTGCGGATATCGATGCCGCGGGCGATGAAATCACCTCTCACGTGTTCATAACGGCCATAGGGATAGGCGCGGCCGGGCCTGATGCGGTCATGTTCGGAATCCCAGTTGGCATGCGGATTGTGTGGATTGTCCCAGCCCTTGTGTTTGCCGTTGTCGTGACCGTCGCCCCGATCGCCGCGGTCGTCCTCGCCATGCTTTTCCTGACCTTTGTGCTTGCCATTGTCGTGGCGGTCCTCACGGTCCTGGCGCGGTGAGGCGAGCGCCAGCGTGCCAGCCAGTGCCATCATGGTTATGCTCGCGATTAGTCTCTGCATTGTGCCTCTCTTTGGAGGAGCTCTTGGACCCGCTACCTGTTCGGTCAGTCGTGAACCAACCCAGTGAATTGACCGGCCCATGGAGGGTGGGTGCCATTCTTATTTTCGCGCAAATTGTGTTCGACGGATGTTCAATCCGAGTACAGCGTTTCGCATCAGGCACCGAGGACCCGGGAAGGCAAGGTCAACCGCAAGCAAGCGGGTAGATACATTGCGCGGCATAAGCCTTATAATCCGCGCACTCGGAGGTGTTCGTGGTGCAGACACCGCTTACACGCAATCAGATTCGAGGGTTTTGGGCAGCGTGGGCAGGCTGGGCACTGGATGGCATGGATTCGTTTATCTATGCGCTGGTGCTCGTTCCCGCGCTGCGCGATCTGCTTCCGCGATCGGGAATTCCCGCGACGACGGCCAGTGTGGGCTATTATGGCGGACTTCTTTTTGCGCTTTTCCTCTTTGGGTGGGGGCTTTCTCTCCTTTGGGGGCCACTTGCGGATCGATACGGCCGCGTGCGCACGCTGATTTTCACCATCCTTTTCTTCTCGCTTTTCACGCTGCTGAGCGCCACGGCGACAAATGTCTGGGTTCTGGCCGTGTTCCGATTGCTGGCGGGCGTCGGTATCGGCGGCGAATGGTCGATGGGCGGCACATTTGTCGCGGAAGAGTGGCCCGAGGATCGTCGCAAGATGGGCGCAGGCTTGATGCACACGGGCTACTATTTCGGATTTTTTCTGGCGGCAATCGCAAACTACTTTGTCGGCAACCACTATGGCTGGAGGGCCATGTTCGTGCTGGGCGGCACGCCGGCGCTGCTGGTCGCCTTCATTTATTACGGCGTGAAAGAGCCGAGCCGCTGGCAGGAAAAGCAGAAACAAATTAACAACGAGTGGGGGGCGAAGCGATCGTTTCTTTATCTGTTCTCGCCGGAGTACCGGTGGCGGACGTTTCTTAATTCAACGTACATGCTGATTTCCATCATTGGATTGTGGGCGGGATCGGTGTACGTTCCCGCGTCGGTGACGTACTTGGCGGCGGGCTCAGGGTTCAGCGCCGAGCAAGGCGCGCGCCTGGCGTCGTATGGCTCGATGATTCTTGCCGTCGGCACGATTTTGGGTTGCATCGCCCTGCCGGTGCTTGCGGAACGCCTCGGGCGGCGGATCACCTTGGCGCTCTACTTCGCGCTCATGCTGGTGTTCATTCCTCTTGGGTTCGGGTATGTATTTTATCTTGCGCGAGGGGCGATGCCCTGGTTTATGGTTTGTCTGTTTTTTCTGGGAGTCGGCGGCGCAAATTTCGCGATGTACACGCTGTGGGTTCCGGAGCAATACCGCACCGAGTGCCGAGCCAGCGCGTTCGCGTTCTCGACGTCGGTGGGCAGGTTTGTCGGAGCGGGAATTACATTTCTGGTGGGCGCGGGCGTGCGGCACTTTCACACCATTGGCATCCCGGTCGCACTGACTTCTGTCGCGTTCGTAGCCGGGCTGTTGCTGATTCCCTTCGGGGAAGAGACGCGCGGAAAATCGCTGCCGGCGTAGTGCGGAAGCAGTCGGGGAAGTCTTGCGATGATTTAAGCGGGCCGATTTTTGCGGGGAGGCAAATTGTCGATCGAACAAACCGCACGGGCGCTTGAAAAAATTCGCGTTGTGGAATGGTCTGAAGCGCTCGCGGGGCCGTATTGTGCCATGCTGCTCGGCGATCTGGGGGCCAGCGTCGTCAAAGTCGAGCGCCCGGGGACAGGGGATCAATCACGCGGATGGGGACCTCCATTTGTCGGCTCCGAATCCACGTATTTTCTTTCGACCAACCGCAACAAGCGGTCGCTGACGTTAAATCTGAATCAGCCGCGCGGGTTGGAAATCATGCGCAAGCTCGTGGCCGGCGCGGACGTGTTTCTGCACAATCAACCGCAGCGAGAATCACTGGTGAGGCGCGGGCTCGACTATGAAACCGTGTCGAAGCCAAATCCGCGGCTGATTTATTGTGCGATCAGCGGCTACGGATGGACGGGTCCGAACGCGGGGCTCCCGGGATACGACGTGCTCGCGCAGGGCGAAGCCGGGATCATGAGCATTACGGGAGAGCCGGGAGACAAGCCGATGAGATATCCCGTGGCGATTGCCGACGTATCGTGCGGGATCTACGCCGCAATGGGCATTCTTGCATCGTTATTCGCGCGCGAAAGAAGCGGCAAAGGACAATTCCTCGATTTGTCGCTGCTGGATTCTCAATTGAGCTGGCTGACGAGCATAGCGAGCGGTTACTTGAATGCGGGAGAATCGCCGAAGCGCTACGGCAACGCACATCCTAATATCGTTCCCTACCAGCTTTTTCAAGGGAGTGATGGCCGCTTTTTCATGGTGGCGGTCGGCACGGAAGCTTTGTGGTCGCGATTCTGCGCCGTTCTGGAAGCTCAAGAAACGCTCGGCAATGATCCGCGGTTTGCGAGCAATCGCTTGCGAACCGAGAATCGCGCGCAGCTCTTACCGGTCATCGATAAAATATTTCGAACCAGGCCAGCCGGGGAATGGCTGCGACTCTTGCGAGAAGCAGATATACCCGGGAGTCCGGTGAACACCGTGGAGGAAGCGTTGTGCAGTCCGCAAGTCATTGCGCGGCAGGCCATTGTGGAGATCGAACATCCCGTGCTGGGCGTGGCACGCAGCATCGCAAATCCCATGCGCATGTCGGGGACGCCCATCGATTATCGCTATCCGCCACCGCTCCTCGGCGAACATAATGCCCTAATCCTGGGTGAACTCGGATTCGCGCGAGAAGAAATCGAGAGTCTTTTGCGCGAAGGAGCGGTCTAGCTCCTGAATCTCTGAGAAGACTCACGTCGCTGCCGGTGGACAGCCGAGATACCAACAAACACTCCACGTTCTTTTCCATCTGGAGTAGACTCGTCGCAATCTGACAGTCTGGAGGTCACATGCGTGAGTTGGTGTCCCGTTTTCTCAATCATGGAATTTCCCGCCGCGATTTTGTGCGCAACCTCAGCGCACTGGGTTTCACAGCTTCGGCTGCCGCGGCAATTCTAGAGCCGTTGGAAGCAATGGAGTCACCCAATGGCGATCTCCCAGCTATGGAAACAACCGCAAGCGGTTCTGGCGGCGAGATCTTTGTGGCGCAAGCGCGGGCTGCAGGGGTCGAATATCTTTTCACAAATCCCGGTTCGTTCGAGGTTGGGTTCTTTGACGCGGTCGTGGACGATCCGCAGATTCAGCTTATCGAAGGGCTGCACGAAGGCGTCGTCATCTCGATGGCCGATGGCTATAACAAAGTTTCCGGCAAGCCCGCCTTCGTCAACGTCCATTCCATCGCGGGCACGGCGCAAATGGCCGGGCAACTGTATAACGCCTGCCGCGATGGCTCCGCGATTGTTGTCACCGCCGGGTTGAACGACAACGAAGTCTGGAGCGACGAGTATGGCCTCGCGCCGCGTCCGGGGTTCGATCAAAAGGAGATCAACCGGCAGTTTACAAAAATCTCCTGGGAAGCCCGCCAGCCCGCGAGCCTTCCGCTGATGTTGCGCCGCGCATTCAAAGTCGCAACGACGGATCCGGGCGGACCGGTATATCTTGCGGCAGCTCATTACGCGCTCGAGCAAAAAAATGTCAGCGCAACGATCTATCCCGCTGAACGTTTTCTGATTCGAACGCGAGTCCACGCCGACCCTGCCGCGCTCGAACAGGCCGCCCGGCTTCTCATCGAAGCGCAACACCCAGCCATCATCGCCGGCGATGAAGTCTGGAGATCGGGCGCGCAACAGGAATTGCTCGCTCTGGCGGAACATCTGGCGCTTCCTGTTGTCCGGGCCGGCGGCGCTCGCTTGATCAGCGCGTTTCAGAATTTCCCCACCATGCACCCTTTCTATTTGGGTTCATCGCAAGAGCGCATGCTGGACGCATCGCGTCCGACGGATCTGATTTTCTTTGTCGGTGCGCGCGATATCGGTGGCAGAGTCGTGCCGGATTCTCCGGAACTTCCCGCAACCGCGCGCATCGTTCGGCTTGGCATGGACACGTCGGCGTTCAGCCGCAACTATCCTACCGATGTGGCTCTCGTTTCCGACGTGAAAGCGGGACTGACCGATCTTCTCGGGGCTGTAGATTCGCTCGTCACTAAAGAGCGGCTTGCTACAATTGCTTCCCGGCGCGGCGACGAGATCCGGGGATTGTCCGCAGCCTCCCGCGCGAACGTGGAAAAGCAAATCTCGGTGAATTTCGGCAAGGCGCCCATCCATCCCGATGAACTGTGCAAAGTGATGGCCGACACTCTCGATAAAAATGCCATCATCGTGTCCGAAAATCTCACCGGCAAGTTCGACTCTTTCCGATTTGGTTTTCGTGACGACGAGCAGATGCATCTTGGCAACAGCGGGTCCTCGCTTGGCTGGGGCATCGGTGCCTCCATCGGCGCGAAACTGGCGGCTCCCGACCGGCAGGTGGTTTGTTCGATCGGGGATGGCTCGGTCATGTACAGCGCCTCGGGATTCTGGACGCAAGCTCGTTATCACATCCCGATCCTTACCGTTGTATGGAACAACCAGAACTATCAGACGGTGCGTTTCGCCTATCACGAGTACGGCGGGCGCATGGTCAAGTCCGGGAAATATGCGGGGATGTACTTGGGCGATCCAGACATCGACTTCGTGAAGTTGGCAGAGAGCCAGGGCGTCTCGGGCGAGCGGGTCGCCTCCGGGAATGATTTGCGTGCTGCGTTGAAGCGCGGCATCGCGGCCACGCGCGACGGCAAGCCCTATCTGGTCGAGGTGAACATTTCGCGATACGGAGGCGGTGCGGAGTCGACCTGGCACGAAACATTCAATCTTGCGGCGCGGCGCAAGCGAGCCGTATGAGGCCTGCATAATCTTCTTGGAGCAATGACCTTCGCTTACTTTTCTCCATTGGGAGCTGCGTAACGCTGGAAAAAAGCCACATGGGCGGTAATAATTTCCGTCGAGCATACGACTTCCGGATCTACAGTCCGTCGTATAACTTTCATTTATAAGGACTTAACTTCAGACCACCCAACGGCAAGCTTGCTGCATCCACACTGAAAGGCCATGTTTCCCGGGCCCGCTACTCGCCTGTCTGTGGTCGCTCGGGGCGTGGCGAATTTTCAGGCACCTTTGCAAGAGCGCGTTCGGGTAAATCAAAAACACGAAGAGGACTTATCCTTGAGATCATTCACGGGAAAACATTCCATTTGCCTGATGTGGGCGATGGGCCTGCTTTTTTGGGCTGGCCAGTCGGCTGCCCAAAGCACTGGGACCTCGGGAACGCCACCGAAGGAAGAGAAAAAAGAAGAGCGCGGCATTACGCTTTACGAGGCTTTCGAAGGCAGTACGAACACCGACGGCCAGGTGATGGACCTCAATACTACCGCCGGATACATTTTCAACCGGCACTTTAGCTGGGATGCCGGGCTTCCTGTTTTTTTCTTGAATGGCACGACCTCGACCGGCACTAAGACCACCAGCGATGGATTCGGGGATATGTATACGGATTTCCGCTTCACCTTCAATAATCCGGCAGTTCATTACGTCACCGCTTTGAGCGGCTCCGTTCCGACGGGAGATTCGTCAAAGGGACGGAGCACCGGGCGCGCTACCGTGAATTGGGGCAACAGTTTTTCCCGCGAATTCGACAAGTGGACGCCCTTTGCCAACATTAACGTCGGCAACTCGCTTTACAACACGGGATATTTTCGTCGGCCCTTCCTGACTCTCGGAAAAGTAGCGACGTTCGAGGCCGGCACCGCGTATGACCTCGGACATTCGTTTAGCGTGAGTGCTTCGGCTTATGACGTCGCGCCGTGGGGCACGCAAAAAGTATTCAGCCGAGTCGTCAGTCGATCCAGTGTGGGAGGTCCAGGAGGATCGGTGCGTCACGGGCGCGTTTTTGAAACTTCGGCGGAGACCACCGGCGGGGCTTCGCTCGTGCGTGACAACGGATTCAATGGGGCCTTGGATTTCAATCCGTCTCCGATGGTTGATTTCGAGGTGGCTTATAGCCGTAGCGTTCACTACCAGTTGAATACATTTTCGTTTGGGGTCGGAGTGAATCTCAGCCGGCTCGTGTCCGGAAGACAGTATTAGATAGTTTTTACGTTCCTGTATTTCAAGCAATAAACGAACTCAGGAGGAAAGAAATGAAACGGTCCATTCTGATAGCAACATCCGTAGCGGCGTTTGCGTGCTTTGCGGGCACTCCCACCTTTGCGCAAGGCGGACACCCAGGCGGGCATCCGGGAGGTCCGCCGTCGATGGCCGCGGGAGCTGGATCGCACGGAGCTTCCGGCTCGCATGACGCCATGGGTAACGGCAAGAGTGAATCCGTCAGCTCGATGGAAGGGAGTAAAGCGCCGGGGACACTGTTGACGCAAAATACCAAGCTGGCAGGCAAATTGAGCGCGCTGCTTGCGAAGCAGAGTCCGCCCATCACGGATTTGCAGGCGGCTTCGTCGGGCTTCAAGAATCTCGGACAGTTCGTCTCCGCGGTGCACGTTTCGAACAATTTGCATATTCCCTTCACGACGTTAAAGACGGAAATCATGCAGGACGGCAGTCTCGGCAAAGCTATCAAGGCTCTGCGACCGGATGCCGATTCCAAGGCGGAAACGAAGACCGCCAAGAAGCAGACCGACGAGGACGTCAGGGAGTCAGAGTCCGACACGGACACCAAGTCAGGTTCGTAACTCAAGTCAGCGTGCTGTGAGCGCCGGTTTGCCCGGCGCTCGCGGCAGGCTCTTCGCGAGAATTCCGCAGGCTCTTATCTTTTTGGAGTAAGCGAAAAAATTGAAGCCGCGCCCTAAAGAAAACTCATCGCTCTCCAGTTGCTCCTGCTAGTCTTTTTTCGGTTGCGCCGAGGGGGGCAGGATGCCGTTGAGGCGCAAATAAATAGCTTCCGTAGCGTAGTGATCGCTCCAACTGCCACTCAATCCGATAAGCGCGGCGGCACGCGACGCCGGCCGGTTCCCGAAAAGCGTCATCTGCTCGCCCAGTTTTGAATCGTCGACGCCGGTAAGGGCCGTGGCGCAGAATTCAAACGAAGCCTTGAGCGCGGCCACCAGCTTCTCTTTACCGTCGGTATCGGCGGTCTTCCCGTCGGGAGCCGGAGCACCGGAAATTTTCGAACAAAGCGTATTGTTGGCCTGAGTGATGTGCAGGACTAAGTGTCCGAAGGCATTCATCTCTGGCGTGGGCTTGAAATTATATTTTTCGGCGGGCATGGCCTCGGCCGCGCCAACCATATTTTTCTCGAAGCGCGGCAATTGCTGCTTGACCGTCGAGCTCACCGGGTTTGCCACCGGCGCCGACGCATCCTGCGCGCTCGCGATTCCTGCCGACATTAGTATGCCAACCGCCATCAATCCTATGAGTTTCATGATTATGCGCCTCCTCCTCGAAGCCGCAGCGTAGGATACCTTTGCACGGCGCGACTCACAAGCACTTCGAAATTTGAGGAATTTCGCTGGAGGTCGCGGGACCAAAATCACTTTTTCACGAACAAAACGCAGTAACTATCGTCCGGCCAGTCATTCACCAATTTTTCGACCTGCAATCCAGCGGCAGTGAGTTCTTCGGTCACGACTTTCTGCGGTATTCCATGTCCGCCACGATTGGCGGGAATGCCTTCGACGGGCTCGAGCCCCGCGCGTGGTGGAAAGTCGATGATTGCGAGACGGCCGTCTGGCTTCAGCGAGCGGATGAGTTTTGCGTCGAATTCCGATGGTTTGGTCAAATGGTGGTACACGCGCCGCAGGAAGATCGCGTTGCAGCATGCCGCCGGGAGATTGGTGTCCACCTCCCCGCTCTCCAAGACGACCACATTCGGCAGATTTCTCTTTTTAACCTCTGCCCTGAGCTCTTTGACCTTCTGTGGGTCAAGTTCCGTGGTGAAGATTTTTCCCGAAGCGCCGACATACTCCAATGCTGCGAAAGTGAATCGTCCGTCTCCCGCGCCGATGTCGGCGACGATTGTGACTGGTTTCCACTGCATCAGGGCCGCCAGGCGCTTCATTTCCCCGGCAGCGTCGGCTTGCACGCGGGACACAAACGAAGCGGCCGTCACTACCGCGCATGCGAAAACAAAGAGAAAGAAAGTTTTCGTTTTCATCGTTGGTGCCCAACGGTTGAGACTGAAATCAGGGAGCGATGATGTCCTTCAACTTGGGTTTTACTTGCACTGCCGCGAGGCTGGAGGCGTCCCATCCACCGCCGAGGGCTTTCACGAGGAGCACGCTCGTCACTAGGCGCTGGCCCTGAATGACGGCCAGCTCCTGCTGATCGGATAAAAGATTCTGTTGCGCCGTCACCACATCGAGATAACTAACCAGGCCGCCCGTGTAGCGATCGGTGGAGATGTCGAGGGTGCGTTTTGCGGAGTCCACGGCCTTTTGCTGCAATTGCTGTGCTTCGCCGAGCACAGCAAGCCCGGTCACATCGTCCTGCACTTCCTGGAATGCAGTGAGAACCGTCTGCCGGTAGCCGGCAACATTCGCATCGTAGCCGGCCTGGGCAAACTGCAACTGCGCGCGCCGCGCTCCGCCGGAGAAGATGCTTTGTGCGACGTTCGCGCCTAGTGCCCAGAACGTGCTTGAGACGTTTGCGAGCTTGGCAATGTCCGCAGCCTGCCAGCCGCCCTGTGCAAACAAATTCAGTGAAGGATAGTACGCCGCCTTTGCGATCCCGATTTGTGCGTTGGCCGAAGCCATGTTCCGTTCGGCTTCCGCAATGTCGGGGCGGCGCTCGAGCAAGTCTGAAGGCAATCCCGCATCGAGTGCGGGCGGTTCGGAGTTCAATTCTTTGTTCACAATATGAAAGTCGGGCGCGGGTTTTCCGACGAGAACTGCGATGGCATCTTCAAACTGCTTTCGTTGCTGCAAGAGAAGTGTTGCTTGCGTGCGCGTGGTGTTGAGGAGCGTCTCTTCCTCAGCAACATCCAAACCGGAGGCAACGCCTCCTTTATGCCGCGAATCAACTAGCTGCAGGCCTCTTTCCAACGTTTGCACGGTGCGATTGAGAATTCCTAGCTCAGTGTCGATTTGCCGAAGAGTGAAATAATCCCCAGCCAGTTCCGCGGTAATCACCAGGCGCACGTTCTCCAGATCCGCGGCGTTCGCCTGGTAGGAAGCCTGGGCCGCCTCGATGCTACGCCTGCGCCGGCCGAATAGGTCGACTTCGTAGCCGGCCGTGAATGGAAGGGTGTATATATTTTGCGTCGCAGGCCGCAGCGTAATGGGAACGCCGCTGGTCGGCCGATTTCCCGACAATCGCTGGCGTTCGACGCTGGGCGTCGTGCTCAGCGTGGGATACAGATTAGCCACCTGGATCGCCGCGGCCGCGCGAGCCTGCTCGAGATGCGCTACGCCGATCTTGATTGTTTCGTTCGCCGTGAGCGCATCTTTTTCAAGAGCGCTCAAATCGTCATCGTGGAAGACGCCCCACCATTCGCCTTTGGGCAGGGAATCTTTCGGAGCGCTCTCGCGCCAGGGTTCCGCAATATTCCACTTGGCAGCGACCGGAGCTGCCACGCGTTGATATTTCGGGCCGACAGTGCAGCCATCGGCAAGGAAAAAACTTACAGCCAACAATGCGCTGCCTGGAATAAATTGAAAGAGAGAAGGGAACCGCTTCCCGCATTGCATTACTTTGGTGCTCCGTGCGTTCCGTTCTTGCTTTCGCTGGCTGGTTTGATTTCCGGCTTTGCGGTTGGGCTGCCAGAGCCTGCCGGGGCTTCCTGCGCAACCTGCTGCACATGCACTTCCTGATTGTCTTCGAGCGAATCCGCGGGGTTGAGGACAATCCAATCACCGGGATCCAGGCCCTGCAAAACTTCCAGAGTGTTCCCGAAATCGCGACCGATGGCCAGCGGACGCAAGTGAGTCCTGTGATTTGCATCCACGACAACGGCGCGCAAGCCTTCCGACCGGAAGAGCAATGCGTTCACCGGAACCTGCAAATGGGCGCCGGTCACTTTCACTTCCAAGTGCACTTGAGCATAACCGCCGGGCAGCAATTGAGCGTTTCGGTTAGGGACGTCCACCTCGGTGAGCAGCGTGCGCGTGCCGGGGTCAATGGCCTCGGCGGTCCGCACCACCTTGCCCGTAAACTTCTGCCCAGTGTACTGGGTCAACTCGAGAAACGCGCCGAGGCCAGCGCTGATCGAGTTAGCGTACATCTCCGGAACGTTTACGTACGTGCGGATGGGGTCGGTCTGCGCTAGCGAAAATAATTGTTGGGAAGTGCCGCCATTGCCGGCGTTGATCAGGGTGCCGATATCAACATTGCGCCGCGTGATGAATCCGCTGAAAGGCGCGTAAATGTGTTTGAACGATTCCAGATCTTCCAGGCGCCGAACGTTGGCTTCCGACGACTGCACTATCGCTCTTTTGGCTTCAAAGTCTCCCATGGCATTGTCGACTTCCTGCTTGGAGACACCGTCGGTTTTCAGAAGTTCGGTATAGCGCGTGGCCGTAATTTCAGAAAGATGCGCATTGGCTTTGCTGGTGTTCAGATCGGCGCGCGCCTGGGAGAGCTGTTGGTCGATTTCCGGCGTGTCAATGTCGGCGAGCAATTCGCCTTTTTGGACGCGGCTGCCAATGTCGCGGTACCACTTTTTCAGGTAGCCGTTGGTTCGCGCGTATATAGGGGATTCCACATAGGCCTGCATGGCTCCTGGCAGGACCAGGTCTTCCTGGGTCGCTTCCGCGGTGGGATGAATGATGGCTACGGTGGGGATGGCTCTCGTTTCCGTTTCATTGGCGAGAGCCTGATACTGCGCGTGGCGCTGAAAAAGCGTAATCGCGCCCGCGACCACCAGACCAATCACCCCAAGGAGCAGAAACACAAATAATCTGCTGCCCTTCGAGGCCGTGCCCCGCTCTGACTGTTCCGGTTCCATCTCCGCTTTTCCCTCTCCTATAATCTCTGAATTCGCTCTCGCTTCCAACGCCTACGTGTTCACGCGCCAGCCAGCCCGCTCAGTTCAGACTGCTGCGCACGCCGATCCCGCCGCCCGTGGATCATCGAGAATACGCAGGGCACGAAAAAGAGCGTGGCAAAGGTGGCGAACAGAAGCCCGCCGATGACGGCGCGGCCAAGCGGCGCGTTTTGCTCACCGCCCTCGCCGAGACCTATGGCCATCGGCACCATGCCGATGATCATCGCCAGCGCGGTCATTATAACCGGCCGGACGCGCACGAAACCCGCTTCCAGCGCCGCATCGACGGCATTCTTTCCCTCATTTAATTGTTCGCGCGCGAAGGAGACCATCAAAATGCTGTTTGATGTGGCTACACCCACGGACATGATGGCGCCGGTCAGCGACGGGACATTCAAGGTGGTGTGGGTAATCAGCAGCGTCCAGCAAATTCCCGCGAGCGCGCCCGGAAGCGCGGTAATGATGATAAATGGATCGAGCCACGACTGAAAATTCACGACAATGAGCAAGTAGACCAGCACGATCGCGCCGATCAACCCGAAGCCGAGGCCGGTGAACGAGGTGCGCATGGTCTGCACTTGCCCGCGAACTACGGTTTTGGTTCCACGCGGCAAGCGGCCCTGGATGGCGTCCACGCGCTTGATGACTTCGCCTGAGACCGCACCCAGGTCGCGGCCGTCCACCGCCGCATACACATTCACCATGGGCTGTGCATTGTAATGGGAAACGAGAGCGGGACGCGCCGTAGTGGAAGTGTTCACTAAATTTGCCAGGATCTGTGGCTGTGCACTCGAGGCGCTATTCGTCACCGGCGTATTTTGCAACGCCTGAAACGTGTCCACGCGATATTGCGGCGTTTGCACCGCCACCGTGTAAGTGATCCCATTTTTCGGGTCGAGCCAGAATGCCGGGGAAGTCTGGAAACTCGAGCTGAGTGAAACCAGAAGGTTTTGTGCAATGTCGCGGGCCTGCAACCCAACGGACTGCACGCGGGTGCGGTCGATATCCATGCGTAATGTCGGTTCATCGAACGCCTGTTGCACGTGCACGTCCACGGCGCCCGGAATGTGGCGAATTTCGCTGGCAAGCTCCTGCGCAACCGCATAATTGCCCTGCAAGTCGTTGCCCGTAATGGCTATGTCGATTGGCGCGGGCGTTCCGAAATTCAAAATTTGAGTGACGATATCGGCGGGCTGAAAGAAGAACTGCACACCGGGAAATCTTCGCGGCAATTTGTCGCGCAGATCATTGATGTAGTCGGCGGTGGCCTTGCCCCGCTCATTTTTCAGCTGAAGCAGGATTTCTGCGTCGGAGGTCCCAAAAGTTCCGGAATTGCTGTAGCTGAGATTGATACCGCTATAGGGCACGCCGATATTGTCGAGAACGGTTTGCAGTTCCTTGGGCGGGATGGTTTCGCGGATGACGGAGTCGACCTGGTCGGCCAGGCGGGCGGTTTCTTCAATGCGCAGCCCGGTACGGGCGCGGAAGTGCAGTCGAACTTGTCCGGCATCTACTTTGGGGAAAAAATCCCGGCCCACAACGAAAACGAGGCCAGCGGAGAGCACGCAAAATAGGAGAAAGGACGCGGCGAAAAATTCGCGGCGTTCCAACGCCACGCCGAGCGCGCGGCGGTAGCCGGCGCGAAACCTTTCAAAATGGCGCTCAAAACCCTGTTGATAGAGGCGGAAGAAGCCCTGTTTCTCTCCAATGTGGTCTTCGGCGTGGTATTCATCTTCGGAACTCAACAAATACATCGCGAGCGTGGGGACGATGGTGCGCGACCACATATACGACGCCAGCATGGCGAAGACAACGGCTTCGGCCAGTGGAACGAAGAGGTACTTCGCAACGCCGGAGAGGAAGAACATGGGGATAAAGACTATGCAGATGCAAAGCGTCGATACAAAAGCAGGCACCGCGATCTGCTGGGCCCCGTCAAGGATCGCCTGAACGGTCTCCTTGCCCATTGCCAGGTTGCGATTAATGTTCTCAATTTCGACGGTGGCGTCGTCGACCAGGATACCCACGGCGAGGGCCAGTCCCCCGAGGGTCATGATGTTGATGGTTTCATTCAGCGCGCTGAGGAGGAGCACGCTGACCAGAATCGAGAGCGGGATGGACACCGCGATGATCAGCGTGCTTTTCCAGTTGCCCAGGAAGAGCAGGATCATAATGGCGGTGAGACACGCGGCGATGATCGCTTCGCGCAAGACGCCCTGGATGGAAGCGCGGACATAGAGCGATTGATCAAAGAAAAGCGTGAGGTGCAGGCTTTCCGGAAGCGATGAGGAGTAACTCCGCAGTACCTCCTTGACGCGGTCCACGATGTCGAGAGTCGAGGCGCTGCCGGTCTTGTACACGCTCATGAGCACGCCGCGCTGGCCGTTCGCGCGGACGATGTTGGTCTGCGGCGAGAAACCGTCACGGATGTGCGCCACTTCCCGCATGTAGATGGTCGCGCCATCGGTAGTCTTGACCGGCAGTTCATTAAGCTCGTCGACCGTCTGCGGCGCGCCGTTCATCTCGACTGCGTATTCGAGCGTGCCGAGTTTGGCCGTCCCCGTGGGGAGGATCAAGTTCTGCGCATTGATGGCATTCACGATATCGACGGGGGAAAGTCCCTTGGCCTGAAGCGCGTTGGAATCCAGATCCACCGAAATCAAGCGCTGCTTTCCACCGTAAGGGAACGGCAGCGCGGCGCCTTGCACGGTGGCAAGCTGGGTGCGGATAAAATTGTTTCCCAAGTCAAAGACCTGCTGCTCGCTCAGGCTATCGCTGGTCAGGCCGATCTGGATGACCGGAACGGTTGACGCCGAGTAAATCGCGACGAGAGGTGGAGTGGTTCCCGGAGGAAGATTCCGAAGGATGGTTTGTACGATCGCCGTAGTTTGGGCGAGAGCCGTCTGGATGTTCGCATTTGGCTGAAAGTAAATCTTCACGACCGCGATGCCATTCAAGGATTGCGATTCGATGTGTTCGACGTCGTTGACGAGCGTCGTTACGGCGCGTTCCGAATTTCCGGTGATGCGCTGCTCCATTTCGCGCGGTTCGAGGCCTGTATAGTTCCAGATCAAGCTAATGACCGGGATATTGATCTCCGGAAAAATGTCGGTCGGCGTGCGAAGGAGAACCACGGGGGTGAGCAAAATGATGACAAGTGCCATCACGATGAAGGTGTACGGCCTCGCCAGTGCTAGTCGGACTATCCACATATCAGTTCGAGTTTACTCTCAGGCGTCGATCTCGCCGACGCATCCTATGATTTCTGATGCAGTTACCCCTCCGTCTCTCTCTTTAGATTCCGGGAACCATTTCTTTGGGTACGCCCGAAGAAGCTTCGGAAATTCGCATTCAGAACTGTGTGCACAGACAAGAAAATCCGTTCGGGCAACTATTTCGCGGGCCAATTCGGCACTCGCGAAGAATAGTACAGAGTGCCTCTAACTTGCTCTATATTAGACGGTTATAAGCCGTGAGTCCGCTTCATTTCTCCCTGAACGGTTGGATGCGTCCCCTTCCGTGCCTGTCACATCCTAGCCGCAGTCCAAATTGGCCGCAGAGTTTTCGTGCGGTGGTTAAGCCAAGCGAATGACTGCGCAGCATCGCTCAGAACCTGAATTACGCGGAGAGAGTTACTTGCGGAAAGGTCGAGGCTTCCCCACGCGGCGTGTCGTCTTGTGTTCGGGGGTGTTCTTGGCTTTTCGATAGGCTTGCTCAAGCCACCAAAGCGCATCGCGCAGATCGTCCGTCGAGCTCAAAGCGAAAGAAAACCAGCGTGCCCCAGGAGTTCGTCGCTCAAAATCGACTCTCGGATCCGCCTGCGCGCGCTTGGAAAGTTCAGTGGGCATGGGGTCGAACCGGAAAATGATCGAGCTAGGCGTAACCATAGCGCGCGAGCGAGGGAGGGCTGCGAAAATCGAATCGTCTCGGTAGATGCCCATAAATCCAAACATCGGCCGCGAGCTCACGCCGGGCCAGCCGAGAAGTTCGTGTTCCAGCATCGCCGACCATTGCTTTATCTCCTCGGAGACTCGAAGCAGTTTGGGCCGCTTGGAACTTTGCTGCTTAGACTTCATCTCTCGTTGGCGCGGAACGGCTCGCCATACCGGCGGACGCTACGCCTCGGCCAGAATCGCGTTGCAGGAACCTGCACCACGCGGCAAGCACTATTCGCGGAAGATAAAATTCAACCGCACGCCGCTGACTTCAATCACGTCGCCGTCCTTTAGGCGAAGCGGGCCGTGGATCGGTGCGCCATTCACCGACGGGACCTTATCGCCCGGCCCGATATAGAAGCCATCGTCACGCTGGTTGATCTGCGCGGCCATCTCGGGCTTGAACCATCCCTTGATGCGCACGGTGGCCATGGCGGATTTTCCGATAACGGTGAGCTTATTCGTGAGCGCGTATTCTGTTTGATCGGTTTTGCCGCGAAGCACGACCAGAGTCGGGACCTTCATGCGGCCGGAGGCAAATTGCGTGCGCTCACCCATGGCAGCGGCTTGTTGGAGCATGTTGCGGCGCTCCTTGGTGTCGAGGACCATAGTCTCGTTAATGCGCGGCGCAGCAGCTTTTTTGCGGCCGGTCTCCACGGGCACTGGGGCGTCGCCGGTAGCGTCAACGATGATGCGGTGTTTGCCGATGTGAATGGCGTCGCCGTCGTGGAGCGTGGCGCGCTCGACACGTAAATCGTTCACAAACGTGCCGTTGAGGCTGTCGAGATCCTCCACAACCAGGCGTCCCGCTTCGAAGAACACGCGCGCGTGGTGATTCGAAACGGCGAGATTATCCACCGGGATGTCGTTGTCCGGCGACCGGCCGATGCCTATGGGCTTGCCGCCGATAGGCACTTCCTTTACTACCTTGCTTTCGAACATGAGGCTGAGCTTCGCCATCTTACTTTCCTCCTGAGGAGCCGTTGCTGCTTGCATTTTTAGTTCGCGCCTCACGGCGCAGCCAGGAAAACCAACCCTTGGGTACTGATCCGAGTCGCACCACGATCACCGTAATGTTGTCCGCGCCGCCGTATTCGTTGGCCAGCGCAATGAGTTTCTCGGCCGCGCGATCCGGATCCGATTCGGCTTGCAGCGTGCCTGCAATTTCCGGCTCGGTGACCATGCGCGTCAGGCCGTCCGAGCACAACATCAAAATATCGCGCGTGAAAAGGATGTGTTCTTCGGCATCGACCTCTACTTCTTCTTGTGCACCCAGGGCGCGGATGAGCACGCTTTGCATCTGGCTTTCTTCCGCTTCCGCAAGAGTGAGAATGCCGCGGCGCACTTGTTCGGCCACCAGGGAGTGGTCGCTGGTCAATTGTTGAAGAACGCCGCCGCGCAGAAGATAGGCGCGGCTGTCGCCCACGTGCGCGAGGCTGAGTTTCGAGCCGTGAATCCACGCCGCGGTCAGCGTGGCGCCCATGCCGCGCTGCTCTGGATTTGCTTCCGCGGACTCGAAGATTTTTTTATTGGCCAGGTGCACCGCGCTGGCAAGCCGCTTGGTGTGACTGCTCAATCCCGGCCGAGGCTCCCCCAGGAGGGGAATGGCATGGTTATCCGGGCCTCCCAGGCAATGCTTGACGACCGTCTCGACCGCCACTTCGCTGGCTATTTCTCCGTGAGCTTCGCCGCCCATGCCGTCAGAGAGCACAAAGAGTTGTAGCGGCGCGACGATCCGAAAACAATCTTCGTTGTTCGTGCGGACGCGACCCACGTCGCTCACGCCGCCACTCACGATCTGCACGGAGACTCCCCTCACGCTGCGCGGAATTCACCCACGCCCACACCCGTACTGGGTGAGGTTTCTTTCACGCTAACAGACCCCCGGAGGTGAAGAAAGGCTTTGAACCCTACTGATTACCAGCACTTTAGCCACACGGAATGCCCGCCAGACGGACTAGCGCGGGACGTTTCCGCCGCAAACTTGAATGGGCGCTTTCGCCACGTGTTCTCTCTTTTTGAACAAGGGCATTCCCCACTAGGCTCGGGAACTCCACATCCTTGGGAGCTCGCCGCAGCCCTAAGCGTGTCCGCTTCCTCATCTGCGGGGCTCTCCACTACAATCTGACCATGCGACGCCGTCTGATTTTTCCCCTGGTATGTATCTCTGCCGCGTTCATGCTCTCGCTTCCTACTCTCTGCCAACAGGCGCCACCTCCGTCCGGGGCACGCACCTTGCTGCTGCCGAAGCGGATCGTCTCAGGAGAACGCGCGACCCTGGCAGTGCTGGACGTAAACGGCAGGCTCACGCCAGGAGTTACAGTCACCTTTTCGAATGGCGACAAGCTAAAAACCGATGCCACGGGGCGCGCCCTGTTTGTTGCCCCGCTCACCCTCGGCGTGCTCTTCGCATCGATTGTGGGGCGGCCAGGTCGAGTGCCAACTGCCGTAGTTTCCGCCGAGGAGAATTCCGCGTCGGCAATTGAAATTACTTCCGCGCCGCGCGAGGCCTCGCTCAGCGACAGAATCGAGATTGCAGGCCGGGGTTTTTGCGGGGACGCGGACGCCAATCAGGTGACTATCCGGGGAAAATCGGCGTTGGTTTTGGCGTCATCCTCTAACTCGCTTTCTGTTTTACCGGCAATTGAACTCGAGCCAGGACCGGCCGAGCTGAGAATCGCTTGCGCGAAGAAAACGGCTCCAGTTTTTTCGCTAACCCTTCTCGCTTTGCAGCTCGAGGCAGATACTTCTCCCCTGGCGACGGGCGAACACCGGACGCTAACAGTTCGGATCACGGGCACTCGACTGAAAGTGAATCTCGAGGCCCGCAATCTCGCTCCCGATATCGCGGAGTTGACCGGCGGGAACCCGGTGCGGCTCTTTTCTTCAGGTGGAATCGAGAACTTGGCTCGGTTTGAGATCGTTGGCCGCAAACGGGGAAGTTTCCTGATCTCCATTCACTTGCTCTCGCCACCGGCTCCAATACGTCCTTGATGGGTGGTTGGAAATCTGAATCGAGCTGCGGTTTACATCGCCGAGTCAACTTCTGCTTAGGCGCTTTGCTTGGAGGCAGATTCCTCCGGTAGCTCCGGTAGAGCGAGCGAACCCTGCGCGTCTCTGAGCGCTGATTCAGCGGAGCCTGAGCCCAGCATTTCACCGAGCGTGTTTTGTGCCTTGTCGAAACGCTTATCTGCCTCACCGTAGCTTTGCTGGGCATTCTTGAGGTGCGTGCCCAGCCTGCCGAAAGCATCGGTGAAATCATCCATTTGTTTCTGCAGGCCGGAGAGGCTGGCGTGGAGGCGTCGGGCGTTCTCCTCGATTTGCATACCCTGCATACCCATCAGGATAACTTGCAGGTACGCGTACAGGGTGTTGGGCGAAACGGCAATGACATTTTTGCTCCGGCAATATTCGTCGAGGGGAAGAGACTTGGCGTCGGCTGTCATCAGCAGCTCGTAGTAGACGTTTTCTGAAGGTACGAACATCAGAGCGATGCTTAGGGTGCCTTCGTTGGGAACGATATATTTTTTCGCAATGGCGTCGGCGTGCCCTTTCACCGCGGTGGCAAAAGCACGCCGCGCCTCGTCAGGCTGCCCGGGTGCCTGCGTGACGCCCTGGCCGGTAGCTGGTTCACTCATGCGCCGGAACGCGTCTAGAGGAAATTTCGAGTCGATAGGGAGCATCTTGTCGCGCAGAAAGACTACGGCGTCAGCAGCCTCGCCGCTAGCAAAGCGGTACTGGCGTTTATAGCTCTCTCTCGGGAGCGCATCCTCAAGCAGCCTCTCAAGCGTGACCTCACCGAGCGTGCCCCGCGATTTTGCGCCGCCCAGAATCGTCTCGAGAGTTTGCGCTGTTTGCGACATCTGGCGTCCGGCCAGTTGTACCTCTCCGAGTTGCTTCTGGATTCGCTCCAGCATTTCACGGGAGTTCTTGATTTCATCGCGTACGGCCGTTTGTGACTGCGCGGAAATATTTGCCGAGTCTTTGACGCCGTCCTGCAACGCTTTCGAAACGCTGTCGAGGCGCTGCGTGACGCTCTGCCCGATGGCATCCACTTTCCCGGCACTCTGCGCGTGACTTGTGGCAATGGATTGCAGTTCACGCCGCAGCTCACTTAACTGGGTTTCTAATACAGCATTCTTTTGCTGCCCCCGCGAGCTCTGCAGCAGTAGCCACAGCACGAGCGCGGCTACCAGGATCGCAACGCCAATCAATAAGCCGTTCATTCTTTCTCCGGTTCGAGTAGCAATAACGTTGACTCTACTTTACTCGCCTCGGCGCAATTCTGAAAACTCCGAAAGGTGGGAAGGAGCATGCAAAAACAAAGAGGGCCCCGCTGCCGCTGGACCCTCTCGAACCATCAGATGATAACCGCGACTTAGAAATTCACCTTGAGCGCAAATTGAAAAGTCCTTGGCTGTAGTGCGGAAGTCGGCTGTCCTGCCGTGCACGTTCCGGAAGTGGGATCGCAAAGCGGACTAACGCCAGCTACGTTGAAGCGATTGAGCATATTGAAGCCGTCGCCGATGACTTCCAGTTTCACGCGCTCCGTTATGGGGAAAGAGCGCGCGATGCGCAAGTCAATCTGGAAAAATCCGGGTTGCGTGAAGGCATTGCGACCGAGATTCCCTGTGCATCCGAAGGGCGGCGAAGGCACTGCGGCCGTGGCGGCGGATGCAAAGGTAGCACCGGTGGCGTCAACGCACACGGTGGGAATGATGAATTCATGTCCCTTTATAAAAGGTGAAGTCACTGGCGGCGGAAAGCCCAGCGGCAGTGCCGTGCCTGCAGGAAGTACCGAAGGCCGGTTCGTGGCCGTGCCGAAGTCCAGGTTGGTGTCGAAGCCGAGCAGCACGTTGTACGGGCGGCCCGAAGCCACTTCGATCACCGGAGCGACAACGAAATCCCCGAAGATCTTTCTTCCCAATCTGGAATCTTTGCCCGCATGGGGGCTCAGGAATACAGCGCTCGTTATCCAGCGGTGCCGCTGATCGAAGCTCGAGTTGCTGCGTTCTAGGTTGGGGAAGCTGTTGTCCTGTGGGTTCAGCAGGGTTGAGAGATCCGTCGAATCGTCTATCGTATGGGAATAGGTCCAGCCGGAAAGCAATTCGAAGTTATGCGCGAAGTGCTTGGTGACCGTGAGGGTAAGGGCGTGGTAGACGGAATTTCCATTGGAGGCCTGCGGATTCACGTCGCTCCAGGGGATTTGCACTCCCGGGAATCCCGTGGGGAAGCCAGCCGCTCCCGCAAGCTGAACCAAAGTGTTGTAGCCACCCGGAATAAGGCTGGCGAACGATGGATTTGGTCCTGAGGGACGGAAATAATTGAAAACCGCTGGCGTGGCGATGAGGCCGATGGGTGCGCCCGTACAGTTTGGTCCACTGAAAGCGAAACCCATGACGCCGGGAACGAGCGGTGATCCCGTTGGAGTGGCGAACGCGATGCTCCCCTGGTTGCCAAGCGCATTCGGTGTAGGCACGTTAAAGGCCGGGATGACACCTCCGCAAAGTGTATTGATCTGAGCCAAGGTCGGCACGGCGACGCCAAGAGGATTGAATCCGGGAGAAACCAACCCGGCGGCTACAGCTTTGCTGTCGTTGGCAATCAGCAGGGCCGGGTTTGTCACACTGAGATTGATCGTGCGATCCAAGTGGGTACCGTGCGTGTAGTTGTAACCCACGCTGATCTTCCAGTCCCTGGTGATTTCCCGCTCGATGGAAAAATTGGCTTGCTGCGCAAGAGCGTACTGGAAGCCCTTCTCTACCGGAATCGTGAATGGCAATAGTGTGAGCGGAACTCCAAACTTCATGAAATTCTGGTTGGTGAACAGGGAATTTGGCTGGAACGGGTTGAACCGCTGCTGGCTGGGAAGATAGCAGGCGGCGACAGGCGACGCCGTAGAACAGTCGGTGAAGGGTGCTCCAAGCACACCTTGAAAAATGGAAGCGGCGTTCGGGTCGACCGCAGAGGGAGCGCCGGGTCCCGTCTCCAGCAATGCAGAAAGCGCACCATCTTCCGCTGTGGATAGAAACGCCAGCGCCAGCGCTGGGTGGTCATAAAAAAAGCCGTAGCCCGCTCGAATAACGGTCTTGCCGTTCCCCCATGGATCCCAGGCCAGGCCGATGCGCGGGGCGATGTTGTTCGAATCGAGGGGAATGCCCTCCACGACATTGAAGGCCTTTTCACCCGCGGCGTTCAACGCCGTGCCCGGAGTGAATTGCGGTGTCCATTCGATGTCGTAGCGCACACCGTAATTCAGCGTAAGTTTGCGGCTGATCTTCCAACTGTCTTGCGCGAACACGCCGAGAGCCTTGTTGTCGAAGGGTCGCTTGGATTGGCCGATCCCCTGGATAAACGAAGAGGGAAAACCCGCACCATACGCTTGCACAGCGGAAAGACTCGGCGCATTCGGAATTAAACTGAAGCTGCCAAACGAGTAGACCCCGCCGTAGTTCAGCGTGAAAATCTGCGATTTGGCCGAGCGCAACTGAATGAGATTTGTGTCGGCTCCAAACTTAAACGTGTGTGAGCCTTTGGTCCAAGTAAGGTTGTCGGTCCACTGGTACCGCCTCTCGATTCGGTCTTCGGTCGAAAATGGTTCGCGTCCGAAGAACGCGAAGCCCGTGATGTTGACAGCTGGATCGCTGCCGCCCGGCAGATTGGAGAAGCCATAATGAAGGCCGCGCCGCGCGAATTGGAAACGGAATTCATTGAATAAATTGTCACGGATGGCAGTTGTGTGCTGGCCCACAATGGAAAGATCACGCGTCTGTTGAACGGATGTGCGCGAGCCGGCGTTTTGGCCAAAGTTCTGGTTTTCGGCGTTCACTTCGATACCGGAAATTGTCGAGGGCGAAACACTCACGCGCACAAACGAGCCATTCCTCGAATTCCAGTTGTGATCAAGTTTCAGAGAATAGAGGCTGGTACCTTCAGAAGCCGGGAAATTGCCGATCGTGGATGCGAGTCCGACGAACGAAGTTGGCAAGGGAACGGGGACTCCGCCAACACGGAGCGGGAAGAAGTTGGCAGGAAATCCAGGTGCGTTGCCGAATAGCGCTACGGCCGAGCTTCCTACTCCCAAGCTATAGAGGTTGATACGCGTGAGAAACGCGTTGCTGATATTGGCGACGAAAGCTGCCTGATCGGGCGTAAGCAACCCAGCGGGTGGTACCCCGGCTGGAAGAAACGGAGCAATATCAGGCGCAGCGGCCGCGGGAACCAGCCCAAAATTGTTTGCGCCGATGCTGGAGAATCCCGTCTCGTGCCGCCGTGTAATCTCATAGGAGAAATAAAAAAAGGTTTTGTCTTTCTGGATGGGACCACCAAGGGTCACGCCTGCCTGAACGCGGGTATATGGCGGTTTAACAGGCACGGCCTGAAAGCCGGTCTGAGCGTTAGAAACAACTTTGACGGAGAACGGATTCTGGGCCTGGATGGCGCCGTTCCGCAAGTAGCCGAAAAGATTACCGTGGAGCTCGTTCGTGCCAGATTTCGTTACGATGTTCACGACGCCGCCCATGGCACGGCCGTATTCGGGCATATAGTTGCTCGTGATGACCTGAAATTCCTGGACCGCCTCCTGGGAAACCGTGGCGCGCACTCCATTCACAGAGTTGTCGACCGCATCGGCGCCGTCGACGCTCACCTCATTCGAACGCGCTCGCTGGCCGCCAAAATTTAGTCCGCTGGTGGGCGCGGCACCAATGGATGGCGTATTGTCGCGGCCGGATTGCGGATTGAGCAGCGTGAAATTGATATAGTTGCGGCCATCGATGGGCAGGTTGGTGATCTGCCGCGAGTCGATTGTCGACGAGACGTCCGATTTTGCCACCTCAACCAGGGGCGTCTCGCTCGATACCATCACTGATTGTGTCACCCCTTGGAGTGAAAGCTTGGGATCGAAGGTCGCGGCTTCGCCGACGGTGAGCTCGAGCGAAGGGTTTTCATAAGACGCAAAACCCGAGCCGCCATTAACCGTGAGTTTGTATATCCCGGGAGGAATCCCAACCAAATTGTAGTGGCCGGAATCATCAGTCACCGCGGAGCGCGCTGCGCTTGTGCCGACGTTCGTCACCGTCACCCGCGCGCCGTTTACGGGAAGACCTTGCGGATCCGTGACCGTACCCGACAGAGTCGCCGTGTTCACCTGCGCCGAAGCAATTTCACCGGAAACTAGCAACATCGCGCAAACCACTAACACCGTCACCGCCGACCGAAAAACGAAAAGCGTCAACACAGTTTCTCTGCGTTGCATGTATTCCTCCCCGGTTGGAACCTTTTAGTCTTCCGCTACCCCTCGCGGTGGGCGGGGAACCCGCCTTCAATTGGCCTGCGCGATTGAATACTCGGCTTTTACTTCAATAACTTGTCTCTTTCAACTGAAAAATTCTGAAACTTTGTTCTTTGGTCAATCATCCCTAGTTGGCTCCCGCGGGCGTCTGACGAAATACGCTCTCCCTGGCGGAGCCCCCTAGACGGACGCAGAGTGAGCGCTGGTGCGATAGATTGCAAGCGACAAGGTGCGAAAAACGCGGCAGTTGAAGGAATGTCATGCTTTGCCGCCCCCCAATGCACTCCCTGGGCGAGCGCCAATCTGACCAGAATCCGGCCCTCAAGGTCGGGAGCTACGACCCCGGAACCGTCAGCGAAGATGTTTTCTAAGAAGTTTGGGGTGCTTCGACAAGCCTATTCGACAACTTGGCGTCGGGGGCCTTCACCTGCACTCGGTCTTTTGTCAGTCCAGGCTTTGAGTCCGGTCGCCAATAAGACCAATAGTGCTGTGGCTACGTTGGCCACAATGATCTCCGGTGCGCGAAGCAACAAACCATACAGCAGCCACAAAAGCACGCCCGTCAGGTAGATTCCCAGCAAGCCGTAAGAAAGGTCGCGTCCGCCCTGCTTCCAGATTTTCACGACCTGCGGAACGAATGCCAACGTAGTGCACGCTCCCGCCACCGCTCCTACTATCCCGGCCAATTTTTCCGTGGACATTCCCAAAGTCTCCATTTTCCCTGCGGCTCCATTTGCATTGAGCGCTCTCAGGAGTTTAACAGCCGGACAGGCATTGCCCTAAGAAGCACCTCGGGCTCGATTCGCAGAGGAAAGATTTCTCGGGAGAAGGCGTGGAAGGAAAGATAGTAACGCGGAGGGTCGTCAGGACTGCAGGCGCCGCTGCACCAGCTTGCGGAGCTTATCGCTGTCTTCGTCTTTCATATGAACAAACTCCACACCATTGCCGTCGGATCCGACAGTTCGGACTACCGCCGTGAAATGAATCTTGCGCAAACCGGAGCGAACTTCGAGCTGGATCGAGTCACCAACGCTCAATTTTCTAGGAGACTCCAAGTAAGCGCCTCCAAGGCTGATGGTCTTGACTCGCGCGAAACTCGGCTGCGTCCCCTCAACTTGCGCGCGAAGTGGCGAGTCAAGCGGGACGCGTGTATAACGTCGCGGCACGACGTAAGCCGCAGTGGAGTGGGCCGCCGCCTCATAGGCGGCGCGCACGCGTGCCGAGGACGGGCGATTTTCCAGCAGCGCAAGCACGTCTTCCGCGGCTGCACGCAATCCGGCCGGTTCGGTGTAGGTCAAGCCCTCGCGTCCCTCGGCAAGCTGGCGGAGAAGTTCGACAGCCTCTAGGGCATGCATCCGGCCGAGAGCCTCGATCGCTTTGATGCGCACAAAGAGGTCCCGCAAAATTTCATGCTCGCCCGCGGCGATTTCCATGAGTTGGGACACAGCGGTGGTCTCCTGCGCGAGACCTATCTGGTCGATCATCATGGGTACAACCAGGGGATGGGCGTCGGCAAGCACGGCAGAAAATACGAAGGCGGCGCTCTGCGCGGATGCCGCGTTGGCGGGACGCGCAATCTCGCTGATGGCCAGGTCCTGCAGATTCCATTCCCAGCTCGCTAAGGCGCGCGGAAGACCTCGCAGCAAGCGTTCTGTATCGGCTGCGGCGAGCAGCTTGATGGCGGCGCTGACGCGCTGCCGCCGCGCCTCATACAAGCGTGTTTCGAGCAGCGTCAGGACAGGCACACCGATGGTGCGCAACAGCCGCGCCATCGCAGGCAGTTGGTCCGTGCCTCGCGGTTCGGTCAACAAAAGTGTCAAGCGGTCCAGCAGCCGTTCAGGGTCGCGCAGCAAGAGTCGGGGAAGTGCGGGATCCAGAGCCCGGTTGGCGAGCGCGGCATCTACGAGCAAAAGCCAGCGATCTTGCGCCACTAGACGATGTGCCAGCGCGGTGATGTGCTCATGTTCACGGTCCCGGGGTGCGCGTTCCAAACCGGTGAGGATATTCTCGAAGCCTCCATAATCGCCTCGGCTGATGGCGATGCGGCTCAGGCTTTCCAGAAAGGCAGAAAGAAGCGCCGCGGTTTCCGGAACGCTTTCCTTCTCAAGTGCACTCAACGCTCCGCGGCTAAGGTCTTCGGGAACTTGATTCGGCCAGAGGGACTCGATAATGGACGTCAATTCGTTCAGGCCCGCCGCGACTACCCGGCGCGCGCTGGCATCCTGAATCTCGAGGCGCCGCGCATAATTCAGCAGGATGTTTCGCGCTTCCCGCCGCGGAGCATCGGCTCCCGCATTGACCAGTTGTCCGAGCGTTTGCTTCAAAGTTGTGACCGGAATGGTCCACACTTCCGGCCCACGGAGAACTGCGGACTTCTCGCGCGGCGGCAGTTCCAGCCAGAATTTCTCGACTAGCTGCTCGCGATGTTTATCCGTTGACCAGGCCGTTGCCAGGGAAGACAGGTGCTGGGAGGCATGCGGCCCGGCGTAACCTCCCGCAGCCACCAGGACATCGGCGAGGCGCTGGAACGTGGGGCGCACATTTACCGGGGTGAGTGTGCCCGCGGAAAATTCGGCGCTGAGGAATTCAAAAATGAGGATCTCCGACAGGCGCAGCAAGTAAGGCTGTGGATGCTCAGCGTCGAGCGGAGCATGTTGCGTGATCGCGCTGAGCAGCGTGCTCACGGTCTCGCGGCTGGCTTCTTCCATCGCGCCGTGGATCGCTCGCGCGGCTTCCTCGGGCGAGAGCCCTCTTGCCGCTTCGAGCGGAGGCGTAAGGCGCGCCAGCAAGCGCAACGCCGCAACGAGGTCATCGATCTCGGGCGCCTGAATCGGAGTGTCCGCATTCTCTCGAGGCGAACTTCCCCCGTATGAAACCAGTGCGCCCATCAGGCTCGATAACACACTATCCACTCGGCGCTCGGTGTGCTCGTTCACCAGGATGCCTTCCACTCGCGTTTCCAGGAGTTTCGCCGGCCACCAGGGCATTCCGCCCCGCTTTGCGGGCTCACTCGATCTTAGCAATGCACCTTGGATGAGATGCGCAAGCGTGTCTAGTTCGCCTACATTAAATTTCCTCGCGAATACTAGCGACCCTACTCCCGAGCGTTGCAAGTCAGCGGCAAGCGCCTGCAATTCACCCCGCGGGTCGGCGAGGTGGGCATCCCCTAACTTGGGCACTACCAGCCCTCCACGTTCCACGCGTATTTCCAGTCCGTTCATCTCCGCGGCGATCCTCCGCAGCAGATCATAAGAGCTGTCCAGGTTTTCCAATATGCATGGGTGGTTTTTTTCGTAAAGGCGGTGCGCGCGCAGGAGCACATGCAGTTGGTGGAGCGCGCGGCTCACTTCCGCCGGTTTGACCTCTGGCGAGTTCAAAGCGGACTGGCGCACCGGTCCAGTGAGCGAAGGCGCGAGAACTTGTCCCGTGGCTCGGGCTGCGGGTCTGGCATTCGCCTCCTCGCCCTTACCCGTGACCTGTTTTAGAACTCGAAGTGTCAACGTTTGCCTCGCATGTGCTTTTCCCGCTTACTCAACTAAACCTCTTGGCGGTACCGGTTCCAGTTCCACCCACCCCCGCAGGACCTGCTACATGGGCAGGCTAACCCTACCTGGTATGCGAGCACGCCTCCAGCCCATTCAATAGGACACTAACTCTTTTGTTTTGAACAACTGTCTTTGATAGTCCTAGGACTAGGTCGCGTGGATTGTTACGAAATGTTACGAATCAGGGAGAGAATCATCTTGACAAAATAGGTGGGTGTCTTCGTTATTTTAAGGTATTTCTGGCCCGCGTACTCCCCTCACCAGGGCCTACCTCGGGACCAACGTGCCCTCGACATTCACCGTCCCGCCCTCCGTAACTTGCAGCGTGCGGCGGAACGCTTGGTAGCCATCCATCTTCACGGTCACCACGTGCGTTCCAGCGGTTACTTGCACACGGCTGGGCGTCAGCTGGCCAGTCGAATTTCCATCCACAAAGATTTCCGCGCCCTTGGGATTGCTCGTCACTTCGGCCCAGGCGACACGGCTGGATGCCGATTTTTCCTTCAGTTCTACATCCAATACGGTCTGAATATTGTCCTTCACCTGCACATTTCCTGCGTACGCCTCGTACCCAGAGAGACGCAGCACCAGATTGTACTGGCCCGGCGCGAGCGGCAGAGTTGTGGGCGTTTGGCCGGACTGTTTCGCACCGTTGATGAAGATATCCGCCCCCGGCGGCCGGCTGCTCACGTACAGGCCGTTGGTCAGGGACTCGAGCTGGATTTTTTGGTCCTTGGCGTCCCCTGCTCTGACCTGGAGCGCCGTTTGCACTGGCCGGTAACCGTCTTTTTTCACATCCAGGCTATATTGGGCGGGATTGAGATTGTTGAAGCTGCACGGCGTCAGGCACTGATTGAGAAGGTGTCCTGCCGGCCCACGAAGCTCAGCGGTGGCGCCGATAACATCCGAGATTACGTGAATGGCTCCGCGCCCATTGGCAGGCACCGGGTGGCCGCTCGCTTCGTCATTTCCCGCGGCCGGGTCGGGCGCATCGTCGTACTCAATGTGATCCACGACGCGGACAGTTGCGGGAGCGTTGCGAAGGAATACCAGCAGCCCGCGATGCTCCGCGGGTCGCAGTTTTCCCGCGAGCGTGAGGGTGTTCCCGAAAGCTTGCACCTTTACGCGGCCCTTCAACCCTTTTTCCGAGGCAGCTTCTTCGATACGTCCTTTATACTCCGCGGCGGCGGGCGTCACCGTCGGCACAATTTTCTTCGGCGCAGGTTTCCCTTCTGCAGTATTTGCCGTTTTTGCCTCGTTCGAGGAAGCCTCTGTCGCCGCTGGTTGCTTGCCCGGCGACGCGGACTCGTTGGTATCGGCCGACCCGCTAGCTGAAGAGTTCTGCTCTCCGCCGCCTGCAGCGGGCGTCGTCGCTTCAGACGTTCGAACTTTCTGTTGGTCCCGAAGTTCGCGCGCATATTCATATTGCGGGCGGAGTTTGTAGCCGCCGTACACGATTACCGCGAGCAAGAACAGTGCGGCAAAGATAGTTCCTACAACGCTCTTTTTTTTGGGTGGCTCGTACGCTGCGACACTTCCCGTCCGCCGGATGACCGGCGTCTGGCCCGGGCTTGAGGCGCGCGCTGTTAGAGAATGCGCCGCTGCTGCCACCGGATCCTCGCCACGCTGTCGCGGCGAGTTTCCCGCGTTCAACGCAACGGTGGACGTGGGCGATCCGGTTATACCCGGTCCGCCAAGGATCATCGTTTTGTTTACATTCTCAGCCGCTGCCACAGCGCGGTAATTGTGCAGATCCTCCAGCATTTCGCGGCAGTCTTGATACCTCGCGTCGGGTTCTTTGGCCAGCGCCTTCATCACCACCGCGCTGATTCCAGGATGGATCGAAGGGTCAATTTGCCGCGGCGGAACAGGCTCTTCATTCACGATCTTGTAGATGACCGTGGTGATGTTTTCCCCGGGAAACGGCTTCTCGCCTGTCACCATTTCGTACAGCATCACGCCCAAAGAAAAGATGTCGCTGCGGCCATCGACCGCCCGGCCCTTCACCTGTTCCGGGGACATGTAGCTCGGCGTCCCCATCACATGGGCTGTTTGCTGAATCGTGCCGAACTGCAAAATCTTCGCCGTCCCGAAGTCGGTTACCTTGACTGTGTCGTCTCCGGTGAGCATCAGGTTCGCAGGTTTGATGTCGCGGTGCACGACGTTTCGTTCGTGTGCGAATTGCAACGCGCTGCAGGTCTGCTCCATGATTCGCAGCACGCGGGGAAGTGGAAAAGACTGGCCTCCATCCAGCAGGGTCTGCAAACTCTTGCCTTCCACCAGCTCCATGGTGATGAAGTACAACCCGTCTTCCTCGCCCGCGTCGTAGACAACCACTATATTGGGGTGCGTAAGCAATCCGGCGGCTCGAGCTTCCGTCTGGAATCTTGCCAGGAGTTCCGGCCGCGATAATCCCGTCCCCTGCTCGCTCAAGCGGATCGTTTTGACGGCCACTGTACGGCCTATGACCGGATCCATGGCCTTGTAGACCACACCCATGGCCCCGCGACCCAGTTCGTCGATGAATTCGTATCTTCCAGCCTTGGTCTGCGTCGTCATCTTGCAATTCAGGGGTAGGGGAATCCGTCCTGGCCATCTTCAATAAACACTTACCGGGAATCACACGCGGGTGCCCTCTCGCAGAGACACTCCCGCGCGCCCCTTTACGCCCTACTAGGACAGTACCCAGCAAAATTTCGATTGGTCAACGCTACCGCCGTACTAGTGTTTCGCACTTGCCACCCGCCGTCAGGGCACACCCCACTTTGGCTACTGTTTTTCCGTCCGAGGAGCCCGGAACTATGGGTGCGGCATGGACTCACCGGGAGGCGTCATGCGTTCCGGCGCCGGAACATTCGTCTCACGCACTGGCCGATCCATTTCACCTGGCCGCGCGGGCGCCTCAAGTCCGTCTGTCAGCAAATATCCTTGCAGCGCGATTCCGTTCGTCCAGACTCTTTCGAGTGCCATGATGTACTCTGCCTGAAGCTCGTACAATTTCCACTGCGTCTCAAGCACCCGCGGATAAGACGCCAGCGTCAGTCCATATTTCTCCACCATTAGTCCATAGGCTTTCTTTGCTCGGGGGAGCATCTCATCGCGGTATTCCGCGGCCATCAGCCTCGCGTTTGCATACTGGTCCACCACCGCAGCGGCGCGCTCGCGCAAGGTAAGCGCGATGCGCTTCTTTTCCTGCTCGGCGCGATCGATGTCCGCGCGCGCTGCCGCGATATTCCCCTGGTTGTGGTTGAAAATGGGAATCTGAACGCTTAATCCCGCATTCGCTTCCCACCCTGTGGCGTGGGGAATTCCTCCGATCGACTCGTTGTTGTATTCCAACCCTCCGCGTACGGTTAGATCGGGAATAGCCTCGCGGTTCGCCCTTGCCAGTACGGCCCGCGCCTTCACTGCCTCGCCGTCCGCGATCCGCAAGGCCGGGCTGTCCATTGCGATCGCCGCCACGGCCTCTTCTTCGTTTAATTCCGGCCAGCCTCCCTCCAGATTTCCTGCGACCACCGCTACCGGCATTTCAGGCTGGCCGATTACGGCCGACAGTGACCTCCACTCTTCGCGGAGCGTGTTTTCTTGCATTCGCGCGGCCATACGCATGCGCTGGGATTCCACTTCCGCGGCAAGCACTTCGGTCTCGTCCGCCTGTCCGGTATTCATCAGCCGCCGCTGCGTTTCCGCCGAGTCTTCGGCGATCTTCGCCAGGTCGCGCCGCGTGTCCAGCAACTCCTGTGCGGCCAGCACGCGCAGAAACGCCATTTTCACCGCGCTCTCCACTCGTCCTCTCTGCTCCTCCGCCTCGATCTCCGCCAGTTTGGCCTCTTTGGCGAAGACTTCGCGGCCAAGTTTCAGCTTCCCCCCTGTGATCAGCGTTTGCTGCACAAAAAACCCCTGCTCTCCGCCGCCGAAAGAACCGCCGCGTATCTCATTGCCCGCGTAGCCGGCTGTTGGATTCGGATAGAGCCCCGCTTGCTGCTGCCGCGCTCTCGCGGCGCGAATTTCCGCTTCCGCTTGCCGCATCGTCGGATTCATGTCGCGCGCGATTTTTTGTGCCTCTTCCAGTGTCATCAGCTTGGCCTGCGCGTTAGCCTGCGCCCGCCCCATCCGTGGATACTCCGGCTTCACCAGCGGGATATCTCCGTGATGATGTTGCGCATGCTCGGGCTGTGCAGGCATCTGCATTTCTTGGGCTTTCACGGCGACGGAAAACAGATGCGCCGTTGCCACTGCTGCCACCGCGATTTTTGCCATCGTTCTCATCGCCCGCCTTCTTTCCCTATGAACTCTGTGCTCGGCGCCTGCCCCGACCATGTCGGGGTGGTGAATCTTCTTGGTCGTCTCAAGATTCATGGTGATGCTCGCGTTTCTCCGCTGGCTCGCCGGATTTTTTCCTGGTGATGATTTCGTCGTATTCTTTGTCCGGCAGCACCCGAATCAGCGTCATCATGCCCATCATCCCCGCGCTCCAATTGTTCGGGAGCCCGTACGTTTCCGGTTTCTCCACCGCATCGTCCATCCCCATTTCCATGAAGGCGTCCTGCGGAAATCCCTTCGTCTCATTTGCGTTTTCCGCGATGGGGGAATGATGAACGTGCTCGAATCCGACCGTGTTCGCGAGCGTCTGCATCTGGCTGAGCGCTTTCGGGTCGGTCTGATCCATGGTTTGAATCATCCGGTCGCGCAGAAGATCCATCATGCTGTTCATCATGTGATGGGGAAGATGGCAGTGCACCATCCACGCGCCGGGATATTTCGCTTCGAATTCCACCACGCGTGCCTGTGCCACTCCCACAAGCACCGTGTTCATCGGATACCAGCTCGTTTCGGGCGCGCGCCCGCCTTCCGTGCCAGTCATTACAAACTGATGGCCGTGCAGATGAATGGGATGGTGGTCCATCCCGATATTAGCAATGCGCAGCCGCACGCGGCTCCCGAGCCGCGCGATCATCGGCGTGATTGCCGGCCCCGATACGCCGTTGAATGTCAGCCAGTTGTATTCCATTGCCGCAGTGTTCGGGACCGTGTTGCTCGGCAGGACGGCCCACTCCTGCAGCATCAATCCGTAGTCATGGTCAGCGTGCGGCCGATAGGATTTTTCCGGGTGCGCGATGAAGAACCCGATCTGCCCCATCATTTCCTGCATGGCGCTGTGCGCGTGGTAAAAAAATGTCCCTTCCTGATGCACCGTGAATTCGTAGGTGTAGGCCTCGCCTGGCGCGACGGGTTTCTGGCTGATCCACGGCACGCCGTCCTGTTCGATGGGGATTTCCAGTCCATGCCAGTGAAGCGTGGTGCTCTCCGGCAGATGATTCGTGAAAATCACCCGCACCCGGTCGCCCTGTTGCACTTGGATCGTCGGCCCGGGGCAGCTTCCGTTGTAGCCCCATACGTCAATCGTTTTGAATGGCGCGATTTTCCGTTTCACCGGCTCCGCCACCAGCTTGAACACTTTCACTCCGCCATCCATCTCATGCGACAAGTCCGGCACCTCCGGCGTGATCATCGGGAGAAAAGCATCGCGCGCGGCAGAAACGCCTCGCTTCCTCTCTCTGTTTTGCGCTTTGTCGTTCATTCCCGGATGCACATGGCCAGCCTGAGTGTCTCCCGGATTTCCGTCGGCCGACGCCGCCATGCTTTTGCTGAATCCCAGCAATCCCGCGCCAAATACCGCCGCGTCCTGAAAAAACTTTCTCCTCGCGTTCATTACCGCCTCCTCAAATCCACTTTCAATTGCACGAAATTTTTTAAACTCTCAAGAAGTTTGAGCGGAGGGCTAGAGTTCTCCCCCCTTGCGACAAGACGGAAACGACAAGCCTGATGAAAAATTCGGGAGACAGGCTTTCGCCTGCTAGAAGGAAGGAACTTCCTAGATTCTCAGATTGAAAATCGATCGTGTTTCTGCAAACTGCCGACCCGGCCCTCGAGCATCACCCCATCGCAAGTTGCTTTCTCCGAAGAAACCAGTCAAAGCGGTCGCACTCATTGCGTCAGCCAACGAGGTGTCAACGCTTACTCTGGAGATCTTCCGCAGTCGTTCAGTCGGGCTTTCCCCTCCGGCGGTCAACGCCGGGGCATCACACCCCATAATCTTCGCCGGGCGCATCTGCGCAAAATCCGTCTGCGACGCGCCGTGACACTCTTCCCCCTGCGTGGAAGTTGTTTGCCGCACGCGGCAGTCCGCGCCCGAGCAATTCAGCGCGCATCGCGGTGACACCAGCAGCGCTAGCACAGCTAGCAGCGCTATAGCAGCGGCCTTGCGTTTCCTCTTCGTCTTTTCCGCGTTCATTCTCTTTGCATCTCCACCCTACGCGCCAACTAGTGCCTCGTCAACCTAGGTTTCCTTCTTGCCACTCTTGATAGCTTTCTGTATTGTCAACGCGTCCCTGTATGCCGGAGCTTCCTAATCCCGCTCAAGTTGCAGCGGCTGACGACCCGGTCCCGCCGGAGATGGTTGCTGTCGTCGCGGTTCACGGCGTCGGCCGTCACGAAACCGGCGCCTCCGCCGACGCCATGGCCAATCTTCTCTCGGGTATCAACGGCTATTCACAGCCGCCGGGTCAAACTCCCTATACGAACTTCGTGACCCAGCCCATTCAAGTTCCGCTTCCTGGCGCTGGTTTCTTTCCCTCGCTCAGCGCGCCTGCGGGGTCGCCGCTCCGGCCAAGCTTCTGGCGCCGTATCAGCAATCCTTTCGAAGAACGCCGCGATTTCTTTGCCGAAAAGTTCACACGGTACAACTGGAGCACGCTGGCTGGCGTTCCCGCTCCGCCGGACATTGCCGATGAATTTATGAAAATGCAGCTCAACAACTACGCCGGCGATCCTCTCGAGAATACGCTCCAAACAGTGCGTCTCGAGGGTCATCGCGCCGCTGGTGGCGGCAGGCCCGCTGCGCACGTCCACATTTACGACATGCAGTGGTCGGACCTCTCCAGCGACAGCAACTCTTTTGTGCGATTTTTTATGTCGTTCTACCAGCTTCTTCTTCATCTTACGAGTCTCGCCCGCATCGCCGTTGACCACGCCGCTCTCGAGCACGCCGGCGAATTGGATTGGCTTCTTCTCTCGCGCACCCACACTTATGCGATCCGCGTTTTTGGTCTTTTCGTCGTCAATCTTCTGGTTATTCTCCCGGTCGTGGCCTTCTCGCCGCTGCCCCTTCTTCTCTTGGGAACGAATAACCCAGCGAGCGGTGAAGCCATTACGGCCATGGCGGTCGCTGCCGCTGTGTTTTTCATCTTTGTGATCGGTGGAGTGGTTCTGATTGCACAGCAGTTTAATCCTCCATTTGGTTCTCGCGGCTGGTGGCCTTGGCTGTTTTTGGCCGCCGTCTGCAGCATCGCGATCTCCGTAATTTGTTTTTTTTATTGGCCTGGTTTTGTTTCCGCCATCCTCACGGCCGAGTGGTGGCTCGTCGCTGCCGCAGCCGTCCTTTACATATTCAAACAGTATGAAGCAGTGCGGCCCGGAGCGACCCTGACCGGCGTAACCGAACTTGTCTTCGTCGCAGTTGGTTTCATCGCATGCCTGGTTTACCGCGGCGGCGCTTCTCCGCCCGATCTGCGCACGGCTTCCTTCTGGATGATCCAGTACATATTTCTCGCTCTGCGCATTGCCTGGATGTTGTTTATCGCCCTGATGATCGTCGCTGCGCTCATCGAGGGCCTTTGCCGTTTGCGTCTTCGTTTTTCGAAAACCTCCGATGCGGGGAAAAAAGCACGGGCCCGAGCGGCTCTGCGCACGGGGCGTTTCGCCGTCGCGCTTCCGGCCACGCTTTTTCTGCTCCTGACTAATTTTCTTTGGAGTGGCCTCTTTCAGTTCACCGCTCATCGTGTGCAACTCTTCGACGGTGTCGATCCCGCCCTTCCTCCTCTCTTGCATCGCTTCCCGATCATTGTTCTTGACCCTGACGCCACCTCTCGTGTGCTTCTCGCCGTCCATTGGCGCGATCCGGCTAACCTCCAGCCCTCCTATCATTTTCTTGAGGGCCTCCTCATCCAAAGCGCGCCCCCGGGACTCCCGGTTGTCCTTGGTTTCATGGGTGCGGGCCTGTCTTTCCTGGTTCTCATGGTTCTTCCCTCTGTCTTCTTCGAGTTTCGCACTCCTTACGCCGCACCCAATGGCAAGGCTAGGCTCCTGGGCTCCTGGTTCTCGAGCGGCTTGCATTCTTTTCGCTGGGTGATTTGGTGCTTCTGGATTGCGGCCTTCGCCGTTCCGTATGCCTATCTGGCAATAGTCAAGCTCGCGATTTTCTTGCAGTGGAACACCACGCCGGCTCCCACCTTTCTCGAAGCAGTTTACGAGTTCTACGGGATGGTGTTCACTGCCACATTGCTCTCTACAGGAGGCGCGCTGATTGCGGGTTCCGCCGCGCTGCTCTTGGGCCTGCTCGTAAAATACTTGAGCTCCGTGCTCGATGCCGTCCTCGATGTGGACAACTATCTCCGCGCGTGGCCTAAGGACAACGCGCCCCGCGCGCGCATCGTCGAGCGCTACGTCTCCCTTCTGCGCTTCTTGCACACCTATCGCTCTCCCGCTGGCAATCGGCGCTACGACCGCATCATCATTGTCGCCCACAGCCTTGGCTCCATGATCTCCGCCGATATTTTGCGCTTTCTGTGTCGCGGGTCCATGCCCGGGCTCACACGCTTTGCTTTTGCTGATCACCCCAATCAACGCATCCCCATTCATTTGTTCACCATGGGCAGCCCGCTTCGCCAGCTTATGAATCGCTTTTTTCCCCACCTTTATCGCTGGATCCGCGAAATCCCCGATGGCGGCGGAGAGTTGCCAGTTGTCCCCGTGCAAGGCAATCCGATCCCTCCGGCGGCGACCCCCGATCCTGCAGTGGAACTTTCCATCGAGCAATGGATTAATTATTACCGCAGCGGCGACTACATCGGCCGTTCGATTTGGGAGGACAATTGGTTTATTCGAAACAACGCAGGCGACGCGGATGGCGCCTATCCCGTCGCGCCCGAAATGTTCCGCGATCACCGGCTCACGCGCCTGGAAGCCTGCATCGGTCTCGGCGCCCACACCCACTACTGGGACCGCACCGCGCCCGACGTCGCCGAAAAGCTAAATGAACTAATTTAAGCGGTTATTTGCTGGCTGTGACTCCGTTGTGAGCCGCGAGGTAGGAGCGCGCATGTGCGAGTTGCGGGAGATCGGCATCGGCGGTTTTCCACGCCGCCAAAAAGTCCTCATACTCCGCCGTCGCCGCTTTATTGTCGCCAGCCTGCTCGCTGACCATCGCTATGCCGTATAGCGGAAAGCCAGAGTGCGGCCGTTCGGCGAGCGCCTCTTTGTACGCTGCCTCTGCGCCGGCCCAATCCGAAGCAGCCAGAAACGCTGCCGCTTCGGTTTCGCCAACAGGTCGAATGTAAGCCGGGGGCTCACGGTAACCCAGCGCTTTTTCTTCTTGCGCGGCCTGCGTGTACAGTTTTTTCGCCTCGTCGTTCCGCTTTTTTGCCATAAACAACCCGGCGCGTAATTCCAGTGACATGATGGATAAGTTGCTCACCAGCGGCTTCGGCAAGGCGTCTGGCATCAGTGGCAGTTTCGGCGGGCCTGCATCCGCCTTCTTTTTGTCTTTGTCTTTTTCTTTGGCCTTGGCGTCCTCTTCGTCTTTCAAGCGATTCGAAATCCGCCATAGTTCGGCATCGAACTCCGCCGATGCTGCTTCCGCTCCTGACAGATCGTGCTGATCGAGTGCCTGCATGCCGACAGCGAATTGAGTCAGCTGGCGTGCCAGAAATTGGAGATTCGGGAGCGCTGTCGGGGGATCACTGGACTTCAGAAGCGCCAGTACCATAGCCCAATCCGCGGCGCGCAGCGCGACCGGGAGGTGAGCGTCGAGTCTGGAAATCGCATCGCGCGGCGACCAGGGATACAGCGTATCTTCGAGTTGCCCTCGCGCTTCCCACAACTTGCCGGAGAGCGCCGTCGCTTCGTTCAATTGGCCGGCTTCCATCAAATTAGCAATGGCATACATCAGGTTATGCACATAGTTCCAGTCATCGTCTACGTGCACGTGCTGCGCCTGCATGTACTCCTCATCCGCTTTCATGGACGCGGCAAAAGATACTTTCGCGCGGGCGTAGTCACCCGTGCGATAAAAGATATGGCCCGGCATGTGGACCATGTGCCCCGAGGTTGGGGCCAGGCCTCCGAGAATTTCGGCGCTGTGAAGGGCCTGTTCGGGATGCGGACTGGCCTCTACCGCGTGAATCCAGTAGTGATTTGCGGCAGAGTTGTCGGGGTCCTCCTTGAGGACGCCTTGGAAAATGGCCAGGGATTCTTTTTGGCCGGCGCGCGGCTGGCCGTCGTCGTCGTATCCATCCGTGAGCGCCCACGCCAGAAAGATTCGCGCCTGTATGTCCTTAGGTTCGCGTTTGAGGAGCTTGCGGTAGAGTTGAACTTCCTTAGACTCCGCCTTGCTTTTATCTTTCTCTTCGGATTTCTCGGCGGCCTCGGCAGCGGCGCTCGCTTCGATGTACAGTCGCTCCGTCTTGTTGGCACGGCCCTTCAGGCTAACTGCTTTTGTCAATGCCTGGTCAGAGTAGTATTTGGCGCTGCTGTGGCGAAATTTCTGCGCCTGGTAGATGCCCCAGTAGCACATCGCGCACTGCGGATCGACGCGAACGCTCTGTTCGAATGCGCGAGCGGATTCGTAATCCCAAAAGTCGTGCAGCAAATTCAAACCCTGATCAAACCACATCTGCGCTTCGGGGCTTGCGGTGATGCGGATGTGAGCATTTCCGACGCCGGTGAGTTTCTGAGGTGGCGGCAGCTTTTCCGGTGCGACTTCCTCCTCCGTGTCCATTGCGTGACACTTCATCCCGCTTTGCGCGGACGCCCGCGGCGCATAGCCAACCATCAGGCAGCCCGTGATGAGTGCAAATCCAGCCAATTTTCGCGACGACAAAATGCGACACGACTCAGAAAGTGTCATGAGTTCCCCCCGCAAACATCGTCTAGGACTCTTCTATCTCAAGTTAAGTTGTCTGTCATCCGTTACGGTTTTCCCGGCCCCCACTTTTCCCTCGAACAATCCATTTACACATTACGAGACGTCTAGTTAATTTGACGGCGGGAATTGTTCTAGTCTACTCTGCTCACCAGTTCAGTAAATTGCTATCCGCGAACTGCAACTGAGGTTCAACGAATGTCTTTTCTCCTGCTTGCGCATTTTTTCCAGCAATGGAAGCCCCACTTCGCTTTTTTGCCGGGCGCCGCGGTCAACGAAATGATGGCGCTCCGCTGGCTCCATTTTATTTTCGGAACTATCTGGATCGGCCTGCTCTATTTTTTCAATCTCGTCGGCACGCCCACGATGAAACAACTCGACGCGCCGGTGCGCGCCAAAGTCTACCCCGTGCTGATGTCGCGCGCGATGGCGTGGTTTCGCTGGTCTGCTCTCATTACTGTTTTAGTCGGGATGCGCTACTTCCTCATTCTTTTGTCCACAGAAGCCCGCAATTCCGGCGATCGCTCTCTTGTCTTTCGTTCTTTTGGATGGTGGCTCGCCGTGTGGTTCGTGGCCTATGAGTTCATCTATCTCTTGCAGCTTCCCGCCAAAGGACTTCGCGACAATCCATGGTTTCGAACTCCCGGCGTCGTCATCGTGGTTGTGGCCGCGTCCTGGATCGTGCTTCTTCTCAACAGCGGCCCGCAATCCTCCAACAACCATCTCGCCATCAGCGTCGGCGGCGGACTCGGCCTGATCATGCTGCTCAACACCTGGGGAGTGGTTTGGCGCGTACAAAAGCGCCTGATCCTCTGGACTCGCGCCGCGGCGGAGCAGGGAACTCCTCTCCCGCCGGAAGCCGAGCGACTCATGCGCTGGAATTTTCTGACCGCGCGCGTCTCCTTCTGGCTGACGCTCCCCATGCTTTTCTTCATGGGCGCAGCCAGCCACTATCCTTTCCTCAGCAGCGTCGCAAAATAACCGCTCGGCATGCGCGTGGAGACGGGTTTCTAAATCTGGTGGGGCTGGCGAGAGTCGAACTCGCGACAAACGGTTTAGGAAACCGTTGCTCTATCCATCTGAGCTACAGCCCCGTGCACTTTTATTGTAATACGTCTCCCGCTCACCGGTCGCCGCTTCATTGCGGAGGTTTGGAAGGCGGCTCGCTCGGCGGCGCCGGCCTGACCGTGCCCGGATCCGACTGCTCGCTTGGCACCAGCTTTGACATTCGCAGGCTCTTGAAAATCGACGGCCAATATTCCTTGGTGACATAGCCCAGTGCGCTGAATCCCATGCGGATCCCGAATCGTTGGAACGTTTTTCCGGCCGTCTGCTCCGCATCCGGGAGATACGTGTTCGCCAGGCCTTCCGCCCCCAGCGAGCCGATAATCCCCGACCAATTAAACGCGCTTCCACCGTTGTCGGTGCGCGTCACTACGAGACTTTTCAAGGCATAGCCTACTCGCGCTCCGAAGCTCGCGTGCAGCCTTGCAAAGTAGCGCGGATCCTGGTGCAGTATCGCGGGAACCAGAAACGTTCCGATCATGTGGCTCGACGCGTTGCTGGCCATCGACGACCCGAGCCGTTTGCCATAGCCGCCCCACTCCTGGCCGTAGCCGGGAAGACCGTTGTGCGCCTGGGAGATTGCCGAAGTAAACGCGGAGCCCGCCGACCGCGAAGGCGCGATCGTTTCATCAACCGCTAGTTCCAGTTTTTGACGCGCACTCAGGGGACCTGGACCGGTGGCCAACTCGGGAAAGAACACTGACCTTTTTCCCATAATCCCCATTGTGGATTTGAACGTGCCCCGGCTTTCCTGTTTCTTGGTGTTATCGCTCTGTTTCGCCACTGGCGCGTCGGGAAGATTCGCTCGGTCATTTTGCTGCGCGCTTGCCAAGCCGCCGGCCATGAGCAGCACCGCTGACGACAACAATGCACGCAGGCGCAACTTTTTCAAATTCCCAAACATCACCGCTCCAAATCGTTTGTCATTCCCCACGGTTTGCCTCTCGTGACTCTCGCTTCCGCGTGCGCCTCTCGGGCGCGGCGCCCTGGTTCGCCAGCTTTGTCCCCGGGAACCTCTTCTCCCAGACCGCCAAGAACCATCCATCTTGCGCGGTGTCGAACTACAAATCAACCGACACCTAGAGGAAAGACTACTTCGCGGGAAGTCCTAAACGTCGCCCTTGCCGGGTGCCCCATCCTTGCGGGTTGTGCAAGGGTGGGGATTTTGACTTTAATTTCCGCTGCTCCTAGATTTGCCGGCGATCCTGTAGTGGCCGGTTTTCAAACCGGTGGTCTTGCCCGTATAGTGGTCGCGGCCCCGCCGGTCGGAGTGGGCTAAATCCTGGAAGGCCAGGGTACAGGAAGTTTGAGTCAAGTTTCCGGTTAGCGCTTAATCAGGACTTTAGTGTGGTTCAAGGTTCCCGCAAAACTGCGGATTATGGCTTATGCTGTGATCTCGTGGTCAGGGTAGCGATTTTCATAGCGGTTTAAAGAAGAACCTCTTGGCTCGCCGCATCTACGTAGTGAATATCAAACGCTGTGTCGGACCCACCCGCCCTTCTCAAGAGGGCTTCACTTCGTGATACTTAATGTCTATTTCTTCCCATTTACCATCTTTCTTGATCTCTGCCTTGTCCACATGAATCGGGCCGTTGTAGTCAATACCAGTGATGCGCAGCTCTTGTCCCACAAACGGGGCGAGCCCTATAGAGGAGTTGACTAATATGTGGAAGTGCTTATCTTTGGTCACTAAACCGCCTGGGTCCCCGTGTCTCAAACACTCACTACCGCAACCCTTTTTGTCCCCCATGTCATTTGTCGTTGGATGTTCGGGGTTCCCAAGATAGCAGGCGCTCGAGACGAGCGTGCCCTCAAGAGTAACCTGTTCTTTTCCCCGTTCTTTGTTCTGCGCGGCATACAGGCAACTCACTCCCGCTACAAATGCCACCAGAACAAGTAGTCGTGTTTTTGCCATAGCAGATCATCCTTTCGCTTAACCAGAGTTGCCAGCAGTATATGACTGACCTCGGGTGGATACAACTGTCTGTCCGGCTTGTCCGGTTACCGCGTTAATCAGAAGTTGAACCGATATTGTTAACCCGTTTGCATTTGGCAACAATCATCACGATCGTACTTCTCACTCTGGGGCTGTTCTCACCACTCATATTCTTTCTCCTTCGTGAGATTCGATTGCTGCTGTTATCGAAACATTTCCAACATGGGTCACGGCCTGTCCACGCCGTTTTCGAGAGTTCTCGTGCGGGGATTCTGTATATCCTTATTGCTTCGTGGCAAGCCCAGGTGTGCCGCCGAACAGCGTCGCAATGCTCGTGTTCGGCGAAGGAGTGATACTCACACGCTTCAGAGAAGTATCGTCCTGCATAAGGACCAGCAAATTACCGTCCGGCCCAAGCTGCCAGGATTCCTTTCCAAGGCCACCCCCGGTGCCAGACCCGACCGCAAGAAATCCCTCTGCAACCGGCTTGCCATCCACGTAAACACGATATATGGCACGACCCTCGTCCCGGATCCAGAAAAGATGGTTGCTGTCGGTCGAAAAGGTCAGGTTGACGCTGTTGTGCGGGCCCAGGAGCACCGCTTTGTTATCCAAACAAACATACACGTCGTTCGGGTTCGCCGCCGGATTTCCGCTGCGGCAGAAGTAGGCGATGTGCTTGCTGTCCGGGCTGAAGACGTAGGGCTTATTGTTGGCTGACATGAACCCGCTGCCTGCTGGTGCGTAACCTGTCTGTTGAACCACGCCATCGACCACCATGGCCGGCCCCTCTCGAGCTTGCATCCGAAAGGCGTAGTGCTCACCGTCCGGACTGAACCCTAGTTGGTCCATACCAATTGCTTGAGGGACCAGTTTCGGCAAGTGGAGAATCTTGCCATCCAGCGTAAGGACGCCGCTGTCTGTAGTCAAAAAATGGTGTTTTACCGGCGAGAAGAGACAATCGGACACCCCAAGCACTTCATCTGATTCCTGGCCGCCATACACGATGTAATTTTGTCTGGCATTGCCGGCCATGAATCCCATGTAAACGAGAGTCGACGAATCAGCCGTGAAGGCGGTACTTCCGTAGTTGTGCGTCACCTCAGACGAAGTGGTGTTGAATGCTCCGATGCCACCATAGGTTTGCCCCTTCTTGCCGTCGGAGAAAACCCATGACAGGCCGCTGGCGTCTTGATACACCGCGGAATAATGTTTGCCGTCCGGGCTGAACGTCACATCCTTGATGCTTGCATTGCCGGTGATTTCACTTCCGGGAACTTCCTTCCCGCCAATGACCAGAAATGAGGTCGTAGGAGTTCTGTTCACTCCTCGCTTCACGAGCGCGACGACCATGTTGCCGACGGGCGGGATATAAAGCATGGCCCACTCCGCGCGCATGAAGGGTTTGCCATCAAGAAGGACCTCGATCGCCGAAGCGTTCGGAAGGCTAACGTTGCGTTTGGTGTAGAGATGCTGGCTGTCGGCGCTCCACTGAGGATCGCCGGCGTTATAGGGAGCTGGCTGGCCATCTATGAATAGCTGCGTTCGCATTGAGTGAGGGGTGGAGATGTCAGTCAAAAGGTACGCAAAATGATTGCCGTCCGGGCTAAAGACGTAGCCACGCTGGTCGTTAGGCGCTCCGAACGGACCGGGTTTGCCGTCAAAGAAGAAGCGGAAACCAGCGGAGGGAGAGGCGCTGTCCTGCACCGACATGAAGTATAGGTGCTTGCTGTTGGAGGTAAAACCCAGCATGCAACTGTACTGCCCAATCGGGCCGGTCGACCTTGAACCTCTCGCCAATTCCTTTCCATCCAGCATGACTACCCATTCGTTACCCAATTGACCGCAATAGGCGTAACGGCTGCCATCGGGGCTGAAGACAACACCATTAATCTGTGAAATGATCTGATCGAACTTTGGCCCTACGACGCCATCGTAGATGATGACCTGCCGGCTGCCGCTGTGGGACAACGTCGCGACGTGGATGCCGTGCGGGCTGACCGTGAACTGGGCACCTTGCTCCATCGGCGCCATCACGACCGGTTCGATCTTCGTGCCTGCAGGCGGAGTGAACGGGCCCGTATCGTTGACCGCCGCTCCGCCGCGTGTTTGCGGCGCGTTAGCGGGTTGCGCCGCTCCCGGCGGTTGGCTTGGCACCGGCTGACCCGGTTGCCCGTTCTTGCCTGCGGCCTTGGCCGTCTTCCACGCATCTTTTATTGTATCGAGGGGATTCTGGTTCTGCGCGGCGGCGTGCGAAACTACAAGGCCCAAGGACAACAGGACGGAGAACAAACCGATGAGCAAGCGGCGCAAGTTAGGTTTCATCTTTTTCTCCTGTCAAGGAACTCTTAGCTGAAGCACGACGCAGTGTCTTCGCCCCGGCTTACGTTTTCGATTCTCGCAGGGTTCCGAAGATTGGGGCGGTCAGCGACCCACCCTCGTGGGTGGTAAATATCACCTTATCTTGTTTGCAGTCCAGCACGATTTCCTCTCGTAGGCCTCCCGGAGCCGTCTCAGCCTGTTAAGGATGCGCCACCCGACCTTTCAAATCCTCATGCGCGAATAGGTATCCCGGAAACAAGTACACGCTCGTCCGCGTTCTCTACGCCGGCAGATTTGAGAGCTTCGACGAAAGCCCCATAGATAGGCCAAGGATAGGGTGTGGGACCTACGATCAATCGGTCGAATACTTGTCGGAAATCCAGGTCGGCTACCAGTGGCGAAGCCGCGCTGTCAAGCGGGACTTTATACACGATCTGCGGTACTCCCGCCACTACTTCAGTGGAAGGCGTCATCAGCGGAGACGACCAGCGGCTTGGGGTATAAATCGCCCGCCACTCGCGTTCTTCGTAAAAGCCTTCGTGTTTAAGACAGACGATGCCTGAAACGAACATCTGAAAAACTAGCTGGACGAAGAATTCCCTCTTGAGCGTTCGGAGATAATCGCGATTCGCCTGAACGTTCGCAATGACCTCATCGATGATGCTGTGAGCACCGGGTTCCGATAGGTAAGCGACGGGGCTAAAATTTAGCGCAAGAGATGCACCCGAAATCGAGATATATGGAATCCGGAGGACGATGCCTACGCGAGTTCCCGTTCCACCGAAAGCTCGCCATATCGACAATCGCCCGTTCTGGTCTTCGGAGTCTTGGTGCTCGGAGACGCAAGCGATGTAGGTGTTGAATCGGATGTCCCTCCACCAGTTGTTAAAAGCCGCGACCGCTTCATTCGCAACTCCCTGGCTGCAGGCGTCGAACGCATCGACGAACACCTTATGCTTGGTCGCATTGAGAAAGTACGCATTAAAGATATCGAAGCCGTGTTGCACTTCGCGGTAGTCGGCCATGCAGTTGGTGTTGCGTAACCAGAATCGCTTCGTTCGGATGATACTCAGGGCGGCCTCCGCGGTCGTGTAGTGAACGAATCGGCCGTGGGTTTGCCCGAGGGTACGCTCGTACATCGCCCGCATTTGTTTCAGAGCGTACGGCATCATGATGCTCATGATGCGCATGCTTTCTTCGTGAATCTTGCGTACTTCTTCGGGAGTGGGTAGCTGAATCGGTTTGGGTGGCTCTGTCTGCACGGTGAACCTCCCTGACACAACTTTAGCAGCGAGGCGAGGCATGTAGCTAGGCGGGGTGAGCGCCCAAGTGCCGGTGGCTGCGTCTTTGTTCCGAAAAACGCCTTTGGGTGGCCCACCGGTCCCGGCCCGGTCGGGATCCTTGCGGGTTTGTTTCTTGCACCTCCGCTACATCCCGCTGTTTTTGCGGGATGAACGGTGGGGATTGTGGTTTCCAAACGTGCGGGACTATCTACCATCCTCTACCCACTGCCCACTACCCACTACTCACCACCCACTCTTGCTTTAAACTCTTTCCGCCGCTTCACTTACGCCGTCTCATCTCATTCGAACGATACCACTACAACAATTCCCTTGACAGTAAAACCATTCTGGGCTAATATGTTTTATGGTTTGGTCGTCCTCCGCGCAGAGCAATCGCCCCTACGCTCCCCCGACCCTCCAGACTGTTTGCAAATTAGTTACCCCAAGCTCCCAAAACGTCGTTTTCTGCTCCTTTTCTTTTCAATCACTTGCGCACTCTTTTGCAGGAGCGTATTCGACAACTCCTTTGCCATCTTATTCTTCCGCACTCTTTGCACAAAACACCGGGGGTGGGTACATCCCCCCCAATCTGCCCTTTGTTTTCAAGAGTTTCCGCACTCTTACCCCGTCCCAGTTCCTTTTCTCGCGCCACTCGTCATTCGCAACTAACTCTTTTATTTGCCACAGATCCGAAAAACACACCCGTAACTCTTTTAGTTGCCACACTTCCAAAAACACGAGACTTAAAGCCCTGCATTTGCCACACATCCAAAAATTGGCGGGGGTGGGGGTCATTGTTTACTCGTTGCTTGCCCCTTCCTTTTTTCTCCGTGCTATCATTGGCACCGCCGCACTACCGCTTTCACCCGGCCGTGCCCCCCGGAGGTCGTCATGAGTGGCAAACTTCGCATCATCCTCATCGTCATCGGAGTTCTTATAGTTCTCGTGCTGATTGCACCGTTCGTGATTCCGGTGAATCAGTTCCGGCCAACCATCGAGGAGAAAGCCTCTGCCGCCGTCGGACGGAAAGTCCAGGTCGGGGACCTGAGCTTGTCGCTATTGGGCGGCTCGCTCAAGGCCGAGAATCTTTCCATCGGCGACGATCCCAAATTCAGCGCTTCGCCGTTTCTTTCGGCGAAATCGCTCAAGGTAGGCGTCGAGCTGATTCCGCTGATTCTTTCGCGGACGCTCAACGTGACAGGAATCACCATCGTCAATCCCGAAGTCACTCTTCTGCGCAATCCGGCGGGCACGTGGAACTACTCTTCTTTCGGTGCCGCGGCAGCTAAAGCGCAGAAAGCTGCTTCAGCCGGCAAAGCACCCGAACCCGCCGGCGGATCCGAACTGACCGTTCAATCGCTGGAACTCAAGGACGGGCGCATCATCGTGGGCTCGACAAACTCGACGAAGCGCAGCATCTACGATCATGTTTCCGTTACTGCAAAAAATATTTCGCAAACCTCGGAATTTCCTTTTACGGTGAGCGCGGCGCTTCCGGGCGGCGGCAGTTTGAAATTGAATGGCAAGGCGGGTCCCATCGATGAGGCGGACACTTCTCTGACTCCGTTCAACGCGAAGCTGGATGTCAGCGGGCTGAATCTCGCCACGACAGGCTTTCTCGATGCGTCGCAAGGACTCGGCGGCTTGCTCGATCTAGACGCGACGATCGCTTCGCGGAACGGAGAAGCCGAAACGAAAGGCACGGCTAAGCTTTCCAAGGCGCTGCTCGTCGCCGGAGGATCGCCATCGGGAGTTCCGGTCACCGTCAACTTCAACACCAAGTACAACCTGCACAAGAACGCCGGCGTCTTGAATCCTTCGACGTTGGACATTGGCAAGGCCGCTGCCCACCTGTCGGGAACGTATCAAACGCCGGGGGACGAAACGATTCTAAATGTGAAAGTGGAAGCGCAAGACATGCCGGCGAACGATTTGCAGGCGTTCCTTCCGGCGCTGGGGATCAATCTGCCCAAAGGCGCGTCGCTGGCTTCGGGCACGATGAACACCAATCTGAACGTCACCGGGCCGACGGACAAACTTGTAACCACTGGCACGGTCGAGCTGAACAACGCGAAACTTGCCAATTTCGATCTTGGTTCGAAAATGTCCACGCTTTCCATGTTTACGGGACTGAAAACCGGACAGGATCTGGTGATTCAGCAAGTGAAATCCAATTTGCGCATGGCCACCACCGGACTCGAAGCCAATAATTTTCTCGCGGTTATTCCCGCGCTGGGTACTCTCACGGGCGCCGGCACGGTGGACTCCAAAAATAATTTGGACTTCAAGATGTTGGCCACCCTGGCGCAATCTGCCACGGCCTCCTCTTCCACCGGGGTAGGCGCGACAGGAATCGGGGGAATCCTGGGCGCAATTGGCGGCGGCCAGAGCGGCAAGCAAGGTATGAAGATTCCTTTTCAAATCCACGGCACAGCCTCGAATCCGCAGTTCACGCCGGATATTGGTGGAGCTGCCGCGAGCCTCCTGAAAAATCAGCTAGGGAACCTAGGTGGCCTGGGCGGCACCGCCGCGGGAACCGCAAAGAAGGTCAACCCCAACGATGCGGTCAATGCGCTCAGCGGCCTCCTCAAAAAGAAGCCGTAAAAACTGCGCGAAGAAATTGAACTTCGGATTTTGTGCCGGCGCTTCTGAGCCGGCCGCACCTGCGAGCAGTTTGATTTTTTCGGTGCTCGAATTATTCGTGGCACACCTCTTTTCGGCATGGAAGTAAGCTAGCTTTCCCGAATACAGTGAAACTTTTTCGCGTTATTTGCGTTCACAAGGATGACCCTTATGCGCAGACTCCTGCTCATTTTGCTTGTCCCCGTTGCTCTGGTGGGTTTGGAGTGGCCTAGCCGCGCGCAGGACGCGGCAAAAATCGTGGATCAATATGTGAAGGCGGCCGGAGGGTCGAAGACTCTGTCCAGGATCCAAACACTAACCATTGAAGGAACTTTTACCAATGCCTCGGACGGGAAGGCGGGAACGTACACCCGAGATACGAAGCTGCCGAACCGGTATTACTCTGAGCCGATCATCGGCGACAAAAATCTGATCGAAGCTTACAACGGAAAATCGGCCTGGCGTCAGACCGCCGCAGGTGAAATTGCGACGCTGGTCGGACTTGAAGGATTTCAACTCGAGGCGGCAGGACAATATTACAATTCGCGCCTGGTCAACCAGAAAAAGAGCAAGCTGGCGGTGTCGTTTACCGGACACGCGCAGGTGCGAGGGAAGGATACGTTGCAGATTGAAGTCAGCATGGCAACCGGCGTGAAGCGCGAGGTGTTTTTCGATCCGCAAACGCATTTGATCGTCGAAGAGAAGGCAACGATTGCAGGAAGCGATCAGGAGGTTTTCTACGACGATTACCGGAACGTCGAAGGGGTCAAGATCCCCTACAAGATAGAGCTGCGTCGCGGCGGTGATTCGTTTTCAATTGTGGTGACCCGCGCGGAGATCAATGGAGTAATCGGAGAACGGGTATTCGATTTTCCAAAGAAGTCACAAGTGCAGTTGCCCGATTTGAAGACGTTGTTCAAAGAGATCGACGACAACCAGAAAGCCATCGACAAGATCAAAGAAAATTATGCCGGCAGCCGGACGGAAGAAGAGACGGAATATGACGGCAGCGGCAAAGTGAAGAAAGTCGAGAAAAAAGAGTACACGTTCTTTTATCTGGACGGCGACGAAGTTTCGACGCTGGTGAAGAAGGACGGCAAGGCGTTGAGCGAAGAAGAGCAAAAGAAAGAAAACGAGAAAGTGCAGAAAGAGATTCAGGACATTCAGAAGCGGGAGGCCAAGAAGGAAGCCAAGGAGGAAAAGAAGAAGGAGGAAGGAAAACAAGAGAAAGACAGCGACGATCCGGGAATCGAAGTGTTTCTGCGAGCCTGCCAATTCGTGAATCCGCGGCGGGAGCGCTTCCGCGGACAGGATGTGCTCGTTTTTGATTTCGAGCCGAACCCAGAGTTCAAGGCACACAAACTGGCGGAGAAAGTTGTCCAGAAGCTGGCGGGAGTGGTATGGATCGACGAGAAAGCGCACGACGTCGCCCGACTCGAGGCCTATTTCCTCGGCGACTTTAAATTTGCCGGCGGACTCTTAGCCAATCTGCAGAAGGGCACAAGCTTCGTGTTTGAGCAGGATTTCATCAACAACGAAGTGTGGCTGCCGACATACGAAGAAGCGCACATTGGGGCTCGTGTGCTCCTGTTGAAGGGATTCAAGGTCAACGAAGTGACGCGGTATTCGGATTACAAGAAATTCAATGTCGAAACGCTCGCGACGATTGGCAAGCCGAAGGGTGTCGCCGATAAGCCGGCCAGCGATCCGCCCCAGCCGTAATTCAGGTCTAGGAAAAAGCAGGCAGGATTACATTGGTGCTGCAAACTTAAACGCCGCGTTCGAATACGCAGACGGCGCCCCAGGGGCGATCGCCTTGCTTCCCTGAAGATTCCGGAAGCAGCGATACAAGCCGCAGGAAGAACGACAATCGCTTTGCTTTGGCCGCAGCCTTCAGCAGTGAGTGGACTTCAACGGCTTTCCAACCCGGAGGAAGGAAAAATTCCGGGCCTTCAGCCGGAGCGAATTTCAGTGGAGATCCAGCGTAGTCAAAATGACCGGCCCAGGTTTTCATGAGCATCTTCATAAGGCCGGGCGACATGAGATCGAGAACCCAGCGACGAAATGTTGCCGGAGCCGCGAGGTCTTTCGCAAGGGAAGTAACGTCCACGGGTTCGAGGTAACACACCAGTCCTTCTGATACCACGAGCGTGTTGCGCGCGGAATTACCAATGCGCGCGAAGAGCTTTTGCCGGGCGGGCACGTCGGCGAGGTCGAGAGGAGCGCGTTCGAGGCGACAAACAGGTTTTTCGCCGCGGAGCAATTGCTCCTTTTCTTCGAGGATTGCAGGAAGGTCCACTTCGATCCACTGCAATGCCTGCGGGAGAGACATGCGATACGGACGTGTGTCTAATCCGGCGGCGAGATTGACTACGGCATCCGCGCCTTTTTCAACGGAAGACAAGACCACGCGGTCAATGAGGTAGGTGCGCAGCGCCAAAGACCAATCCCCCCCGGGTCCCGCCATTTGCCGATGAATATCTTCGCCGCGCTGACCCGCAAGTCTCCGGGCCAAGTGATCGCGAAAGAGAGCGTCGTCGCGGTCGTTTTCCAGGGCACGACGGAAGGCAGTCCAGCGCGCCGTGTCCGAGATGTTGCGGATGAGTGGTTCTTTCACGACAGTCGGCTCTGGCATGATTAGCTCCGGGAGCCTCACCCCTGAAGGGGTGAGCTACAACTGCTCCTGCTACAGACTACTCCTAGTGTGCCACGTCCTTGACGCGTGAGGCCAAGTACCACTGGTTGCCGAACGCGTCTTCGACGCCGGCGTTGCGGTCGCCATAAGGTTGGTCTGCGGGCGCGAAAAGGGATTTGGCTCCTGCTTTGATGGCGCGTTCGTACGCTGCATCCGCGTTGTTCACGTACATGTAGAACATGCTGGGCATGGGTTGATACTCGCCGTGAGCCTCGCCCATTTCCAGAATAGAGTTGCCAATCCTCACCTTGGCATGGACGACCGTGCCCTTCGGTTCCTCATGCCGGGCGACCTCTTCGGCGCCGAATGCTTCTTCCAGGAAATCGATCAATTTCGTTGCGCCGACCGGATGCAGATAAGGAGTAACACTACCCATCTCCGGCAGGAAGTGTGTCTCCCCCGTGGGGGTAGCCAAGTACCAATGATTGCCACTGAGGTCTGTTATCCCTGCACCGCGTTCGCCGTATTCAAAATTTGCCGGCGCGTGGATGGAGGTGGCGCCAGCCTGCAGTGCGCGCGCGTAGACGGCATCCACGTCGTCCACTTTCAGGTGAATAGAGCTGGGGAACCACGGCCCCGGATAAGCCCCGCCTCCGCCGACCATCACCTTCGAATCGCCAATTTTTACTTCCGCATGCATCCCCCCCCCGGGTCCCGTGCCCTTGAAAAGGAGTTCGGCGCCGAACGCCTGCGCAAGGAATTCGAGAAGCTGCGGCGCTTCGCGGACTGTGAGATACGGTGTAATAGTGCGATAACCCTCGGGAATAGCCTTGACTGCTAGTGTTGCCATGGTAGCGCTCCTTTCCAGTTCTGCTTTGAGAGTAGCCCAAAAATTTTCGCGCGGAAGATCGCGCAGGTCTGCCGCAATACGCGCAAGAGGAGCGAGCTCCGCGCTCGCTCGTGGTACTGGAGAATCGCGGCGGGCAAGAACCGCGGTAACGAGCGCGTCGAGTTGCTCGGCTTGTTGTTCAGTCCGCGGTTGTTTAGCCATTTGCTTTACCCATGCGCTGCCGCAACGTTTCCAGAGCACGGAACTGGAGCTGTTTTACCGCTCCTTCCGTGCGCCGAAGCGCCTGAGCGATTTCCCCGATGCTCTTTTCCTCAGCGAAGCGCATCTCGATGACGTGGCGCTGGTCCTGAGGGAGTCGCTTTACAAATTCGAAAAGCCGCGCGCGACGCTCGATTTCCTCGAGAGCCAGCTCTTCCGGCGCACTAATCTCTTGTACCGCGTTTGGGGACGGATTTCCGGTTTCCCTTGCGGCGTTTTTCCAACGGTCGGCGATTGCGTTTGCGGCCATCTTGAAGAGCCAGGCGGCGAAAGGAACTCCCCGCCATTCGAATTTACCCAGACTCGCAAGCGCCCGACGGAACACTTCGGCCGTCAGGTCCTGCGTGTCCTCACGGTTGCCGACGCGCCGCGCGATGTAAGCATAGACGCGCGAGAAGTTAAGCTCGTAGAGCTCGGCGAACCGGCCAGGGTCACGTTGCGCCGCTTCGATCAAAAGCCGCTCCGAAGTTTCTATTCTTCTGGGCGCCAAAGGGACTCCGCCAAGTGCGCTCTCGATAAGATAAACCGCCGGGAAGGGGAAAGGTTACGGAGAAATTTGCGATAGGGGAAGCAGGAACCTAAGTATGGGCAGGGTCTAGCTTGTGGAATGGACGCCATCGAGGACGTCACGGACTTTCTCGACGAGGGTTGCGGGAGTAAAGGGTTTCTGCAGGAACGCGATTCCGCGTTCCAGCATTCCTCCACTCGCGATCATATTGTGAGTGTAACCGGACATGTACAAGACTTTGATCTTGGGGCGGCGCGCGGTGATGCGTTTGGCGAGTTCATGGCCGCTCACGCCGGGCATAACGAGGTCGGTGAGAAGGAGATGAATCTCGCCCTTGCCATTCTCGCAAAGGCGCTCTGCGTCTTCGGGATGGAGCGCTTCGACCACCGAGTAACCCTGGGCCGTAAGCACCAAACGTGTCAGTTCGCGCACGGCAGGCTCGTCTTCGACGAGGAGAATCG
>Ga0210410_10000138_pt1 | contig 109055 bp, 88 predicted proteins | sample IncBWC4MmetaG_FD_161058 | JGI IMG/M metagenome (GOLD analysis project Ga0210410, IMG submission 161058) | Forest soil microbial communities from Barre Woods Harvard Forest LTER site, Petersham, Massachusetts, United States - Inc-BW-C-4-M | ecosystem: Environmental > Terrestrial > Soil >...
TCGCGCAAGTCGGCACCATTTCCGCCAACAACGACAAGCAAATCGGCGGCATCATCGCCGAAGCTATGAAGAAGGTCGGCAAGGATGGCGTCATCACCGTCGAGGAATCCAAGACGATGGAGACCACCCTCGAAGTAGTCGAAGGCATGCAGTTTGACCGCGGCTACCTCTCCCCCTACTTCATCACTGACCCGGATCGCATGGAATGCGTCCTCGAAGACGTCCGCATTTTGATCCACGAGAAGAAAATCAGCTCCATGAAGGATCTTCTTCCTCTCCTCGAGCAAACCGCCAAGATGGGCAAGCCCCTCTTGATCGTCGCTGAGGACGTCGAAGGCGAAGCCCTCGCCACCCTGGTGGTCAACAAGCTGCGCGGCACCTTGCAGTGCTCCGCCGTCAAGGCCCCCGGCTTTGGCGATCGCCGCAAAGCGATGCTCGAAGACATCGCCACCCTCACCGGCGGCAAGGCCATCACCGAAGACCTCGGCATCAAGCTCGAAAACGTGAAGCTTGAGGACCTCGGCCGCGCCAAGAAGGTCACCATCGACAAGGACAACACCACGATCATCGAAGGCGCCGGCAAGTCCGCCGACATCGAAGGCCGTGTGAAGCAGATCCGTTCCCAGGTCGAAAACACCACCAGCGATTACGACAAGGAAAAGCTCCAGGAACGCCTTGCCAAGCTCGTCGGCGGCGTCGCCGTCATCAAAGTCGGCGCAGCCACCGAAACCGAACTGAAGGAAAAGAAGGCTCGTGTCGAAGACGCTATGCACGCCACCCGCGCGGCTGTCGAGGAAGGTATCGTCCCCGGCGGCGGTTCGGCTCTGCTCCGTTGCATCGCGGTCGTCGAGAAGCTCAAGCTCCACGATGACGAAGCCGTTGGTGCAGGCATCGTGCGGCGCGCTCTCGAAGAGCCTTCCCGCCAGATCGCTCTCAACGCCGGCCATGAAGGCGCCGTTGTGATCGGCAGGATCCGCGACTCCAAGGAAGAGAACTTCGGCTTCAATGCCGAAACCGGCGAGTACGGCGACATGATCAAGATGGGCATCATCGACCCGGCCAAGGTCACCCGCCTCGCGCTGCAAAACGCAGCGTCCATTGCGGGCCTCATGCTCACCACCGAAGCCCTCATCGCCGACATCAAGGAAGAGAACAAGGCTGCAGCCGCCGCCGGAGCCCCCGGCGCTGGCGGCATGGGCGGCATGTACTAAACCCAAGTAGCACAGGCCGGCCTGCCCCTGGCAGGCTTCAGCCTGTGCACGGGCGGCTTTACCAGCTCGCCCACAACCTCAATCCTAAAAGGGCGGCCCTCACGGGCCGCCCTTTTTGTTTCCCGGGGTGCCGATTCTCGCTGGGCGAAAGCCTGTGTGAGCCTAGGCAACAATCCATCTGTGGTCTATTGCCCTAACGCTTTTCCGGGCGCTAACCTGAGTCAGCAATACGTGGAACCTGTGGGTGTGCCTTTGTCCTTTTTTTTCAGCAGCGTCTGGCCCGGTTTGACGGTTTGGGTCCTTCTCTATATTTCCGATTACGCCCTTACAATAACCTGCGCCCGGCTCTATCGTACCGGCGTGAACGAGAAGCTCGCTTTCGAAGGAAGCTTCGAACTCAACCCCATCTTCCAAAAAGACATCGATTCCTTGAGACGCTTCAGTCCCCGCTTTTTGGTTTTTCTGTTTGTCACTTCGGGTTTGTTAGCGCTTGTTTGGTTCCTCTCTGAGGAAACTACACCCGAACTGTACGTGTTCCTGTCAGGCGCAATGATTCTTCTCGAGCTGACGGTTCACACTCGCCATCTGCGAAACCTTCTCATGTTTCGCGCAATACTCAAGTCCGAATGCGTGCGAGGCCGGATCGAGTATTCTCGCCCGTTCATCCTGCGAGTGTCATCGGACGAGCTGTTCATTTTTTCAGCGTTGTACGCGCTCTTGTTCGTTTTCACTCAGAGCTGGTTCGTACTCGGTGGAGCTGCGACATGCTTTTCGACGGCCATAAAGCATCGTCGATTGGCGCAAAAAGCTGCTTCTAAGGCTCCGGTCACGATTCAGCCCGAGGTTACCTCTTGACCGCTCGGCAGTAAGTCCCCTTCCTTGCCTCCGTCCCTACCCTCTGATATCTTCCCTAGGCTTCACCACAGACTCTTCAGGGGAGAGTCAGACATGCCAGGACTTTTGCAGCGGTTCTTGCCGCGCGAAGAGGGCTTCTTTGACCTCTTCGCCAAACAAGCAGCCAATATCCATGCAGGCGCCAACGCCCTGCATAAAATGCTCACGCACTACACCGGCGTCCCGGAACAGGTGCAGATCGTCAAAGCCATTGAGCACGAAGGCGACGAAATCACCCATGCCCTCTTCACCAAGCTGAATCAAACCTTCATCACACCCTTCGACCGCGAAGACATTTACGAGCTCTGCAGCCGCCTCGACGACGTCATCGACCTCATCGACGCCGCCGCCAGCCGCTTCGTCCTCTACCGCGTGGACGCCGTCCGCACCGGCACCCTCGACCTCGTCAAAGTTCTCGTCTCCGCCACCGCCGAAGTCGAAGCCGCCGTCCGCGCCCTCGAGACCCCCGAAAAAGCGCTCAAGCACTGCATCGAAATCAATCGCTACGAAAACGAAAGCGACCGCCTCTGCCGCACCCTCATCGCTCAGCTTTTCGACGAAGAAAAAGATCCCGTCCAGATCATCAAGTGGAAGGAAATCTTCGAAGTCATCGAGACCGCCGTCGATAAATGCGAAGATGTCGCCAACGTCATCGAAGGCGTCATCTTGAAGAGCGCCTGAGCCACGATGACCAGCTTTTCGCTCCTCGTCATAGTCATCTTCCTCACCCTCGCGTTCGAATTCTCGAACGGCTGGCATGACGCCGCCAATTCCATCGCCACCGTCGTCTCCACGCGCGTCCTCACGCCTTTCCGCGCCGTCGCATGGGCCGCGTTCTGGAACTTCATCGCCGCCTTCGTCTTCGGCACCGCCGTCGCCAGCACCATCGGCAAGGGCATGATTCACATCGAGCTCATCAATCAGCAAGTCCTGCTCTCCGGCCTTCTTGGTGCCATCACCTGGAACCTGATCACCCTCATTCTCGGCCTGCCCACCAGTTCTTCCCACGCCCTCATCGGCGGCTACGGCGGCGCCGCCGTCGCGCGCTCCGGCTTCAAAGCCCTTATCCTCAGCGGTTGGGTCAAGCCCGTCACCTTCATCTTCCTCTCGCCGGTCGTGGGCATGCTTCTTTCGATCATTTTGACCCTGATCACCAGCTGGATTGTCCGCCGCCAGCGTCCTCAAAAAGTCGATCGCTGGTTCCGCCGTTTGCAATTGTTCTCCGCCGCGCTCTTCAGCCTCGGCCACGGCACCAATGATTCGCAAAAAGGCATGGGAATTATCACGACCGCGCTCGTCGCCGGCGGCCTATTGAAATCCTTCGCCGTTCCCTACTGGGTCATCATCTGTTGCCATCTGGCCATGGGCGGCGGCACCATGGCCGGAGGCTGGCGCATCATCAAGACCATGGGCCAGCGCATCACCAAGCTCACTCCCTTCGGCGGCTTCGCTGCCGAGACCGCCGGCGGCCTCACCCTAGTCATGAATGCCGTTTTCGGCATCCCCGTCAGCACCACTCACACCATCACCGGCGCCATCGTCGGCGTCGGAGCCACTCGCCGCCTCTCCGCCGTCCGCTGGGGCGTCACCCGCCGCATCGTCTTCGCCTGGGTCCTCACCATCCCCGGCGCCGCTCTCTTCGGCGCCACCCTCTACCACTTCCTCGGCTCCCTCATCCGCTAACCTCTTCCTTTCGTCACCAACTTCTTCGCCCGTACCGCTCCCCAAGCGCCGCAGGCGCGCCACAATTTAGCCCAGCGCGTGAGCGCTGGGTACCGAGTGCAAAAAGCCGAGCACCGGAGGTGCGACACATGCGCCGCTTCCTGATCTCCATTTCCACGAAAAACGGGCGGGTGCCCCAGGCTCGGGTCGTGAGCCTGGGTCTTGGGTTTGCCTATCCCGCCTAGGAAAGTTCCGGGGAACTGCCAGCAAAGTTGGCTGGCAGAGTCATTCGCGGAGGCGTCGGCACCAACCGCACGTACACCGCAGCGCCGATCGCATTAGGAACCCAGCAGAGCCACGCAATCGCCGGGTACGCGACCGAAAAATTCCAATGGAACACGAAAATCAGCGGTAAGTAGATACGCAAAGTGATAGCCGCCGCCGTCAGCGCGAAGCTGCGAATCATCCACCGCCGGTGCCGCAGCGCATCGCCGCGCAAAATGAACCGCACCGCCAGCCCCGTCGTCACAATCCACGCCGCTCCCAGCGTAAGAAATCCTGCGGAAGCGACCCAACCGGTCTGCGAATGTGGCGCAATCCACACCGAAGCGCACCAGCCCAGCAGCACCGCCCCGCAATAAATCCATCCCAGCAGCCGATGCCGGTTCCAATTGCTTTCCCGAAACCGCGGCAAAAACTGCAGCGGCCCCGCCAGCAGCGCGATCGCCCCACCCAGCGCGTGCAGCGAAAGCGCGATGCGCCGCTCCCTGAAGTTATCCAGTTCCGCAGGAAACGGCACATGCGGCAGCAAGTAACGAAGCGCCTCCACCGCATTCACAAAAGCAAATAGCGCCAGCAGGTACCACAGCACTTTAGGCAGGCGTCTCACGTCCGCTTATTTTGCCAACTTTCCCCGCTCCGTGCATCACCTAAGGAATTGACCTTCCCCAAGCGCCGCAGGCGCGCCACGCGTCGGAAGCATCATCTCTGCGATGTGTCTTTCGAGTGCATAGAAACAAGGGAGGGTATACAGGTTCGGGTTGTGAGCCTGTGGCTTTGTGTGGCCAGTCCCCTTAGCGAAGTTCTCCCGGCCGGGAGGCTGGCAAAGTTAGGCGCAAAGACGTCGGCGCCAAGCGAAGGTAATGGGCGGTGGTTCTCATCGCCTTCTGCGCGGTTGCATTCCGAAGTAATACACCACCGACGCCGTTGCTCGGAGGTTGCTTTGGCCTCGAACCACCAGCGACGAATCGTAGTACGAAGTTCTCAGATAGTCCACGCCCGTCCGAATCGCCATGGAATCCGTCAACCAGTACTCAGTTCCGCCGCCAGCCGCCCAGGCATAGCCCATGGTCCATCCCCCGAGCAGAATTAACCCGCTATTCGTCAGAACTGGACCACTCACTCTGGCCCCGCCCGCTAGGACATGAACGTAGGTATCAAAATTACGACGAGTCGTGGGATGGAAAACGGGACCCACTAGATAACTCAGGACATCGCTGTGCCGGCCCGTTCCCAGTACATTGGAAGCTCGCGCGTAACCCACATCCGCCTTGATCCCCACCCGGGAAAACCAGATCGTGAAGCTGGCATCTGGGCCTCGTAAACCCACTCGCTTGGACTGATTCTCCGCATGACTCGCGTACGAGTATCCCAGCCCCAGTTCAATTATTTTGCCCCGTGCGGCCGCGACCGGAGTTTTGCTCCTTAGGACGGCCACCGGAGCTTTAACGCCAGGGGCGACGGCTGGAGTCTTGCCACTCGCGGCGTCGGTTGGAGCATCGCCACTTGCGACAACGTCCGCGGCATCGCCACTTGCGGTCGCTATTGGCGATTGCCCTAAAACATCGGTGGCGTACAGCAAGAAACAAAACAATGTGGGAAAGATGATCCTCATGGGAAAAAACACCACCGTTCCGTTCAGCGGGGCGTAGGCGCTAGGTCTGTCATGCGCCTTAGCCGGCAACTTGTAATGCGACAAAAACTTACCCGCGGGTCACAGATAAAGAAACCCCGCAGGCAAGTGCTGACCAACTCGTGCCGCATCCTAGAGACTCTCCCGCGTACACGCTGTTCTGTTTTGTACAGGACGGGACTAATCGCAACGCACCCGCGTCGAGAAAGAGGAAGTCAAAACAGCTTCAGTCGTCGACCCGGAGTTTCCAGGAGGTACAAAATTGAACAGCGTGCACTTTTGGCGATTATTAGGATGCGGCGTTGGATGGCGAGATTGAGCGATACTGGCCGGTATGCAAGGCTGGGACGGACAGTATCTCTCATCTCGCCATTTCCAATTCGCCTTCTTCTATCACGCTATTCCTAATGGAAAGCCTGGGTCTTGGGTTGGTCCATCGAACTTTGTCCTGCCTCCCTCCGATTTCTGCCTTCTGGTTTCTACTCTCTAGTTTTCCCTCACCCCCCGTGAACTCTACCCCTTTGTTTTCTTCCCCTTACGCGCCCATTCGAAGCAATCCGCCTCTCATTAATGACTAATACTAAAGAAATACTTGACACTATAGGGAATCTACGGTAACATGAGTCGTGATCCTCAGCCACAACTCCGCCCAGCTTGCCCTGAGCCTCGAAGGGAGCGCTCCTTGCGAATGGCTCCGACCTGCCTCTCTGTCTCGTCACCTTGACGAAACCCCCACCCCCGCTCGTCCTGAGGGACGAAGGGTAACTCCTTTGCTCTCACATCCTTACAAATGCCCCCACCAGCAACTCCTTTCCTTTGACAACCTTACAAATGCCTGGGGGGTATGGGGGGTGCCCTCTCTTTCAACACTCCAACCTCTAAATCCTTCCCAGCTAATCCCTTTAGCTGCAACACTTATGGATCCCCCTATAAGTGTTGCAAACAAAGGACTTACTGGTACGCTAACTCCTTTAGATGCAGCACTTACTAGAAACAGGGGGGCGGGCCTTCGCGTTTCGACGTTCAGACCTTCAGACGCTCAATACGGTCAGCGTCGCTCCCATTCCGCCCAGCACCAGTGCTATCATGCGGAAGAAACTTATTACTAATGACTTATGACTAAAAACGACTCTCAATTCGCCACCGTCGAAGAAGCCGTCGAAGAGATTCGCCAGGGCCGCATGGTCGTCCTCGTCGACGACGAGGACCGCGAAAACGAAGGCGACCTCACCATGGCCGCCGAAAAGATCACCCCCGACGCCATCAACTTCATGGCCAAGAACGGCCGCGGCCTGATCTGCCTCACCCTCACCGAGCAGCGCTGCGACGACCTCCACCTCCCGCTCATGTCGCCGATCAACACGTCTGTCCACGGCACCGCCTTCTGCGAAGCCATCGACGCGCGCCTCGGCGTCACCACCGGCATCAGCGCCTCCGACCGCGCCATCACCATCCTTACCGCCATCGATCCCAAGACCAAACCGCAGGACCTCGCTCGACCCGGCCATATGTTCCCGCTTCGCGCGCGCAACGGCGGCGTCCTCGTTCGCGCCGGCCAGACCGAAGCCAGCGTCGACCTCTCGCGCATCGCCGGCCTCGATGCTTCCGGCGTCATCTGCGAAATCATGAACGAAGACGGCACCATGTCCCGCGTGCCGCAGCTTCTGGAATTCTGCCGCCAGCACAACATCAAGATGCTCACTGTCGCGGACCTCATCCGCTACCGCATGCAGCACGAACGCTACGTCCGCCGCGTGGCCGAAGCCGTCCTGCCCACGCGCTTTGGCGATTTCCGCATGGTCGCCTACGCCAGCGACGTCGATCACGACCAGCACATCGCGCTGGTCCGCGGCGAACTGGAAGGCGCGGAGCCCGCTCTGGTGCGCGTCCATTCCCACTGCCTTACCGGAGATGTATTTGGATCAACCGCGTGCGATTGCAGCGAACTGGTTTCGCGCTCGCTCGCCGCCATCGCCAAGGAAAATCGCGGCGTCTTTCTCTATCTCCATCACACCGGACGCGGCTTCAGCGTGGAAACTGCCGAAGAGCCCGGCGCGCTCCCGCAAATTCATTTTCACCAGCGCGGCCAGCTCGATCGCGAGCCTGCCCGCCAGCGCATGGTCCAGCACGAAAGCGGCATCGGCGCGCAAATCCTGATTGACCTCGGCCTCAAGGACATTCGCGTCCTCACCAACCATCCCAAAAAAGTAGTCGCCCTTGAAGGCTACGGCATCCGCATCGCCGACCAGGTCCCCCTCCGCATCGAGCAACCCAAACCCACCCACCAAACCCTATGATCCGCACACTCCGTCCACGCCCACTTGTCATTCCGAGCGGAGCGAGGAATCTGCTTTTTCTTTTGGTGTCTACAGCGGCGGCTCTGCGGCAGGGGGCGGCTTCGTTGCAGGCGCCGCCACTTGTGGCGCAGGCTTGGAGGTTGCGGATTTTCCGACGGTCAAATACTTGCGCATTTTGTCGAGCCGCTTCTCGCCGAATCCGCGGATCGCCAGCAAATCGTCCACGCTCTTGAAAGCGCCATACGACTTGCGCATCTGTAAGATTTTGCCCGCCGTCACCGGCCCGATCCCCGGCACGAGTTGCAGCTCTTCCGAATTCGCCGTATTGATGTTGATCGGTTGCGCCGGCGGTTTTTTCTTCCCGGCCAGGACGGTTAAGGGAAACAACAAGCCGATGAATAGAATTGTTAGAAAAAAGCGAACGGAGAGGTGTCGGGAAACCATTGCCGGATTATAATACAACCGGTAGCTATACAAATAAATAACTAAGCGGTTGGCCGCTCAGTCCAGCCGCTTGCCCTGCGCATCAAAGATTTCGAGTTCGCCGAAGAGGGCAGCTTGCTGTTCGATTTGTGCGCGGTCGCCGACCACCACGATTTGCATGTTCGCGGAATCCAGATATTTTCGCGCGGTCGCGAGAAGATCTTCTGAAGTGAGCGTGCGAACTTTCTGCCGATAGGTTTCAAGATAATCGTCCGGCAATTCGTTCAGCGCCACGGTGGAGAATTGCGAGAGCAAACCGTCTTGCGTCGCGAGTCCCATGGAAAAAACGCCGCTCAAATAATTCTGCGCATCGGCAAGTTCCGGGGCGGGCACCGGCACCGACCGCAGTCTGTCCATCTCGTAAAAAACCTCCGTCAGCGAAGCGGCCACAACGTCGTTGCGTACCGCAGCTGAAACCGAGAAATATCCGTGCTGCCGCAACGCATGTACGCCGCTCCGCGGGCTATACGTGTAACCTTTGTCCTCGCGAATATTCATCACCAGCCGCGAGTTGAATGCGCCGCCGTACAAGCTGTTCGTCAGCCCGAGCTTCACCCAATCCGGATGTTTCCGCGTAATCGCGTGGCATCCGGCATAGATTTGTGCTTGCACCGCTCCTGGCACGTGCACCAAATAAACGCGGCGGCCGCGCAGCTGCGCCGGTGCGGCATACGTTTTTGTTTCGGGTTTCTTGCCGGTCCATGCGCCGAACACGTTTTCGACGCTCTTCATCATGGCTTGCGCGTCGAAATCGCCGACGAGCAGGAGTAATCCGTTTTCGGGCGTGTAGGAATCGCGATAAACCTTTTGCAAATCTTCGCGCTTGTATGCGGCGACTTGCGCTTCGCTCGGCGAAACTTGCGCGTACGGATGCGCACCGAACAAAACTTTTCGCAGGCGTTCGCTGGCCAGGAATCCCGGCTGCGTGCGCTCGAGTTTTACTTCTTCGAGTTTCTGGCGGCGCTCGCGTTCGAATTCGGCCTCGGGGAAGGCCGCCTCGCGCGCCAGCTCGTTCACCATCCCGAGGAGCGGCTCCGCAAATTCCGAGAGCCCCGCGAAAGAGATTGCGCTGGTGTCCGCGCCAGCACTGGAAGAAAGGTCCGCGCCGATGCGGCGCAAATCTTCCTCGATCTGGCGGCTCGCGCGCTTGGTTGTTCCCGTTCGAACGACGGTGGCGGTCATTTCCGCGAGCCCCGACGCGCGATCCGCAACTGCCGCGTTGCCCGAGCGGAAGAAGAGTTCGCCGTGAAACTTGGGAATCGAATGCGCTTCCGCGAGAATCACTTCGAGGCCGTTTGAAAGCCACGCCTTCGTGCGCTTTGGCCAGGTCACTGCGCGTTCCGCGGAAAGCCCGGGCACGCCTGTCGCCACTTCTACCGTGCGCGTCGCCATCACGCGGCCTCCTTTTCACCCGCGCCAGCGGGCGCGCTGGACTGCACCGGCTTGCGAAAGACGATCGCGCGCTTTTCTCTTTGCAGATATTTCTTCGCCGCGGCTTGAATCTCTTCGCGCGTCACGGCCAAAAACCCATCGAGAATGCTGTTCACCAGTTGTGGCTCACTGTCGAAGAGCGTGAAGCACGCGAGCAAATGCATCAGGCCGTACTTTGGCATGGAACCGCCGCGGCCGCCTTCGAGAGTCGCGTAATAGTCCGAGCGCCATTTCACTTTTAGTTGTTCCAACTCATCCGCGCTGATGCCGTTTTGCTGCACTTCCTGAATCACCGCATCGAACGCCGCGAGCGTGGTCTCGCTCGAATACTCCGGCTTGTGAAAGATCCGCGTGGTCATCTGGCTCGGCCCGTTATAACCGAAAAGATCATCAATGCCGCCTTCGGCCTCTACAGCAATCTGTTTCTCCAGCACCAGTTCGCGATACATACGCCCCGCTCGTCCACCATGGAGCGCCTGGTCCAGCAGCGCCATGGCACACCAATCAGCGGTGCGCCGAGCGGGAAGCAAGTAGCCGATGGCCATGGCCGGGAGCGTTCCGAATTTTTCTTCCACATTGCCGCGCCGTTCCTCGGCTTGCTTCGGTTCGCTCGGGTCCGCAAATGGGGGCGCCGCTCCCGCGGGAATATCGGCGAAATATTTTTTGGCGAATGCGAGGCCTTCTTCGGCTTTCACGTCGCCGAGCATCAACAGCACGGCATTATTCGGGACATAGTAGGTTCTAAAAAAAGCTTGCACGTCTTTCAAATCCGCCGCGTCAAGATCCGCAAAATCACCATAGAAATTGTGCGCGTTCGCCCAATTGCGAAAGGCCACCGGCGGCATGTCCAGCCAGGGAAATCCGCCGTAGGGCTGGTTCATGACGTTGACGCGGACTTCTTCCTTGACCACGTCGCGCTGGTTCTTCAAATTCTCGTCATCGACTTTCAGTGCGCGCATGCGGTCGGCCTCGAGCCACAACACGCGTTCCAGAGCGTTCGAAGGCACCGCTTCGTAATAATTCGTGACGTCGTATGAAGTCGAGCCGTTCAGGGTGCCTCCGCTCGAATTGATCAGCTTAATGTGCTGCATTTTTGGCGCATTGGCCGAACCTTGAAACATCATGTGTTCGAATAGGTGAGCAAACCCACTGCGCCCCTGCGGCTCCAGCCGGAATCCGATTTTGTAATAAACGCCCACGGTCACCACCGGCGCGGTCGTGTCCGGAGCAATCACCACCTGCAAACCATTTGCCAGCGTTGTACTTTCGATTTCAATCTGCAGTCGTTTCACGCGTTGCTCCCCATAACCTTCGTTTTCTTTTTCACGGACATTTTCTCCAATTCGGCCAGCGTTCCTCGGGTATCGCGCGAAAGCACCCGCGCGGCCAAGCGATTCAGCACTTCATGCGCTTGCGCAAATTCTTCCGGCGAGTCTTGCAAAGCCGCCAGATGCGCTTCCAAAATCCTGAAATCTCCGCGCGAGAGAGGCCCGGTCCACGCAGCCCGCGAACCGAGATGCTCCATGTTTTCCAACACCTGCCGCGTCAATGTGAGCAGCGCTCGCGTGGCCTGGCTGCGTTTCATGCCGATGGATATCAGCAATTGTGCCGCGGCTTCCTCAACCGCCAGTACATTCGCCGCCGCCATGGTTGCCGCCGCGTGATACAAAACTTTTCTGCCGCCCGGAATCTTTACGGGCGATCCTCCAAGCGAGCGCGCGATCTGACGCGCCACACTGACTGCTCGCGAGTCGCCTTCCACTGCAAACATTCTTCCTTCCAGCGAAGGCACCGCGACTCCGCTAAAAGATTGCAGCGGATGGATCGACCCAACAGCCGCGCCACAGGCTTTCGCAGGATCCAGCACTCGGGCATCCAGAGCCCCGCTCGTGTGCAGAACCACTTTCCCGCGAAGTTCTTCCGCCCCGATGCGCGCCAGTTCCTGGGCCACAACGCCAATTTCATCATCGGGCGTGGCGATCAGGATCACGCGCGAAGCGAGTATCTGCCGCGTCATGCCTGCGTGCGGTTTTCCCGCTCCGATGAAACGGACGGCGCGGCGCGCGCTCGCTTCACCTCGCGTGGTGACCGCGCCAATTCTCCATCCCAGCTCCCGCAAGCGGCGTCCCAGCGCGCGTCCCACGCGCCCCGCCCCGATGATGGACAGGGTGTTTTCCATCTCGTGTTAGCATAACCTGAGGTTGACGCCGACACCAATTTCCATGCATCTTTTCGGACTTGTTCTTTTTGGTTTCATCGCGCTTTTCTGGCTCACCCACGGTCTTCGCGTTGCCTACGGCGCCTCCCGGCTTCCGTGGCTGAAAGATTTCTCTCCTGCCGCCGATGCGGAGTGTCCGCGAATCTCATTGCTATTTGCCGCGCGTGATGAAGAAGAGAAACTTCCTGCGGCGCTGGCCACGCTCATGGAAATCGATTACCCGAATCTGGAAGTCATTGCGGTGGACGACCGTTCAAATGACGCGACCGGCCGGATCCTGGATGAGTTCGCAGCGGCGCATTCGCGGCTTCAGGTCGTACACGTCACGGAACTGCCGCCGGGCTGGCTCGGCAAGCCGCACGCGCTACAAAAAGCATTTGAAGCATCGTCGGGCGATTGGCTGCTTTTCACGGATGCAGACGTGCACTTCCAGCCCGATGCGCTTCGCCGCGCCGTTACGCTCGCAAAACAGCGCAAACTCGATCACCTGACGCTATTTGGCGACGTTGAAATGACCGGATTCTGGGAGAAGGTGCTCATTCCCTTTTTTGCCTTGGCGTTCCAGATCGCCAGTGATCCGCACCGCGTCAGCAATCCGCATTCACATTTCTACGTGGGAGTCGGCGCATTTCAGCTTTTGAAGCGCTCGGCGTATGAAGCAAGCGGAACCCATCGCCGCCTGGCCATGGAAGTGGTTGACGACATGAAGCTGGGAAAAATCATCAAGCAATCCGGCTTTCGTTCCGGAGCTGGAATTGCACAGGACAGCGTAGCCATTCGCTGGCACGCGGGAGTTGGCAACGTTGTCCGGGGCGTCACCAAGAATTTTTTCGCGGCCGCGGGCTACAGCCTGCCGTTGGTGGCTATTGCCATCGCAGGACTTCTGCTGACGAACGTCATGCCATTCCTGGGAGTCGTCTTCGGCCACGGCTTGATTCGGTTCCTCGCGGCCACGGCGATAGTTATTATTCTTGGCTTCCACACAGCCATCGCCGTCACCATGCGAATCTCGCCGCTTTACGCGCTAACACATCCGCTCGGGGCGGTGCTCCTGGGCTATATGCTGCTGCGCTCGACGGCTGTCACGCTCAAACAGGGCGGGATCGTCTGGCGCGACACGTTTTATGCGCTGGACGAACTGAAGCGCGGTGTTGTCTAGAGAGGTTTTGGCTGATGGGCAGCGATGAGCCTGAGTGCAGACTCTCGCTGAGAGCGTGTGGCTTCGCGGCGGAGGATTCCGGCGACCTCTTCTGCCCTAGGTGTAGCGAAATAGTTTGTGCGACCGCCGGAGAGAAGGAGTTCCACATTCTGCGTGTCTCTTCTGTCTAAAAAGAGAAAGTCAGAGCTCTGGTAAAGCTTTTCACGAACGGTGGTCTGATTCACGCGAGATGCAGCTACCGGATGGACTTCGATAATCGAATCAAGGGGAATCCCCTTGCGGAAAAACCCGCGCTTCAAGACAAGCGCCTCCTCATTGATGCGAACACAGACTTCAGGAAAGAGTGCCGCGTTTAGGATCATCAGAGTCGGCAAAATTTCGAAGGCAAGGAAGGTAACAAGGCCGATGGAGGACGCGGGATGGGAAAGTATATTTGTACCGCGAATCTCGGACCAATACAGGTAGCCTGCGAGAGCAGGCACTGTAGCAAGGATAAAAAGCTCTCTGACGGGGGACATGAAACGGCGGAGCTGAACTACCTCTTCATAGACAATCATGATTGGTCTTTGACCTATGGTAGTTGCAGAATGTGTAGGTTACAACAGGCTATGAGATTCCAGCCGTAAACAACGGCGGTTACGATGCGGACGCACTACGTTCCACCGAAAACAAACCGGCCATATCTTTTTGCTTCAAAGAGCGGATACGATCACGCAGCTGGGCGGCTTTTTCGAATTCGAATTTCTTGGCGGCTTCGCGCATTTGGGTTTCGAGCTGATGCAAGACTTCAGCAAGCTGGGCCTCGCTCTTGACATTGGCCGCGGCGGAATCGAGCGAGGCGTCATCGATGGGCACGGTAACGTAGTCGGCTTCGACGATTTTTGCCAACTCCATATCCACGGACTTGATGATGGACATCGGCGTGATGTTGTTTTCGGTGTTGTAGGCGACTTGTTTGGCGCGGCGACGATTGGTTTCGTCGATGGCCTGATTCATGGAATCGGTGCGGCGGTCGGCGTAGAGAATCGCGCGCCCTTCGACGTGGCGGGCGCAGCGCCCGATGGTTTGAATCAGCGAGGTGGTGCTGCGCAGGAATCCTTCCTTGTCTGCATCCAGAACGGCTACCAGAGAAACTTCGGGCAAATCCAATCCTTCGCGCAGCAAGTTGATGCCGATGAGCACGTCGAATTCACCGCGGCGCAAATCGCGTAGAATCTTTATGCGGTCGAGGGTCTCCACTTCCGAATGCAAGTAGCGGCATTTCACGCCAATTTCTGAAAAATATTCGGACAGATCCTCGGCCATTCTTTTTGTCAGCGTGGTGACCAGCACACGCTCGTTTTTCGCTGAGCGCACGCGGATTTCTTCCAGCAAATCGTCCACTTGGCCCTTTACAGGACGAATCTCCACCTGGGGATCCACAAGTCCTGTGGGGCGAATGACTTGCTCAACGACTTCGCCGCCGGCGCGCGTCAATTCGTAGGGCCCCGGCGTGGCGGAGACGTAGACGACCTGATTCATGCGGTGTTCGAATTCTTCAAAGGTGAGGGGCCGGTTGTCCAGCGCGGAGGGCATTCGAAAGCCGTAGTCCACCAAAGTTTGCTTGCGCGCGCGGTCGCCATTGAACATGCCGCGCACTTGGCCGACGGTTTGGTGCGATTCGTCGATGAACATCAGAAAATCCTGGGGCACATAATCGAGAAGTGTTGGCGGCGCTTCTCCGGGCAAGCGCCCGCTCAGATGGCGTGAATAATTTTCGACGCCGTGGCAGTAGCCGATGGTGCGCATCATTTCGATGTCAAACATGGTGCGCTGCACCACGCGCTGGGCTTCGACGAATTTTCCCTGCTTCTCCAGCTCCTTTTTCCACCACCAGAGCTCTTCCTGGATGGTCACGATAGCGCGATCTCTTTGTTCCTGGGGCATCACGTAGTGCGTTTTGGGAAAAATCGTCACTTGAGGAAGATCTTCCTTGCCGGAGCACACTTCGCCAGTCAGCGGATCGATTTGGCGGATGGAATCAAGCTGCTCGCCCCACATTTCGAGGCGGAAGCCTTCGTCCTGATAGGGCGGATAGATTTCGATCATGTCGCCGCGCACGCGGAATGTGCCGCGGCGTAGATCCTCGGAGCGCTCGTATTGAACGTCCACCAACCGGCGGAGCAGGGCTTCGCGCGAAGTCTGCTGGCCTTTTTGAAGAGTGATCAACATTCCGTAATAGGCTTCGGGCGAACCGATGCCGTAGATGCAGGAGACGGAGGCCACGATGACGACGTCGCGGCGTTCGAAGAGCGAACGCGTTGCGCTCATGCGCAGCTTGTCCAGCTCGTCGTTGATGGTGGCTTCCTTGTCGATGTATATATCGGCGGAGGGCACGTAGGCTTCGGGCTGGTAGAAATCGTAGTAGCTGACGAAATATTCGACGGCGTTTTCCGGGAAAAATCCTTTGAACTCGTGGTAGAGCTGCGCGGCCAGCGTTTTGTTATGGGCGAGAACCAGCGCGGGACGATTGGCCTGCTCGATCAGCTTGGCCATAGTGAAGGTTTTTCCGGAGCCCGTGACGCCCAGCAACACTTGATGCTTTTTGCCGGCGTCCAGGCCGCGATAGAGCTGCTCGATCGCCATGGGCTGATCGCCGCGGGGCTGGTAATTGCTGTACAACTTGAAATTCATGGGAAGGGTCTCCTGCCGGTTCGGCAGCCACTGCCGAAACTTTCATTATACTCCGGCTGGCAAGCTGCGCTACCAGGTGTCGCCGCCGGCGCTTGGCGGCCATGCGCCCAGGGCACGGCGCAACATAGCGATCTGACCGACGTGATAGCTGTTGTGAACCAGCGTTTGCCATAGCACCGCGTGGAGCGACGAGGAGTGCTTGGTGTGATCGGGGTGGGTAGCGGGCACTTCGCGGGCCAAAACTTCGGGAGTGGATTCGGCGAGCGCCTCCAATCGCGCTAGAAAATCCTTGAATTGCGCAATGGCCTTCTTCCACTCGCTCTCGTTTGCGGGAGCGGCATGCGCGGGCCAGCTTTCCGCCGCGTGCGCAGGATAAGCGGGCATCTCTCCGCGAATGCGCTTCAATTCGTAGTCCATCCAGTAGTTCACATGGCTGACAAGTTGCCAGATGGAATGCTGGAAATTGCCCGCGCGTTGCCCCGCAAGCTCAAAGGAAACATCTTCGACGCAAGCTACTGGGTTGGCGTGCGCGTATTTGCCGTGCAAAAGTTCGACCAAGGTGCGTTCGGGCATTTCCTAAGCCTCGAGATATCCCAATCTAAGGATGAGTCAGTGGCGTCTCAGTCACCAGCAGAACTTCCGAGTGGCTCTTAGCGTCGACGTTGTAATGCACGCGGTTCGAACCATCCAGCATGGCCACGGTCACGTCCATCGACTGGTTGGCTTCTTCGGTGGCGCGCATGACCAGCCCGGTGCGGAGCGAGACGTAGGTAATAACTTCATTGGTGCCTTTCGCAGTGCCCGTGGTCTTCAGCTCGTGGAGCTTGAAGTCTTCGGGCGTGGTGTCCTTGGGCGAGGATTGCTGTTTCAGTTTGGCGGTCGTCAGGAGCACAGCACAAGTGTCGGGGGGCCCGCTCGTGGCCGAGGGCTCACCGAGGAGCGATAACTGGCTCGCGTGGCACAGTTCGTTTCTGACGTAGGTGGATTCGCGGAGCCAGACCAATTCGGCGATCGGCGCGCCCGCTGGTTCGGCTTGCTCGGATTTCCATTTTTCGCCGAGCTTCACGCCGGCCGCGGGAAGTGTCCATGCAACCGCGAAGCGGGCCACCCACTCGCGCCAAGCCTGCTGCTGTTCGGGAAAAAAAGAATCCAAGCCGGTTACTCTTTCCGCGGAACCGTTCTCCGAAATCGTGAATTCGATATTCTTTCCTTCGTCGTCCATTTTTTGAACGTCCCAATCCGGTTTCTTATCGCCGGGCTTCTTCACCCACACTCCGGAGTCCAGAGTCAGAAATTTGCCGCGGGCATGAATGGCTGTTTTGCCGCCGACCTGCCGGACATCAAGGATTTCAATCTGTAGCAATCCATGCGCGTCGAGCTGCGCGGCATTCGGCGCCATCGGCGCGACGACGCTGCTTTCTGTCTTTACGTTTTTGTCGCTCTTGTAGCGAATCAGGTAGGTTACAGTCTGCCCGGCCTGTAATTTCGGCAGGAGCGTGACGCGATTATCGGCGGCCCATAACGTGAACGCCGCGAGAAGGAACGCCCCAGTCGAAAATTTCAACGAGTGCTTCATGTTTTGGCACAAACCCTTGCTCGATCCCGAAAAGTGCGCCGCGCGGGGATTGCCGCCGATTAAGAAACTGCTATTGCCCCGAGCCTTTGAGGTGGCGGTCAAAGAAATCGCTGGCGGCGCGGTACGCCTCCAGCCAATGCCGGTGCAACAGAAAATCGTGCACGTCGTCGGGGAAAACGAGCTGTTCGATTTCCACGCCCTGCTGGCGGAGACGCGCGATCAAGTCCACCGTTTGCGTGAAATAGACATTGCGATCATCGTCGCCGTGGATGAAGAGCACGGGGGACTTCCAGGTATTCACCGACGTGACGGGAGACGAATCATGAGCCAGCTTGTTCAGTTCCGGCGAAATATTCTTCCCGTCCCAATTGTCCGTTGGCCAGTCGTGCACGCCGTGGAGATCCACGCCCGCGGCAAAGAGGTCGGAGTTGCGTCCAAGACCCAGCGCGGTCAAGTAGCCGCCGTAACTTCCGCCCCATAGTCCGATGCGCTTTCCGTCGACGTCGTTGCGGCTCTGCAAATATTTTCCTGCCGCCACGACGTCTTCGTATTCCTTAGCGCCGCGGCCGGCGCGGCCCGGGGCCTCCCGAAATGCGCGGCCGTAGCCAATGCCGCTGCGGTAATTCAACGCCAGCACAAGGTAGCCGCGGCTGGCGAGGTACTGATTCATGGCGTAGGAATTCGAGTAGTAGTACATGTAGTGCCAGCCGAGGAGCATCTGGCGGACCGGTCCGCCGTGGAGAAAAATTGCGGCGGGGAACTTTGCGTCCGCTTTGGCATTCTTCGGCAAGAACAATTGCGCGTGGATATCCAGGCCGTCGCCGGACTTGAATACAACTTGCTGAGGTTCAACAAGATCGTCGGCAGGAAAACTCTCCGGAAAACTCTTCAGCACTTTGCTTACGGTTGCGTGATCGGCCAGCGTTGTAAGCAGCGGTATTGGCGGGACGTTTGCATCAGATCCCAGATAGGCGATGGTTTTTCCATCCGATAGGGCGACGGGGCTCCACTTGATGCTGCGCAGTTTCTCCCACTGAAAAAGATGATCGCCATTGACGCCTACACTCCAGAGATGACGGCGGTCGATGTCATTGCAATTCGAATTGAAGAGAACAGTCTTTTTGTCCGGAGTAAACGACCATTGCTCCACTTCGCAGTCCCCCGGAGTGAGGAGCTTTGGTTTGCCGCCATCAGCGGATAGTGCATACAAATGCTGCCAGCCGTCTTCTTCGGAAGCGATCACCAGCTGATTGTCAGCGGCCCAATTGAGGACGCCACCGCCGGTTTCGCCCGCCATGTGCGGATAGGAGCCCTGTGGCGCCGCGCTGCTCTTCCAGATTTGTCTTGCCGAGCCCGTGGCGGCGTCGGCGATCCAAATCGCCCACGGATGCGGTTTATCGGGCGCGATGAAGTATCCCTGCGGCGTGTCTCGAGGCTCGGCTGGCCGGCGCACAAATGCGATGTGCTTTCTGTCGAGCGACCATACCGGATCCCCATCGCGATCCACGGAAGGCGAAACATACATAATGCTGTGCGCAGCGACGTCGTAGACGGTGATGAAAGCGTGATCGCCGCGGCCAGCTACAAACGCCAGTTTTCCTCCATCCGGTGACCACTGAGGATCGGAGCAATTGCCTCGCACCACGATTTGTTTGGGCTTCTCCCTAGCATCCAGCGGCGCGGTCCAAATTTGGCCGTCTTTGTCGTAGGCCACCCAGCCTTTAGCGGAAACACTTGCCTCGAGGCCGCCTTCGTCGATTTTTCTGGGCGTTCCGCCCTTCCAGTCCACAGCCCACAGCGCCAATTGCGCGCCGGCGGGATCGCTGGCCGGATTTCCATATTGACCAGAGGAATTTTTCTGCTCCCCGCGAACGTAAATAATGGTGTTGGCATCCTGCGAAAAACCAACGAGAGGAAGATCGCCGCCGTCATCCTCGGTGTAAGGTGTAAGCCGACGCGCCTTGAAATCCGGCCCTTCGGCCACCCAGACGTTTCGTTTTCCTTCCTCGTTGAGCGTCCAGGCGACACGGTTTCCAGTTTTCGCCGCGGTCAGATTTTCCGGGTACGGCGCGCTCATCACCTGTTCCAGCGTGAACGGCTTCTGTGCATTCGCTCCCGAGATCAGGAGTAACAATCCCAGTACACACAACAGCGCGTGACGTTTCATCGATCGTCTCCTCCAAGCTTCAAACCGGCGATTTCCTTCCCACGATCCAATTCAATCCGCAGGTTGCCGGACGCTGGCCTTTTCCACCGAAATTTTGGGGCCATCGAGTGGACCGGAAATTTTAAGCACACGGCCACTTCCAAAATCGATCATTTTGCCATTCTTGTTTTTGGGCGCGCTGGCCGTTTCGATGGCCAAGTTCGCGTCCTGACCGAAGCTGAGTGAACCATTAACGAGCGTCCATTCTTTCCCGCCGTCCAGCTTCAACTCTTCCAGTGAGATATTGCGATCCTTCAGATGAAAGGAGCCTTCTCCGGCCGACCAGCGCGAAACGCCGGTGTGCGCGGCACCGTCGGCGACGCTGGCGTTGACGTCCCAGCCGCGAAATTCGATCTTGCTCAAATGAAAATCGCCACTGCCGGCGAGCTTGCCGATCAATTCCTCGCGGCCTACGCCCTCGGTCTTCAATCGCAAACTGCCTGTTGCGAACCCCTTCAGGCGATCGGCTACCCTTCCCGTGCCCGGAAGCTGCGCCAGATTCAAGCGATCGAGCTGCGCGCTGACATCGTATGCAGGCCGCGGCAAGAATCTTGCATCAATCTTTGCGCGGACTTTTCCGCCAGCCCACTCGGCGTCGGCGTCGCTGACAGCCAAATGCAAATCGCGCAGCCAGCCCCTCGCGTGTACGGACCCTAGTTTCAGCTTTTCGATCGTCAATTCCTCCACGAAGAGTTCGCCTTCGGCATTCATTCGCCGAACCAGCTCACTCGCGGACACGCTTGGCGACGCTCCACCCAGGAGAGACGGCAGCAGCCGCTGCAGCCAGCCTGGCCGCGCTCTGGGCCCAACCCAACGATCCAGTTCTGCTGCATCCAATTGATCTCCGGCCAGATAGAATTTCCACTTTGGCTCAGAGTCACCGCCGGCGGCAGGCGTTTCTTCAATTCTCCCCGTCCACCTTCCCCCGAACGCATCCACCCTCATCACTAGCGCGATGCGCCGCCCGTCGACCCAATCCAACGCGCTTTCGGATATTTTCAGGGGTTGGTTCAACCCAGCCACGGTGAGCTCTGCCTTGTTAAAACCGATTCCCCCATTCCAGTTTCCGTGGAACGGTTTTTTCCATTCCCACTTGGCCAGCGCGGTCGCCTGTCCGCTCAATTCCCAGCCGTGATTCAGCGGATACCCAAACGCCGCTGACAATTTCAGGAATTGTTCCGCTTCGAAGAAATTGCCTTCAATGCTGATGCTCCCGGCTTGCGTGTTTAGGTCATGCTCGAGAGTCAAATCCGCGGCGTTGTTCATCGCTAGTGCTACGCGGCGCCGCTTCGGTGCAATCACATCGCGAATGTCGCCCCCAAGTGCGACGCGCACCGGCCCAATCGCCAACATGGATCGCTCGCGGCCTCCATGTATGGGGCCGATGCGCACCGGCTCGGCGAAACCCGGCACTTTTACGACACCTCCGCTGCTTGCGAGAGCAGCCGATTCCACGGCGAGGGGCCACCCGCGCAGAATCATCCCGCCCGTAAAATACTGATCCGCGGTGATGCCTTCGGCCACATCGGGATGGAAAGCACGAAACCAGGCGAGCAGATCCGACGCTTGGATACCCATCGAATCGAGCCGTAATTCCGTCGATGCATCGCTTCCGCCGGTTCGTTCGAATCTTCCGCGCAGATTCGAACTGGGGCCTTCCACAGCGATCTGCTCGGCGACCAGATTGCCGGACCCGATATTCCAGCGGCCCTTCAAGCTCACGTTTAGCCGTGGATTGTCATCTCGCTCCGTCAAATCCCAGCGATGAATCTGCGCGGCACGGCTCTGCACGGAGAATGTCCAGTCACCCGGCTGATCGTCCTTCGCGTTTCCACTCTTCGCTGTTGCGTCCAGCGCGAACAGGCCGCGCACACCATAATCCTGTCCACGGAGAAGGCGGAAGACATCCGCAAGCGATGCCTGACTCCATTGCACGTTAATTTCCGCGGGCTGCAGCCGCGTGGAAGTCCCCGCGAGGTCTCCGCGCACCTTGAGCGTCCCGGCCGATTGCAGGGAGACTCCGCTGCGCCAGGGCTGGGCCTCCAATTGCAGGTGCCAGCGGCCGGGCGAGACTTGCTCCACGCTGCCGGAAACACTGGTGAAAGCAAAGGGCTGCTTGTCATCATTCACTTTAAAATTGATGCGGCCGTCATCGATTTCAATTCTCTGCAGCCGATTCACAGGCGCCACGGGCGAAGGGGGTCCGTACCCGCGAGACGCTTGTCCCGGAATGGCTTTTGCCGGCGGGAGCCAACGTTCCAGGTTCCAGCGACCCTCGGAGTTGCGCTCCAGAACCAAGCTCGGCTTGCTCAACGACATCGTTCCAAATTCAAAATGACCGCGAAACAGGCCCATCCACCGCAAACCGGCGCTCAAGTGTTCGGCGCGCAAAAAATATTCATAGCCAAAAGCCGGGTCCTCGCCGACCGTTACGCTGTTAGCATCCAGTTGGAGGATCGGAAGGATTCGCACATCGAAGCTTCCCACTTCCACCGGGCGTCCAAAGGCCCGTTCCAGGTGCGCCACGAGATAACTGTGTAGGCGGTGGGTGCGCGCGAGCAGGGACACGCCGACTTGCAAGGCGATCAGCAAGACGACGAGCGCCAGCGCCGGCTTCCACCACTTTCGAAGCATCTTCATTTCGCTCGGAAGTTTCGCAGACTCATCGGGAAAAAGGTAGTGGCGAGCCCTCGGACGGAACGATGCGAAGGGCAGGCGCACTCCATTTTGCGATGCTCATTGAAAAGAGATGTTTAATGCACCGTGCGGAGCATGCGGCTCCAGCGTGTTCGCGACGGCAGATGCGCCAGGGTCTGGAAGATTCCCGTCAAGCGCGTCCAGAAAGTGCTCTCATTGCTGTAGTCGCTGCTGGTGGCGTCCACCGACCAATAAATTAGGAACGGGCGGCCCATGATGGCATCGCGGTCCACAAAACCCCAGTAACGGCTGTCCTGGCTACGATCGCGATTGTCGCCCATGGCAAAGAATTTGTCGGGAGGTACAACAATCTCGTCGCCCTGGACATAATCCTGGATATGCGGCCGCCACTCCGGAATGGCATTGGCGGAAATCAATTGGCCGCGCTTAGGCGGGAAGGAATAATTGAAAGTGTCATAGAAAGCCGTCGCATCATGAACCGCGTAGGGTTCATTCAAACGCTTGCCGTTGACGAAGACATCTCCGTCGACGACTTTCACACGATCGCCCGGCAAGCCAATGACGCGTTTGACAAAGTGCTGGTGGTCCGCGAAGGGATACTTGAAGACGATGATGTCGCCGCGCTGCAACGGGCGGTACGGCAGCACTTTTTCATACCAGGCGCCGGTTCCGCCGAAAACAAATTTGTTCACCAGCAGGTGATCTCCGATCAGCAGAGTGCCTTCCATCGAGGCCGAAGGAATCTTGAAGGCCTGAACGATAAAGCTGGTTCCGAAAAGCGCCAGGATTACCGTAACGAGGAGCGACTCCAGATATTCGGAAATTGTCGTTTGATCCCCGTGATGCTCCTCCTTCTGTTCAGGGGGCTGTTCTACAACGATGGTCTCTTCGGGCATTCCGCTTTACCCTTTCATTTCCATACGCTCGAGCTGTTCCAGCGCGCTGCGTGCGGCTCGCTGCTCGGCTTCCTTCTTGGTGCTGCCTTCGCCGGTCGCGCGGCACTCCCCGTCCACCCACACGTCAATCAGAAAAACTTTCTGGTGGTCCGGCCCGCTCTCACCTGCGAGACGATATTCCGCCGGCGGACGACCGCGCCCCTGCAGGAATTCCTGCAATGCCGATTTGCGATCGGAGTCCGCGATGCGCTCGCCGCGCTCTTCTAACGCGTGCTCAAACAATACGCGACGCAATACTTCTCGCGCGGGGCCTAGCCCCGCATCCAGGTAAACCCCCGCGACCACCGCTTCGAAAGCATCCGCGAGGAGCGTCTGCTTATCGCGGCCGCCGGTTTTCTCCTCGCCGCGTCCCAACCGAAGATGATCGCCGAGATGCAGCCTTCTGGCGGCGGCTTCCAGCGAGCCGGCGTTTACTATGCGGGCGCGACTTTTCGAAAGCTGCCCCTCACTCCATTCCGGAAACGTTGAGAGCAGGTATTCGCTGGCGAGCAGCTCGAGTACCGCGTCTCCCAGAAACTCCAGCCGCTCGTTGTCCATAGGGAGTGTGGCGTTGCCCGGCTCATCTGCCCCAGAAGAACGCAACTCTGGCACTGCCGAACTGTGGGTGAGCGCCCTCTCGAGAAGCGCGCGGCTGGAAAATTTGTACCCCAGCCGCTCTTCGAGCGCATCGTCACCGTTCCGGATGGTGTCTTGCATAGTTACGGCGCGCCCGAGGCCCTGCTTACTTCGGCGCGCTCAATTGCGTGGAGCCGAGTTTCTTGGCGTCTTCAGCGCCATTCTTGCAGTTCGCCTGCATTTGGCCGTTCATTGCCGCGCACTTGTTGAACGCAGCTACAGCGTCATCGAAGTGCGAAGCATTCTTGTTTGCCAATCCCAGCAGATAGTAATTCACGGGGTCGGGCGTCGGATCGATTTTCAACGATAGCTCGAGCTCGGAAATAGCATCGGCATATTTCCCGCGCCGCAAGAGTACCAGTCCCAGTCCACCGTGAGCCATCGCCAGCGTCTGATTCTTGCCTTTTTCAAATTGCTCGTCGGTCAGTTCCGCGGGCTTCGGCAGTGTGGGTGTAATCTCAATTGCCTGTTTCGAATAGTGTTCGCCCTTGGCCAGGACCTTGTCCGGCTCCGGGGTGTTCGAACGCAAGCTGCGGGGGAGGGTCTGCCCAAGCAGTGCAAGCGTGGACACGTCGTTGGGCGTCAGCTCGAGTTCCTTCTCCCCATATTCCTGCATCTTTTGCACCTGCCCAATCTGCACGTACTCAAAACTCAATTCCTTGTACAAATTAGGCCGGTAGCGGCTTTGGGGATACTTCTGAAGGAAAGCCTCGCCTAACTCAATCTTCTTGCTCGCATCACTCATGTTCGCTTCGTGGAATACCTTGTAAGCCGCATCCTCATCCGCACTGGCGGGCGCGGGGATGTCCAGCGTCAACGGGGTAACGTCGGGCGTTTTCGATTTGTCGGCCGGTTGCTGCGAAGCCGGTTGGCTCTGACCTTGGCCACCCGTCCCACTTTGAGTACTCTGCGCGGCTGCGATTCCGCCTGCGCCCAGCAGCAATCCCACAATCGCTAACGCTTCCCAAGCGAGTTTTCGATTTCTAATCATTCCTTTTCTCCTATTCCCTGCGTCCTTGTTTCGATCTATACGTCTCTTGCGACCATCAGCTACTTCGGCGAGTTCGTCTGCGCTGCAGCCTTGTCCTTCTCAGCGCCGTCCTTGCATGTGGCCTGCAGGCTTCCCTGGAATTCCGCGCACTTGCGGAATGCCGCGGCCGCTTCATTGAAATGTGACAGATTGTGATGGGCAACACCCAACACGTAATAATTGGTCGGATCGGATCTGGGAGCCAACTTCACCGATTGCTCCAGCTCCGCGACCGCTGCCGTATAATCCCCGCGGTGGAAATTCACCAGCCCCAGTCCGCTGTGGGCAATCGCCAGGGTTTGGTTCTTGTCTTTTTCAAATTGGTCGTTGCTCACGCCATCCGGCTTGGTCAACGCCGGTGTTCCTTCGATGGCCCGCTTGGCGTATTGCTCCGCCTTGTCGAGCTGTTTCTCCGGCTCCGGCGTGCTTGCGGTAATTACGCGGGGCAGAGTCTGCCCCAGCATCGCCAGGACTTGCACGTCTTTCGGATCCAGCGCCAGAGCCTTTTCACCCGCTTCCACCATTTTCTCCACCTGATTAGTTTGCAAGTAGGCGGAGGTCAATGCGGAATAGACTTGGGCCTTGAAGTGGCTCAAGGGATATCTCTCCAGGAAGGTTTTCCCCTTCTCTATCTTTTTCTTCGGATCCTCCGGCGAGATTCTCTGAAATTCATTGAATGCGTTTTCTTCCTTCAGATCCACCGGCTTTATCAACTCCAGCGAGTTTTCCGGGTTAATAGGAGAGGTGTCTCTGCCGATGGTCTTGTTCGTGTTAGTGCTGGCTGTCCCACGGCTGGTCGCCGCGCCACTCTGCGCCGCCGCATTGACCGTCAAGCACAGCATTCCTGCCATAAGTAAAGCCGCCGCTCTCACTCTTCGCCAATCTCTGCTCATCGGATTCGTCCTTCTGCTCCCGTGCTCAGTCCATCAGTTCTTGCTGTCTGCCATTCTCGCGCAGGGCTGCTCTCTTGCAAATCGCTCGAAGGCTTAGGGCCGTGCCGTCGGCTTGTCCGCCGCGCCGAATGCCGCCAGTCCTTTTTGCGCCGCCATTTTTGCCTGATCCGGCCCACCCTGGACTTCTAGCGCGGATTGATACTCCGCCTTGGCGACCGCCGGATTGCCTTCGTCGTCGTAAATGCGCGCCAGATAGATGTGCGACCACGCAAGCACCAAGGGATCTTGCGTCGCTGCGTGTTCCCCGGTGGTCAGCCGTCCGAACACTTGCTTGGCTCTGGCGGCGTCATGATCCAGCAAAGCCACTAATCCAATTCCATACCAGGCCCGCGCCTGATCTGGATATCGCATCAACACTTTCTGAAACGAAGTCTCTGCTGCACGGGGATTCTTCTCCGCGATGCGTCGCTCGCCTTCGGTCAGCGCTGCGATTACTTCGGATTCATTCGGCACCGTCGTTGGCAGTTCTCTCCGTTTGCGGACCACTACTTCGCTCGCGGCTTCGTCTGCCGTCTGCGCCGGTTGAGCCGCTGCAAAATTCAGAGCTGCCACCCGTTTCGACTCCGCGCCCAAATCGATGGCCCTCACCAGGTCCGGATAGAAAAGTTTCATCGCCGGCTCGGAACTCTCGTACTTCGCCAGCGCGCCAAACAGCGGCCGAACGAGCACGTAGCCGTCTTCGTCGGCGCGGCTCATGGCCGCTTCTCTCTCTCCGGGAGACATCCTCTTCAATTTCAGTTCCAGGGCGCGCACCGTGCATTCGGCGAAGTAGGATGCGAAATCGTCCTTCAGTTCCGGCGCAAGCCGCGGGGCCTGCGCCGCTTTCTCGAACAGCGGCCGCTTTACGGCAATGACGTGGGAATACATCATGGGCAGGCCGTCCACCAGGAAGTGCAGGAACGCGTGGCGGATCACATCCGCGGGAATCTCTTCACCACCGCTCAGTACCAGCGCGTAGTGGTCTCCAAAATTCCGCACATTGGTAATTCGCCCAACCAGCGGCTCGATCACGATCGAAAACGTCCGCGGCGAGGAATTATCCAGAATTTCGCGGAGATAAGCCGTGGAAACAAACACAATTTGCGATACCTCGTCATGCAGCCGCACGACTTCGCGGTCGTACACCGGCTGTACCTGCCTCCACAGCACCCCAATATTTTGTTCCCGGTAATAATTCGCAAGGATTTCGCTGAAGCCCTCGAGAGCCAGCACTTCCGGCGGAATTTCGTCGCGCCGCAGCACCATCTGGAACTTTGGCGCCGGCCCGGAAACCAGGCCAAACCACAAATAACGGGACAGCGTCGCTCCCGCATCCCGGAGCTCATGCTGCTTGTAGAACTCGCGGACCGCGTCTACCGCAGGCCCTTGCTGCTGGCGCAATCTCTCCCGCATCTGCGCGCGGAAGGCGGTCCAATTGTCCGCGCTCACGTTGGATTCGAATCCCGCGGCCAGTAAAGCGCACATGGTGGTGAACATGGCTTCGCTGCCGTCCACGGTCACCGCGCTTGGAGCTACCGTTCGAATGCGCGATCGTGCCAGTGGAGCTTGGGCCGCAGAAGGCGCCGGTGCCGGTGTTTGCGCCTGCGCAGGCGCGGCGGCCGGTGGCTGGGGGCGTCCAGCCGTCGGGTACACTATCCCCGCACATAGAAAGAATAGAGTCAGGATTCGCAGAAGTTTCTTCATCCCCGTTGCCGCAGTGCTCATTTTAGACCAGTGGCTGATTCTGTCGCCGGCAATGGCGGTTTTCAGCACGGAAGGGCATAACTGGGAGCGGTCCCTGTCCTCTCGCAATGCCGCGGCATCTTGCCAATTTACCGTCGCCTTCCGCATCCGTCAAGGAATCACGCGGCTTCCAGCTTGATTCGAAGCGCTGAAGGGGGAGTGGAGTTGTCCTGACAAGAAGTGGTGTGTTGTATACTGTCGCCGGAACGGGAGTTCAGAGATGACACTCCAGTTCGAATGAGGTGGGTCCTTGTCGCACAGCACATCCTTCCCCGTTTCTGCCGCTTCACAAAGTGCCGTCATGTCTCGCGTCGCAAAAATCCCGTGGTATGTCTGGTGTTCCGCGATCGCTGTTACGTCCACCGCCGTCGGCCTGTATTGGGACATTTCCTGGCACACTTCCATCGGGCGGGACACTTTCTGGACTCCGGCGCATCTGTGCATACACTTTGGAGCGATACTCGCCGGGCTTTCCAGCGCTTACCTGATTCTCACGACGACCTTTGGAAAAAATCGGGCGCGGCAGGAATCTTCCATCAAGATCTGGGGATTCTACGGGCCGCTGGGGACTTTCGTCTCGCTCTGGGGCGGGCTGACGATGCTCACCTCAGCTCCCTTCGACGACTGGTGGCACAACGCGTTCGGGCTGGATGTTCAAATTCTTAGCCCGCCGCACGTGGTTCTGATCCTGGGAATTTTCATCCTGGGATTGGGTGGGCTGTTCCTGATTATTGCCGAGATGAATCGCGCCAGTGAAGAAACCCGCGCAAGCCTGAATCGAATCTTTCTGCACGTTGGATGCATGCTGACGATTTTGCTGCTGATGTTGATTTCTGAATACACCAACTACACGCAGTCACACAGCGCGATCTACTACCGCGCGCTGGCGCTGGCCATACCTGTGGTTCTTGTGGGCATCGCGCGGGCTTCTGGCTACAAGTGGGCGGCCACAAAAGTGGCAGGCATCTACTTTGTACTGTGGCTGCTGGCGCTGTGGCTGGTGCCCCTTGTGCCTGCCGAGCCAAAGCTGGGCCCCGTCTATACGCGTGTCACGCATTTGGTGCCGGGGGAATTTCCTCTCCTGCTGTTTGCCGGAGCCGCGGCTCTGGACTTTCTGCTGGATCACCTGACAGACCGCAACAAATGGTTGCAAGCGGCCGTGGCCGGCTCGGGATTTCTGCTAGCGATGATCGCCGTGCAGTGGCCCATGGGAACTTTCTTGATTTCTCCGCTCGCCGCAAATCGCATCTTCGGCACGAACTATTACGCGTATATGGAGCCACCCAGCCAGTATCACTTCGCCCATCAATTCAATTTCTACGAACAAACGCGAGCGCAGTTTTGGGTAGGAATGCTCATCGCCTTCGCCGCCGCGATTGTCATGACGCGCATCGGTCTCGCCTGGGGCAACTGGATGCGGCAGGTCAAACGATAGAGACATGAAACGAGTCTTACTGTTCATCCTCGCTGGGAGCGTCCTCATCGTCGGGTTCGTCGCGCGTTCGGATGCCCACGTTGGTAGTCCCGACGTTTTCTATGAAGGGATGGCCGGGCCTTACCGGCTGTTCGTCACGGTGCGAACGCCGCCGATGATTCCGGGCATCGCGGAGATCGAGGTGCGCGCGCTCGACGGAAACGTGACGGGCATTCGCATCGTGCCACTGCGCGCGGTGGGCGAAGGCTCGGAGTTCGCTCCGCCTTCGGACCGTATGGAGCGTTCGCAGGCGGACGCCCAGTACTTCACCGGGAAACTCTGGCTGATGCAATCGGGCGCCTGGCAAGTGCGCATGGAAGTTTCCGGAACAAAGGGAACCGGAGAAACCGCTGTGCCTGTTCCCGCGGCAGCGCGGCGGACCTTGCGGATGCAGAAGACCACGGGAACGATTCTGCTCGCGTTGATGGTCGTTCTGGTGGCCAGCATGATTGCCATTTTTGGAGCAGCCGCGCGCGACGGGCAGCTCGATCCCGGTGCAGCGCCTTCGGCTTCGCAGCGGCGGCGCGGGCGGATCGCCATGGCCCTGACCGCGGCTGCGCTTGTGGCCATTCTATTTCTGGGAAACATGTGGTGGGACGCCGCGGCGAGCGGACGAGCCAATCTCATGATGTACAAAGCGCCTCCCGTCGAAGTCTCGCTGCAAAACACAAACACCCTTGTGCTCAAAATGGGATTCTCTTCCTGGCACGACCGCCGGAAGGATACGCTGGTCGATACCATCATTCCCGACCATGGCCACGTGATGCATCTCTTTCTGATTGGCACGCCTAATCTGGATCGCTTCTACCACCTCCATCCGCAGCAGACGGCTGGTGATACGTTTGCGGAACCATTGCCCGCCGTGGCCGCAGGGAATTATGCGGTCTTTGCAGACATTGTGCGCGGCTCTGGCTTTCCGGACACCATGACGACTCGCGTGACTTTGCCGGATGTGCCCGGCAATCCTCCTTCGGGAGATGATTCGGAGACGAAGGTCGGCTCCCTCCCCGGTACAGCCCCGGCACAAAATGGCGGGACGGTTTTTACTCTGCCCGATCACAGTCACTGGGACTGGGTTCTCGACGGGCAAACGCTTCACGCGCGCCAGCCCATGGTTCTGCGCTTCCGCATCCTCGATAAAGACGGAAAACCAGTTTCCGACGTCGAACCGTATATGGGCATGGCCGGGCACCTGGTCATCGTGAAGCATGATCTGACGGTCTTCGCGCACGTGCACCCTTCGGGCTCCATGCCGATGGCTGCGCTGATGCTCTTGCAGAAAGAGCCGAGCACTGCGAACACGGAAATGGCCGCGATGCCTGGTATGCCCAGCACCGCGCTCCCTGCGGAAGTGACTTTTCCCTACGGCTTCCCCGAGCCCGGCGACTATCGCCTGTTTGTCCAAATCAAACGCAGCGGGAAGGTGCAGACCGCAACCTTCGACACTCACGTCAAACCCTAATCATGGGTGCAACACTTGCCTCTTTTTCCGGCATCTGCTAACAGTGAGGATACTGATCGATCCTGTAGGAGTTGGCCCACCGAAATGCGTTGCCTTCTCATGAGAAAAACGCCGGCAGCGTTTGGATTCTGCTTCTTCGCCCTGGTTTTTCCAAATGCAATTCGCGCTCAGCTCGTGCGCGAGAGCACTTCACGGCTCCCACAAGGCTTGTCTTCCAGCCAGCAATCGGAGAAACCCGCCTCTGCGCAAACGCCTTCGGGCAAAATGCGCCTTTCTCAGGAAGTCCAACTGTCCGGCGATTCCTCCTGGCTCGACACGGGCATCGACGTTCAGGCGGGAGAGCACGTGCTCATCAGCGCCACCGGCAAGCTCCGCTACAGCGACGCCAAGACCGACAACGGCCCCGAGGGCCTCGCGCGCGGCTTCAAGGACCTTCTCCGCGTTCTGCCCTTCAATGAGACTGGCCGCGGCGCGCTCATTGGGCGCATCGGCGACCAAGACACCGCTGAGCCTTTTGCCATCGGCGCGCGCCGCGATGTTCTCGCGCCGATCTCTGGCCGTCTTTCCGTCGGAATCAATCAGGACAACAGCGATACAGGCGACGGCAACTACACAGTTCGCATTGAGGTGTACGTTCCCGAAGGCGGCGCTGCGCGCGTGGTAGCAGAGCAAGTGAACTCGCTGCCGGGCATAGACAACTCTCTATTTTCAAAAATCCCGCGGCGCATCGCCGACAAGGCGGGCAATCCCGGTGACATGGTCAACTTTCTCATCCTTGGTTCGGAAGAGGCCATGCAGCGCGTCTTCACCACTGCCGGATGGGTGAAAGTCGACGCCGACGTCAAAGGCGCCGTGCTCCATGGCCTCATCGAAAGCCTTTCGAAAGAGTCTTACCTGAACATGCCCATGAGCCCGCTTTACCTCTTTGGCCGCTCCCAAGATTACGGGTGGGCCCATGCCGAACCCATCAGCGTGGTCAAAACGCGCAACCATCTGCGTATCTGGAAAGCGCCTTTCACTGTAAATGGAAAAATGCTCTGGGTCGGCGCCGCGACTCATGACATCGGTTTCGAACGCGACCAACGCAACAACGGCGTCACTCACAAAATCGATCCCGACATCGATCTCGAGCGCGACTACGTCGAAAAAACTCTTGCCTCCACTGGCCTCGTCACACAAATCACTCACTTCCTGCCGAACAGCCCCGTGAAGGAAGCCAAGACCGCCACCGGCGGCACGTTCCATTCGAACGGCCAGGTCCTCGTCCTAAAACTGGACGAGTCCGCACTTTCTCCCTGAGCTCCTTCCCCCTGCTCCCTTGCTTCCTATTGCCTTTCTCAAGAAACTGACTATAATGACTAGTGTGACTATCTAGCTTGCGAGGTTCCCGAATGCCCAAAAGCCAATGGACGGTGGCCGAAGCCAAAGCCAAATTCAGTGAAGTCCTAAACCGTGCCCGCTCCCGTGGTCCGCAAGCTATCACCCGTCACGGCCAGCTCACCGCTGTCATCGTTTCGGCAGAAGAATGGGAGCGCAAAACCAGCCGCATCGGCAACCTGGCGGAATTCTTTGCGGCCTCGCCCCTGCGCGAGTCCGAGTTGGAGTTGGGGCGAAGGCAAGATGCTCCTCGCGATATTGACCTGTGAGCTTCCTCCTGGACACCACGGTCGTCTCGGAATGGATGAAGCCTCGGCCTGACAGCGGCGTCATTCGCTGGCTGGCGGAGGTGGACGAAGATCGCGTCTATCTTTCCGTGATAACCCTTGCTGAACTCCGGTACGGCATAGAGCGCCTGAGCTCGGGCGCCCGCAAAACTCGTCTGGAGTCCTGGCTCCGCGAAGAACTGCCTCTGCGCTTTGAATCCCGCGTGCTTATCGTAGAAACCGCAATCGCTGACGCCTGGGGACGCATCATGAGCCGATGTTCCGCTGCCGGCAAGCCAATCGGCGTGATGGACGCTTTCTTCGCGGCCACTGCTGAAGTACACGCTCTAACTTTGGTGACGCGAAAAGTCTCGGATTTTGTCACCTCTGGGGTCTCGCTGTTCAATCCCTGGAACTGAATGCTGACTTTCCTTGAGTTCGTGGCAATCCCAATTAACCCAAGTCACCAGAAGGGTGGCCTCCCCGCAGCCGCCGCTCCGGCCCGGACCTTCTTGACGCGCCAGATTCCCCAATTTGGAGTATGATTCCGCTCCGGCCAGGAACCAACCCGGACCCGGCCGTAGCGCAGGAGGTTGCTCGTGGTCACCACCAAGCCAGCCAATGAGGAAGCCCGCATCGCCGCGCTCGAGAAGTACGCCATTCTCGACAGCGACCCGGAACAATCCTTCGACGACCTCACACTCCTTGCTTCCTACGTTTGCAAGACCCCCATCGCGCTGATTTCGCTCGTCGACGAAGACCGCCAATGGTTTAAATCCCGTGTCGGCATCGAGGCCTCGGAGACCTCGCGCGACATCGCTTTTTGTTCCACAGCTATCTTGCAAGGCGAGCTCTTTGTCGTCCCCGACGCCCTGGCGGATGATCGCTTTCGCGACAATCCTCTGGTCGTTTCCGACCCGCACATTCGCTTTTACGCAGGCGCCCCGCTTGTCAATGAGGATGGCTTCGCCCTCGGCACGCTCTGCGTCGTCGATCGCACGCCTCGCGAACTTGCGCCCGATCAAAAGGACGCGCTCAAAGCGCTGAGCCGCCTGGTCCTCGCCCAGCTCGAATTCCGCCGTAACTTGATTCTCTTGAAGGAAGCGCTTACCGACCGCACCAAGGAAGAACACGATCGTCAGCGCGAACTTGTCCACGTCCAGGAAACTCTAATGCGCGTGATGGGAATTCGCCGCTAAGAGGTCGCCCCGTCCGATTTTCTCTGCCGCCAAGGCGAAGCGGTCCGTCCTTTTAGGCTTTTGCGGCCCCTTAATTCTTCTCCTCTCTGACATCGTTTCTCGCTCGCTTTCGTCTCGTTGACTTGCTCCGTCCCTCATCCTAAGATGCGCCTGTTCCCCATTGCCGTCGTTCCGTGCGCGGGCTTTTTCGGCTGGAGGATTTTGTGAGTGATTGGAAATTTGCTCAAAAGGACGCTGCCGAAGAGCTGGCCCTGCTTCACCAGTTCTCGTTCAAAAAACCGCAAGGCGCCGGCGAGATCTGCTTCCTCATCACCGTGAGGGAATTCGCCACGCCTCCCAAAGGTCAGTTTGCCCGCTTTTTCGCGCAAGCAGATCGCTACGTCAACCAGAAGGTCGCGCCGATTCTTCCCACGGGCTGGGGGAATTCGATTCTCGAAGCGCTTACCACCTGCGTTCGAATGATTCGTGAGTTTCCCTGCGAAGGCGAAGAAACTGTCACAGCCAAGGGCGCACCCGGTTCGTGACGCACGTTCCTGCATTCGCTGGATCGCTCTTGAAAGTTTCCGGTCGTCCTTTCTAGAATCTTCCCGCAGTTCGAAAGGCCTTTGTGGAAATCACCAAGAAAGAATGGAAGTCCGGCGTCATCGTCCTGGAGTTGCAGGGCCCGCTTCAGATGGGCGTCGAGTGCAAACGCCTGGAGCTGGCCTTTGACGAACTGCTGCGCGACAAACACACTCGCGTGGTCCTCGACCTTTCCAAAGTCACCAAGCTCGATAGCGGCGGCCTCGGCAAACTTGTCAACTGTTTTTCCCGATTGAAAACGGCGGGCGGCGCGCTCCGCCTCGCCGGCACCACCGGCATGATTGATGGCGTCTTGAAGCTGGCCCACGCTGATCGCTTCTTGAAGGTTTACACCACTGCCCGCGAAGCCGCGGAGAGCTTTTCTGATTCCGCGTCGTCGTCAGCAGGCTGACTGCGTCTTTTCGCGCCTAAGAACCACTTGCGGAGAGTTTCCGCTCAAGGGATGCACGATCCCAGCCTGCTTGATTGGCCCCCGCCTCATATGTACTCTGCGCAAATGCCAGGATCTCGTCGCGAGGGGAACTTGCGCGACGCACATCGTCGTACATCAGCAAGTACTCGTGCAGTTTCTTTAGATAAAACGCGCTCGCCGGTCGAACTGCCTGCGCGTCATATCCCGAAGGCTCGGGTGTAGTGTACGCGTAGAAAGCCGGACCCGCCACTTCTCCACCGCCCGGCCACCAGCCCAGGCTGCTGCATTCACGCGAGTAGGCTTCCGAGGTAATGACGCCTTTTCGCGGCGGACACGTCCGGCCGCTAAACCGCGTGCAGCAAAGATCGAAGCTTCCCCAAAAAAAATGAACCGGACTTTGCTTGCCCAGGAATCGCCCGCGAAATTCCTGAAACACTAGGTCCGTTGACAAGAGAATGCGCCAAAAACGGTTCGCGTATTCCGGTTCATAGGATGCATGCGTCTCATCGCGATCCAGCGCGATCGGGTCCAGAACTTCCTGCGGCTTGGTGTTGATCTGGACGTCGATCCCCGCTTCGCGCAGCGCCGAAAAAAGCTCTCGATAAAACGCTGCCACCGATTTCGCGGAAAGCACCAGGGCACGTTCCCCGCCATCGGACGTTCGAATCGCCAGCCGGTGATGAATAAAATCGAACTCCAGTTCGAACGCGCGTCCCTGATACGGAATCGGTGAAGTCGTCAGTCCCCGCGTGCTCACGTACAGCGCCGCATTCCACCAGTGATTCTGGAGCGGCGCGAGACTCAGCCGGATTTTCCCCACGATCTGCGTCCACATGTGCAGCGTGCGGTAAGTGCGCTCCCATTCTCCCAGCGGCAAGGCAGGCCAGTCTTGCCCGGCACTGGTCATCGAAGAAGCCTGCTGGATCAAGCTTGCGTGTTTGTCGGCGACGGCCATATTTCGGGATTATGCGCCGAAATACCCAGGTTGTCTGCTGTGGTATTTTATGTCTTGAGGAAGGCTGACCTGTGTGCTTCGTTCGAATTCCAAGGCGCCCGGTTCGTTCCGCGCCGCGACTATTTTTTGTCCAGAAGACCGCTGATTAATTTTGCCAGCTGCGACTCCTGTCGAAGCACGCTCTCTCGCTGAGCCGCGGCGCCATCTGCTTCGGTCACCCGCGCGAGTTGCGCTGCCAAATTTCTCACCGCCACATCCTGTGGCACGTACGTTCGCTCCGTCGGCGCAATCGCCTCCCAGCCGGAAGCCGTGCGCTGCAGTTCCCACTTCACCTTCTCGCGCTTCCGCGCGTATTCCGTTTCTCCGCCGGCAATAGTCGCTCGCGTATCGAGCTGCAAATGCGCCCATCCGTGATCTCTTTTGATTTCCAGGCGCTCCACCTGGAATCGCTCAAATATCACCACCGGGGCTGCCAGTTTTGAAGGGTCGTCCTCACGCAACATGTTTCCCGACGCATTGCTCAATTCCGAGATGCCTTGGGCAACTTCCGCCTTCGTCGGTTGCTTTTTCCCTGACGCGATTACGATACTTTGCGCGGAGTCAAACGTGTCGTTGACAGCAGCTCTCGCAGGCTTGGCCGGCAATCCATATCCGACGATCCTGGCCGTCTGCGGCGGACGATTCGAATCGCGCGCACCCGCGCCAGCGCGTTCTTCTACCGTTGCCTCGGATTCCTGGCGCTTGGCAGAATTCGAATCTCGAGGAGATCCCGGAACCTTGCCTGCCGTCAGTATCCCGGCGCTCTCCATCTTGTAACGATAGAACCGCGGCCTGCCACGCGACCTCCAATACGGCCCGTCGTAATTCTGGGTTTCCAGTCCCGTGCTCACTAGGCTGTAAAAACTATGCTCCGCCGGCTCCACGACAATCCCGACGTGCCCCGGCCACGCAACCAAATCGCCCGCGCGCGGGTACTTCACGCGCGCAAAATTTTCATTTCCCGCATAAAGCTCGAACGAACTGGCATACGGATACTCGAAGCCCGCTTCTGCGTAAATCTGGTGAACCAAATGCGAGCAGTCCTGCGCTCCGCCTGGCGTATCATTTTCTTCCAAGGCCGCACTGACGACGGCCCTTCCCTGCTGTGCGCTTAATAGCCTCAAATGCCCGGCGGGTTGGGCCGTGTCCGTCGCGGATTGGGCGCGCACTGCGTTGACTTCCGCGACGCAAAGCCAAATCAGGCAAAGCGCACGCAGAATTCCCAGCGTCCAGTTCCAACGAGAATTGGTCTTCATTTCCCGAATCACCCTGCGACTTCGCGTAAAGGCACGGAGAAGTCGCTACTCCAAGGGTTCCAATTCAGTTCGTAGGTAGCAATGGAACTTGCCCTGAACGTACTTGGCCGAATGGCCAGTTAGGAGGGGAAATGAGAATTCGGCCGATTTTTTGGGCCGGATTTCAGAGCTGGCCGAGCCGCCGGGGATTATCTTCGATGTCTAGGCGCTTGCCACGGCCCGGCGCAGCACTTCACGCGAGATGTTCGCCCCGCTCACGATCAGCACCGCGTGCTCGCCATGACTGGTGCTGGATTTAAGCAACGCCGCCGTGCTCGCGGCCCCAGCCGGCTCCGCCAAAACGTGTTCTTCAAGTAGCAGCAGCTCAATCGCCCGCAGCATTTCTTCTTCGCTCACGAGCACGACCTCATCGACAAGCTCCTTCACGTCGCGCACATTCGCCGCTTCCGGCGTTCGCGTCGCCAGCCCATCTGCGATCGTGTCACACGTCTCCGTGCCCACTACCTTGCCTGCTTTCCAGGACAAGCAGTATGAAGGCGCGCGCGCCGCCTGCACACCGATGATTTTCACTTGCGGCGCAATCTGTTTCGCTGCCGCGGCGATCCCGCGAATCAGCGCCGTGTCTCCCATCGGCACGATAATCGCGCTGGCCTCTGGAAGTTGTTCCAGGATTTCACACCCCATCGTCGCGGGTCCCGCAGGAATGTCCAAGTCGGTCGCATCGTTCAAAAAATACACGCCCGGCCGCTTGGCGTACTCCGCGGCCAGCGCGAATGCAGAAGCCGGGTCACTGTCTCTACTCTCCACAATCGCCGCGCCAAGAGCTGCGATCCGAGCGCGCTTTACAGGATTGCAGTTCGCCGGCAAGAAAATCTTTGCCTCAATGCCAAACTGCTTCGCCGCCAGGGCCACCGCCGCTCCATGATTCCCCGTGCTGCAAGCCACTACTTCCTGAATCGGTCCTCGGTTCATTCTCTGCGCCAGCGCCCAAAGCGCCCCGCGCACCTTGAACGAGCCCGTCGGCAGCTCCGTCTCCATCTTCAAATAAACATTTCTCCCCGCCATCCGCCCAAGGAATGGCGCCGCCACCAGCCGCGTCGGCGCAAAATATTTCGCCAAGAATTTCTGCGCTTCTCGGATCGTCGCAATGCTCGGCACTATCGGCAAGCCAGCCTCCCACTAAATCGGTTCTCGCTCACACGTTTCATTGTACGGCACCGCAACTTTCCTGCTCCTTAAGGGTTTCTAACAATGGCGTCCGTCTGTCCGAAACATTCGCGATGCCCGTTAAACCCTGGGCCGGAGAAAAAGCATCAAACTGATGTAGCCCAGTTCCTATTCCAGCCATGTCCCATCAAGGGGGACTTTGCTGTGTATAGGATCATATTCACCGCTCGTGGGCTCCCCACAAGAAAATCGCTGGCACGAAGAGTTCTCCGCACGATTGCCATCTCGTGCTTCCTCGCCCTTTTGCTCGTGGGCTTTGCTTGCCCGCAGGCGAGTGCTGACGTAGGCGTTGTGCTCAACGAGTCCTTGGATTCCAGCGTCGACAGAATCACCGGCACGGGCCACAGTGCCGTCTATTTCTCGCGCATTTGCCCCGATTCGCCTGTAAAACTCCGCTTGTGCGGCCCCGGGGAACACGGCTCGGTGATGAGCAACTACATTAACATCAGCGAAGATCAGTCGTTCGAATGGAACGTCGCTCCGCTGAACGTCTACCTTTATGGAGTCGAAGACATCGAAAATCGCCCGATCTTCGCTTCCTACAAGGTCAAGCACGTGCTTGAGGAAAGATACCGGACGAAGTATCTCTCAGCGCTCTGCGCGGGCGATCCCTGCAGGAACAGTTACAAGTCCGAATGGCGAGAGATGGTCGCTGCCACTTTGATTCGCAGCGTCTACATCTTTGTTGTTGATACCACCGAAGAACAGGATCGCAAGTTCATGGCCGAATTCAATGGTGCGCCGAATGAGAATCATTTCAACGGTGTCACCCGGAATTGCGCGGATTTTACGCGTCGCGTGATCAATACTTATTTCCCGAACGCCACCCGCCCGGATTACCTGAACGACTTCGGCATGACCTCACCGAAAGCGATCGCGCGCTCGTTCACGCGTTATGCGCGCAAACACCCGGAATCCAACCTCCGCGTGCTGCACTTTGCCCAGGTCCCCGGCACGATCAAGCGCAGCCGGGAAGTTCGCGCAGGAACCGAGCAGCTGTACCACTCCAAGAAATTTCTCATCCCCATGCTCATTTTCGCGGATGAAGCAGTGCCTGTTGTGGCCGCGTCCTACCTGCTTACAGGACATTTCAATCCGGGGCACGAATTCGAACACCGCCCTGCGGTCGAGATAGTTTCGACTCGTGGCTCGCAGAGCGAACCTGCTTCACCGGAGCAGAGGACGTTCATCGTGGGCACATCGAAGGAATGGAAGGCCTATCGCAAGGCCTTCGACTCCATGGTTGCCGAGGACATCCAGAATGACGTTATCGATGAACGCGGGGATCTGAAACATTTTTTCAAGGAGTTCGACGAAGCAGGTACGCCATCTATCGATGAAAATGGTTTGCTTTGGATGGAGACTTCAGTGAACGGCGAGCCTGCCCGGGTTGGCCTGAGCGCGCGCAATGTTCTCGCGCGGGACTCTGACCCGCAGTTGGCTCACCAATTCCTGCTCACGCGCATCAGCCATGTGTTGAAAAGCCCCAAACACAGCCGTGAGCCCATGTTTGAATTCGTTCAGGACTGGGCAAACTTGAAGCAGGCGTCCGAGAAACACGCCATGACTCTTGCGCGCAATGCCTCTCCCGAGAAACCGCCAAAAACAACAGCGCGACCAGATTGAAGGCCATTGGCAGGCGATCCTGCGTGGCATTCAAACAGGTAAACAGTCCGGCCGGTACTCCTTCTCAGTTTGCGGGCAATTTCGAGCGAATGAGGGATTCCACCTGACTCCAAACCGCTGGGTCGCATTCAATCTTCGTGTGGTACTTTGCGAAGACTTTGTCGTACCACGGATACTCATCGCACCGGATATTCTTTGTTTTGTACTCAGAATGAAAATTGCCAAGAATCCGCGTGTGGCTCTCATCTGCGGCTCGAATTTTAGATTGCCCGTGCAGTAGCCCATCGGTTTGATAGAAATTTACGGCCTCGCCGACATTGGCCGGGATTACTTCGTCGTTCTCCCGGATTTTAGCCACACTATCCACTTGAATCGTAAGCAGCACCGGGATGTGTTCTCCCTCCAATTCCTTCGCCAGCGCCACCGTCTCCGAAGCGCCCCAACTCATCCCATAAATGATGATCCGCGCCTTTTGCTTCTCTTCGTCGGAGAGTTTCCCGTCATGATCTGTATCCAGAATCTTCACAATTTCTCCGTGAGCCTTCTCCCGGCGGCGATTCTCAAACACTTCCACGTACACGCCAGAAGGATGAGTGTCGCGGAGACGCGCGGCGAGTTGCACGCCGCTGTGCACCTTATTGTCGTGCGCCACAAATCCACCCATGAATCCCACCACAATCACGGGCGGCTTTGCGGCATTCTCCGGCGGTGCAACAGGCTGGCTCGGGCCATCTTGTCCCACCGCAACAAGAGCCGAACAAACGAGAAGGACTCTTCGAACAAACTCACCCATACGCATCCCTTGTACCAAGAGCCAAAGCATTCCGCCAGCTAAGAAAGATGATCTTCGCCCCGCCCTGGTTGCGTAAAGAATGAATTCGGTTGCTGCTCGCGTTGGCTTCTCTTGCTTATCTGCTTCACCCAGCTAATGACTCACCCCCGCGGCCGCGCCTCGCATTGCCGCCAGCCGATTCTGGGCCAGCCGGTAAGACGACCCAGGCACTTGAGCCGCCTTGTTTGGCTTCTTCACCTGCTTATAGTTAGCCATCGCCACTTCCGTCTCACCGTACTGTTCGGCGATCCTTCCGAACCCATACCAATAGTTCGATTCCGGCTCATCCAGATTCAATTGATCCATGGCCTGAATCAGAATCTCTCGCGCTTCTTTTGTCTTTCCGAGTTCGGCATACACGCATCCCAGCGTGTGGAGAGATGATGCATTGTTGCTCTGAGTGACTTGCACGCTTTTCGTTGCCGCGTCCAGGTCATCCGCGCTTACCTTGCCGGTGAAGAGGGAGTTCCAGGCCACATTGTTCAAATCAGAACCCTCGGCCTTACCCGCTTCGATCAGTTGCCTTCCCAGTTCATGTGCTCTGACATAGTCCTCGTGCGCCGCTGCGGTGTAAATAAACGCCCGCCTCCCATCCGTATCCTCCGGCAATCGTTTGATCATACCCTCCGCCAGCGCGTCCGCTTCCGCGAAGCGCCCCAGCATCCGCAGCGCGAGCTCATCGTCAAAAAACAGTCTCTTCGATTCCGGAAACTGTTTTGCCAGTTCCGCCGCCAGGGCGTGCAACTTTTCGTATTCCTGCAGATTGCTGTATGCGCTCAAGAGTGCGATTCCGACGTTCAGCTTGTCGGCATCATTTTTCGCTGCGCTCCTTCCAGCCTCCAGGATTTTCACTCCGTCGCGCGCCGTCTCTTTGCTTTGCCCCAGGATCGCCGCCGCCGCATATTTCATCTCCTCGCCATCGGCCTCTTTTCCCTTGGTCCACATTCGTGGAAACGCAAATCCAGCCAGCGGATCATCCCCACCTGCGAGGTGCTCTTCATCGCGAACCCAGTCCAGCAGCACTCGCGCTCCGGCGGTGTTTCCTGCCTGTAGGCGATCGAAAATCTCCAGCCCGATCGAATTCGGTTTTTCCACTCCATCCAGGATTTTGTACCTGCCGTCCTCCTTCACCACCCACATGGTGAGCTTGTCTGCGCCCGCCGGCCGCAGCGTCACCCTGTACCCCGTCGTGTCGTCCCCTTCCTTTTGCACTTGCATTGCGGGCATCACCACATCCAGCATGATGTCCGCCGGAAATCCTGTTTTCGAGAGCGCCCTGCGGATCACGCTTCCAGCCTTCAGCGCCTTCTCGATGTCCTCCGGGTCGGAATTTCGCATTACCTTCTGTGCGTTCCGGCTGTAAATGGCGCTCACTTTTTCCAGCGTGATCTGCGGATCCATCGTCACAAAGAACATCCTCGTGACCACGCCCGATGGGCTATCCTCCGCCTTCATCTCTTCGTGCGGCTGCGCCTTGCGCAGTAACGACGCAAGCGCCATCGTTTTCGATGCGTTGTCTCCGGAAGCCCCGGCGGACATGAGTTCGGCCGCGGCCGCGTATTTCCTCGCCCGCATCAGCATTTCTCCCGCGCCTTTCAGCACGGTCCTTAAATCATTTTCATTCGCGGTTCGTTTTCGCGCTTCCGTCATCCCCGCTTCTGTCCCGTTCAAAGCCGTCTCGCACGCCACAATCACTCCGTTCAGCTGCGGATTCTGGCTTTCCGCATTTTTCTTGGACGCGGCAAACTCCCCCGCGTAAAAGAGAGCAAAAGCTAGGTTGTTCTTGAGCCCGACTTTACCCAGCTGTTCTTCTCTCATGCTTTGATACTCCGCAACCGCCTCCTTCATCTTGGCGCCAGGTCCGTAGCGCTCGCCCTCGCGGTTGTATTCCAGCAGGATCGCCAGATTCCCCGCGGTCTCGTTGTCATCGGGGTCCAGCTCTCTTGCGGACCGAAATGCGGCCGCCGCCCCTTCATAGTCGCTACCGCCTCGGAACTGCCGCCCTACCAGATCGTATTCCAATACCTCCGCCAGCGTTTTCTGCGCGAGCGCCGAACCCGGCTCCAGTTTCACTCCCGCGCGCGCCTCTTCTCGCGCCGCTTCTCCCATTCCTGCCGCAAGCAGAATCTTCGCGCGCTGCAAATGATGCACGGCCTCCTTGGGATGCTGGGCAATCACGTCCCGGCTGGCTTGAAATGCCTCCCGCATTTTTCCCTGACTCATCAACACCTGTGTCGTCGGTTCGAAATAAATCAGCAGCGCTTGCCCGCCACGCACCTGTGCTACTTTTTCCCGCAGTTCCTTTGCTTCCGCCGCCGTGAGCCGTCGTTTCACGGTATCGAATCGCAAAAACGCTCGGACTCCTCCGTCGCCTTCCAGCTTGAATTCTTGCGCTAGAGTCGCCGGCCCCAGTGAACTCTTGGTGTTGGGTGGCAATGGCTTTGCCTGAAATCCGACGGGCGGCACAATCTTGTAGTCCCATTCATAACTAAACGATTCCGGCAGCTGATAGTCCGCCGTACGGGGCTTCTTCGGCTTTTCCTTCTGTGCGTCCGCGCCGCTCTCGGGTTCCTTCTCTTTCTCTTGCAGCTCGCTCGGCAGTCTGTCAAACAACGACTCCAGCCGGATCGCGGCGACGGCGCTCTCCAGGTCTGTATATCCTCGCTTCGCGCCCGTTGCCTCCAGCACTAATTGAAACTGCTTTGAAAGATCCCGCGGATCGGATCTCTCTTCCCGGGCCAATTCTTTCGCCAGGTACTGATTCTCGACATATTCCTTGAGACTTTTTTTCCTCTCTTTGTTATCCGCATCCGCGTACGTCGACCGATATTCGGATTCGAATACTCCATAGGTCTGCGTCGTCTCCACCACTCGCGCAGGGCCGTTCTCCGCCAGATAGAAGTCCCTGCTCTCCACGATGCGATTGTCTTTCGAACTGGCTTCCGGGATATTCGTCAGCCCTGTGCTTGCCGTTCTGGCGACCAGCGCCAGCCGTCCTTGATCCGTTTGTGGCAACTGTCCAAGGCGCGCATATTCATCCGTGGGGTCCATCCACAAGTCCGGACTCCCGGGCGCGAACACGATGGCGTGGTCGAACTCCCCCATGCCCGGGAGCTCGGCTTCGACATCCTGCCGTTGCCCCACGTTCAGCAGCGCCACGTACGAGGCAATTCCCGCGGCACGTAGCATCGTCACGGCCAGCGCGGCTTTGTCCTTGCAGTCGCCGTATTTGTGCTTCAGCGTTTCTGCGGGCGCATGAGGAACGATGGCTGCATCTCCAAATTCCACTCCTGTGTACCGCACTTCCCGGCTCATGTACTGAAGGATAGCCGCAGTCTTTTCTTCTCGCGTCGTCTTCCCGGCTACTAATCCATTTACAACCGTTTGCACATCTTTGGTCGTGGCTTTCTCGTCGACGATTTTTCTATACCCTTCCGCGATGCTTTGCCACGAAGCTCCCGTTGAAAACGTCACCTGCGGCTGTGCGGGCACGTCTTTGGGCAGGTAGGATTCGAATTCCTCCAACGCATCCATCGCGCCGGGTTGAAACACAATTTTCACCCGCCCATTCTCGGCGCTCTTCTCCGGCTTCATCTCTGGCAGCAGTTTTACGGTGTAGCGCAGCGTGAGTGATTCCGGAGCGTCGAGCACGAGCTTCGAGTGCATCACCGGAACGGCGCGCCCGAAGTACGTTCGCACAACCACCCCCGCACCGAAGAACGGCGCGCGCTCAACCCACGTCTCTTCTTCCTCGACGACGGATCCAGGCGCAATCGCCGGCAGCGGCGCGCGCAACACTCGTCCATCGCCGTACGTCTTCTCGTCCTCGTCCCGCGCTGGCGCGTCCGTGATGGTCTTGGGATCGAGTGGGTGGATGGCATTGTCCAGCGTGGCGACCCGTGCCCGCATCTTGGGCCGTTCCTCGTGCCAGGGCTCCCAACCCACAGTCATGGCGTCCCACCCTTCGACACCCTTTTGCGTCAGGACTCTGTACACCAAGTAATGTGTGTGATTCGCTTTTCCTTCCGCATCGAAGACGTAGTTGTCTTCTTCATCGAGAACCACTACGTCCGTGCCAGCTTTAGGGTTAACGCTTGAAGCTGCCTGCAACAACGTCGGTGCATCCGCGGTGAACCGTGGCAATTCCCAGGTGCTAGTTCCTTCCGTAACGGTTGTTTCTGCAGTTGGGATAACGCTCCAAAGAAGCAGAAGCACGCTCGCCCGGATCGGCGCCATAAAGTCTCCACCTCTCTAAGTTTGTTGAAAGTACCGTTCTTTATGGATTACCGCAAGCGCACTTGCCAATCGGAAGTTGGTTGTCCATCTCCCTCGTCCACCCAGTGCGAGTGCATACCCAGCCTTCAATTCGCCCCGCCCGCCGCAGCTACGTCTTTTTTTCTCGACTCGTTCCAGAGCTGAATGTACGGCTCTAGATCCTTCATCATTTTCTGGAATTGCGGGAGGTCCAGCGACTGCGCGCCGTCGCTGATGGCTTTCTCCGGCGCGGGGTGCACTTCCACGATTAATCCGTCGGCTCCGATGGCTACTCCCGCGCGGGAGAGTGCGGGCACAAGGCTGCGCTTCCCGGTCGCGTGGCTGGGATCGAGAATCACGGGCAAGTGCGTCAATTCGTTGAGCGCGGGAATCGCCGCGATGTCACAGGTGTTGCGCGTCACCGTTTCAAACGTGCGAATGCCGCGCTCGCACAAGATCACGTCGGGATTTCCGTGCGCCGTGATGTATTCCGCGGACATCAGCAGCTCTTTCACCGTGCTGCTCAATCCGCGCTTCAACAGCACCGGCCGCCCGCATTTTCCCAGCGCTTTCAGCAGCATGAAGTTCTGCATGTTGCGCGCGCCCACTTGCATCACGTCCGCATATTTCGCGATCAAATCCACGTCGCGGTCGCTCATCACTTCCGTGATGATCGCGAGGCCCGTGGCCTTTTTCGCTTTCTGCAGCAGCTTCAATCCTTCTTCTTCCATGCCCTGAAAATCGTACGGCGAAGTCCGCGGCTTGAACGCGCCGCCGCGCAGCATTTTCGCGCCGGCTTTGGCCACGCCTTCCGCCGCCTGCATGATCTGCTTTTCCGATTCCACCGAGCACGGCCCGGCCATCACCACAAATTCGTGGCCGCCAATCTCGGTTCCGTTCACCTTGATGCGCGTTTTCCCCGCGCGGAATTCTTTGCTCACAAATTTGTACGGCGCGGAAATGCGCACCACCTTTTCCACTTGCGGCATGGCCTCCACCGATTCGAGACATGCGGTCACGTCGCCGACGCCCACCACGCCGATCACAACACGCTCTTCTCCTTCGATGGAATGCACTTTGTACCCGAAGTGTTCCACCTGTTTTCGTACTTCGTCGATCTCGTTCCGCGTTGCGTGTAGTTTCATGGAGATAATCATCTTTCCGGCCCTCTCAATTTGGTTTTGTCCCGCAATTCAAAAATTGTTTTGTCCCCTAAAACAAAAAACCCACTCGGGTTGCGAGTGGGTCGAATCTTTTCTTCGCTGGATTCGCTTACAGAAACGCCCCCCGCCACCTGGTTGGATGCCCAGTAAATCGATACCAGCGATAGGAGATGGCGAGCGGCAAATTCATAACCTGCCTAGTGTATTTCGACTTCTGTTCCGATACAACTAATTCTTTCAATTCCCTGGTTCGCCCCGGAGCGCTGCTCGCCTGCGATCAAAAAATCAGGATCGCGATGCGGTAGTGCGCGAAACCGGGCGCGCTGCTCGTTTTACACGCGCCCACTGCGGCCGTTTGAAACGCGAGGCCGCGCAATTTTTTCTCCACCTCATCCGGAAGTTTGCTGAGATCCGATGTTTCAAAGCGAATGGCCTCCACGGAACGAACCCCGGAAACGGAAATTCCGCTCGCCATCTCACAGGTTTTTCGCGCATCGTCGCTCACGGCCACTTTGTGCATTCCGCGCGTGGTCATCAGCGCAATTACTTTTTTCTCTTGCTCGCCAAGACTCATCGCAACGACTTGCTGCGAGAAATCCTGGACGGCGAAGAGGCCGCCGCTCCCTCTTACCGCGGCGATGCCGATGGCGTTAAGGTTGGGGTTAAGGATGTTCCTGCGGTGGCCGGGAGAATCCATCCATCCGGAATGGATCATTCCAGCATTCGAGGCAACAGCGATGTTTTCGGCGAAGGCACCGAAGCGGGCGCCCGCTTCCGTGAGGCGCACCTGGAGGTCTGGCTCTCCGGAGAGTTGGTGCTCGACGAGATTGTAGAAGGCCATGCGGTGGGCGTGCTTGCGGGCGGCAGCGGCGAGTGTTTCATCCCAATGCAATGCGGGCAAGGATTGCGCCGCACGCTCGCGGTTGGCCGAGTCAAATAAGATTTGTTCGTCTACGGAAAGTTTTTGCGAGCGGACGGGAAAAACGTTGGTGAAAAGAAAAACAAAAATTGCGGCGGCTGGAAGGAACTTGACAATTCGCATCGGGACGAAAATTATCCGCGGACGTGAACGGCGCTGAAGCTGAGAATGACGTGGCCGCCGGCGGTCGGACGGCCAAAGCTCAGCATCGGGCTGAAGCGCGAGAACAGCAGCATTTGATCGAGCTGGCGGCGGAGCTCCAGGCTATTTGGACCGGAGAGAATCTGGTAGCCGGTCATCTGACCTTGCGCGTCCACGGTGACGTCAAGCAGGAGGCCGTGGGGCAGAGAAAGTTCGAGGTCGTGTTGCTCGGGCGCCCAGGATTGCGGATAGTCGGAGAGCGTGACGAGTTCGGCGGGGCGCATGAGATTGAGAGCGACGTCGTTTTGCACGGCGCGGACGGTGATACCGGGCAAGATCATCTGGAAGACGAGAGCGAAAACCAGGATGGCGGAGAAAAATCCGCCGGTGGCCGGAACGGTGAGTGGGCGAAAAACGTTGTCGAGCAAGATCTCGGCGCGGTCTTTCACGCGGCGCACGCGGCTCTGCCAGTCGTGGGAATGCTGCGCCTGGGCGGCGGCGACTTTGATGCGCACGGCGAGATCGGCGGGCGGTTCACTCTTCTGAACACGCGACAAGAGCACGGAGAGCTTGCGGAATTTTTGCAACTCCTCGCGGCAAACGTTGCAGCTTTCCAGATGCTCGCTGATGACGACGCGCTCTTCTACGCGAGCCGCGCCCGTAGCGGCATCATCGAGATAACCGGCCAGCTTGGTTCGTACTGTATTGCACTTCATGAGAGACCCTCTCCCGTGGAACCCGCCCGCGGGGAAATACTTTGCGATGAAACGTTGACCGCATTGCGGTCACTGTTAAAGCTGACATGACGCGCGGCCGTAAAAGCGTCAGAGAACGGCGTGGGCTGCGATTCGGCGACGGCGCCGTGCGAAGACGTTTGCGCATGTGGAGCATGCGATTTCGTCTCCGCCAAAAGCGGTTCCAGAATTTCGCGCAGGGCGCGGCGTCCGCGAAGGATGCGGGACTTCACCGTGCCGATGCTGCATTCGAGGACTTCGGCGACTTCTTCGTAACTCAGGCCTTCGAGGTCGCGAAGAATTACGGCGCTGCGAAAAACATCGGGAACCTGCTGCAACGCGCCCTGGACGGCCACTTGAATTTCCAGAGCGGCGAGCTGCTCGAACGGCGTGGCGCTGAGATCTTCGAGCTCGATGTGCGCTTTTCCTTCTTCGGGCTCGGCATCGATCGAGACATTTTTCTGCAGGTGGCGCTTGAACCAGCGCTTGTGGTTCAGCGCTTCGCGAATGGCGATGCGATAGAGCCACGTTTTCAAAGAGCTGCCCTGGCGGAAATTGCGAATGCCGCGAAAGGCCTTCAAAAAAACTTCCTGGGTACCATCGGCGGCGTCGGAAGTATCGCCGAGCATGCCGAGGATGAGGCTATAGACCGGGGCATGGTAGTGGGTGACGAGCCAGTCGAAGGCCGTTTCCGAGCCGGCTTGCAGCTCGTGGACGAGATCGGCTTCATCGCGGCCCCATGACAGGGCATTAGCCCAATCGGACACTGCCGGCCTTTCCGACCCGCTTCAACTCGTCGTCCTGCACGGATGAGTTGTTCGGGCCACCCTGCTGCGGTCTCACCTTAGAAACGCGCTCAGCGTTAGAACGGTGGACCCAGGCCTGACTTGCGACCCCGACCAAGTCGGGGTGTATCCGCTCACTATCCTTAGACACCGGGGGGAGCGGAGTTGTTTCCCCGGTAGGCGAATAATTCCTGCGTCTGGCCTTATTGTGGCACTGGGGATTGCGCGGCGCAATGGGACTGGGGACTGTTGGAACCTTTGAACGTTGAACGTTGGGAAAATGAAGGACCCCACCCCCCTGTTTTTTATAAGTGTTGCATCTTAAGGGGTTAGGTTTACCGTAAGTCTTTTGTTTGCAACACTTATGGGGATGTCCACATGTGTTGCATTTAAAAGACTTACGAAGGCTGGGAGTTGGCGAGGCGGTGACACACGCAATGTTGAAAAAGAGAAAACACCCCCCACCCCTTGGGCATTTGTAAGGATGTCAAAGGAAAGGAGTTGCGAGAGGGGGCATTTGTAAGGATGTGAGACCAAAGGAGTTACGGTGACGGGAATTCCGTCAGGGTGACGAGGCAGAGAGGCTGGTCGGGGATAGCGGCTGAGAATCACGATTGATGTTACCGGATGAGTACCGTCCCTGTCAAGGAAAAGATTGTGACTTGAGCTGTCTGGAGGAAAAGGAGATAACAAAACAGGCGGCCCCAAAAGCGAAGGCGAAAACAAGGCGGACAGGGCTGAAGCCCTACACCTACAAAAAGAAGGCTAGTCGGTGTCGGAATCCTCGGGGATTTCGAGGCCGGCGCGGGCCAAGAGGCGGCGGAGGGCTTCTTCTCCGCCGGCGCCGCGCTGGGTGCCGGCGATGTTGCCGTCGCGATCGATGACGACATAGATGGGATACGAAGTGGCGGCATACATAGCGGCGAGATTGGTGTCTTCCATGAAGACGATTTTGCAGGTGCGGGGATGCTGGTCGAGATATTTCTTGACGGTCTTTTTGGATTCGCCGACGTCGATGGCGAGGAGAAGGAGTCCCTTGGGGGCAAAGTCATGACCGATTTTATCGACGAAGGCGGCTTCGTTGGCGCAGAAGCCGCACCAGGTGGTCCAGAATTCGAGGAGGACGACTTTTCCCTGGATGGAGGCGTTATTGAATTTTTCGCCGGTGGTGGTGATGGCGTTGAAGCGCGGGGCGGGCTCTTTGGCCTTGGGAAGGGCCAACAAGGAAAGCGCGGCGAGGAGCAAAACGGAGGATACGCCTGCGCGGAAGAGGTTGGGCCTGGGTGACATGCAAGGAGATGTAACAAGAGGGTTCAGCGGTTGTCAATTGGTTTATTTCTAACTTTCGAATCGGGTGATCGGCGGCGAGGCAACGGCACGAAACTAGAAACTAGAAATTGGAAACAGAGGGAAAAAGCGGATCCCTCGCTAGGGCTCGGGATGACAAGAGGCGGAGTGGCGATTTGCGGGGCAGCGGGGACCGAAAGGCAAAGGCGGGCCGGGCTGTAGCCCAGCACCTACACAGGCCAAGAACAGGAGGGGCACCCGCCGCGGCGGGTGCCCCTACGCAGAGGACGCCGCGCAGCCAGGATGCGCGCGATTCAGACGCTTACTGCGGGGGACGATCGCCCTTTTGAGGCTTGGCTTGGTTCTGGCGTTCCTGTTTCTGTTTGTCCGCCAGCGCTTTCTGTTCGTCGGCGTGTTTTTGAAGCAATTGTTGCGTCTGCGCTTGATGTTGCTGTTCGACCACCTGTTTTTGAGCGGCACCCGTCTGTTGTTGGGCGAGCTTGGCGTGTTCCTGCTCCTGCTGCTGCTGAACTCGCAGGCGGTCCTGCTCCTGCTTTGCGCGAAGCTGATCCTGCTCTTGCTGATGCTTGCGGTCCAATTCGGCGTTCGCGGAGGGCGGAACCACGGCCCGTGGCGGAGCCGGGGTTTCGTTGGGATGGGCTGCCGAAGGCGGACCAGGGCGAGTGGCTTGCGGCGGTTGGGCTGCCTGGCGCTGTGCGGCGTCCTGCCTGGTTTTTTCGGCGACTGCGAGTTGTTGCGCCGCTTGCTGTCTGGACTTTTCTGCCGCAGCTTGTTGAGCCGCCTGCTGCTGCGCGGCGTGTTGTTGCACAGCTTCCTGTTTGGCCTTGTCCGCGGCCGCTTGCTGGGCAGCTTGCTGCTGCGCGGCTTCCTGCTTGGCTTTCTCCGCAGCTGCCTGTTGTTGCGTTGCGTGCTGTTGCGCTGCTTCTTGTTTTGCCTTTTCTGATGCTGCTTGCTGGGCGGCTTGCTGTTGCGCGGCTTCCTGCTTGGCTCTTTCTGCAGCGGCCTGTTGCTGCGTCACGTGTTGTTGTGCTGCATCCTGTTTTGCCTTTTCTGATGCCGCTTGCTGGGCGGCTTGTTGATGCGCGGCCTCCTGCTTGGCTTTCTCCGCAGCGGCTTGTTGCTGCGTCACGTGCTGTTGCGCAGCATCCTGTTTTGCCTTTTCTGCCGCAGCTTGCTGAGTTGCTTGTTGCTGGGCGGCTTCCTGCTTGGCTTTTTCCGCGGCGGCCGGCGGAGCTCCGGGAGCCGGAGGATGGGCCTGCTGCGCGGTGTTAAGTGACGTTGCCGGCTGGGCCTTTTTCGGCGCCGTTTCGACGGGTTTGACCGCGGCGGCGGGCGGAGCGGTTTTCACAAAGCGCGCGGCGGGTGGAGGCGTAGCCGCGCGGAGATTCTGCTCGGCTTTGGCGTCCAGTGGCTTGCCCTGGTTGGCCTGCAACGCCTGCTGCTTTTGCGCGAAGGCTACGGGAGGAGGCGGCGGCGCGACTTTGGCTACAACGGGGCGAGCGACAACCGCGGCAGGAGGCTTTGGCGGAGCGCTCGCAGCGGCCGCAGCGTTTCCCGGACCGGCTCTATTTGCTCCCATGATGCTAGCTCTTTCCGGAGCAACGGGGGCGGTGCGAACCGTGGGACCCGCGGTGATGGCATTCGGAGCGACTTTCACCGCCGCCTGCGCCACCGGCCTGGCGTTCACAAAGGTATCGCGCGGAACTGCGGTAACGGCGCCTGCCACTTTTTGATTTACGTAGATGGTGGTCTGCGTGTTGTTGTTGGTCACATTGTTGGTGACATTCGTGATGGTGGTCTGCTGCACGACGGTGTTGGTGATGTTGACGTTGGTGACGTACTTCGGACTGGTCTGGTAGGCAGGAACGTAGACTTCGCCGGGGGCCAGCGGAAACCAGGCCACGCCACCGCGGTTACCGAAATCGCGCGAGGAATTCGAATCTCCGACGAAGGTAACGAGTGCCGGAGAATACACGGGCCGCTGTTCGTATTCATCGCGGCGGGCTTCACGATGCGGCGGAACCCAGACCCAATCTCCCCCACTGTACCCGCCGTTCACATGCGCCCACCGGCCGTAGTGAGAGGTGACAAATCCCGAAGGAGCGTCGTCCACCCAGGTCCAGCCCCAGGGATCCACCCAAGCCCAGTGACCGTCTCTATATGGGGCCCAATCTCGCGAAACATGTGTGGGAACCCAGACGGGACCGAGATCGCGATCGGTTCTCCAGGTGCCATTTTGATCGAGGTCTTCGGAGCCGGTTAATTCCGGCGAGACATAGCGGGCTGAGGTAGAGCGATCTTCGCGAAGCTGCCGGGTATACGACCATTGGTCGAAGCTATCTTTGCGCGGCAGATCGTAAATGTCATAGGAAATATAGTCGGTTCCGGAGACTTGAACCTGGGAGCCGCCATCGACAAGGAAGGCCTGGCCGCCGCCGTTGATCTGGCCCTGGCCATCGCGGAGCGTGATGGTGGTGAAGCTGCCGTCGGGATCGACGGTGATGCGGTAATCGCCGCGCCGAAGAAGCGTAAAGGCGAGGTTCGGCGTGTCCACTTCAAAGACATTGTCGGCGAAAAGATTCCGCACACGCACATTGATGGTTCCGGCATTCAGCTGGATCTGAACGGTGCGGTCATCGAGATTCAGAAAAGAGACGGAAGTTTGCGCGCCTACGCGAATCGCGGTTGACCCGATATGCATTTCCGCACGCGCCTGGTCACCGGTCCAGAGACTGTCACCGGAAGTCATTGGCCGATTGAGGGTGGCCCAGGCCCAGTCGGTCTCGCCGCCCGGTTGGAAAGAAACTTCGCCGGACATGTAATTCAGCCGGGCGACACGAGTTGGTGGATCATCAAACGCGAGTGCCGGCCGCGCGCCTAGAAGGAACAGGCAGAGCACGAGGCAGAGGCGCCCACAGGAAGTTGTGAAACCGACCGAAGTTTTCATCGTGCAGCTCCTTGAGGGGACTAGACTGGAGCCCCTACTTGAACAATTGGCGTGTGAACGGGGTTTCTCGCGAGAGTTCCCGGAGGCGTAAGTCCGGCAACCCAAATTAAGCCGAGCCCTGGATGCTCGTCTCCGTCGACCTGTTCAACGCCATTGCAGTCAGGGTAAGACTAGGGAAGAAAGGATACTGTGCTGTTTTGGACAGGGAGTTAGGGATGGTGCGGAGTGAGGGCGGAGAGCGATTTGCGGTGGGCTATGCTTTTGCCAGGTAGGTGGCGGCTATAGTGGCGCAGGCTTCGACGAACTCTTGTTCGGATTTGGGGAAGGTGTCGGCGAAATAGCTTTCGACGTCGAGTTCACCGGCAAGCTTTTTGTTTGCGAAGAGGGGGACGACCATTTCGGACTTCACCATGGACGAGCCAGCGAGGTAGCGGGGATCGGCGGAGACATCCTGGACGACTACCACCTTGCCGGTGCTGGCGGCGGCGCCGCAGAGGCCGCTGGTGAGAGGGATGCGGGCGTTGGGCGTGAAGCTGCCGGCGAAGGGGCCGACGATGAGGTAGCCGGCGTCGGCGGGATCGACGAGATAAAAGCCGACCCAATTGTAGCGGGTCATTTTTTCGTGAAGGCGCGCGACCATACGCTCCATGAGGGACTGGGCGGTGGGAGCGGTCGCGGCAAAGGCTTGGAGTTCCTGGAGGAGTTCGCGCTGGGCTGGCGTCATGCGGTCGTTTCTACCAGAAAGCATTGGAAGGGGGAAGGGCGGAAATTGGAAAATGGAAAATTGAAAATAGGAATTGGAACTAAGAGCCGTAGACTGAGAGCATGGCGGCCAAAACACTGGTGGTGGAAGATGGCGCGGGCGCTTCGCGTGGGGCGGGCTTCAAGGTGCTGCACGCGCTGGCGATTTTCTTGAGCGCGTTTCTCCTTTTTCAAGTTGAACCGTTGATCGCGAAAGTGATTCTTCCGTGGTTTGGAGGAGTGGCGGCGGTGTGGACGGTGTGCCTGCTGTTTTTTCAGGTGGCGCTGCTGCTGGGATATTTGTACGCGCATTTGCTGACGCGGAGCTTGGGGCGGCGGGCGCAGGGATGGGTGCATGCGGGGCTGCTGGCGGCGAGTTTGCTGACGTTGCCGATTTTGCCGCGCGAGGCGTGGCGGCCGATGGGGCCGGACCAGCCTGCACTGCATATTTTGATGGTGCTGGGGCTGACGGTGGGGCTGCCGTTTTTTCTGCTGTCATCGACGACGCCGCTGTTGCAGGCGTGGTTCGCGAAGGAGAAGGAGGACGCGAGAGTTTACCGGCTGTATGCGCTTTCGAACGCGGCATCGCTCCTGGCGCTGTTGAGCTATCCGACTTTTTTTGAGCCGCTGCTGACGACGATGCGGCAGGCGTGGATGTGGTCGTGGGCGTATGCGGGGGCCGCGGGGATGTGCGGAGTGATTGCACTGCGGGGGCGCGAGAATGCTGAGCACGAACGGGCGGGCGAAGAAGTCGTTCGGCCGGATTGGAAAACGAAAACGCTTTGGATCGCGCTTTCGGCGTGCAGCTCGGGGCTTCTGCTGGCGATTACCAATCACATTTCGCAAAACATTGCCGCGGTGCCGCTGTTGTGGGTGATTCCGCTGAGTTTGTATCTGCTGAGTTTTATCCTTTGTTTTGACGGGCGGGGATGGTACCGGCGGACATTTTTTCTGCGATTGCTGGGAGTCGCGGTGGGGGGAATGGCGTACGCGCTGTCGCCGGAGCTGGCGGCACTTCCCTTCTGGCTGGCGATTGGACTGTTCTGCGCGGGGCTGTTTGTGTGCTGCATGTTTTGCCACGGGGAGCTGGCACGGCTGAAGGCGGAGCCAGGGCAACTGACGACGTTTTACTTTTTGTGTTCGCTGGGGAGCCTGGCGGGAGCGGTGTTTGTGGCGCTGGTGGCGCCGCGGATTTTCTCGGGGTACTACGAACTGCATGTTGGGCTGGCGATGTGCGCGGTGCTGGTGATTGCGGTACATTGGCAGGATCCCGAGAGTCCGTTTCGTCAGGCGAATTCAAAACCAGCGTGGGTGATGGTGAATGTGCTGGCGGCGGTGGTGGTGGTGAGCCTGATCGTCACAGCGCGAACGCAAGCCGCGGGCACCAAGCGGATGGTGCGGAATTTCTATGGAGTGCTGAAAGTGACCGAGGAGGTGGCGCCGAATGTGGCGGTGTTGAAAGATGTGGCGCAGGCACCGGCCAATGAGGACTTGCGGGTGCGCCGGTTGACGAACGGAACCATCAGCCATGGGTTGGAATTCTTGTCGGCGGCGCGGCGTGATCAGCCGATTTCCTATTACGGAGAAAATTCGGGAATTGGAGTGGCGCTGAAGGCCATGGAGCAGCGAGGGGCGCTGCGTGTGGGGGTTATTGGGCTTGGTGTGGGCACGATTGCGACGTACGGCAGGGTCGGAGACAAATATACGTTCCATGAAATCAATCCGCTGGACGTTCGAATCGCGCGAGAAGAATTCAATTTCTTACGAGATGCGCGGGCGGAGGTGGCGATTGAATTGGGAGACGCGCGATTGACGTTGGAGCGAGAGCCGGCGCAGGGATTTGATGTGCTGGCGATGGATGCGTTTTCGAGCGACGCGATTCCGGTGCATCTGCTGACGCTGGAGGCGTTCGAACTGTACTTTCGGCAGCTCAAGGCGGATGGCGTGCTGGCGGTGCACATTTCCAATCAGCATTTGAATCTGGAGCCGGTGGTGGCGGCGGCAGCGGAGCGGCTGGGGAAAGAGGCGGTGACGGTCAGAAATGAGAATCATTACGCGCAGGGAGTGTTCAAGGCCACGTGGGTGCTGGTGGGGAGCCGCGAGGCATTTCTTGGGGCGCCGGAGATGGAGAAAGCGGGAGAGCGTGCGGCGATGAGCAGTGCAAAGAAATTGTGGACCGATGCACACAGCAGCGTTTTTGCGGTACTGAAGTGAGAAAGGGAAAGTAGCTCCGAGAACATCATTAAGAATTTCCAATAGAACTACGGAAAATCCGTAGTACGGGATTGTGCTTGCTACGCATGCGCCGATGCCCTACCTTTTGAGTCCCCCTTGTTTCTTCTTATAGTCAGCGCCTTCCTCCCTACGCGCCAGGAGCACAACATGAAAATAGTCTCAGCTGAGCGACGAGTGTCTCTGCGCCACAATTTCAGGGTTCCTATTCGCGTTCGATTTTGGAAATCGGGATTGCCGGAGCAGCGAAGCGAGTCGGAGAACTTATCGGAGGGAGGGATTCTCTTTGCGACGAACTCGCGGATTCCTGTGGGGACAGTGATCGAGGTGCTTCTAAAAATGCCGGAAGCGATTACCGGGGAGCCGACTACGGAATGGCTGTGCTCGGGGCACGTGGTGCGCGTCGAGCCCATTGAGTCGCCGCGCGGAAAGATCGGTGTGGGAATGCAATTTGATTGCTACCAAGTATCGCGGTTAAGTGCGCGGTAACAATGATCGGAGGGTGACATGCAGTGGCGAGGCCTGATCGTGGATGATGATCCCGCGGTTTGCGAAATGGTGGGGAAGGTTCTGGTTTCCGCGGGAATGGAAGCGCTGACACTGACGAGAAGCACGGAGGCCGCCGGCTTTCTCGCGGAAGGAAAGTTTGACCTGGTGTTCCTGGCCTTACATATGGCGGCTCCCGGCGGGATCGAGCTTGCGCGGCAAATGCGGAGTTCGCGGTGGCACCGGCGAACGCCGATCATTTTTATAAGTGATGACCAGCGGCCGAGCGCGATGTCCATTGGATTTGAAGCCGGTGCGAGCTTCTTCCTTTACAAACCTATCGACAAGGGCCGATTGCTCAACCTGATTCGGGCGACACAAGGGACGATGGAACATGAACGCAGGCGGACGCGCCGCGTGCCGCTGCAATCCAAGGTGCACCTCAGCTGGGGAGTTGAGGAGATGGAAGGGGAAATCGTGGACGTGAGCCTGGGTGGCGTTTTAGTGAGAGCCTCGCATACGCTGCCTTTGGGATCGCCCGTGCGCGTGGCCCTGAACCTGCCGCAGTGTCCGAAGCCGATTTTGGGGGCGGGATCAGTCGTCCGGCTGCTGGGTGGAAATCAGATGGGATTCAATTGGACCAGCTCAGCGTTGCGGACAGCGAGCGGCTCCAAGAAATTCTGCTGCCCATGCTTCCGAACGAATAGCACGCGAATTGGCAGACACAAAGAGGACTTCCAGCCGCGGAAACGAACGTGGAGGGCCACGCATGCGTGTGGGCTTGACAGGTGCGGAAGGCTACCGTATGGTCTGCGCAAGAAAGTCGCAAATCCCCTCCAAGCAAGAGGATTTCCGATCTGGAGGTGTTCGATGCCATTCAACATCTTGACGCTGTCAATGGTGGACCGGCCGGTAGGTCTGGCCGAAGGCCTGAAAATCCTGGAGCGCGATCAGTTCTGTTGCCGGTACTGTGGATTGGACGGAAAGGCCAGCTTCGAGAACGCGCTGGTGATGTCCGTCGATTTCGTGGTGCCGAGGGCGCGCAAGGGCAAGAAGGATCCGGCGAATCTGGTAGCCTGCTGCCGCCCCTGCAACATGATTAAAGGGACGCGCGTGTATGCCAATATCGACGAGGCAAAGAAATACGTAATGAGGCAGCGCGAAGAGCTGCGCCAAGCGTGGGAAGCCAAGAAGGCGCGTCCCGGGGCCGGCACCGCTTCCTCGTAGATCGCGTGGAACGATCCAACCGGCAGGCGAACGCGTGTCCCGACCAACTGAATGAGACAATCGGTGAACCTCCCAGGCGCGGGCACGCAAGGACGACCCATAGAATGCCGGGTATCTCACCGCATTACGACGCACTAGGAGATCGGGGAGCGCGACGCTTCACCGGGTTTCGCGGGCGGCGCGGGCTTGAGCGTGAACTCGGCGCTACGGGTAATGGTTTCGTTGGTCAGCAGGTCTATGGCAATGATTTCGACGGTGTAGCGACCGGGAGCGAGTGAGGCCACAGGAAGATAGCGCTGGATGGTCAGCTGCTCCCCACCTTGATGGAGATGGTCGGGCGTCTCGACGGCACGCCACACTTCTTGCTGATCCTTGACGATGCGATAGGCGACGGAGACGTCGGTTTTATGGGAAGTTTCGTCGAGCTTCAAGTTGTAGAGCTGCAGGAAGACACCTAATTTGTCATTGCTCGAAAAAATCTGGCTTAGGCGCGGACGCACTTTGTGAGAGTTGAGGACGAACTGGCCGGTACCGATTTGAGTGGTGGGCACAGTTTCAATCTGGTCGGCGAGGATCAGGGAGCTGGCGTCGAGTTTATCGTCCTCAAAGCGTGGAACGCGGAGTGCGGTGGTGACTACACCGAGGTTGCCACTTTGCGTGTCTTTGACGACCAGGTCCAGACGATAGAGGCCGGAGCGGAGCGGAATACTCTTCTGGTAGATCGAAGAGAGGCTGAGCGAAGAGCGAAAGAGGGACTCGGGAAAATCACGGGAGATGAGATCTTCGAAGGTTTGAACGACGACGCCTCCGGGGTTGGTGACGCGGCCGTAGAGTTCGAGAACGGCGGAATGCACGCCCTGTTTGGACTGAAAACTGAGGTCGCTGTTCGGAATTTGCACGGTGATGGGGACGAGGACAGTGCCGGTAGTGACGCGGAGGAAATCCATCCGGTAATCGAGATGAATCTGGCTGTGGACGACGCGGACACTGACCAGCGGTTCCAGGTCTTTGAAATGCGCAGGCGGGCGCTGAATGCGGAAATTGCGATCGATGGCGTCGAATTCGTTGGTGCCAGCGGTGAGACCGCCGAGAGGCATGGGGCAAGTGGTTCCGTTGGTGTTGGAGAAACGGCTGGCTTTTGAAGACAGGCCCATCTGTTCACCGAGACTTGGGCCGGCGCCGGGAACGTGGGCGAGTGCATCCTTTTCGCAGGGATCCATGGTGAGGCGGTACTCGCCGGAATTGGTGGGGTCAACGAACTCGATTTCAATATTTTCGCCAACGTCTTCCAGGTGGCGATAGCGCCACAGTTCCCACGGGTAGACGTTGGAGGAGCCGCCACCCTGTCCCGGAGTTCGTTCGTAGATCCCGCCAGTGGGGTGGGACTCAATCTCGTCGGGCGGGCCCCAGAGAATGTAGATGTGGCCGCGATCGGTTTTCCTGCCTGGAATGCCGGAAGCGAAATGTTCGTCGGCGTAAGCCAGGCGCCGGTAATGCTCTTCCTTGAAGGAGTTTTCTGGGGTTTCAGGATGCGGATTGCGCCGGTTCCAGAAGATTTCGATGGCTTGTTCGCGCTCTTCGTTGGTGGAAAGTTCGAGGAAGGCGTGGCGTTCCGCTTCGGTGATAATGTCCGGAACTTCGTTGCCGAGCCATTCGCCATACGCAGGGCCCAGCTCCTTGGAGAGCCGTTGCTCGCGCCTCCTGGCTTCTTTCTTGGTGAGAGGCTTCGCAGCATTGTCTTGCGAGGCGGGCATTTCTTGGGGGAAGGCCGCGCCGGGAAGCAGGAAGCAGGCTAGAAAGACGGTGGCAAACGGAAGAGATTCCAATCGCTTCATAAGCACACCTCACAAGCCAGGAACACCATCGTTACTGCCATCTGAATCGGGGAAGCGCGCAGAGGTTGCCTCGGAGGTGGATATTCACCGATGGAGGCGAAGTTCCAAAATGGTTACGGGGGGATGGACTGAAAACGGGCAAATCGTCGTACCATGGTGGTAAGGGGAAGTCCTCCGGAGGCCGCCATCGGATACGAAGAGAAACGTCGTTCGCCGCGGTATTCATTTATTGCGAGTGCGGAGCTGATTGAAGAGAGAGCTGACGTGCGCATTGCCTCGCGCGTGAGCGAGCTGAGCCGGTTTGGCTGCTATCTGGACATGATGAATCCGTTTCCAACGGGAACGATGGTACTGGTGAAGATTTCCGCGGGAGACGCGTTTTTCGAGGCCAAGGCGAAAATCGTCTATGCGCAACCGAACATGGGAGCGGGTGTCGGATTCCTGGAAGTGGCGCCGCCATCGGTAGAAGTGCTCGAGCGCTGGCTGGATGGAGCGGAGAAGGAACGAAAGAGGCAAGCTGGATAGTTGAGCAAGAACTTCTGCATTTTGGGCGGCGCGGGGATGCCACCGCGGCAAGTCTGGTAAGAAATCAGAGCAAATTAAGAAAGTGAAGGGACACGGCCCGGTTACGGGGCGAAGGAGCGGGTGTGTCTTTCCGGAAGAGTTCAGGCTGGCGATAGCTAGAGTGAACTGCGCTTCATTTCGGCCATGAGGTAGTCGCAGGAGCGGACGGCGAGGGACATGATGGTGAGAGTGGGATTCTGGCAGGGGTTCGAGGTGAAGCCGGAAGCGTCCATGACGAAGAGATTCTTGACGTCGTGGGATTGCTGGAACTGGTTGAGGACGGATTTTTTCGGGTCGGCGCCCATGCGTGCAATGCCGGCTTCGTGAAGCGCCCAGCGCGGAGCGGAAGGGTGGGCGTACGTACGGATATTTTTTGCGCCGGCAGCTTCGAGCATTTCTCCGGCGGAGTCGCCCATGTCCTGGATCATGGCGCGTTCGTTCTCGCCGTCGGACATGTGGATCTTAAGGACGGGGATTCCGTAGATATCTTTGACGTTCGAATCGATCTCGACGAAATTTTCCCAGCGCGGGAGGACTTCGCCAAAGCCGGTGATTTCGATGCTGGAACGAGGCTCGAGGAGAGCTTTTTTGTAAACTTCGCCGAAGCCGGGGGCGTCCCAGCTAAATTCGGTGGAGGATTCGCCTTCGTAGCCGAAGCCGCGGAGGAATTTTTTGTAGGGCGGAGCATTTTGCAGATTGCGGAAGCGCGCGATGTAGATGCCGAGGGGCTTGTGGGGGCCGCCGCCTTCGACGGATGGTTTCACGCCGAAACTTGGGAATTCGCCACGGCCTCCGCCGCTGCGAACGTGCGCGGTTAGGTAGTGGCCGAGGACGCCGCTGGAATTGGCGAGGCCGTTGGAATGCTGCGGGGTAGCGGAATTAAGAAGGATGCGCACGGATTCCTGGGATTGCGCGCAGAGGATGACGGCGAGGGCGGAGACTTCGCGGGACTGGCGCGTGTTGCGATCGACGTAGAGAACGCCGCGGGCGCGGTTGGTAGCGGGATCCATCAAGACCTTGTGGGCCATGGCGTTTGAAATGAGCGTGCAGTTGCCGGTGGCGAGCGCGTCAGCGACGGTGGTGAACGCGGAATTGAAATACGAGTGGGTCATGCAGCCGCGTTCGCAGGGGCCGCAGTAATGGCAGGGGCCACGGCCGTTCAGTGGCCTGGTGAGATTGGCGGAGCGTGTGGGCATGATGGTGCGGCCGAGTTTTTCCTTGACGCGATAGCGGAAGAGCGTTTCCTGGCAAGTGAGCGCGACGGGGGGCTGGAATTGGCCGTCGGGGAGATGCTCGAGTCCTTCGGCGCTGCCGGTGATGCCGACGTATTTTTCGACGAGATCGTAGTAGGGCTCGATGTCTTTGTAGCTGAGCGGCCAATCTTCGCCGTAGCCATCGTGCGAAGCGGACTTGAAGTCCCAATCGCTGAAACGCAGGCTGACGCGGCCCCAGACGTTGGTGCGGCCGCCGGTCATGCGCACGCGGCCCATCCAGTTGAAGGGCTGGCCGGTGGGCGTGGTGTAGGGCTCTTCAAGATCGTTGGCGAACCAGTCGTAGGTGTATTCGTTGCAGACTTCGAATTTGGATTGGATGGGGCGGGTTTTGCGGACGATTTCTTTGGCGAGGTTGCGGTATTTGAGTTCGAACGCGGGTTTGTGCTCCGAGAAATTCTTGTCGGACTGCGGGCGGCCGGCTTCGAGAAGCGCAACCTTCAGGCCAGCTTCCGCGAGGCGCTTGCAGGCCCAGCCTCCGGAAGCGCCGGAGCCGACGACGATGACATCGTAGGATTGTTTTTTCTCTTCAGGCATGAGGCGCGATTCCGAGACGGATGCTAACAAGGGGTTTCTGCGAGGTCAAATTGGGAACCCGAATAAGTTTGAACTCTGCGGAGCAAGATGGAAAGAAATCAGTTTCGAACGATCATTCAGAAGTAGAGTTGGTTATGCCATGGCTTCACTGCCCGGGGAAGGTGAAGCAAGGACTACCTGGCTGATTTCGAGCCGGTTGCACAGCGCGATCCAATCGTCACGTGACATGTTTCCGGCGACCAAGTCGCCTATTGCGGAAACAACGTCCATTTTCTCGGCTCCCCGATACAAATAGAAGCTGCCGGGCTGGGCCTCCAGCTTCCACCCTCTCTCGAGCAAGGATAATCCTAGTGCCATGGCAAAAAGGTGGCCAACCCTATAGGTCCGCTGTTGGGGAGTAAACAATCTTCCTTTCGGATCGCGGATACTCGAGGCCATCTGCGGGAATTTCTTGGTTATCTCCGGAAGCGATTCCGCCGTGACGCCCTGAAAGAAAGAGGCATATTCGTTGACGGCAGACTTCCAGGATGGGATGGTGACCTGGTCCGCAATTTCGTCCCAACCGACGCGGCGTAGCGAGCTTATGGGTTTCTTGAGATTGAGGAATTCAAGAAACTGAATCTCGGCGGATTCAACCGGATTCATCAACGATGAAGCCAGCTCTGGATCGTCTTCTCGCGAAGAAGTGCTGAGGCGCTCCAAGGCGGCGATGCGGTCACGCAGAGGCGGGTGCGTGTCGTATGGACTGGTCTTCCCTTTCAAGATTTCTTGTTCGATGCCGTGCGAGACCTGGACTGCAATTTGAGGCGCCGCAAGAAACCGGGCGAAACCATCACCGACGGGAGGGACGCAGTCCTGCTGCAGAACAGGGATAACCTCGGCATTCCAGTAGACCTGCCAGGCAAGCGATGCACCGTGGGTCTTACGCAATCCTTCCACGAGCGGCTGGGCGCCGGCCACCAGTCCCGCAAGCTCATCGGCGCGATACTCCTGCCTACGCGATACCGAGTGGATCACCCGCAAGAAAAAAACGAAGTACTGCTTCAGAACGAAGGTGACCGCGAGGTGCATCATCTGAAAGGCGGCGACACGCCCAACGCTGCCCAGCTTGCCAACATTTTCAAAAGTGCGGATCATCGCGCTCTGTGTTTTGTAGACCCAGGGACCGAGCCGAGTGTCCCCGCTGTAGTAGTGAGCGAATTCGTGAGCCAGAACGCCGCGCAGTTCAGAGACAGTAAGGATGGAAAGCAGAGGAAGACCGATGCCCATCACTCTGCGGCTTCCGAAGCCCATGATTCCACCACGGTCGGCCACAAATGCGTTGACTTGGCCGAGCAGGTAGACTTCGCGGGGAACCGGTTCATTGAGCGCGGCGGCGATTCCGTCCAACTCGTCAAACAACTTGGGATGGGAAGTGCGATCCAGGGATGGTCCTGGCGGTTCAAAATTGTCGCGCCGGGGCAGAAGCGACCACAGCATGGCGCCCGCGATAGCGATGCCGCCGAGGAACAAAATGGCTAGCTGAAACGGAAAGGATGTAGAGGCAGAGATAGCAAGGTAAGGCAAGTACACGCACGCAACGGACAGAAGAATGACCAGGACATAGGAGGTAACGACCATCAAAATCGCCAGCGAGGCGAATAGCACCGCGGAGGGCCGCGGAGTGATCTTGATATTGGCTGGTGGCATGGAATTGCTGGGGTATCATATCGCTAAATTGACTTACCGATGCAAGAAGCAGTTGGGCATGCTAGCTGAGGATTGTGAGGGGTAACGAACGGGTGATACCATCGCCGCGGAAAATGGGGCAGAGGAACCTTTGTTATGGCGGGGACCGACAAATTGAAGGTGATTCAGAATCGGGCGGCGGGAAGCAGGCAGCTGACGCGACGGGAGATGGTGCGGCGGATGTTGGCGGGAGCTGGAGCGGGAGCGGCCTGGCCGCTGGTGGCGGCTTCGCATCCGATTTACGAGCACCTGGTGAATGGAGAGATTTCTGAGGAGGCGGAGAAGCTTGGGGCGGCGGATTGGAAGCCGCTGTTTCTGAGCTCACGGCAGGATGAGATGCTGGCGGCGCTCGCAGAAAGGATTGTGCCAGGATCGACGAAGGCACTGGTGAACCGGTTCATTGATTTGCTGTTGAGCGTGGATACGGAGAAGCACAAAAAGAGCTTCGTAGAGGCGCTGGCGGCGTTCGAAGGGGAGTCGCTGAAACGATTTGGGAAGGCATTCCCTTCCCTCGATTCCGGCCAGCAAAATGAGTTGTTGTCGGATGCGTCTCTGCGTCCAGCAAAGAAAGAGGCGCCGGGAAGCGACGAGAAAGAGCATGCGGGACTTCGCGAAAAGTTTGAGAACTTGAAGGGATGGATCAGCGGGGCGTATTACTCGTCGGAGGCGGGGATGCGGGAGTTGGGCTGGACGGGGAACTATGCGTTCGAGAAGTTTCCGGGGTGCGAGCATCCTGAGGGGCATAGTTAGGAGTCATTTTATAGCTGTGCAGAAAGCAGATTCCTCCCGCCGCGGCGGGCTCGGAATGACAAAGTTTTTTCAGCATTGAGACATAAGAGGAGACCGTGAAGGGGCTTTCATGAATGCAACTCCTAATCGCAGAGAATTCCTTCGCGCGACGGCGCTGACGGGTGCGGGACTGGCGCTTTCGAACCGGCTGCTTGCGGCAAAAGAAAAGTCGGTGCTGGTGTTCACGAAGTCGTCAGGATGGGAGCACGACGTGGTGAAGCGCATCAACGGGAGACCGAGCATTGTGGATGACGCGGTTACGGAGATTGGAAATAAGCAGGGATTCAAAGTCGGCGTAACGAAGGATGGACGCATTTTCGAAAACAAAGAGTTCCACAATTATGCCGCGGTAGTGTTTTTCACCACGGGCGATCTGACCACGCTGGGCACGGACGGCAAGCCGCCCATGACGGCGCAAGGCAAGCAGGCCTTGCTCGATGCGGTGCGAGGGGGAATGGGCTTTGTGGGCATACACGCGGCGAGCGACACGTTTCACACGCAGCCCGATCCGCCGGACCATTCGAACCGCTACATCGCCCACGGAGAAGATGAAGATCCTTATTTGAAGATGCTTGGCGGCGAATTCATCATCCACGGGCAGGACAAGGATCCGCGGTTGCAGACGGCAAACTTGATCGTGAACGACCAGCAATTCCCCGGACTGGAGGGCGTGACTTCGCCGGTGAGCTTCACCGAGGAATGGTACTCGCTGAAGGATTTTGTGCCGGACATGCACGTGATTCTGACGCTGGACACGCACACGATGAATGGCGCGTGCTACCAGCGCGCATCATATCCGGTGACTTGGGCGCGGATGCACGGCAAGGGGCGCGTCTTCTATACGGCGATGGGTGACCGGCCGGAGAACTGGAAGAATGAATTCTTCCTGAAACTGCTGGGCGGAGGAATACGCTGGGCGTTCGGCGATGCGAGCGCGCAGTTGGATGTGAATTTGAAGCAAGCGGCACCGGGCTACGCGGAAATTCCTCCAAAATATCCCCCAGGTAAATAGGGCTTTCTCTAGCGGAGAAACACTCGATGAGACTGTTTGAAACTGCAACGATCACATGGGGATCGGCTGGTTGAGCCTCGGCTTGACGTACCAGCAAGGCGAGCTGCCGGAATGCGGGAAGAACGAGTGGACGCAGGTGACGGTCTGCTGTGGATTCAGAGCATCTACTTCATACTCGGTTTTGCCGTTTTTCTCGGGGATGGCGAGAACTCGCAGGGTGGTGAGGGATTCGAAAGGATCGGCCGGCTTGGGATGCAGCATGCGGGCGCGAAGGTAAAGATAGTCGCCGGCATACACAAGGACCAGGCATCCGGCGGCAGCCAGAATAAGACGTCTGAGAATAACTCGAACAGAAACCATATAACGTTGTCACTCTACCGCAGACGGAAGAAAACGGCGATGCGGCGGATGTCCGCGAGTCCCACGAGGAGCCTGTGAGATACAATGCGAACAGCACCGTTAATGGGATTGCAGATCGAGGGAATCCAAGAGGACAGCTCATCGAGGGGGATGCGTGAACACAATTCGCAGTTTGGGAATCGTAGTGGGGTTAATGTTGCTGGGGATGGCAGGGCCGATGAAAAGCGCGGAAACAAAGAGTCTGGACGCCCGGCGGCAGGAATTGAAGCAGCTGATTGCCGAGCAATGGGAATACGTCATGAGGGAAGCCCCGGAGTTCGCCACGATTATCGGCGACTACCGGTACAACGACCGCTGGAGCGACGGCTCGCTCGCGCATGTGGAAGTGACCCAGAAGGATGCGAAAACGTGGCTGGCGCGATTCGAGGCGATTGACACTACGGGATTTCCGGAGCAGGAAAAACTCAATCAACAGTTGATGGTCCGAAATTTGAAGGAGCAGATCGAAAGCACCGACCTGAAGCTCTACGAGATGCCCGTAGACCAGTTCTACGGTGCGCACCTGCAACTGGCGCAGTTCGTATCGAATATTCCCTTCAACACCACCAAGCAGTATGAGGACTACGTCGCCCGGCTCCACAAGATTCCTGGTGTGATGACGGACCTGGTCGAAATCCTGAAGCAGGGCGCGAAAGACAAGATGATGCCGCCGAAGTTTTTGCTGGAGAAAACGGTGGAGCAGTGCAGATCGATCGCGGAACCTGCCGGAGAGAAGAACGCGTTCGGGCAACCGGCAACTCATTTTCCGGATGCCGTTCCGGAAGCGGACCGCAAGAGGCTGCATGACGCGATCGTGGCAGCGGTGGATACGGAAGTGCGGCCCGCGTATACGAAGCTGGCAAACTTCATTGCGACCGATTACGCACCGAAGGGCCGCACCGATCCCGGAATGTGGGCTATGCCAAACGGAGATGCGCTCTACCGCTTTCGAATCCGGCAGCAGACCACCACTGCGATGGATCCGGAAGCGATCCATCAGCTGGGCTTATCCCAGGTGGCGCAGATCGAAGCCGATGAACTGGTCATTGCAAAAAAACTGGGCTTTGGTGATTTGAAAAAGTTTCGCGCGTCGTTGAAAACAAATCCCAAACTTATTCCAACGTCGCGGCAGCAAATTCTGGAAACGTACCGAAGGTATATCGCCCAAATGCAGCTGCAACTCCCGAAGCTATTCGGATTGCTGCCAAAGACTGCTGTAGAAGTGCGCCCGACGGAGGAATTCCGTGAGAAGGAAGCGGCCTCCGCGGAATACAACCAGGGCACGCCGGATGGATCGCGGCCGGGAATTATTTTTGTGAATACCGGCGACTATCAAAAACGCTCATTGCTCAGCGCGGAATCCACGGCCTACCACGAGGGTGTGCCTGGGCATCACATGCAGATTTCCATCGCGCAGACTTTGCCGGAGCTGCCGGCATTCCGGCAACAGGCAGGATATGTCGGGTACGCGGAGGGATGGGCGCTGTATTCGGAGCGGCTGGGAAAGGACATCGGGTTTTATCAGGATCCTTATTCCGATTTCGGGCGGCTCTCGGATGAAATGCTGCGCGCGGTGCGGCTCGTGACGGATACCGGAGTGCACTACAAGCATTGGACGCGGCAGCAGATGGTGGACTTTTTCCACGAGCACTCCACAGAAGACGAGCCCGACGTGCAGGCGGAAACCGACCGCTACATCGCGATACCGGCGCAGGCTCTGGCATACAAATTAGGGCAATTGGAGATTCTGAAGCTGCGCCAGCGCGCGCAGACCGAGCTCGGCTCCAAATATGACATCCGGGCGTTCCATGATGAAATTCTGAACGGTGGCGCGCTGCCGCTGGACGTGCTGGAAGCTCGTGTAACCGCGTGGATCGCCGCGCAGAAGAGCGGCAAGGCGGGTACAGCAAACTGAGTGCATGCCAGATTGCTTCCCCGGGCTGCTAGAAGGATGAATCGGTGATGATGCAGAGCGGCGGAATTCACGCAATCGAACTCGTGCTCCTTCTATTGCTTTTGTTTGTGGTGGTATTTGCGGCGCTGGCGCGGAAACTGCAGACGCCCTACCCCATCGTGCTGGTGATTGCCGGCCTGCTGCTGAGCTTCGTACCGGGAATCCCCAAAATCTCGCTCAATCCCGACATTATTTTTCTGGTGGTGTTGCCGCCACTGCTGTACTCGGCTGCGTGGCTGACTTCTTGGCGTGAGTTCAAGTTCAACCTTGTAAGCATTCTGATGCTGGCTTTTGGGCTGGTGGGATTCACGGTTGCGGGAGTCGCAGCAACCGCGGAGTGGGTTTTCAAAGGATTTGACTGGCGGCTTGGATTCGTTTTGGGGGCCGTGGTGGCTACCACGGATGCGATCGCCGCAACATCGATCGCGAAGCGCATCGGATTGCCGCAGCGCATCGTGGACATTCTCGAGGGAGAAAGCCTGGTAAACGATGCGACCGGCTTGCTGGCGTTGGAATTCGGCGTGGCGATGGTGGTGAGCGGGCAGACACCGAGCGCGGGAGCCGGTTTGCTGCGGCTGGCCTATTTAACTATTGCGGGGCTGGCGCTTGGTCTACTCGTTGCCCTCATGGTGGAGCAAATTCACAAACGCATCGATGACGGACCGATTGAGATTACGCTCACCATTCTGGTTCCTTACGTGGCTTATTTGGCAGCGGACGCTATTCATTCCTCGGGAGTGCTGGCGGTGGTCGCATGCGGTCTGTATTTAAGCCACAAGAGCTCGCACCTTTTCTCGGCGAACGTGCGCATGCAGGCCTGGGCGGTGTGGGATTCCCTGACGTTTGTGCTGAACGGTCTGGTTTTTGTGCTGATCGGGTTGCAGTTGCACTTCGTGCTTGCGGGCATTCATGACTATAGCCTCAAACAACTGTTGCTCTACGGGGCGCTGTTCAGTGCGATCGTGATTGTGCTGCGGATGATGTGGATGTTCCCCGGAGCATACATCGCCAAAGTGATCCGAACGCGCGTGCTGCATCAGCAAGTACAGTTGCCGTCGAAGCGGCAGATCTTCGTGGTGGGCTGGACGGGGATGCGCGGTGTGGTGGCGCTGGCGGCAGCGATTTCTCTTCCAGAGCTGCTAGAGAACGGCAGCCCGTTCCCGCAGCGCAACTTGATCGTGTTCCTGACGTTCAGCGTGATCCTGGTAACGCTGGTTTTGCAGGGACTGACGTTGCCGCCACTGATCCGCGCGCTGGGACTTGCTGGCGCCAAGGGCCCCGAGTCCGAAGAAGACGAGGCGCGAAAAGCGATGGTCGAAGCGGGCTTGGCGCACCTCGAGGAAGCGCGGAAAAAGGACGGGGAACAGTTCGACGGCGTTTACAAGGATTTTCGCGAGCGCTACAAGCATCGCCTCGCGAGAGTAATGGGCGAAAGCGATGAAGAAACGGGCGCAAATCCCGCCGTCTACGCACGCTACGTGGATCTGGGACGCGAGCTCCTGCGCGCGGAACGGCAAACGGTTGTAAAGCTGCGCAATGAAGGCCGGATCAACGATGAAGTTTTGCGGAAAGTAGAACGCGAGCTGGATCTAAGCGAGTCGCGCCTGGCGCTGATGTAGTGACTTGATTCGCGGCCGGGCAGCCCTCTTTTTCGGCACGCTGTGATAAACTTTGGTAGTTCCTCCGGTGGGGCCGTGGCGCAGTTGGGAGCGCGCCTCGATGGCATCGAGGAGGTCGTGGGTTCGAATCCCATCGGCTCCACCAAAGTCCTTACCCTCATAAAACCTATGGCAAAACTCACCTTTCTTGGGGCAGCGGGCACCGTTACCGGTTCAAAGTACCTGGTGGAGGCTGTGGGCAAGCGGCTGGTGGTGGACTGCGGGCTATTTCAAGGGTCGCAGGAGCTGCAGGACCTCAATTACAAGCCGCTGACGGTCGATCCCAAGACGATTGACTATCTCGCGGGACGCGCTGGCTGCTGATCGAAACCGTGCATCACGCAGTGCTCCAGGATCCCGAACTGCGGCAGGACTATCAGCCCGTCAGTAGCCCTATTACTCTTTCACTCCTCTCCGCCCCGCGTCCCAATCATCACGCTAAACTCAACCCAGGCCCATGCCCGACCCTACGCAGACTTCTGTTCCCGCCACTCCCCAGATGAGCGGAATCCTCAAGCGCCTCTTCTACATCGCCGCGCTCTGCTTCATGTTTCTAATGCGGTACAGCTCAAACTTACTCCTGATCACCGTCCTAGGCACTGCCGTCCTTATCGGGCTCATTTACTATCTCGCTTCCGGCCAGGCGGCTCCGGACCCCACGAGCATCTATCCCCTCGACGATCTTTCGAGATTGTTTAACCGTCAACGGAGACACTTCATTCCCTCAGGCTGGCTGCCCACCCACGCGCTCATTTCTTCTGTTGATCAGCACAGTTGGAACTCCGGGAGCGCGTTTACTTTTTCTTTTAGTACGGCAGCGCTATGGGAGATGCAACCCGATCTTATCTATGTAGGCTTTCAGTACAAGGTCGCTGGCGCACTGTACACCAACGGCTTCATCGTTGCTTGCGACCAGCACGATCGATTCTTCGAAGAAATCGCAGCCAAAGCCGCCGGCACAGAATCCATCGCCATCCACTTCGACCTCGCCAACCCTTCCGACGCTATCCCCACCGACCCAACCTGGCACGGCTGGCCCATCCGCTACTTCCGCATCACCAAACCATAGTTTTCCACGATTCAACTTCCTGCAAAACGGGTTGTACAACCCTCCCGTTCGTTTAGAATACGGAGCCTATGGCAAAACTCACATTTCTAGGCGCTGCGGGAACCGTTACCGGTTCAAAATATCTAGTAGAAGCGGCGGGCAAGCGGCTGCTGGTGGATTGCGGGCTGTTTCAAGGTTCGCAAGAGCTGCAGGACCGCAATTACAAGCCGCTGACGATCGATCCGAAAACGATTGATTATCTGCTGCTCACGCACGCGCACCTGGATCACACGGGCTGGCTGCCGGTGCTCGTCAAAGCGGGCTATCGCGGCCCGATCTTCGCCAATCCGGCCACGATCGAGCTGACCACTCTCTTGCTGAAGGACTCCGCGCACTTGCAGGAGGAGGACACGCTGCACGCGCAGATTCACAAGGACAGCCGCCACGCCGACCCGCAGCCGCTCTACACTTCGGAAGACGTGGATCCCGCGCTTAAGCTCATCAAAAGCATTCCACGAAGCGGCGCGTTTGACATTAGCCCGGAATTTCGCGTGGTGGCCTATGACGCGGGACATATTCTCGGATCTACCAGCCTGGAGTTGACCATCACGGAAGGCGGCAAGAAGACTGTCGTGGTGTTCTCCGGCGATATTGGGCGCTACAACCAGCCGATTCTGAATGATCCGGTGACGCCGCCTTCCCAGGCGGATGTGCTGATTTGCGAATCGACCTATGGGGACCGCGAGCATCCGGAGGGCGATGCGGCAGAGTTGCTGGCGGAGATTGTCAATCGCGTGGCCAATCGCGGGGGCTCGATCGTGATTCCGGCGTTTGCCATCGGGCGAACACAGACGTTTATGTACTATCTGCGGCAACTGGAGGATCAGCAGCGCATTCCGCGCTTGCCGGTTTACGTGGACAGCCCAATGGCGCTAAGCGCGACGGATTTATATTTGAAGTACAAAGAAGACCACGACCAGGACTATGTGCATGAGGAAGGCAGCGATGGAAAAGGCGATCCTTTGGACGTTCACGAATTCCATCTGACGCGCTCCGTCGAGGATTCGAAAGCCATCAACAATGTGAAGAAACCCTGCATCATCATTTCGGCTAGCGGGATGATCAGCGGCGGGCGCGTGCTACATCACTTGGTACAGCGCCTTCCGGATGCGCGCAATGCGGTGATCCTGGCGGGCTTCCAGGCGCAGGGCACGCGCGGCCGGGCCTTGCAGGAAGGCGCGAAGTCCTTGAAGATTTACGGCCAGGATGTGCCCGTCGGAGCTGAAATCGTGGAGATGGGACAGTTTTCGGCGCACGCCGGAAAGAGTGAATTGCTGCGCTGGCTGACGGGGCTGCCTACACCACCGAAGCAGACGTATTTGACCCACGGCGAACCAGTGGCAGCACAGGCACTGCAGGCGGCGATTCAGGAGAAATTCAAATGGAAGGTGGCAGTGGCACGGTACTTGGACACGGTGGCCGTTGGGGAATAAGGACAGGGGGCCCCAAAAATATTTTCGTCAAATCAGGAAACTAATTGGGGGCTAACCTCGTCTATACAGGCAAGACCACTCGCGGGGTAGGGGGCTAACCACCACAGGGCAACCGACCGTCAGTCTCCTACCCCTAAAAACCTTGAAGCGCTTGAAACTGCTTAATTTATAAAGAATTTAGACGCCGCATTGCAATAGCAGAGTTTTGGGATTCGCAAGGCAGCGTGCCACGTCTCGTAGGCATTTACATACCCTTAATAATGTTCTAGCTTGTCGCTAGGGACATGCGTTTGGTCGGCGTTTCCCGCGACATAGGTGGGACTTCCACAATCTCCAGTCCGGCTACAAACATTGGTGTCGGCGCGACTCTTCCCCAACGGTTCAGATCCCAATGCGCGCGGATGAACTTGACTTCCGGCCGGAGGGATAGGTCCAGCACCATCTTGGTCGTACCGCGGTAAAACTGCTGCGGTAGCTTGAGCAGCGGCTTCTTCGGCCAGGTTTCCCCGTCGGCCGAACCCCAGATCGACACTTCGAGCGATTCCTGTTCCGTCTGCTCGGTGACTGTCAGACGGCAGAGAAAAGTGCGGCTGGCGCTTTCACTGATGTTGAAGGAGACACCGTCGCCGTTGGCTTCCATACGGGTATCGGCGGGGATGAGATCTAGTTTTGTGGGCATAAGAATTGTCGAGTGCGGATTCTAGCACAGAGTTTTGAAACCAGTGTATAGCGACGAACGAGCATTGAAAATCGCAGTGGAGATGGCGGCGGAGCAACATCAGGCATGCAGCTTGGCAAGGCGCTCTTCGGCGGCGGCAAGGGTTTCTTCCTTCTTGCAGAAAGTGAAACGCACTTGAGAGGCGCCATCTTTGGCGTCGTTGTAGAAGCTGGAGCCAGGAACCACGGCGACGCCGACTTGCTCGACGAGATATTTTGCGAAGCGCACATCTTTAGTATCGGCTGCAAAGCGCACCGGATCCGGATCCGCGAAACGAGAAATGTCCGTCATGATGTAGTACGCGCCGCGCGGCTTGAAAACGGTGAAGCCCGCGCTCGTAAGGATTTTCAGAAGGCGTTCGCGCTTGGCCACGTAGGACGCACCGAGCTTGTCGTAATAGCTCTGCGGAAAGCGCATGGCGCTCGCGCCCGCCTGCTGCAGCGGAGCGGCCGCGCCTACCGTCAGAAAATCGTGGACCTTACGAATGGGCTGCGTGGGCTCCGGAGGGGCCAGCACCCAGCCGACGCGCCAACCCGTAACGCTGTACGTTTTCGAGAGTCCATTGATGACGATGGTGCGTTCGCGCATGCCGTCGATGCGCGCCATGGAGATGTGTTCCGCACCGTCGTAAAGAATGTGCTCGTAAATCTCGTCGGTGATGCAGTAGGCGTTCCAGCGCACACAGAGGTCGCGGACAAATTCGAGTTCCGCGCGGGTGAACACTTTCCCTGTGGGATTGTTAGGCGTATTCAGAATGATGGCTTTGGTGTGCGGGCCAAAAGCGGCAGCAAGTTCCTTTTCGTCGAAGGACCAATCGGGAGTGCGCAGCTTGACGAAGCGCGGCGTTGCCCCACTCAAAATCGCGTCCGGCCCGTAGTTTTCATAGAACGGCTCGAAAACCACAATTTCATCGCCGGGATTGATGATGGCCATCATCGCGGACATCATCGCTTCGGTCGAGCCGCAGCAAATGGTGACTTCGCGTTCGGGATCGTATTTAACGCCCTGAGTGCGCTCGAATTTTTCAACGATGGCGTCGCGCAGCGGCTTCGCGCCCCAGGTAATCGCATACTGATTGATGTTGTTGCTGATGGCCTGGCGCGCGGCTTCCTTGATCTCTTCAGGCGCGGCAAAATCCGGAAAACCCTGCGAAAGATTAACCGCGCCGTGCTTCAAGGCCAGCCGCGTCATTTCGCGAATGACGGATTCCGTGAATTGTTCGGCCTTCGCCGAGAGCATCCGTCGTGAAATGTGAGCCATCGTCGGGTCGGAAGCGGTCATTGCACTTTCCTGGTTTTTTTGCGAGCTCAGTTTTACGCGCGCAAGAAAACTGTCAGCGGGCGCGGCCGGTGGCGGCCTGCAGGGCTACGCTCGGCTGACCATAAATCATCCGGTAGACGGCGGTGTTGCGCAAGACGATTTGCACATAATCGCGAGTTTCGGAAAAAGGAATGGACTCGACGAGTTCCGGAATTTCTTCATAGTTGCGCTCGCCTTTCCAGGCAGCGATGCGGTCTTCTCCGGCATTGTAGGCAGCGGCGGCGTACTCCGGGGCGCCGGTCTGGCGCACCAGATTGGCGATGTAAACCATGCCGACCGCGATGTTGAAGTCCGGCTCGAAAAGCTTGTCCTTCGTGTAGCGAATCTTCATCTGCTTGGCAAGGAGCTTCCCCGTTTTCGGGAGCACCTGCATCAGGCCGACAGCAAATTTGGGGGACACGGCGTCCGCCTGAAACGTGGATTCCTGGCGGATCAACCCGGCGGCAAACATCGGGTCGAAATCGTTCTTGGCGGCTTCACGGCGCAACGCCGCTTCATAAGGAAGCGGATAGAGCGACTTCCAGACGGCAACCGGAACATCTCCGAATTTTCGCGAATCGAAACTCGGGACGATGATTCGGCCATAGGCCATACCAGCGCCGTAGTGGCCCTGATCGAATGCCGCTTGCGCAGCCTCCAGCAGGAAACGCGGTGACGAAGTTGCGAAGTAGGCGTTCTTCAGCTCCTGCTCCGCGGAAGAATCGAACGCAATGGAGCGCAGCGCCTGTGCGCGCGCCCAGCGATCGGCAGCCGCTACTGGAATGGGCTCATCGAAAGGACGCAAATCCGGCGGCGGCGGGATTTTGTCCAGCGCTTCCGGGGGATTCTCTTCGCCGGGACCAAGTTTCGCGAGCCGCGCCGCGGACGCATTGCCGAAATACGTTTCCGGGAAACGCTCAACGGCTTTGCTGTAGTAGCTGCGGGCGCGCGCCGGGTTGTTCGCACGTTCTGCGTTGCGACCCAACCAATAAAGGGCATCGACGGCGTTGGCGGACACCGGGTACTTCAAAAGAAAATTTGTCAGTCGGTCGTCAGCATCGGGCTGCCGGTTCAGATAGGCGACCCACGCAATGCGCCATTCACAGTTGAAGGCATATTTTCCGCCAGAGAAAGTGTCCAGAACGCGCTGGTAATCGATGACTGCTGTCGTGCGGTTTAGTTCCACCCAATGGTAATTCCCCGCCGCCATCAAGCCCTCTTCGTTCCATTTGCTGACGGGATATTTCTGCGCGATGGTGTTCAGCGCCGTGAACATCTCCGCTTCCTTCTTCGCCGTGCGATACGCTTGTGACAAGGCATACAGCCGCTCGGCATCCACGTCGAGGTCCGGTGTATTCAGCGAAGCGATCAGCGCCGGCGAACCCTTTTGCTGAACGCGGCATTCTGCAAGCCGTAGTTGCGCGCGTTGCCGCGTCGGATTCGCGGGATCCTTCAGCATGGTGAGCAGCTTTTCGTATTCGGCGCGCGCTTCCTTCCATTTGCGTGCGGCGTAGAAAGCTTGCGCCCGTTGTTCCTGCATTTCCACGCCGGGGTAGGGGTATTCCTTTCCCAGCGCGTGCGTGAGCTGCGTCAAGGCTACGCCGGCTGGCTTGGCTTCGTCTGCCAGCGGAGATTTGTAGAAAATAAGCTGATAGTCCTTTGCCGCCCGCGCCAGTTGGTGCGCGGATTGATAGGCGCGGCCGCGTTCCAGCAGCAGTCCCGGCTTCGAGGCCGTGGCGGAATAGGCGTTGAGCGCATCGATCGCTTCGTCCGCATGGCCCAGCAGCACCGCCGTCGGCGCAATCGCTGTGAGGAGCTCCTCGCGCATCGCGGTAGTGGGATAGTCACGCTGAAGGGTTTGCAAGACTTTGTACGCTTCGGCGTTCCGTCCGAGGTTGCGCTGCACTTGCGCGGTCCAGTACAACGCGTACTCGCGCAGCAGCGTGTCGTTCTGCGCTTTCAGCAACCAGCCGAGCGCCTGCGCGTGGCGGTTCTTTGAAAAGTCCTGGTAACCCAGGGCCAGCGCGGCCCGCGCTCCCCATACGTTCGTCGTGTTCTTAACGGCGTAGGCGGAGAGTTTCTCGTACGAACCGGGGACTGCGTTGCGCATCGCGCGCGCCAGCTCCGCAAGTTCTTTTTGCGCTGCTTCGTCTTCCGGCGTATCCGCCGCGGCCAGCGGACTGGTGGTTTCCGGTTTGCAACCGGCCTGGCAAGGCACGGTTTTTGGCTTTTTTATTCTGCGCTTGTGCTGCGACGTTTGCGCGAAAGCGTCGAGCGCGCTGCCGAGCGACAGGCAAACGACAAGGATCGACGCAATCAGTGAGCGCACCATAGAAGAACAGAATAATACGGAATTTTCCGGAGAGCCAGAAGAGCGAGCGGTTCGCGTTCTATTAGTGATGGCGTGCTGGCGTGGCGTACGGGTACTCGCCGAGGGCATGCGCGTCGCCGTCGGCCAAAATTTCCACCATCCAGCGGTAAAAGTAGTCCACCGGGTGGTCCATGATGGGCTTGAAGCGGCGGTCGTATTCGCGATGAGCTTTTTCAATGTCGTCTTTCAATCGGATGCAGAGATCCTTTTTTTCGCGGCCCAGCCGCACTTGCTCCGGCCGAAGCATTTTTATGTCCTGCATCGAAACTTTGGCCACGCGATTCGCTCGCCGGTGCAGTTCCTGCTCCTCGGCGGAGAGGCGGCTGACGTTGAAGTCCCCGTCGATCTCCGGTTCTGTAGCGACCGCGGCCGCAGTCGGCTCCATGGCCGGCAGCTTCGCCGGTTCTGGAGGCAGATCGAGCTCCATTTCCACCGGCTCTTCTTCCACCTCAACCGGCTCGGCCTTCACCTGCGAAACCATGGGCACCGGGGGCGGCACGTGCGCCGGGCGTTGCGGCGCGGCTGGCGGCTCGGCGGCTACCTTGCCGACCAAATCCGAAAGGTGTGCTTCCATCGGCGAGCGCGGCCCAGACTGCATAGATACGGTCACAAATCTCGAAAGCACTTCCAAAGACGCGGCCAGCGAGGCGGCAGAGGTCTGCGCCCGGAGCAGCGACGGCAGTGCGTTCGCAGGCTTGTTACTGCTGCAGGCGGCTACGACATCACCTACCGCATGATGCAGCTCTTCCGACGTGCGCTGGATGCGCTCGAGGTTATCCCGCAGCGCGCGCGAGATCGCCTGTTCGATGGCGCTGGACTCTTGTGGCATACCGGTTTTCGGGGTGCTTTTGGGCATATTTTCCCCGTCTCGGCATTTTGGAAGCTAGGTGGTTGGGAGTCAACGGCCTAGCCGTACTGTTGTGCCCAATTGTTGCTTAACGAGCCCGGAACGAACCCCGTACCCCAGCCTCTGGGCGAGCGCGGAATTGGAGCCTGTGCCCGTCTCTCGCTGCTTTTGCGGAACCTACCGAAGTGCTATCCTCTCGCTCATTCCATGTCACCAGATTCCCAACTCGCGAGTCGGTCCAGCCTGCTACAATGACGCCTCTCGAAACGACAATACCCAAGAACTCTTCTATGTCCAGAAGGCCCGCCCTCATGCTGGTTACGGCGTTGGTTGTAATCCTGAGTTTGCTTCCCTCTGCCGTCGGCACTGACATTCCCAAAGCTGCCCGCCAAATCCTGTCCGAATCGCGTGCGTCGAAACCTATCTATGCTCCGGCGAACGATTCGCACATGCATCCCGCGCTGCAGCCCGCCTCCTCGAATTCCCTGAATGCTTCTATCATCAGTCCGATTCCTCCGCCCTCACCCACCTCCCCGACAACCTTGAAGAACGGCGTCGTTATCGCTATCACCGGAACCGCAGCGGGCACCGGATTCCAAAGCTTTCAAGTCGAGTGGGCCCCGGGTTTAGATGCCACTTCAGGTTGGCAGACAACCGGTGTGACTCTCGCTGGCGGAGGATCAGCACCTGTCACGATTGGCTCGCTGGCAACCTGGGACACATCTTCGGCCACGGCCGTCGGCTACTACACCATTCGCCTCACCGTAAACATTTCCAATGCTCCCGTTCAAGCTCTCACCATGGTCTACCTCGAGCCCGATCTGCTCTCAGCAAACTGGCCCCAGTTTCTTAATCTGGGTCCAGCAGTCGGAGCAGGGGTAGTTCCCGCGCGGAACACCGACGGAACTTTTCGCCTGGTCATGGAAAGTCCCGCGGGGCCGAGCCTCCCGACGGGGGAATTTTGGACTCTTCCGCTAACCGGCCCGGCCCAAGCCACGGTCCAAACCGGCCATGGAGGTTTCTTTCACCCTGCTGTGGCCAATTTCAGCGGAGGGGCCGGGGACGAAGCTATGATCATTGACTTCAGCACGGGCTCCCCTCCATCCAGCGCACTGGAACTTTTTCAACAAAATGGCACGTCCACTTCACTCGGCAGCAATCCAAACCTGTGGTATCTGGGAAGCCAACTCGTCGTGGAAGATCTCGCGGGAGATTCCCATTGGGAAACCGTAGGCTACGGTATCGACTACACCAATCTAGTCGCCGATATTTCCGCGTGGAAGCCCGACGGCACACTGCTCAACACCAATTTCCCCGTCAAAGTGCCTTTTCTGAATCCAAACGACGGGCGCCTGAATCGCAATACCGTCCTCGTGGGCGACGTCAATGGCGACGGCAAAAAGGAAATCGTCGTCATGGAGCTCCCGTCTCCCACCACATTTTCGCTGGCCCTTTTCGCGAATGACGGCTCACCTCTGACCTGGCAGGTTCCCCCTCTCTCCGGCCAGCCTGATGTATTGGCCGCCGCCGATCTCGATAACAATGGCAAGCTCGAAACCATCGTCGCCGCCAATTCCGACACGCAGACTCTTCTCCACGTGTTTCAGCCCGACGGAACAGAGCGCCCCGGCTGGCCGCTAACTCTCTTCAATTCCAACATCAATAGTGAGTCCAGCTTGGCCGTCGGAGACCTCAATCACGACGGCCATAAAGAGATTGTCTACTCGCACGAATCCTTTCTCTACGTCTTCAATGCCGACGGCACAAATTTCTCCAACGCTTGGCCCATCTCCACCCCCGCGGGCCCGAGCTTTGGCTACAACGGTGTGGTCATCGGCGACGTCGACGGCGACGGCTTCCCCGAAATTGTCACCGTGCTGAACACGGAATCCTTCAATTCCGATCCTTACTTCGCGCTTGGCGGATACAGCGATCAAACGCTCTTGGCCATCCGGCGGGACGGCACCATTTCCAAGTCCTGGCAACTCAATGCTGGCAGCGGCTGCTGGCTCCAGTTCTTTCCCGCGCCCGCCATTGGCGATTTCAACCAGGACGGCATCACCGATATAGCCGTTGTATCCAGCATCGGTGGGGGTGCTTGCTCCGCTTCCACTCCCGGCGTGGTCACCATCATCAGCACCGGCGCTGCGTTCAATCCTTCTCTGAATGACTGGCCTCTCGTCCGCCACGATCCCCGCGGCACCAGCGTCCTCCTCTGCTCCGATTTTTGCCTCAGCACTAGCACTGCGCAGCCTGTGAATGCCGGTTCGCCCGCCACATTCACCATCGCCGTCACTCCCAACGAGATTCCCTACAATTCTGCCGTCAAAAACTTCACCTGTTCTGGCCTGCCTACCGGCGCATCCTGCAATTTCAGCTCAGCAAGCGTCACTCCCGGCCTCTCTACCGCTTCCAACACGCTTACCATCAGCACCATGTCGCGAACCCTGGCGATGGCTCGACCAGCGGCCGCTTCGCAACGTTTCCTTTTCGCCGCGTTGCTTGGCGCAGGACTCTTCGGTGTTTTGACGATTTTCGCCATGCCCAGCAAGCGCAAAGGTAAGCTATCCGGGCTGGCATTTGGCCTGCTTCTCTTCGGCTCAACTCTGGCCGTCGGCTGCAATGGCGGCGGCTCCTCTGGACCTCAACCGAATCCCAACGGCACTCCTGCCGGCACCTATTCTGTAACCGTTTCCGCCACCGGCGGCTCCAACATCGCCAAAACTGTCGAAGTCACTCTGACTGTCTACTAGATTGGCGGCTGGCGCACCTTTGAAGCAATGAGCCGGTTTTGGGTGGCCTTGGGATTGGGTTTGCGGACCACCTGGAGGTAGCTGTGGCTTCGGACCGAAGATTGCTACATGGCCCCCTTCCTATTTGCCCTGCCTGCGGGGCCAAGTTGGAGTATATCAAGGTAGTTCGTTTCAATGCTCCATTCCCCTGTTCCCAGTGTCAAACCGAGTTGCAGATCCCTAGCTCTTACATTTGGACTGGTATCCTCGCCAGCATTGCGGCATCGATTTTTGTTGTTCTAACGATCGGATTGCGGGGATGGAGTTTGGTATTTTATGCCTTCATCTTGCTGATTCCAATCTACGCGGCAATATCTTCAGTGCGACGGCACAAGCACGCTCCCAAACTAGAAATGACCGGCAGCATTCACCGAATGTCCGACTAGGCCGATTGGAACGGAGGGGACGACGGGGCGAGGACAGACGGTACCATTCCGCTTTTTGGGGGAAAATGTCCTCGACCTAAAACTTGCTCATAGAAGTCTGAAGAACCCGCCGGGACTTGGCGCGGATGGTAGAATATAGTGGTCTGTGGGGGCGACACGGTTTCGACGGAAGCTGTCGCGGCCCGAAGGCATGCCGGGGTCCACCTGCCCGTAACTTGGTGGAAACTAGAAATGCCAACAACAACTTGGCACTTGCAGCTTAATTAATTAAGTTGCCGCTTCCCCGGGCTTCGCTCATGGGCCCGGTCAGAGGCGTCACACAGTGAGCTGGCCTGAGCCTTTCGGTCCGTAAGGCTCGGGCGAGAACCATCGGACTAGCTGGTTGCGCATCTTGCTCATTCCAAGCGCCGCTGGCGAACGCGCGACAGGCTCGCAAGAGCCGGGTCGCACACCGAATTGAGATAAGCATGTAGGCTTCGTGTCGTAGCGCTTTTCGGACGGGGGTTCGACTCCCCCCGCCTCCACCATACTAAGTAATCTGTAATCAATAGATTACAGCAATTCTTGCACGCCTGTGCTCCAGATACGGTCCTCATTGCGTTCCAATACCGGAGGCGGGGGAACGCGAATGACCTCCACTATCTTTAGTCGAACTCCAAGATGCACACGGGCGGCACAATTCCGGCCGGGATGTGCCGGCTCCGCCGCACATCATCGATCAAATTCTCGGGGTAAACGCGGAGGGTTGATCCAGCGCATCATCGAGGATCGGAAGAATCGGTCATGCCCTGGATCCCTCAAATCGCCGCGTTCGGTTTGCGATAATCTTCATTCCACGATGAAGCAGTATAGACGACGTCGATGGGCGGAACGAGTCGCGCGTTTCCTATTGCGCGTCCATCCACTTGTCCGACCCCGCTAGCTTGACGGCCACATTCGTAAAGAAAATTCGAGCAGACTGGCCGTCGGCAACCCCGCGATGGTCCGTCGAGACAAGCAAAGGGCCAGCTTGCTTATAACCCGCCCATGTTGTTGAGAGGAGACTCGGCTTCTTTGGACCACCCCGATGATAGGTGAATTCCTTGACTCGCCCATCTGGTCCGAGAAAAAGATCCCAGGTATCTCCTGGGGTGTAGCCGCCAACTTCCGCAGGATATTTCACGGACACGAGCGTTGCCGTACCCTTGCCCACGGGCAGTTTTTGCTTTTCCTTGACTGTTACAACGGCACTGGTATCCCAATAAACATGGAAGGGGAAAATGAACCAATAATTGTCGTTGACGAAACCCGGCTCAATTTCGTCTTTCACGTTTGCGGGTGCGTTGTTGAGCTGAGACCGGTTATAGGTAACCTTCACCGGCTTGCCGTCCTTGTCCTTTGATTCATAAGTGACTTGTCCGGTCTTGGGCTCCCAAGTCCACGTGCGCGAGAGACTCACTTTCAAAGCAGGGAGCTCCAGGTTAAACGTATAGTGGACCGCATCTAATTGCCCATACGAATCAAGTCCATAAGCCTTGGCGAGCTTTTCAACAATGGCTGGACGCGTCTGCGCCCGGGAAGTGTCCGCAAGGAGCAGCACCCCTAAGAATAGATAATGGATCGTCATGGAACGGTGCAACTTTGTCATGGAGGTCCTCCTCAGTGTATGAATCGAACGTCGTTTTGGATGCCGTACAAAGGTACCCGGATACAAGAATCTTATGTGGTGCAGTTGCCTTCACTCCATCTGGTCCGCTGAACATTGTTGTGGCCGATCGTGTGGCCTGCGCAAAGCGACAATAGCAGCTGCGGCTGCCACGGATCCGTATTCCAACATCATAATCCAGCCAGGAACCACCCATGGCTGTCCAAGTGTGCGCAAGCGCCAGACATAATAAGTAGGAATAATGCTCAGTGTCCAGATGAGGATCGGCAGCGTCGAGGTCGATCGTAGGAAGGGCAGGAGCCACAGCATGTACCATGGATATACAACCGGCGCACATAAAAGCGATGCTGCCATGGGCCAAGCAAACGAGGCCAAAGACCCTTTCGCGGACTTTCTTCTCATCCAGATCGCGGTAAGAAAGCCGACGAGCACTGCCAGCCCAACCACAACCTGTGGAGCCGCCACTCGCTCGAGCGTTGCAAAAACGGGATCATTAAAGCGGAACCTCTGCACGTAGGTGCCAAGCGAGCCGATCGGAATCCGGCCGTGGTCGAGAAATGGTACGTATAGAAGTCCGACCGCGATTGCCGCCGGCGCGGCGTCGCGCATCCGAACCCGCTTCCAGTAGAGTGGCAGCAGTACAATCGGGAGTAATTTCACCGCAAAAGAAAGTCCAAAAGACACGGCTGCAACGGCACGCCAGCGGCGCACCAGCGCGGCGACGGAGACCAAGAGCAGCAGCGCGCCGACAATATCGACGTGACCGCTGCCCGCCACCTCAATCGCTAGCAGTGGGTGCCAGGCATAAGCCAGAACCCAGTGCTCACCCTGCCGGGTACGATGCAAAACATCGAGCAACACAAACACAACCGCCAAATCGCAAAGTACAAATGCTACTTTCAACGCGAATATAGACTCTTGAATCGATGTTACGGCGCGGAAGAATAGCTGCGCCCCCGCTGGATATGGGCTCGGCACCTCAGGGTTATTCAGCGTACGCGTCTGAGATGTATGCAAGCCGGCAAATGCCGGGTCGCTCGGAATCACGATATAAGGGTTGTAGCCGAGCCGCTGGACCCGGCCGTCCCAAACATATCGATGAATGTCGTCGTCTAAACCCGGTGGCATTCGTAGGAATTGAAAATGCCACAGGGCAGACAGGGCGAGACCGAAGACGATGACGCGCCTAGGAAATTCTGGCGTGGAGAAGAGCTCGCGCATGGCCAGGAGGTACGCGATGCCAGCCACAGCCAGAGGAATGAAAAACGATGGTTCACCGGTGCAGCTGAAGTTGCGCGAGCAGATCGTCAGCGCCACAAGCAAGATGGCGCCGAGTCCATACAGCCTGTGCGACGGTGTGAGTTTCACAGGCCTCCCGTTCAATGGCCAAGTTGCGCGACAGCTTGCTCCCATTCGCCGAACCAGACCGCAGTCCTTGGCGCCTTCGCGGGAGCGAGCCGCAGTTCCCGAGCCAGCACAATCAAATCGCTTGCGATGTCGATGTCGTAGAAGGGCTCCGCGAAGCCGGTCGAGAGTTCAAGGACCTTCGTGCGCGTCAGCAATCTGTCCAGCGCGCTCCCTGTTCCCATGCCATCGCTTTCGAAGAGCGACGGGTAAGCTGCCTTGGCGCCAACAAGGTAGTAGCCTCCATCGTGCGTTGGCCCGACAACCACGTCATGCGTGGCGAGTATTTCGAACGCGCTGTTCAGCACCGACGGAGCGAGGTGTGGACTATCGCTATTGAAGGCGATGACGTGCTGCCGGCCGGCGGCAGTGAATTGTCGAAAAACCGAGGTGAGTCCTGCTGCAAGACCTTCGCCTTTTTGCGCTACGACCTGTACTGTATTGCCTACCAGGTGAGCCAATTCGTCCTGATCCGATTCAGGGCACATCACCGCGACCTTCACGCTCGTCAATGAATCCGCCAACGCGAGGGTGTCCTCTAAAAGGCAGCGATACAGCGCTGTCACTGCGGGAATAGGAAGGCTCTCCGTGAGACGAGTCTTGACCATTCCGGGCTTTGGGGCTTTCGCCATAATGACCAACGTGCGGTTTGGGTGAGAAAAACACACAGTGGTCTGGCTGGAGGACTCCATAAGAATTTGGTTAATTGGGACTTACGCCGATCGCGGCGTTCCCACCCTTCGACGTCGAAAAGAATAGTACACGATCCGGCTCAGGATGAACCACGCTGCTCCCACCGTGCCCTTCACCGTACCGCTAATTTTGGACTTTCCGATGCGCGGGTAGTAGCTCACAGAGACTTCCACGATGCGAAATCCCGCGATGGCCCCTTTCACGATCATTTCCACCGCCCAGCCGTAGGTAGCCTCTTCAAGGGCAAGGACACGCAGCACATCTGCGCGGCCGGCGCGAAACGGGCCGAGGTCACTGACCTTCAGGCCGTACAATAGCCTGATCAGGCCTGCGGCGAGGCGATTGCCGAATGATTGGTGCCAGGGTAGCGCACCGGGGTTGCTTTTGCCGTCGAAGCGCGAACCGATCGTAATGTCAGCCCGTCCTTCAATGATCGGAGCCAAGATAATCGGCAACTCCGAAGGGCGGTCACTGTAGTCACCGTCGAGGAAAACAACCACATCAGGATTTTGTGTATTCGCAAGCCCTGTCAAACAAGCGCGCCCGTATCCTCGGCGAGGCTCCTGGATGACTTGTGCCCCCATCTTTCGCGCGAGATCGGGCGTTCCGTCAGTCGAATTACTGTCGACAACGATGACCTCCGTGACGAGATTGGAAGGCAGATCGGCAAGCACACGGCCAATGGCCTGCGCTTCGTTATGGGTAGGAATGATGACCGATACTCGCATGCAGATCCATTGTTACCACCACAGTGATGCGGGGTTCCGTCGCGCCAGCAGAGTGTCGATGCCCCAGGCACGGCCTGCGCGCCCCACAACGAGCCCGAGTGACGCGACGACCGGAACCAGTAGTTCCCAAATCCATGACGTACCCAATTCCGTGACCCACAGGCTGCCGAGGAAAAGGAATGCGACGAACGCAGCTGGACGCGCGAGCAGGCCGATGACCAGCAGTATCCCCAGGGACAGTTCCATCGCCGCTTGCCCAGGAGCTATCATGGCCGCATGGCTCGACATAAACCCCAAAACCAACTTCCATGCCGCCGGTGAGTGGCCGTTCTTGATGTAGTAATTGATCACTCCTGCGTAGCCCGCTGGGGTGTAGGCGCCCTTCCCCAAATTTTCGAAGAAGACCGACACGAACATCGCGCCGACTATCAAGCGAACCAAAGCCAAGCCCTTTGCCGCATCGGGCTGGCCGGCGAAGCTGGCCGTCGCATTTTGTGTTTGAGTCACGTTTGTCGTCATTCTAAACCTCTGCGCAGTAGATTTCACCCGCGACTAAGGGCGCAATCTTAAACTATCAGACCTGTCTGTGCCAGATGGATGCGATGCGCCCTCAGTCGCTTCGCGCATGGAGACGCTGTCGCGCCGAGTACAACCCAGCCCATTCTTGATCGCGCGCAATCACGATAGTCGTACATGCGCTTTCGCCTTTGGGGAGCTCACGAGCGGGAGCCATACGGATTTCCAACTCTTGGCCTTCCCCGCGGACAATTGGGCAATAGAAGTCCGGCTGATCCAAAGCATTCTGGATGCGACGCCGTCCTGCACAACCGCCATAGCAAGACTCCAAATAAGTGCAGGAGCGGCACACCTCTGGCGTGGTGCGCGCCTCAACAAAGGGGGGAGTTTCTACAACTCCTGAGCGAAGCGATAAGAGGATCGCGAGAGGTTCCCCAGCCCCCGGCCAGTAGACGCAAGGTTGAGTGGTCGCGCGCGGCGTAACCCGCACCGTGCTTACTCCGCAACCTCCAACCCTTGGGGGTAAACCCGCCATAGCTCGAACTAAGGGCTCGCCAATAGCAATCGCGTCCGTTTGCCCAAATAGGGCGCGAAAACCTTGCCAATACTCCTCGTAACTCAGGGCAAATAGGTCGGAACGGACGGCTTGGTAAACATTGACGCGCAGCGGCGCCTGGTAGCGCTTGACCACGCGCGCCACTTCGGCAAGGCGCAGATAATTCGACTTCATCATTACAGCAATGAAGGTGACAGGGATCCCCAAGCGGACGCAGCGTGCAGCCTCATCATGGATCAGCGCCCAATTGCCGGAACCGCGTTGGGCGTCCTGCTCACGTTCGGTAGGGTAATCCAAGGAGAACTCGACATCGTGAAAGGCTCGAAGCTCATCATCTGTAAGCATTGCCGCGCTGTGACCGTTTGAGGTGATGGTGAGCTTCACTGGCCGAGTGCGGAGGTAGGCCAAAATCTCTTTGAACTGTGGGTGCATTCCGTTCTCACCGGTGCCCAAATTAGCGGACCGGACCGGCAGGCTTTCCATCACGGATCGCACCTGCTCGAGGCTAAGCCGGTCGGTTCGCGCCGGATCGCGGTAGCAAAAGGAACAAGCCAAGTTGCACTCGTTGGTCAGGCCGAGGCCAAGGGCAAATCCCCCAGTCGCAGCGGGCCGGACCAACGCAGAGTGCGAAGCGGAGTGGACGTTGGCCTCTGTCATGGTCCCGCTTCCTCGTTTGATGATGAATGGCGAACGATGATCTGTATGTAGCGCGCAATTGCTGCAAATTCCGGCCGAGTTCCCAGCTTGCGCTCCAGTTCAGAAATCCGTTCGTACTCCTCGCGACGGGAAACCTGTGGTGGCAAGTAATCCACCAATACTCGAACACCCCGTTCTGCGATCATTGTCATCGACGCCGCTTTCAGCATGGCCTGCAGGCTATCTGGCGTGAATAGTCGTACAGGGCCTCCGTACAGAGACTCTTGACCCCAATCCGACGTGAGGGCAATTTCCGCAGCGGCCAAATCGCCTGTTTGTATAGCGGCCTTGAACACTTCGCCGGACCGATTCCGCACAAGGACTGAGAGTATCGCCGATGAATCCCGCAAGGCACGAGCCGCGCCGCGCAACACGGCAATCGGGTCGTCGAGATATTCCAGTACGTTGTGGCACAGAATTACATCGAACGCTGCAGTGTTAAACAAGCTCGTCAAGTGCGCAGCGTCCCCACGTTGTAGTACGACCTTGTCCGTAATTCCTGCTTCGTGCGCCGCGCGCTTCGCGATCTCCAGCATCGCTGGAGAAGAATCCAACAAGGTCGTGTGGATGCCAAGACGCGCTAGGCGCACAGTGGCGGCTCCCGTGCCGCCTCCGAGATCCAGAGCGCGCAGTGACGGGTTGGTTCGTGGCAGGGGCAGAAAATCCTGTAGGTTGGCGAACGCCAAGTCGCAGCGCAAGCGGCCCTCGGGTGTCTCGAGGTAGGTGGCGTACTTGTCCGCGCCGTTCTGAAAGCGCCCGCTGTCAGCTTTGGTGGTCATCTGCATGCAATACTCAGGCGAAGTCCATCCCCGACTCGAGCATTGTACACGGACAGGATCGGGTGTACGGTATCTGTCTGCGGAGAAGTCAGAAAAATTTACGTGCTGAGGTACTGACTATGAACCGTCGCGATTTTCTGCAATCAGGGAGCATTGTGTCAGCAAGCTTCGCGTTCGCAAAGGCTGGGCGCTTGTTTTCACAGATCACCATGCTTGATCGTTGGCGCACGTTTCAAGTAACGACGCGCGTCGAAGTCCTGAAAACTTCCGGGACAACACGTGTATGGGTGCCGGCGGCACTCATTAGTGAAACGCCCTTCCAGAAGACGCTCGCGAATACCTTCAACGCTGAAGGTGGCACCGCGAAACTGCTCGAAAGCAAGACCGACGCGCTCGGAATCATCGCCGCCGAATTTCCCGCCGAGGTTAGGCCGGTGCTTACCGTGACTAGTCGAATCGCCACGAAAAATTGCGCGGTCGACCTCACCGCGCGGGGAACAGCACCGAAAGAGGGCCGCGCTGAATTGGAGCATTTCTTGCGACCGACCAAGCTCCTGCCGACGGACGGAATCGTGAAAGCAACAGCGAGCGAAATCACGAAGGACGCAAAGACGGATGTTGAGAAGGCGCGCGCGATCTACGAGTGGATCGTTGACAAAACCTTTCGGAATCCGAAAACACGCGGCTGCGGCGTAGGCGACATTCGCTTCATGCTGGAGTCCGGCGATTTGGGCGGTAAGTGCGCCGATCTAAACGCGCTGTACGTTGGCCTCGCCCGCGCGGCCGGCCTTCCAGCGCGCGACGTTTATGGCATCCGCGTCGCCAAATCAGAACTGGGATACAAGAGCCTCGGTGCTTCGTCTGAGAATGTGACGAAAGCGCAGCATTGCCGTGCTGAGGTTTACCTTGGGAATCACGGCTGGGTACCCGTTGATCCCGCAGACGTGCGGAAGGTTGTGCTCGAGGAACCGCCCGGAAATCGGCAGATGGAGGACGACATGGTCAAGAAGGCCCGCGCGCGGCTATTCGGGTCCTGGGAAATGAACTGGATGGCGTACAACTTCGGCCACGATGTCGTTCTGCCCGGGTCGAACGGCGCGTCAGTCGGGTTTCTCATGTACCCGCAGGCGGAAACGACCGAAGGCCGGCTCGACAGCCTCGATTCGGACAACTTCAAGTATGAGATCAGGTCGAGGGACATCACACCCACGAACAGCTGACGGAAACGGATGAGAAGGGTCGTTCGCCGCAGGCGCATTCTGCGCATATCATCGGCAATCCGGAAACTATCCAGAAGCGGGGTCGTCCTGGGAAGGCACGGGCTAAGATGACTTGGAAGGATGACGGAGTCGCCGAAGAACGGAGATTTTCCTGAAAAAACTGGCCAGCGAATGAAAATCCCGCGTTCCAGATACGTTCCAGTTAAGCGCAATTTGACAGTTTTCTGCGTTTTTGGCGTGTCGAAAATTCAATAACTTACGTGTTTTCAACAACCATGAATATTCCGACTCCCCCCGCCTCCACCATTTCCGGGTTTCAGGGTTTGTACTTGCAAACCCTGAGTCACACAATCGATGTCTACGCCGTTTCATGATGCAGCTGCCGAACCCGCCGTTCGCGGATTCCTGCATCTGCCTCCGCGGCCAAGCGGCAACGCCATCGTCCTCACGCACGGCGCGGGGGCCAACTGCCAGTCGAAGCTGTTGATCAAAATGTCGGAGGCGTTCGCCGCCTCCGGTTTCTCGGTTCTTCGTTTCGATTTGCCATTTCGTTTGGAGCGTCCGCACGGGCCGCCCTCGCCAGGCAGCGCGGCGCGGGACCGCGAAGGCTTGCGCCGGGCAGTCATGCTGATGAAAGAAAAACAACACGGCGAAAAACAGCCTGGACACGTATTTCTCGGCGGCCATTCTTACGGCGGGCGGCAATCGTCCATGCTTGTTTCAGAGGATCCAGGGCTCGTCGACGGCTTGTTGCTTCTTTCTTACCCGCTGCATCCGCCTAAGAAACCGGATCAGCTTCGCACCGCGCATCTTCCGAAGCTGAGCAAGCCCGCTTTTTTCGTCCATGGCACAGGCGATCCCTTCGGAACGATCCCGGAAATGAAAACCGCCCTGAAACTGATCCCTGCGCCGCACGCCCTCCTCGAGGTCAATGGCGCAGGCCACGACCTTCTTGCCAAAAAAACTCTTGGCGAATTGCCAGCCCGCGTTATTAGCGAGTTTTGCAGCTTCCTCAGCAAGTTCGCTGCGTGAGTATTCCTTGCACTTTTCCGGCTCAGGTTCCAAAACGTATTGCGGCACGGGCCTTCGCCTTGGCGGCTTCTTCTTCGCGGTTTTTCGGCGCAGCAGTCGTTTCGAGCGAATGAATCAGACGCGCTGATACTTTTGCGATCTCCTCGATCGCGGCTTGAAAGGCCTCTTCGTTGGCTTTCGACGGCTTGTTGAAACCGGTGATTTTTCTCACGAACTGGAGAGAGGCGGCGCGCACCTCTTCAGAGGTGACGGGCGGATCAAAATTGAAAAGCGGTTTGATATTCCTGCACATGGGCTTTGGCCTCGGGAAGATTTTAGCGGAGGAGGATTAGGTGGTACCAGCGGATTTCATTTTCGCTGAAGCCAGGCGCTGGCGGGCGTACCCGCACCAGGGGCTTGCGGGATCGAGAGTGACATACGCTTGCCAATGGCGCTGCGCTTCATTCTGTGCGCCGAGCTTTTCGCAAACAAACGCCAGGTTGTAGTGAGCATCGGGGTAACTTGGATCGAGACGGACAGCGTTGCGAAGATGCAGCCGCGCTGCTTCCAGTCTTCCGACTTCTTCGAGAACGCTGCCCAAATTGAAATGGGCCAAAGCATTCTCGGGATCAACCTGCAAAGCGCGCATGAAGTATTCGGCAGCCTTTTTCAGATTTCCTTCCTCGTAGCAGAGCGTTCCACAATTAAGCAACGCGTCCACTTTTTGAGGATCAATGCTCAAGGCATGGTCATACGCTTCGATCGCTTCGGCCCTGGTGCTTTCTTCGGCTTCATACTCCAATGCGGTGGCCAGCCAGTCATCCGCATTGGGTCCGGCCATGACGCGTACTTTTTCGCCAAGCTCGCGTGTTTCGAAATTCAAAACAAATTGGCCCGACAGCGGCTCCAGACGGGCACCCTCGCTTTCCACGACAACGTCTCCACCGTCGGAAAGGACGCGCAGCTCGGACAGCGGCATTTGGATGTGGGCAAGTTTTTCGCGAAGCGCGACAAGGGCCCGTCGCAGACGGTTGGCGGGCACTCCTTCTTCGATCAATTGTTTTACGCTGCGCAGGCTGATCAGATCGCGGAAATCGTAGTGGCGGTTTCCCAGCTCTTTTTGGGGAGAAACGAGGCGCAATCGGTCCCAATACTCCAGCTGTTTCCCGGTCAGACCCAGAACGCGCTGAACGTCCTCTGAGCTGAATCTGTCCTTGGCGCCCATCAGAGATTAACTGACCGCCTTTTTCCCCGCCTTCTTCTGTTGTATTGACGCAACCGGCTGCAGCGCTCGCGTCGGAGGTTTTTTGCCGGTGGCCGCTTGCGTAGGTGCGGATGCCGCGGCCGGCGCCGCGGCCGGCGCTTGCTTCTCCGCGAGGCTCTTTTTGAGTGCTTCCATCAAATCAATCACTGGCGCCATATGCGGCTGGGCAACCTCGGTTACTTCCTGGCCCTTGAGCTTGGCAGCGATCATGGTGCGAACATTCTCTTGATACTCGTCGCGATACTTTTGCGGTTCGAACGGCGCTGCAAGGCTTTCAATGAGCTGGCGCGCGAGCTTCTTTTCCTGATCTTTCACTTCGATCTTGTCGCTGGGAACGGACTCGGCAGCACGAATTTCATTCGAATAGAACATGGTGTGCAGCGTCATGCCCTGGGTTCCCGGCCGCACAATCACGATGTGCTCCCGTTGATGCATGGTGAGTTTGGCAATCGCGCCGTAGCCCGACTCTTTCATCGCTTTCATGAGCAGCTGATAGGCTTTTGCTCCGGCATCTTCCGGCGCCAGGTAATAGGAGGCGTCGAAGTAGAGGGGATCCATTTCGTCCAACTTTACGAACTCCAGAATCTCCATGACTTTTGCGGAGGTCGGCTCAATCTTGTCAAGCTCGTCTTCGTTGAAGAGAACGTACTGATCTTTTTCGTATTCGTAGCCCTTCACGATTTCAGAGCGCTCCACGTTGCGATTGCAGACGGGACAGAACAACGGCTGCTTGAGGCGCGAGTGGCACTCCTTGTGGAGCTGGTTGAAACTGATGCGTTCGCCGCGCGCCGCGGTAGTCATGCGAACGGGCATGGAAATCAGGCCAAAAGTGAGGTGGCCTTTCCAGACGGTCGTGGCCATAGGGGACACTCCTTCGACTCAGCCTTCAGACTCCGTGAGCTTTTAAGATTAGCCGCGCACGCGGGCCGGAAGCAAGACGAATTCGATGCGCGTAGTTTATCAGTCAGCTTAATTTCAGTTGGAGGGATCAGCGGATTTGGGGTCCGGCGGAGACGTCTGGGATAGAATGCCCCCATGGCTAAGCTCGAAGAATACCGGCGAAAACGCCGATTCGACCGAACGCCGGAGCCATCAGGCGCGCCCGACACTAGTAAGGCGCCCGGCAAACCGGTTTCAGAAGCCAAACGTACGCGGCTGCCTAAGCCAAAACTGCCGCAGTTGGAAGTCCGCGCCGGTGCCGAGCACGGCGATACTTTCGTGGTCCAGAAGCACAGAGCCACGCGGCTGCATTACGATTTCCGGCTAGCGATCGATGGGACGCTCAAGTCCTGGGCCGTGCCGAAGGGACCTTCGCAGAGCCACGCCGACAAGCGGCTGGCGGTACACGTCGAAGATCATCCGCTGGATTACGCCAACTTCGAAGGAAAGATTCCGGAAGGAAATTACGGCGCGGGCACCGTCATGGTGTGGGACCGCGGGACATTTCGTTTGGAGGGCAATCTCGACGCGCTGACGCAACTGGCGAAAGGAGAAATCAAATTCAGCTTGAATGGCGAAAAGCTGCGGGGCAGCTTCGTTTTAGTCAAGCTGAAGCACAGCGAAAAAGGCAACGAGTGGCTGATGATCAAGCACAAGGATGTCGCTGAAGATTCTTCCTGGAACATCGACGAGCATGATGGCTCGGCGCTGACCGGCCGGACGATCGAAGAAATCAAGGAAGAGCTCCCTCCCAAACGCCAGGCCGTCCCGATTCGTCCCGAGGAGCTGCCAAGCGCGCGCAAAGGCCCCATGCCGGCCAAAGTCGAGCCGATGCTGGCTACACTCGCCGACCGCCCTTTTTCGGATCCCAACTGGCTGTTTGAGATTAAGTGGGACGGAGTGCGCGCGCTGGCGCGGACTGAGAATGGCGATTTGACGCTGCTCGCACGGGCGGGCGGGGACATCACGAAACGTTATCCGGAGCTTGCTTCCCTTCCCGAAGCGTTGGCGGCCCATGAAGCAATTCTTGACGGAGAGATCGTCGCGCTGGATGCCCGCGGTCACAGCGATTTCGAACGATTGCAGGAACGCATGCACGTGCGCGCTCCAAGCGAACATCTGGTCACGCAGATCCCGGTCGTCTACTTCGTCTTCGATCTTTTGTACTGTGACGGATACGATCTTCGTAAGAGTCCACTCCTCGAACGCAAGCAGTTACTGAGTCGCGTGATGCATGCGTCCGGGCGATTTCGCTACTCCGATCATCAATTGGAAAAAGGAAAAGAGCTGTTCGAACTGGCGGAAAAGAATGGCCTGGAAGGAATTCTTGCGAAGCGCACTGACAGCCCGTACGTCTCGGAGCGAAGTCCCTACTGGGTGAAGTTGAAGGTTACCCAGACAGTGGACGCGGTTGTCGGTGGATGGACCGAGCCTCGCACTCCGGCGCTTTTTTTTGGCTCGCTATTGCTGGGTCTGTATGAAGGCAAGAAACTTCGCTTCATCGGGCACGTTGGAAGCGGATTCGATGCGAAAAAACAGAAAGAACTGAGCGGCAGGTTGAAAGAACTGGCGGCACCGGCTTGTCCGTTCGAATCCGTTCCGGTAACCAACGAAAAGCCATCGTGGGTTTCTCCGGAGCTGGTCGCGCGCGTGAAATTCAGCGGATGGACCGACGAGCACGCGCTGCGCCATCCGGTCTTCGTCGCGCTGCGCGAAGATGCGCGCCCCGCCGATTGCCAATGGGAAAGGGAGACTGCTCCGCCTGCCGTCGATCCTGTCGTGGTTCGAGCTCCCGAGATCGTCGGCCGCGTTCTCAGCGGAAAAGCTCAAATCGAACCGGAGTTGTTCAAGGGGCGCTCAGAAACAGTCACAATCGAACTGGACGGCAAACGGCTGCGGCTAAGCAACTTGAACAAAGTTTATTTTCCCGAGTGCGGGCACACTAAACGAGAGCTGCTGGCGTACTACTACCGCATGGCGGATTTCATCCTGCCGTTTCTGCGCGATCGTGCTTTGGTTTTGCGCCGCTATCCGGACGGAATCAAGGGTCAGGCCTTCTTTCAAAAAGATGTACGCGAAGGTTTGCCGGATTGGTTTAAGACGGTTCCGGTGGACTCCGAGCATCGCGGAGAGGTGATTCACTACGCCACGGCGAACGACCGCGCTTCCCTTCTCTTCTTGACCGGCCTGGGTTGCATCGACCACAACCCCTGGTCCAACCGCTACGACGATATCGATCATCCCGACTACTTTTTCTTCGACTTGGATCCTTCAGACGGTACAGAATTTTCTGTGGTCGTCACCATCGCTCGCGCACTTCATGAAAAATTGGAAGAATTGCGGCTGGCGCACTTCCTGAAAACTTCGGGAGCAACCGGAATCCACATCTTTATACCCGTCGAGAGAGTCTACACCTACGAGCAGTTACGCACCTTCGGCGAAATCATCGCGCGAACGGTGACCGCCGAGCATCCCAATCTCGTCACTAGCGAACGCATCGTTGCAAAGCGTCCAGCAGGCCGCGTGTTGATCGACGTCCAGCAAAATGCGCACGGCCGCCCGCTGGCTGCGGCCTACTCCGTAAGGGCCTTTCCTCAAGCGCCGGTTTCCACTCCCTTGTTGCCGCGCGAACTGCGTGCAAGCCTGCGTCCCGAGACGTTAAACATAAAGACCGTCTTTGCGCGCCTCAAGGAGAAGGGCGACCTTTGGGCCGATTTCTGGAAACGCCGCCAGCGCCTGGAGAATGCCATCGAGTTGCTTAGCCGCCGTATGCCGCCGGCGCCAAAACAGAAACGATAACCGCGAACCTGCCATCTCTGTTTTCCCGCCGCAGGCTATGATTTAATGGCCCTCCACGGAGGCATTCTATTCCTAGCTCAGGCCAGCTTCGCGTCGGCACTTCCGGATACTCCTACAAAGAGTGGAAGGGGAACTTTTACCCTGAAAAGCTTCCCGACCGGGAAATGCTCAGCTTCTACGCCAAGCAGTTCACCACCGTCGAAATCAACTACACCTTCTACCGCATGCCCACGGAGAGTACGCTTCTGAACTTCACAAAAAGTGTCCCGGATGGCTTTCGCTTCGCCTTGAAGGTCAACCAGAAGATCACGCACATTCAGAGGCTGCGCAATTGTGAAAGCACTCTGAAGCGTTTCCTGGAAGTCGCCAGCGTTCTCAACGAAGGCGACCACCTCGGCCCGGTCCTCGTTCAGCTCCCGCCGAATTTCAAATTCGATCGCCCGCTGCTGGAGGACTTTCTTGCTCTTCGCCCGGACGCTTTCGCGTTCGCCTTTGAGGTGCGCCACCCCTCCTGGTACACCGACGAAACGTACGAAGTGCTTCGCCGGCATAAAACGGCTCTCTGCCTGTCCGAGACCGACAAGCAAACGCCGCCAGAGGTGCTTACTGCTGGCTTCACCTACGCCCGCCTTCGACTTGAGAACTACACTCCCAGGCAAATCGCCGCATGGAGAAAACGCTTCGACGCCTGGCTTGCTCAAGGCGTGGATGTGTACGCCTATTTCAAACACGAAGACGCCGGCAAAGCTCCGGCCTACGCCCGCAAATTGCTCGGAGAAGCAGGCTGACAACGCTCCCGCCTCTGGTGTTGGTATTGTTCTATAATGCGCTCCCCGTGCAGTACATCGTCGAAGTCGTAAGACCGGCCATCCGGTCTGGAGGAAGCAAGCCCATGAACGAAGCAAGCGCGAAAATGTTGGCGCATGCCAACAAAAGGAAATGGATAGGTCTGGGTTGGCTGGCCGTGCTGGCCGCGTGTTCCGTATTTGTCGGCGGCCTGCGCGCGCAATCGCCCGGCCTCGCGGGGATCTCCGAGGCGCACTCCAGTTCTCCCACGGAATCCGCCGCGCCGCCATCTCCTTCTCCAAACTACGCGCTTGAGGAGCGCTTCCTGCCGGACGCCGTGAACAAGCTGGTCTTTGATTTGGCGGTGACGCCGCATTGGTTCACTCTCTCCGACCGCTTCTGGTACAGCTACAAAACCACTGAAAGTACCAAGTACTACATTGTCGACCCGCTAAAAAAGTCCAAGACCTTGCTCTGGGATAACGCCAAGGTGGCCGCGGCGCTTTCCACGCTGACCAATTTTCCCTACGACGCGCAAAACCTCCCCATCAAACGCATGAAGCTCGTCGAGAAAGACACACGCATGCGCTTTGAAGTCGAGATTCGCAAGAATGCGGTCGTGCCCAACGAACCAAAGAAAGAAACAAGCCAGGAAGATATCGAAGAACAGGGCAAAGAGGGCGACACTGGAATGAGCGGACAGCAGAGTCAGTCTGCGTCCCAGGCCGGACAGCCGGGCGACAAGCCCGAAGACACACGTATTCTCCTTTTCGAATACGATCTGGCTACCGCAAGAGTCACGCGGCTGGACAACGTCGAACCGCCGAGGAAGAAGCCCATGTGGGCATCGGTTTCGCCGGACGAGAAGAAAGTGGTTTTCGCGCGCGGCTACAATCTATATGTGATGGACGCGGACAATTATGCCAAGGCCCAGAAAAAAGCTAGCGATGCCGGCATCGTCGAAACGCAACTCACCACCGATGGCGTCGAAAAATACAGCTACGCTCGCGTGCTGCTGCCCGAGCAGGCAGAACAAATGAAGAAGGCCAACAAGGGTGACACCAACAAAGCCGGCGTTCGAACTCCAGCGGTGACCATTCACTGGTCGAAAGATTCGAAAAAGTTCGCTCTCGAACGTGAAGACGATCGCAAGGTCGGCGACTATTGGGTGATCCACTCACTAACGAATCCCAGACCCATCCTGGAATCACGCAGCTATCCCCTTCCCGGCGAAGCTAAAGTGCCCGTGAGTGAAATCGACGTTCTCGACGTCGCCGGCAAAGAGCGCGTAGTCGTTCAGCCGAAGGATTTCGTCGACGAAACGCTGGCCATCTCCGACGCCGCGCAAAACGAACGCGACCGCGAAGAGCTTCGCCAGGAGCAGGATGAAAACAAGGAGAACCCGACGCCGCTCACGCGCGTCAGCCCGCGCTGGGTTTCCGAAACATCGGACAGACTCTATTTCACCACCAGAAGCCGCGATTTTCGCCGCGTGGATGTGTGCGTTGCCGACACGACAACCGGCAAAGTTTCGAAACTCATCGAAGAGCGCTCCAACGTTTGGCTCACTGCAAAGCCGTTGCGCCTCGTCGACAATGGCAAGGAATTGGTCTGGTGGTCTGAGCGCGACGGCTGGGGCCATTTCTATCTTTACGATGGCGGCGGAAAACTGAAAAACCAAATCACCTCGGGCGAGTACGTCACGGACCAGGTCGTCTCGATCGATGAAAAAGCTCGCGCCTTGTACTTCACCGCCAACGGCCGCGAGCCCGGCGAGGATCCGTATTACCTGCATCTCTATCGCATCGGGCTCGACGGCGCGGGACTCAAGCTGCTCACTCCCGGCAACTTTAACCATGGCATCAACTCGCCGGACTCCGGCAAATATTTTGCAGACACCTATTCGCGCGTGGACACTGCTCCAAAATCAACACTACTGGATACGCAGGGCATGCAGCTCGCGGAATTGGAAACCAGCGACGTGACCCGACTCCTGGCTGCCGGATTCAAATATCCGGAAACTTTCAAGGTCAAGGCGGACGACGGCGTCACCGATCTCTACGGCGTGATCTACAAACCGTTCGATTTCGATCCCGGCCGCAAATATCCTCTGATCGAATACGTTTATCCGGGCCCGCAAGTCGAGCAAGTTACGAAAGTCTTCTCCCCGAAAAGTCCAAATGTTCCCCTCTCCCAGCTCGGCTTCATCGTTGTCGAAGTCGGCGCGCGCGGCGGCAGCCCGCAGCGCGATAAGTGGTATGACGCTTACGGCTACGGCAATCTGCGCGACTACGGCCTGGCTGACAAGAAAGCTGCGGCAGAGCGTCTCGCGGAAACTCATCCCTACATCGATCTCGAACGCGTGGGCATGTGGGGCCACTCCGGCGGCGGGTTCATGACCGCGGCCGCCGTTCTGCAATACCCCGATTTTTTCAAGGCCGGCTGGTCGGAATCCGGCAACCACGACAACAACGTCTACGGCGATACCTGGAGTGAGAAATATCACGGGGTGCGTGAGGAATTGCAAAAAGACGGCGCCACAAAATTCATCTACGACATCGACAAAAATTCCGAGATTGCCAAAAACCTGAAGGGCCACCTCATGCTCACCACCGGCGACATGGATGACAACGTCAGCATGGTGAACACCATGCGCGTGGCCGACGCGCTCATCAAAGCCAACAAGCGCTTCGAAATGCTGGTCTTCCCCGGGATGCGCCACTCCTACATGCCCATCAACAGTTACGTCATCATCGCGCGCGGAGATTTCTTCGCCCGCTGGCTCCTGGGCTCCTCCGATTCGAACGCCGACATCCATGAACTCCAGCGCCAGAAGCTGGCGACTCCCAGCAAAAAATTCAAGGAATAGCGCCGGCCGTTCGGCTAAAGCTCCACATGCAGCCGCAGCGTCGGCACAATCACCGGCCCGCGATCCCGGTTGTACCCCGGATTGTTGATGTGCTGCAGCCCAATCGAAGGAAATATCCCGCGCCACGCATGTAGCGTGTAATACGTCTCGATAATATTCTCGCGGCCGTAGTTCAGCCGGCCGTCACCCAGCAGGAAGCCCTCTCCCCCCAACGCCAGATATTCCTGGTGGTCGCGCGAAATGGCATTCGAGATGAAAACGAATCCGGCACGATCGAATTTTCGGTGCCAGCGCTCGCCGCGCGCGCCCAATCCGATCTCCACCGTTCCATCCACTTCCGTGTATGCAAACGATTCATGCCGCCCTTCGTCCCATCCCCACCGTCCAAACACGCCCATCCAACTATTCAGCGGCTGCTCGAAATTCACGCCAAATCCGTATTTGATCGTCGTCTGCAAAGGATGAGCGGTAATGTCCGGAGTTGGAGTCACCCCCGCCAGGAAATTGTCGATCGCCTCCCTGTAGCTGCCCATGTTGGCGTGATTCACGTAGCTCAAGAACCGGATGATTCCTTCTTGATGCTTCAGCAACGTGCCATGAAGCTCGAACTCCATGTTCTCCGCATGCGCCCGGTTTAGCTCCGCGTCCAGGTGAATCCCGTTCGCTATTTTTGGCATCAGTGCTTCCGCAAAGCGGAACGCCCACCGCTTCTCGTGATACTCCAGCATTGCCCCAAACGTGAAGCCCCGCGTGTCCGCCGCGTAGTCGTACGTTCCGTTGTTGTCCGCCGTCCAGTTCATGAACTGGAAACCCGTGTCGCTGCCGTAGGAATTGGCGTCAAAAAAATCCGCCAGGCTGAACTTCCCGAAGCGAATCTCCAGCCGCCTCTCTGGAAGTGTCGAAAAAAGTGAGTTAGGCGACCGCTCGCTTCCGATTTTCTGCTTGCCCAGGGGAATGATCTGGTGCCACATCAGTCGCGCGATGTACGGCGCTTTGCTGAGGTTTGGATTCCGCACGATGTCCAGGTTTGTGACGCCTCCCAAGCCGACAGCCTCGCCGATGCCGTGGCCTCCGGTTTCTTGAACGTCGCAAAGCAGTTCCATCGTGTTCGTTAGGCGTACTCCGGTGAAAACCGTGAGCACGCGCGAAGTAGCATCCTGCGCTTCGGGCGGCAAGCTCCGCGGCCCTTGATAAGGAGAGTGAAACGCCGGATGCCATTGCGAAATAAAGTTTGCCTGGCCCGAAATCCACCAGCGGTCCGACTCCAGGTGCGGAAACATAGCCGGCACCGGATCATCCGCGGCATTCGAATCGCTGCTCGGTGGCACCGGATTCTGCGGCGGGGGCGCATCCTGCGCGCGTGCGTCCGGTGCCGTATAGAAAAGGACGACGAGCATCGCACAAAGCGCGAACACAAATTGGAAGTTCGAACGCCGCATCTCCACTTTCCTGATTCCCTACCGTACCATCTCTGCCAGACTCCCCATTCCGTCGCCACAGGCTAATTCGCGGCTGATGAATGATTGATGAACACCGCCGGGAACGCTCGGCCGTTGAACTCCCTACCCGTTTGCTCTACCATGCTGGAAGACTTCTGCAACAGGCTCGATTCTTTGATACCATACCCCTATAGGGTAGGCAACAAAAATGTCGCACACTTCCAGGGAAAAACTTGATCTCGTTAACCGCACCAAGAAGGTCATCGGCCAGCTCGAGAGCGTTCTTCGCGCGCTCAACGACGATGAGCCATGCGCCGACGCCCTCCAGCGCCTCTCCGCCGCGCGCGGCGCCATCAATAGCCTCATGGCCGAGCTCATGGAAGATCACATCCGCAATCACATGCCGCGCAATTCCAAGTCTTCCGAAGAAGCCGCCGACGACGTCATCCAAATCGTCCGCACGTACTTGAAATAAATAATAAGAGATTCGCCTTTCTCTCCAATTTTCTATATCTTCTTTGCACTGGAAACCCCTTGAAGGGATTCGGAACACTGAAGGAGATTCTTCCGTGAGATCAGCGTTGACAGTCCTCCTCTTCGCCGCGTTTCTGTGCGCGCCGCCAGCTCGCTCGCAAGCCGGCCCTGTCGAGGGCGGCCACGAACTGCAAGTCTGGACCGGCGGTGGCCACGGCACCAATGGCAGCCAGTCCAGTGACGGGATCTGGAATGTGGGCCTGCGTTACGGCTTGATCCTTACCGCGCCTCACGGCCCCGGATTTCTCCGCGGCCGTTTGGAATATGCCGTGGAAGTTGTTCCCCTATTCATGGTCTTTCAGAAAACGAATACCGCCTACGGTGCTGGTGTGAATCCCTTCGCGTTCAAATGGGCTCTGGAGACACATGGCAGCGTGGTCCCCTATCTCGAACTCGGCGGCGGCACGCTCTTCACCAACACAAAAGTTCCGGAGGGAACCTCGCGCGTCAATTTCACCACCAGCGGCGCTCTTGGCCTGCACTTCCTGCGCAGCAAATACAACCTCAGCACCGAAATCCGCTTCATGCACATTTCCAACGCTGGGCTTGCGACACCCAACCCTGGCATAAACACCGTTCAGTTGCGCATCGGCTTTGGCCGCTTCAGCCAAAAAGAATAGGCTGGGAAAATGAAGATTATCGGAATCCTGATTGCTGCGACCGTGCTGCTCCTCGTGGTCGTCGCTGTCCGCGCGATGCAGACCGGCAAGAAAGCGCCTGCGGCGGGCGCGGCCGCGCCGGACTTCACCGTGAATTCACAGGAAGGCAAGCCCGTCAGCCTCCACGATTTTCGCGGCAAATGGGTGGTGCTCTATTTTTATCCCAAGGATTTCACCAGCGGATGCACCAAGGAAGCCCACAATTTTCAGCGCGATATCGCGCAATTCGAACAAAAGAACGCCGTCATTCTCGGCGCCAGCGTTCAGGATGAGGGAACTCACCAGAAATTCTGCGAAAAAGAAGGCCTCAGCTTCCGCCTGCTCGCGGATACGAAATACTCCGTGTCCACTGCCTACGACTCGCTGATGAATCTCGGCGTCGGCAAGCTTTCCGCGCGTCACACCTTCCTGATCGGTCCCGACGGGGTCGTCCGCAAGGTCTACCTGAAAGTCGATGCCGAAAAACACAGCGCCGAACTGCTGGCGGATTTGGCGACGTTTCAATCGGAGCCAACGACAAAGTAATCAAAGCTAGGGCCATCGTTCTCTCGCAGGATTCTTTTCGCGTCAAGTCTCATTTTCATAAAATCTACGGTTCGTCATCTCCGTCGGCGTCGTCGGAAGGCGCCGCATCGGGCGCTTTGTTCGGATCCACAGGCGCGAGCCCGGCTTTTTTCAACTCGGCGTTCAGCGAAGCGATGTCCTGCTCGCGGATTTTCGTCCACTGGGAGTTCAACTTCGTCAGGACCTCTTGGAGCTCCTTGTAAACAGCAGTGGCCTGCGTCGTGGGCGCGGCGTCGGCGCTGTCTGCGACGCTGAGGATGTTGCCGAAATGTTGATTCAAGGTAGAGAAATTCTCCGGCTGCTTCGCGCCCGGCGGCAGGCCGAAGAAATTGCTTTGCGCGGCTCCCTCCAGCTCCGCCAATTGTTTGTCCACTACAGTGATGGCATCGCCGAGCGCGCTCTTTCCTGCTTTTGCCGCGCGCTCTTTAATTTGCGCGCGCAGCGATCGAACCTTCGCGAGCGCCTCGAAACTTTTGTTCATACCTTCGACCGCGCCGCTCTCCATTTCAAACTGCTTCCGCAAATCCCCAGCCGAGGCAGTGATGCGCGGGTCCATTTTGACAAGGAGCAGCGCAAGAGGGTGCTTCTTGCCGTTGACGGTGAGCTGCACGGAATACGTTCCAGGAAGAGCCCCGGCCCCGAGAGGATATCGCGGCGTGTTATGCAGGATCGCGGAGATGGGATATTCGTGGGTAAGAGAATCGGGGGGCGCGTAACGCATGTCCCATACGAAGCGATGCATCCCCGCAGCGCCAGATAGAGTCTGCGGTTGGCGCACCCAATACATGGGAATGGGATTTTCGGCGGCGATTTTTGCGAAAGGTTCGGGCTTGTCCGTGCTGGAATAGCGGCGGACAAGTTTGTGGTTCGCATCCAGAATCTCCAGAATAACCGGCTGCGAAGTTGCGGAAGCAAGATAGTAGTCAATGATGGCGCCGTCTGGAGGATTTTGGCCAGCCGGCACTTCCGGTGGAAGCGGCGTGTCGGGGTTGCGATTCCAGCGGAAACGAACTGCTTGCTGCGGCGCAAAGACGTGCACGTCGGATTTTGCAGTCGACTCGTAGAGTTGGCGCAGCGGCGTAATGTCGTCGAGAATCCAGAAGGAGCGGCCGTGCGTGCCGACGATGAGGTCGTCGCCGTGAACGTTGAGGTCGCGCATGGAGGTGTGCGGCAAATTCAGTTGCAGTGGTTGCCAATCGTCGCCATCGTTGAACGAAACGTAAACGGAACCTTCTGTTCCGACGAAAAGCAAACCTTGGCGCGCCGGGTCCTCGCGCACCACGTTGCTCGCGCCGCCGGCGGGAATGCCTTTGGTAATCTCCGTCCACGATTTTCCGAAATCGCGCGTGCGGTAAATGTGCGCGCGCAAATCGTCGAGACGGAATGAATTGATCGCCGCGTACGCTGTGCCGGCATCGAAGTGCGAAGCTTCGATGATGGAAACTTTGCTCCACGGCTTCAGTTGCGGCGGCGTCACGTTTTGCCAAGCCTTTCCACCGTCGCGTGTGATGTAAACCAATCCATCGTCCGTGCCCACCCAAATGGTGTTCGCCTCCTTGAATGATGGTGCGATGGCGTAAATCACGCCGCGATGTTTTCCTTTTTCCGGATCGGCGGCCGCGAACGCGCCGAGGTTTGCGGGGATTTCGTACGTTTCGCGCGTGAGGTCCGGGCTAATCACTTGCCAACTGTTTCCAGCGTCCGTGGTCTTGAACAAAACGTTCGCCGCAAAATACAGTGTGTGCGGTTCGAGAGGCGAAAAAACAACTGGCAGCGTGCGGGTATAGCGATACTCGCCGCGGCGAATTGCTTCGGGAGTAACCTTCGCGTATTCGCCGATGTCCTGCTTCGTGCGCGTGAGCCAGTCGCCATAAAGAATATTCGGATCGAGTGGGTCCACCGCGATATAGCCATATTCGAAAATGCCGGGCAACTTCCAATCACGAAAGGTAATTTCGCCGTAATCGCTGCGGCTCAGCGTGGCGACGGAGCCGCTTTCCTGCTGCGCGCCGTAGACCCAATATGGAAAACGATTGTCCGTGGTCACGTGATAAAACTGCGCAGTCGGCTGGTTGTACCAAGTGCTCCAGGTTGCGCCGCGATTCACGCTGATCTCCGCGCCCTGATCTGCGGTCAACGCGATAATCTGCGGATTTTCGTTACTAATCCAAATGCGCTGATAGTCGTCGCCGCCGGGCGCGCCTTTGAAGCCGACAAAGGTTTTTCCTCCGTCGGTGGATTTCCAGGTGGTGGTGTTGGCCACGTAGATTTCGCTGGGATTGTCCGGAGCGACGGCGATGCCCATGGCGCCGGGACCGCGGCCACCGATGCGGCGGTCATCGTTAACTTGCTGCCAGGATTCGCCGGCATCGTCGGAGCGATAGATTCCCGCGACGCCACGCTTGGCTTCGACTGTGGCATAAATTCTGTTGGGCTGCGAGGGCGCGACGGCGATACCGATGCGGCCGAGATCGTCGGCGGCTGTGGGCAGACCTTTTGTGAGCGGACGCCAGGTGTTGCCGCCATCGGTGGATTTGAAGAGGCCGCTGCCGGCGATATAGATGGAAGCGCCGCTGCGAACTTCCCAGGGAGCGACGCGGGCAGCCCAGAGAACGGCGTAAATTGTTTGCGAATTTGCGGGGTCGAAAGCGAGATCCGCGGCGCCGGTGTTTTCGTCTTTGTACAAAACTTTTTGGAAAGATTGGCCGCCGTCAGTGGAGCGGAAAACGCCGCGTTCAGCGTTCGGGCCGTACGGATGGCCTTCCGCGGCGACGAAGACGCGATTCGAATCTTTCGGATCGACGAGGATCGCGGTGATTTGCTGGGCATCGCGGAGATCCGGCAAATGCGTCCAAGTTTTCCCGGCGTCGGTGGATTTGTAAATGCCATCGCCAGTCGCGAGGTCGGGGCGCTGCAAACCTTCGCCACTGCCAACATAAATGATGTTCGGGTCGGAAGGCGCGACGGTGAGGGCGCCGACGGAGCCGGTGGGCTGATCGTCGAAGATGGGATTCCAAGTGCTGCCGAAGTCGGTGGTTTTCCAGACGCCGCCGTTGACGGCGGCCATGTAGAAGACGTTGGGCTGATGCGGGACGCCGGAGATGGCGACGGTGCGGCCTCCGCGGAAGGGGCCGATGCAGCGCCAGCGCATTTCGGAGAAGAGTCTTTGGTCAAATTGCTGAGCGTTCGCCAGGCTGAAAGAAAAGACTGCGGCGATGATTGCGACGATGAAAAGCTTTGCTGACACAGCGATGCGCATCCGAGTCCTCCGCGAGAAGGAAAAGGATACGCCCGCAGAAGGAACGGGGCAATGCGGGAGGGCGAAGCCCGCCGTGGCGGCCTACAACGCGACTAGCAAGACAAGATTATGGGGCGTGAACGGCCGGGACTCCGATATCGGCGATGTTGTCGCCTTTCTTGAGGGAGGGGACGGCGTTGATGTGGAGGATAATGCCGGTAACAGGGGCTCGGGGCTCGGCGATGGTTTTGCCGAAGTAGTCGGTGATGGTGCCGAGTTTCATGCCGGCGGAGACGTAGGTGCCGCGCTTGACGAGGGGATACCAGATGCCCGGACCTTCGGAGAGGACGTCTTCCAGTTTTTCGATCCAGACGGGATTTTCGATGGGGTGGGGATCGCCGGGGAGCATTTTCATGGCTCGCATGGTACTGAGGGAGCCGTTGACGAGGAGGGCGAGGTCGTCGGAGTCGACGATGCCGGCGTGGCCAGCTTCGACGACGATGGAGGCTTTGCCGCGGACGGAGGCGGTGTTATCGAGGTAGCGGGTGGCGGCGGGATCGGTGGGGCGCTCGCGCCAGATGATGATGTGATCGAGGCCGAAGGCGAGAACCATTTGTTTGGAGAGGCGATCCTGCTCTTCCCTTCCCGTGGGACCCCAGTAAGCGTAGGGGCGGAGGCTTTCGTCGAGGTCACCGCCGTGGTAGTCGATGAGGTAGTCGCAGCGGTCGATAATTTGTTTGGTGATGAGGAAAGAGGCGCGCTCGGTTTGCGTGCCGTCCGCTTTGCCGGGGTAGAAGCGGTTCATGCTTTTGTTGTCGACGGGATTGACGTGGGGGACTTTGAGTTCGAAGGATTGGATGTTGACGAGCGGGACCAAGATGACGATGCCGGTGAGTTGCGCGGGGTCGATGGCGGCGATGAGTTTTTCGATGGCGATGATGGATGTGTACTCGGTGCCGTGGGCGCCGGAGACGAGGGCGAGAGTTTTGCCGGGCCTCGCGCCGTTGATGACGACGACGGGGATGCTGCTGGCGGGGTCGATGCCGGCAGGGACTTCGAGGTAGCCGGTGGATTTTTGGCCGGGGGCGGCGGTGGCGGTGCCGACTGTGAAAGCGGACTGGGCTTGGGCGGAGACAGAAAGGAAGAGAACGAGAAGGAGAGAAGAAATTGCTGGACGAAGAAAATGCATTCGATACCTCCGTGAGGAGATGGAGGATAGCGCGGGTGGAGGGTGGAGGCAATGAGAAGGCAGGAAAAAACAAGGATTACACAAAGAGCGCAGAGAACACAGAGGGCACAGAGAAGAGGGGACCACGATTTGAACGAGGCTCTGGAAGACACCGGAGTGATAAGATTCGGGCGTTTGGAAATGGTGGAGCGAGGAGTGGGACATGATTCTGGATCGGAGAAATTTTCTTAAGACTACGGCGGCTGTGGGGGCTGCGATTGCGGTTGGCGGGACGAGGGCGCTGAATTTGGCGGCGGAGACGAGCGCGCCGGAGTCGTTTGATTTTGTTTTTTTCACGGATACGCATATTGAGCCGGAACTGGATGCGCCGCATGGATGCGAGATGTGTTTCGAGAAGGTGGCGGGGCTGCGGCCAGAGTTTGGGATTATGGGCGGGGATCATGTTTATGACGCGAACAAGGTGGATGAAAGGCGGGCGGGGCTGGTGTTTGACCTTTACAAGAAGGCGGAGAGCCGGCTGAAGATGCCGCTGCACCACGTGATTGGGAATCACGACACGTTTGGGACGGCGGAAAAAGGCGGGATCGCGATGGATGATCCGCGCTTCGGAAAGAAAATGTTTGAGGAGCGGATGGGGCCGACGCACTACTCGTTCGATCACAAGGGGTATCACTTCGTGGTGCTGGATTCGATTCAACTGACGCCGGACCATATGTGGGAGGCGCGGATCGATGCGGCGCAGATGAAATGGCTGGAAGAAGATTTGAAGAAGGCCGGGCCGAGCGTGCCGATTGTGGCGGCGACGCACGCGCCGCTGGTGACGGCGTTTCCGGCTTATGCGGGCGAGCGGTACAACCCGGCGGAAAAGTACGGCACGCTGTCGGTGGCGAATGCGACAGAGGTGCTGGGGGCCTTTGAAGGACACAACGTGATTGCGGTGCTGCAGGGGCATTTGCATGTGAATGAAAACACGACTTACAAGGGGACGCAGTTCATTATCGGCGGGGCGGTATGCGGGAATTGGTGGCATGGGCCGCGGATGGGATTTCTGGAGGGGTTTACGGTGGTGAGTTTGCGCGAGGGGAAAATCAGCACGCGGTATGAGACGTATGGGTTCAAGAGCGTGGATCCGAGGGAAAAGTTTTAGCGCGAAATCCAGCAACGGGTACTTTTCTCGACTATGCCGTTTGGCTGGCTGTCCCGATGGCTACATAAGCGCACTTCTCAAAGTTCAGGAACGAATCGTCAAGAACCGAGCAATCTGTTACGTAGGCGATCCCGACTGGCATGTTTTTCATTGTGGGACCGATTTCCGTTCCTTTCCAACGAGCGGCGACAACAATATGAGTAATTTCCAGTACTTGCCCTTGCTTCGACCAGCAAATGGGTTTTTCGAGCGCGGCAAGCCAATAATCAGAGCGGGCTTTGCCGGGAATTTGCTTGAGTAGCTCCGCTTCGAAGGGAGTCTGCTCATCCAGGTCAAGTGGAGCGTAATCGACGGCCGTGATTTTGATCTTCATCTTTGCTCACGGAGCCGGAAAGAGCGTTAGTCGGCTGGCTTAGAGATAGAGGCTGGCTGGTCGGGCGGGCGTGGGGGCGTGGAATCGCCTTTGACGTAGTGGGCGTACCAGGCTAGGTAACGCTCGAGGCGGTCTTTGATGTGGGAGGGCGTGGTGAAGCCGTGGTGCTCGCCGGGGTAGACAACTAGCTCGGTGGTGCGGCCGAGGCTTTTCAGGGCCTGGAACATTTGTTCGCCGCCGATGATAGGAACGTTCCAGTCGACGTCGCCGCCCATGAAAAGCGTGGGCGTGGTGATGTTTTTGATGCGGTAGAAGGGCGAGACTTTTTCCCACGTGGTTTTGTTTTCCCAGGGGTAGCCGAGTTCGGTGAAGTAGTCTTTCTGGTATTGATCGTGGCCGAAGCCGGTGGGCATGAGAGCGATTCCCGCGCCGGAGATGGCGGCTTTGAAGCGCGTGGTCTGGGCGATGATGAAGTCAGTGGACATGCCGCCATAGGACCAGCCGCCGACGCCGAGCTTATCGGGATCGGCGATGCCTTGCGCGAGGGCGTAGTCCACCATGGCCATGTCGTCCTGGTAGTCCTTGTTACCCCAATCGGCAAAAATGGCTTCGCAGAATTTCTGGCCGTAGCCGGAAGAGCCGCGCGGGTTCGGAAGTAGGACGGCGTAGCCATTGGCGGCGTAAAGCTCCGCGAGGTGGTAGAAGGACGCGGAGTATTGCCCGACCGGGCCGCCGTGAGGATTGAGAAGCGTGGGGACTTTCTTGCCGGGAGTGTAGTCGAGCGGTTTGTAGAGATAGCCGGAAACGGGAGTGCCGTCTTTGCTTTTGAAATGGACGTAGTCAACTTTGGCGAGATGCAATTGGGAGATGAGGGCGTCGTTGGTCTTGGTGAGGCGGGTGAGATCGGCGCCGTTCGAAAGATAGATTTCGTCGGGACGATCGGTCATGCCGATTTGCGCGGCGATGGCGCCGTCTTTGCCGAGGGAATACGAAGAGACGGTGAGACGGCCACCGATGGGGCGGGTTACTTCGCCGCCCGTAACGGCGATGCGGCAGAGATTATCCGTGCCGTCGTCTTCAGCAACGAAATAGATGGAGCGGCCATCGGCGGAGAAACGCGGACGGCGGACGCTGCGATCGAAGGCAAGGGTGAGAACTTTGGCTTCGCCGCCGCTGGAGGGAGCGATGGCGAGATGGTGCGTGGCGTAGATCATGTCCTTGACGTCGATTTGCGTGACGTAGGCGATCCATTTGCCGTCGGGGGACCATGCGGGGGCGCGATCGGAGCCGGGATTGGTAGTGACCTGCGTGAGGTGCGCGCCTTTGTCCGTATTGTCAGCGGCGACGACCCAGATGTCTGAGTTGTAGTTGCGGTCGGGGTCGGTGCTGCGGTTGCTGGAAAAGGCGAGAGACTTGCCGTCGGGGGACCACGCAGGTTCATTGTCGTCGAAGTCGCCGGACGTAATTTGCGTGGTCTTTTTTGAGGCGACATCGAAGACATAGAGATGGTCGCGGCGGTGATCGAGATAGCCGACGATGTCCTGTTTGAATTGGAGGCGGTCGATGACGAAGGGAGGCGGGGTCTTGGGTTTTGCGGCGGGTTTTTCTTTGTCCTTTTCCTTGTCTTTCTCTTTTGCGGTTTCGATGTCTTCGGGCTTGGGATCCTGGAGAACGAGAACGAGGCGGGTGCTATCCGGTGACCATTCGAAGTCGTTGACGCCCTGAGCGGTTTCGGTGAGCGCGACGGCTTCGCCGCCGAGGCGGTTCAAGAGCCAGACTTGCGGCTTGCCTGCGTTGCGGGTGGAAAGGAAGGCGAGGTATTTGCCGTCGGGGCTCCAGCGCGGGTGGGAGGAGGAGACGCCTTCGGCGGTCATGGGAATGGCGTCGCCGCCGTGAATAGAGATCATCCAGAGGCGCTGCTCGTTTTTATCTTCCTTAAGCATGCGCGTTCGAACGGCGTAGGCGACCCACTGGCCGTCGGGGCTCATCTCTGGCTGGGAAACATC
>Ga0210410_10000139_pt1 | contig 107641 bp, 100 predicted proteins | sample IncBWC4MmetaG_FD_161058 | JGI IMG/M metagenome (GOLD analysis project Ga0210410, IMG submission 161058) | Forest soil microbial communities from Barre Woods Harvard Forest LTER site, Petersham, Massachusetts, United States - Inc-BW-C-4-M | ecosystem: Environmental > Terrestrial > Soil >...
ATCGCTCACAAAAGAGTGCGGATGGAAGGATGGCGACAGAGGCGGCTTGGCTGGAATGGGAACTGATTCACGGAAAGAAGAAGATGAAAGTGCCTTGACATCAACCGGCCTTCTCATGGAAGGACTTAGGCCCCGACTTAGCTCACTACGAATCAACTATGTACAATTCCAGAGACACTCCAGCGCGCAAATTTTGAAACTGGCCAATTGCCGAAACTACATTGAAGGAGCAATTCCGCCTCCCTACCCGATTGGCTGAGAATCAACGGTTTGGAGAGTAACTGTGTGCAATTCTTTTCCTAAAGTGCGCAGCAAGAATCCAGAGGTGTACTACAGACCACCTGCTGATCGGGATTGCCGTAATGACTGCGATGCGGATACATACCTATGGGACAGGGCCATCGAAAGGCGAGTTGAACACATCGCATCCGGCAAACCACTGAGCGCCTGCCGCATTGAGCATCGAACGTACTTCAAAAAGCACCGCGGGTTTCCGTGGCGCATTTTGCATTTTCCCGCATAAATTTAACTTGGACTGACAATTCGCCAATCACTTAGCGCCTCCTAACAGAAGTAAAGGATATATAATTCTTTAAAAGTATGTTTGGGCCTGTCTATCGAGAAAGGAGAATCCTTCATGAAGAAACATCCAGTCATGTCGTGTGTACTCCTGCTGACATTGTTCCCAGGACTTCTTGCGCCTCAATTCCCACAGAATGCTTCCACTGCCCCTGAAAAGCCTGACAAGGAAAAACACAACCATGCACTCCTCCTCGGCCTCATAAGGACAATTAACACCGCCGAAGCAGATGAGCATTTCACTCACGGCGCGTACGCGTCATGGCAGACTCTTCGGCCAAAATATTTGAATGGGTGGCTGGCAAGATTTTACTCGCAGGAAGCCGACGTACATTTCGGTGAATTGCCAGAAATCTTGCCTGGTTGGAATCTGCGATTAAATGTGCATACTGACGGCCAAGGTTACGATCTCCTATTTGAAGACGCGACTGACAAAAACGGATATGCAGCGCTCAGTGATGAACGTGGAATCATCAGGGAATGCAATTGGCTCCAGTGACCAGCGATTGGGCTGCTCGGCCAACTCCTGGTTGGCAGTTTGTTGAAGAATTTAGTTTTTCTGATCCTCGGTTCTGAATTTCAGGTTATCCCTGCGTTGTGATGAAGCTCTTTGGGTCGTTCTATCTACTCAGCGGTGCCGGATCGAAGCTCCCTGTCATGTTCTGGCCATCAGGTTTCGCAATCGGCACAGATTGTAAGGCACTAACCCCAGCCCGGTGCGCTGCCTTTGGCAAGGAACGGCCATGCTGGCAGCGATTCGCCGCAGCGTCTTGCTAGGCCGTTCGGTTCGACATAAGTCGTCGAACAACGTGGCCTTTCCACATCCACAGTCCTGAAATCAGCAATACGGGGAAAAAGACATACCGAATAGCCCAAGCGTAGTTTGGAGTATCCGTCGGCGAATCATAAATGTAACCGAGGATCGGAATGCCACAGATAATGTGAATCCAACGAAAAATCGAACGTTTGGTAGCCTCTTTCATGATGAACTTATCCTCCATTTATCGGAGACTCCGCGTCATTTACGACTCTTGAGCCCCCTTGGACGGCCAGTTGGGCGCTTGGATGCCGAACTGCTTTGCGTACTCCGCGTTCAATCGTTGCCAGCCGAACTTCATGGCCTCAGGACCAACGATGCGTCCGATAGGAGTTCCGCCGAGCAGGTGATCCAGAACATCGAAACAAATGTGCCACCCGGCAGCACCCATTGCGATGAAGCGATGACCGATGTTGGTCCACAGCGTGAGGCGCGTGCCGCCAACAATCGGTTCGAGTTCCCACCGCATCTCAAAGTCACCCCACTTGTACTCAAGCACCTTGGGAGGATCGGCTCGCATCACTTTTGTTTCGGTCACGTGTGGCGCGGGTGCTCCCACCGTGGTGAGCTTCACCGTGTTTCCCACTGTACCCAAGCCTCCATCGGCGTCGAAGGGAGCCCACTCGTGCAGGTGCGCCGGGTCGGTCAGCGCCTGCCACACTTTCTCAGGCGAGTGGCGCAGCTCTCTCACCAGAATGAGCGTCCACTTCTCTCCATCCTTCCGTATCTGCGCCCCGCTTGCCGGGCCCGGTGCATACTGCTCGCGATAGGTCACCTTGTTCTCCTTAGCGTGAATTGCGTGCCAGCTGTGTGAGCTGAATCAGGTTGCCGCAGGTGTCTTTCAGCATCGCGATAATCGAGGCGGTCACGTCGGTGGGCGGCATCGTGAACTCGGCGCCGCGAGCCTTGATCCGCTCGCAATCGCCCTTGATGTCGTCAGTGAAGAACATTGCTGCGGGCTGGCCCTGTTGAAACATCGCCTGCTGATACGCTTTGGCCGCGGGGTTGCTATTCAGCGCCAGCTGCAGCTCAGTGCCTTCCGGCTCCTCGGGCGAGGCAACCGTCAGCCAACGATACGGGCCCTGACTGAAATCGGTCTTCTTGGCAAAGCCGAGTACCTCCGTATAGAAGCGCAGGGCCTTGTCCTGATCATCCACGTATACGCTGGTTACTTTGATTTTCATTTTGTTTCTCCTTTATCACGCTCGCGATCTGGGTCGCGTCGTCTTCTCCTTGTCTTCCTTTTCGTGGCCTGGTCCATTCGGTCGAGGTGGTGTTCCAGAGCATCCACGTACGCGGACCAGAACCGGCGAAACGTTGCGAGCCACGCATCCATCGGCGCGCGTCCTCAGTTCGTGACCCTGCGCACGATGGCCGAAAGCTTGGCCTCGGTCGCGTCGTCCAGCGCGGTGAAATACCACGCGGATTCAATCAGCTGGTGCGGCGCGCCCTCCTCGCGAGTCAGGTTCGCCTGTTGGGTGAAGCCGAACGTCATGTATTTCTGGTCCGCGCGGAAGAAGCAGACGGTCTGGCCGTCTTTCGCGTACGCCGGCATGCCATACCACATGGTCGGCTGGAGCGCCGGCGCGCTGCGCAAGATGAGCGCGTGGAGGCGCTCGCCCATGGGGCGATAGGGCTCCGGCATCGCGGCAATCTTCTCGAGCACTGCGGACTCGCCCGTATCCTTCTTCGCAACCGGCTTCGCGCTCTTGGTCGCCTTCCTTTTCGCCTTCTTCTCAGTCATACAGACTCCGCACGTTCAACTTTTCCTTGTCTTTCTCTTCGTTGCCGCCGCCTTTTCCTCTGTCGATTTTTTCGCTTCCAACCGATCCATTCGGTCAAGATGGCGTTCCAGAGCATCCACGTGAGCGGACCAGAACTGGCGAAACTGCGCCAGCCAGGCATCCAGCTCCTGTAGTGGTTCTGGCTTCAGTCGGTAGAGACGGCGCTGCGCGTCCACCGTGGATTCGACGAAACCGGCCTCGCGCAGCACTCGCAGGTGCTTTGACACGGTCGGCTGCGGCATACGAAGTTGACGCTCGATCTCTCCAACCGACTGTTGCGAGGAGACCAGGAGGCTCAATATCGCGCGGCGGTTCGGCTCCGCAATGATTTCGAATATAGATTCCATTCCCTTAATATACTCCATAGGGCATATACGTGTCAAGGCATATAAAGGCAGGGCCCAAGGTTTCGGTCGGCGAGCGTGCGGGGATGCACCGTCTGGTGCTTTCTTGGCGGGTGCGATACAGAGCGCTGTGCGCCCCGGCCGCCGTGGGATGAATACAACCGTGCAGTAGCTTCTGTACCGGGAAAGTCGCCTTGTAGGAAGTGATCTCCACGCTCGGCATCGACTCTGGACGGATTATGGCCCAACCGGAAGTTATTGGTTCCGATCAACCTGCAAGCAACGAATTACTCACGGGCAGCCTCCAACTGACCATTCCGCGCGTCCCGGGGTTCTTACCAACAGGGCTTTCGAATCTTTGATGCCAAGGAGGCACCTTGCTATGAGGAACTCTCTCGTGGTTGTGTTCCTGTTTGGGGCCATCAGCGCTGCGCCTGCACTCAGGGCACAGGACCAGCCGTCCAAGCTTGAACTCTACGCCGGTTATGACTACATCCGCTTTAACATAAACGCCAAGGTCAGCGGCCAGCCGCCCTCGCAAACCTTCAACGGAAACGGCGGCGGTGGCGAGCTGATATATAACGTAAATCGCTGGCTTGGCGTTTTGGGAGACATGAGTGGTTCCTGGGCCACGAATTCCACCAGCCAGGGAGCAGCCATGCCCTATCTCTTTGGGCCCAGGCTAAGCCTCCGGCATGGTGTGGTTACACCGTTCGTTCAGGTGCTTCTCGGAGGCGTACTGACGAGCTCCGGCATCGAACAGATCGGCTGGCAAAGCCATTTTGCAATGACCGCCGGCGGCGGAATTGACCTCAAGGTCTCCAAACACTTCTCGATTCGCCCCGTGCAAGCCGAATATTTCCTGACAAGAATCCCGGACGGACTCAACAACCGCCAGAACAATTTCCGCTTCAGCGCTGGAGTCGTCTTCCGCTTCGGCTAAAACAATCAGCATTCGAACGCAGCTACCATCGGTTCCGATTTCGGCACGGATCACGGGAAACGAGTCACGCATCACTTTCCGCTAAGTCCTTTCCCTAGGTCTCTTACGCAAAAACAGGGGGTAGGGGTATTGGTCATACCAATCAGCAAAGCGATCCGCCCGTCCTGGGAGCAATCTCCGATCATTTCTCTGCGCGCTGTGCGTCTGCGGTAAGTCTTCCTTTCTTTCTGTTCGTGAAGCGCTACAGCCCAGCCTGCCCGTCTTGTCCGGCCACGCACTTCCCGCTACAGTGGGAAATACCGTTTCCCGTAACCACGGGAGAAAAATCATGATCCTTATCACCATCGTCGCTGTGTTCGGCCTGCTCCTTGTCGGTCTAGTCTTGTGGGTGCTCATCCAAAATACCCAGGACCAGAAAAAGAGCCAGCAGATGGAATCACAGATGAACGAGTTGCGCCGCGACCTGCTGAACCTTTCCATCACCCAGGCGCAGAGCTCCACCAAGCTCGAAACCATCGCCGGCACCGTCGCCACACGTCTCGAAGCCGTCACCACCGCCCTCAAAGACGGCGTCAAAGATTCCGCGCAAATCACCTCGAAGCTCACCGCCGAATCCCAGGCGGCAATGTCCCTGGAGCTGAAGAACACCCGCGAGCAGATCAATCAGATTCAGAACCAGCTCGGCGAAGTCCAGCAAGCCGGCCAGCAGATGTTCCAGACCGCGCAGACGCTCGAAAATATTCTCGGCGGTGCGAAGTCCCGCGGCTCACTCGGCGAAATCACCCTGGAACGGCTGCTAGAAGATTCCCTTGCGCCCTCGCAATACGCCCGGCAATACCGCTTCCGCAGCGGAGAAGCTGCCGACGCGGTCATCTTCCTTCTCGACAAGAAGAAGATGGCCATCGACTCCAAGTTTCCACTGGACGCCTATCGTCGCCTCAGCGCCGAGGGCGAAGAAGCCCGCCGCGCGTTTGTGACCGCCGTGAAAAACCACGCCGATTCCATCTCCAAGAAATACATCGTCCCCGATGAAGACACGCTAGAACTGGCGCTAATGTTTGTACCCAGCGAAACCGTCTTTTACGAACTGCTGATGAGCGTGGACGGCAAAGGCCAGCCGCTCGACGAATATTGCCGCAGCCGCAGCATCTTTCCTGTTTCGCCAAACACGCTGCACGCCAACCTGCGCGTGATCGCCATGGGCCTGCGCGGCATGCAGATCGAGGAAAACGCCAAGAATCTGGCTGCGAATCTCAGCGGGCTGCGCAAACAGCTCGATACCTTCGCGGAATACTTTGAGACCATAGGCACCCATTTGAAGAACGCGCAGAAGAGCTTCACCGAAGCCGACAAGCGTTTCGACAAAGCCTCCAATACGCTTGACACCCTGGTCAGTTCCAGCGCCGGCGCTGCACCTGCGCTCGAAGATGCGCAAGGCAGGTTAGCGCTCCCGGCAAGCGCCACAAAGAACTCCGAATGACGTCACGCCTCTTCTCGGCGCTCCGACCTTTGCGAACGGCGTTTTCCCCGGCCCGGTCGGGAGGTCTCTACACTGAGTCTCTCTTCACTTTTGGCCAAGCATCGGGCCTTTTTTCGCTTCTACCCGCTCTTCCATCTCGTCGAGCGACCTCGGCCAATCTTCCCGCAGCAACCGGCTCAGCGCTCGGTCCGCAAGCAGCTTTCCGCCCGTCTGGCACGGCGGGCAATAATTCGTCTCGTTCGACGCATACCGAATCCTCTGGATCTTCGTCCCGCACCGCCGGCACGGCAGCCCGTATCGCCCGTGGACGAACATCTCCTCCCGAAACGCCGTCACTTTCTCCGGAAATTTCGCGCCCACTTCCTCGCGCAGCGTTTTCGTCCACAAATTCAGCGTCTCCCGAGCCGCCTGATACAAGCGATCAATCGCTTCCGCTTCCATCCTCCGCGTCAGCAACACCGGCGAAAGCTGCGCATGAAAAAGTATTTCGTCGGAATACGCATTGCCGATCCCGCTGAACAAATGCGGATCGGTCAGCGCCCGCTTCAGCGTGTGATTTTCCGAAGCGAGCGCCGCGGCAAACTCATCGCGCGAAGCCGAAAGCACCTCAAGCCCACCCGGATCGATCGCCGCCATCGCAGTCTCGTCCGCGAAAAGATGCAGCGAAGCCCGCTTCTTCGCTCCCGCTTCCGTCAGCGTAAGCGTTCCCGAGTCAAATTCAAACGTCGCCAGCGTCCGCCTGCCATCCGGAACAACCGTCTTGTTCTTCCAATGCAATCGCCCCGCAATCATCAGGTGAAACACCAGCCACATCCCGTTGTCGAATCCCAGTGCGATGCGTTTCCCGATGCGCCGCAACTCAGTAACCTTGTGCCCTTGCACCGAATCGATTGGCGGCACCGCCGTGCGCAATAGAAATGGCCCCGCAATCCGCACGCGTTCGAAAACATGGCCAAGTACGCGCTGTTCCAGTGCTTCGAGATAGACAACAATGTCAGGAAGCTCAGGCATCTTCGGATTCCCTCAGCCAACTCAGCGCATTGCGGCTGCAACTCCGTAGCGCGGCGCGCTGAGCGGCGCCACCAGCCGGATCGATATCACAAAATTCCCACGTTGCTTTCCCACAAGCTCGAAACTCGCCACATTGTCCGCGCCGCCAGTAGACGACGCTCGCACCGGCGTTCCGCCCTGCAACTCTGCCACGTCAGGAGCCAGATTCCGCGCCTCCAGATTCACCTTCGTGATGGTCCCCTTCACGCGCACGGTCAACTTACGATGTTCTCCGGGAACAAGGACTCCGTTGCCGGCTTCAAGTTCCAGCGAAACAAACACCACCGCAAAAGGCGGCGAACTCTTCTGCCCACAAGCCACTTGCACCTGTGCCGGACCAGGTTGCAAATCGGAGGGTGGAAGAACCGCAAGATAGGCTGGCGAAGAAGCGAGCACAAGACCTGGCAGGCCGTGAATCAGGACGCGGTTCGCATCAGCATCACCGCAAAAGCCGTGCCCCATGAATTCAAAGCGGTCGCTGAGAGAAGCAACGCTAGGAGCCAGCGCCACCTCCTGGGTCGCCGAAGGCGATTCCACCGAAGTAACAATCGTGCTCGTAACGCGGCCAGGGCGCCCCTGAATCGCAGCATAGATTTTTTCTGCATTCAGCGGCGCGACGAACATGGCACGGCCAGTTACATCGGTTTTCAGCGTGTCGCCATTCGAGAACTCTACCGTGACGCCGGGAGTCAGGCGTCCGCTGACATCGAGTACGGAGAGAGTGGCATGCTCGCCGCTGACGATTTTGCGCGGCATGATCAGAATGCGTGCGCCGGAAGGGGGAGGCGGCTCTTGGGCGGAAAGGTTCAGGGCCATCAAAGGAAGCAGCGCAAAGGTGAGCCATAACTTTTTCAGGGGCTTCGAGCGGATGGGCACACCGAGATTGTAGTGGAGATTGGGCCGGCGCAGAAGGCCGGGTGGCCGTCCGGGGCCCCTGCCAGCGCTTGCCATCCACCTATGGGCATCGAGTATTCTTGCAAATTGAAAGCAGGGTAAGTGTTAGGTATCGAAAGGTAATCACTTGGATGCAAAGCCTTTCCGAGCAGCGAGGTGTCTGCTAGCGTGGATGGTACAGAAGGACCGGGGTGTCTACGCCGGGGGTACTGATTGTGTTCACGGCAAGGCTTGAAGGAGAGGCTGTGCAGATCGTCAGCAGCGGCTTGTCAGACGTTGGGCGTGTGCGTACCAACAACGAGGACTCCTTCCGCATCGTGGAAGCTCTGAACCTTTTCATCTTGTCGGACGGGATGGGCGGAGAAGCACACGGAGAAGTGGCCAGTGCCATGGCCGTGGATGTCATCAATAAGTATTGCGAAGCAGAAAAGGAAGATTCCGGCGAGACCGTGCTCGACGAGGTTCCGGCGAACATCAGTTCACGGACCCGGCGGCTGAAAAACGCCGTGGCGCAAGCGAATTTCCAGATTTTCCAGGCGGCGCAAAAGAATCCCGAGCAGCGGGGCATGGGCGCGACGATTACCGCCTTGTGGCTAAAGGACACCCAGCTGAGTATCGCGCACGTGGGTGACAGCCGGGCGTACCTGCTGCGCAGCGGGAACCTGCAACAGTTGACGAACGATCATTCGCTGGTCGCCGAACAGGTGCGGCGGGGACTGATCACGCCACAGCAAGCGGAAGAAAGCGAAATGCAGAGCGTTCTGCTTCGCGCGCTGGGAGCTCATCCGGAAGTGGAGATTGATGTCGATGAGGTGGGGATTATTCCGCGCGATGTGCTGCTGCTGTGTTCGGACGGGCTGACGCGCATGGTGACGGAGCCCGAAATTGCGGGGGCGCTGCAAGCGGAAACCGTACCTTCGACGGCGGCAGAACGATTGATCGCACTGGCGAATGAAAACGGCGGAATTGACAACGTGACGGTAATTGTCGTGCGTTTCGAGGACGACGCCAACAAGGGTTGGTTCTCCTGGATGCGTCGCGGCTCGGCCAAAAAAGACTAGCACCTCCTCGGAGGCGATTGCATGGCGAAACTCAGCCTGATGTTTGAAAACAAGCTGGTGAAAGAAGTGCCGATCGGCAGTCGCCCGGTGACGATTGGTCGTTCACCGGACAACGATCTTCCCGTGGATAATCTGGCGGTCTCCAATTATCACGCGCGCGTTTATTTCGAGGCCGGCCGCCTGGTGGTGGAAGATCTAGACAGTTTGAATGGAACATTTGTGAACGACCTGCGGGTGGAACGCGCCACGCTGCATGACGGCGATTCGATCTGGATCGGTAAGCATCACATTAAGGTGGACGCGACTGCCGACGCCGCGATTCCTTGGGACACCGGACGCAAGACGGCCGCGCCGAAGATCAATGAAACCATGGTGCTTGACACAAAGGTGCGCCGTGAAATGCTGCAGCAGGCGGCAGCGATGGGCGAGCGCGCTCAATTTTCGTCCGGGCGGATGAAGGTTGCGACGCTGGTAATTCTCAGCGGCAAGATTGACGGGAAGGAATACACACTCACCAACAAACTTACGGTGATCGGGAAATCGCCGATGGCGACGGTGCGATTGAAAGGATGGTTCAAGCCGAAGATGGCCGCGCAGATCAACCAGCGCGACGACGGCTACTATCTTGGCACCGGCGACAAGGTTCCAACCGTGAACGGCACGCCGATTACCGGAACCGTGCGGCTGAACGACGGCGATCTGATCGAAGTCTGCGGTGTCCGCATGAACTTCATCTTCCGCGAATAGTCTTTCACACCAATGCCAACAGCGCCCGAAGGAGGCCGCAAGCGAGGAAGCGTGTATCGCTTCCGGGAACTCCTCGCCACCTGGTGGCATCACCGCGCGGTTTTCCTGATTAGCGTGGCGATTACGGTGCTCTCGCTGGGTGTGTACATCTTCACCTTCATGGGTGACCGCAACACGCCGCTGTTTGATTTCCTGAAACGTTTTGAGTACAGCACGCTGGACACGCGATTTCGCTACCGGCCCGCGCGGTACACGCCGCCCGATCCTCGCATCGTGGTGGTGGCGATTGATCAGCGCTCGCAGGAAGTGCTCGGCAAATGGCCGTTTTCGCGAAAGTATTTCGGCGAGACGCTGGACGTGCTGCGGGAAGACGGAGCCCGTGTTGTTTCGTTCGATGTGACGTTCGACAAACCGGACCAGACCGTTGCTCCAATCCGCGCGCTGTGGGGACAGATCGAGCGCGACCAAAAGAATGGCAAACCGCCCGACCCGAAACTTGAAGCCCACGTTCTGGAACTTGCTAAGGAGTTCGACGCCGATTCGCAGTTTGCGGCGGCGTTGCGGCGGTTCGGTCCGGTGGTGCTGGGAAATTTCTACTTGCAGGCAAATGAAATTCAGGGGATCGACGACGCTGCCCTCAACAAATATGCGGAGATGGTGCAGTGGTATTCGCTGAATCGCAACGCGCTGAATCCCGCCACGGGCAAGGCTGACTTCGCTTCCCTGTTGAACAACTATCAGTTTGAAGGGACGCTCTTCACGGCGACGATCGCGAATATTCCGCAACTGGCGCCGCCCGAGAATGACGAAAAGACGTCCATCGGTTTCTTCAATATTTCCTCCGATGCGGATGGTGTGCTGCGGCGCGCGCTGCTGGTGCTGCCCTTCGGCCGCTCCAGCAATCCGGACGATATTGACCTCTATGGTTCGCTGGAAGTGCAAACCTTGCGCCTTTACCTCGGCCTAAAGACGGAGCAGGTCACGGTGAACTACGGGCCGACGGGTGTAGCGTCTCTGCAATTCGGCGACAAGCTCACGGTGAAGCCGGATTGGCTGGGCCGCGTGCTGATCAATTACCGTGGACCGCGCGAGACGTATCCGTATTTCTCGATCGCCGACGTCGTGAATCACAAATTCAGGTCTGGAACCTTTCGCGACAAAATCGTGCTGGTGGGAGCTTCGGCGACCGGAATCGGCGACCTGCGCACGCCTCCCTATGGCGGCATCGATTATCCCGGTTTGGAAGTCCACGCCAACGTGATTGACAACATGCTGAACAACGGATTCCTGATCCGTGGGGCGCACCAGGAAATTCTGGACCTGCTGCTGATTCTGATTTTTGGGATTCCGTTGGGAACCGCTATGGCGCTCGTTTCGCCGCGGTGGATGTGGTTTGGATTGGCGCTGCTGCTGCCATTCGGTTTCTTGATTTATGTTTCTTTCGTGCGCGGCTATTGGCTGAACTTCACGCTGCCCGCCGGCACGTTGACCGCGAACGTTATGCTTGTGTCGCTCTACCGGGCACTTGTGGAAGAAAAGGAAAAGCGCAAAGTGCGTTCGGCGTTCGGACAGTATCTAAGCCCGGAAGTCATCCGGCGGCTGCTGGTAAATCCGCAGCTTGTGGAACCCCGCAAGACCGAAATCACCGTGATGTTCAGTGATATCCGCGGATTTACGACGATTTCTGAGAAACTGGACGCGCAGGACCTTGCGCTTTTCCTGAACGGGTACCTTTCGGACATGACAAAAATTGTTTTCGACACGCAAGGCACGCTCGACAAATACATCGGGGACGCGGTGATGGCGTTCTGGGGCGCACCCTTTGAGGAGGCGGACCACGCGGCGAATGCGTGCAGGGCTTCCCTGGCGATGATGAAGACGGTGCGCGCGATGCAGAAACAATGGGAAACCGAGGGGAAACCGAAACTGGATATCGGCATCGGCCTGAATTCAGGCCCGGCAAGCGTGGGCAACATGGGTTCGGCGCTGCGTTACGGCTACACGGCGCTTGGCGACACGGTGAATTTGTCCTCGCGGCTCGAAGGCCTGAACAAGGAATACGGCACGCATATCCTGGTGAACGAATCGACGCATGCACAGGTCAAACATGCCGGTTTTCTTTTCCGCGAGCTGGACATCATCCGTGTGAAAGGGAAATTGCAGCCGGTGACAATCTACGAACTGGTCGGGAGACTTTCGGAACTGGAGCAGGATCCAACCTTCGGAGAATTACGACAACGGCTGCAAGATTTCGCAGCAGCACGAGAGCTTTATCGCAGACGAGACTGGGAACAAGCGCAGCACGCGTTCCAGGAGATCCTTGACCGCGCGCCCGACGACGGGCCTTCCCGCATGTACTGGAAACGCTGCCAGGAATACCTCTTCGACGAACCGCCCGTGGGATGGGACGGCGTATTCACCATGACACACAAATAGATGCGGCGCGGCTTGCAAACTTTGGCGTGAGGTCGCCCGGATTCTACGACTTGGTGACGACGCCGCAGGCGATGCGCGGTGGCGCGCCGCTGCCGGTGCCTCCGGCGACTGCGTGAATCACGATGGCCGTGCCGCCGTTGCTGAAGACGGAGTGATCGTCATCGCCCATGGTCACGTTCGGGGCAACCGTGGAGACGTTAGCCGTTCCATCTTTTCCCACGATTAATGAGAAATCAGGAATATCTCCCGCTGGTGCGGAATCGTGCATGTGGCCCGCGGGGCTGAAATGCGGGCCCGCGGTTTTGAAATCCGGTGGATCGCACTTTGCAACCTGGTGGATGTGAATGGAGTGTTCGCCCGGGGGGAGTTTTTTGATGTCCAGGACAATCTTGACGCCTGACGCTGCGGGAGAAAGCGTAGCCGTGCCTACGACCTGACCTTCAGCATTCTTGATATTCACAACCAGGGGTTTTGCGGAAGCGTTCGCGGGAGACTGCTGGGCCATCGCGGCCGCGGAAAGTGCAAACAGCGCTGCAGCGCAGACGAGAATTTTCATGAGTGTCCTCTTCGGTTTGAAAATTAATCGAATCCGACGGAAACCTGAAAACAAACTCCCCTACTGTACCCCAAAGCTCCCAAGCGGAGAGTGAATTTGTTAGCGCGGCGGCATAAGACAGTCGGCGAGGCGGCCATATTGGCCTGCTTGCGCATGTCCGGGAGACTTATTTTCTCGAAAAGTGTCGCTGAATGGCGTTTTGGCCATTGCGGCAAACCGCGTACCCAAAAGAGGGGATTTGATAGTCTAATAGTCGTATAAGACTCGAAGAATCTTGGGCGCAGGGGCGCAGGTGAAGGGTGTCCGCGTTCAACAGGTCAGGGTAACTAACACTAATTTATGTGGATTGTCCGCTTAGCGCTTTCCCGGCCATACACCTTTATCGTGATGGCGATCGTGCTTGTTTTGCTGGGGTCGTTCGTCATTCCGCGCACACCGACAGACATTTTCCCGGAAATCAATATTCCGGTCATCTCCCTGGTTTGGACGTACACCGGCTTGCAGCCACAGGAGATGGAGCAGCGGATCACCTCGAACGTCGAGCGCGGCGTGATGGTGCTTGTTAACGACGTTGAGCACGTGGAATCGCAATCGCTGAACGGGATTGCCATCGTCAAGATTTATTTTCACCCCGGGGCCAATATTCAGACGGCGCTGGCCCAGGCAACCGCCATTTCGCAGACATTTTTGAGAACTCTGCCACCCGGCACCACCCCGCCGCTGGTGATTATCTATTCCGCGTCCACGGTGCCCGTCCTGCAGGTGGGCCTGAACAGTGACAGCCTGAGCGAACAACAGATGTTCGATTATGGGAACAATTTCATTCGCACGCAGATTTCAACGGTGCCCGGCGCGTCGATGCCGTTCCCGTACGGCGGGAAGTCGCGCGTGGTTTCCGTGGATATTGACTCGACCGCACTGCAGGCAAAAGGCTTGTCGCCGGTGGACATCGTAAATACGGTGAACGCACAGAACCTGATTCTGCCGACGGGCACGGCCAAACTGGGCACGCTGGAGTACAACGTCGAAATGAACGGCAGCCCGAAGACGATTGCGGAGCTGAACGATCTGCCGGTGAAGACCGTCAACGGCTCGACCATTTACTTGCGGGACGTCGCCCACGTGCGCGACGGTTTTACCCCGCAGACGAATGTGGTGCTCACCAACGGGCAGCGCGGCGTGCTGATGAGCATCTACAAGACCGGCAACAATTCCACGCTCTCCATCGTTGACCGCGTGAAACAGGTGCTGAAGGATTACGGGCCTTCGCTTCCGAGCAGCCTGCAGGTCAGCAACTTTTTCGATCAATCGATTTATGTACGCGCGGCGATTCAGGGCGTCTTGCGCGAGGCGCTAATCGCCGCGTGCCTGACGGCCATCATGATTCTGCTTTTCCTCGGAAACTGGAAGAGCACTCTGATCATCGCGGTTTCGATTCCACTCTCTATCCTGGTTAGCTTGCTCTGCTTGAGCGCGCTGGGCGAAACGATCAACATCATGACGCTCGGCGGGCTGGCGCTGGCCGTGGGCATCCTGGTAGATGACGCGACGGTGGAAATTGAAAACATCAACCGCAACCTGGCGATGGGCAAGGAGACGGTGCAGGCGATTCTGGACGGTGCGCAGCAGATCGCGGTGCCCGCATTCGTTTCGACGCTGTGCATCTGCATCGTGTTTCTGCCGATGTTCTTTCTTTCCGGCGTGGCGAAATACCTGTTCGTGCCCCTGGCCGAAGCGGTGATGTTCGCAATGCTGGCTTCGTATATGTGGTCGCGCACGATTGTGCCTACGATGGCCATGTACCTGTTGAGCGCGGAGGACGAATATCAGGCCGATTTGCACGTGGGCGAGAAGATGGGCTTCTTCCGCCGCTACCAGCAGGCGTTTGAGCACTCCTTTGAGCGGCTGCGCGGCGGATATCGCCGGGCGCTGACCTCGGCACTCGACCACGCGTGGACTTTCTCGGCGTTGTTCCTTGCGTTCTGCCTGTTGTCGGGAGGGCTGGTGTTTTTCCTGGGCCGCGACTTTTTCCCCAGCGTCGACGCGGGGCAGATCCGGCTGCACATGCGGGCGCGGACGGGATTACGCATTGAGGAAACTACGCGACTCGCCGACCAGGTCAATCAGTCGATCCATCAGGTGATTCCGAAGAGAGATCTTCAGACCGTGATTGACAACGTGGGCTTGCCGTATTCGGGCATCAACCTGACCTACAGCAACTCAGGAACCATCGGCACTTCCGACGCGGAGATCCTGGTGCAATTGACACAAGAGCGCGGAAAATCGACTGGCGCCTACATCAATGAGTTGCGGCGGCGCCTGGCAACCGAATTCCCGGGCGTGCAGTTTTTCTTCCAGCCGGCGGATATCGTGACGCAAATCCTGAATTTCGGAACCCCGGCGCCGGTGGACATTGAAATCATCGGTGCGAACCAGCCCGCAAATTATGAGATCGCGCAGCGGCTCGCGAACAAGATGACGCACATTCCGGGCGCGGTGGACGTACATGTGCAGCAAGCGTTCGACGCGCCGACACTTTACATGGATCTGGATCGAACGAGGTCGCAGTACGTGGGAATGCAGGCGCGCGACGTGGCTCAAAACCTGCTCGTCTCGCTCTCCTCGAGCTTTCAGACCTCGCCGAATTTCTGGCTGGATCCAAGGAATGGCGTCAGCTACAGCGTGGCGGTGCAGACGCCGCAATACCGCGTGGACACCTTTCAGGCACTTCAAAACACTCCCGTTACCGGGGCAGTGGCCGGGGTAACTCCACAAATTCTAGGGAATCTGGTGCACACGAAGACCGTTGCGCGGCCGGCGTCGATCTCGCATTACAACGTACAACCGATGATTAATGTATACGCGTCGGTGTATCGGAGAGATCTCGGGAGCGTATCGCAAGAAGTGCGGAAACTGGTGCGCGACGCGGAAAAAGATTTGCCGCGCGGAAGCCACATCGTGATTCGCGGTCAGGTGGAGACGATGGATTCCTCCTTTTTGGGATTGGGAATCGGGTTGATCGGCGCGATCGTGCTGGCCTACCTGCTGATCGTGGTGAATTTTCAATCTTGGCTGGATCCTTTTATCATCATCACGGCATTGCCGGGAGCGCTAGCGGGCATCTGCTGGATACTTTTGATCACACACACCACGCTAAACGTGCCTTCGCTGACCGGGGCCATCATGTGCATGGGCGTGGCGACGGCGAACAGCATTTTGATGATTTCTTTCGCAAGAGAGCAGATGATTGAGGGTAAAGCTCCCCGCGAAGCCGCGTTGGAAGCCGGCTACGTGCGCATACGTCCCGTGATTATGACGGCGCTGGCGATGATGATCGGCATGGTGCCGATGGCGATTGGCCTCGGCGAAGGAGGCGAACAAAACGCGCCGCTGGGCCGCGCGGTGATTGGCGGCTTGCTCTTTGCGACGGTGGCGACATTGTTTTTTGTTCCGTGCGTATTTTCGATCATCCATGGATGGCTGGAGCGCCGCAGGCACCGGACCATTGGAGCGGAACCCGCAGTCTCTTGAGAGATTACGAAATTGAGTTTGGAGCGATGGGATGACAACTGAAGGCATGGCGAGCAATGACAGAGGTGGACCGGCGCGGAAGAGGAGCCCGCTCTTCACCGTGTTTTTTCTGGTGGTGGTGATTTTGATCGTGGTGGGCGGCGTGCTGCTGTTCCAGCGGCGCGTGCAGTACCAGGCTCTTGCGAATGAGACGGAAGCCGCGGCCATTCCGACTGTGGCGGTCATCCACCCCAGCATGGAAGCCGGCGATGAAAACCTGGTGTTGCCGGGAACCCTGCAGGCGTATGTGGAGTCACCGATTTATGCGCGCACGAATGGATACCTGAGGAAGTGGTATCACGATATCGGCAGCCGCGTAAACAAAGGCGAGTTGCTCGCCGATATCGATACACCGGAAGTGGACCAGCAATTGGGGCAAGCCAAGGCGGATTTGAACACCGCGAAGGCGAATGCCCAGCTTTCCGACATTACCGCGGTCCGTTATACCGAGCTCTTGAAGACCGATGGTGTTTCGAAGCAGGAAGTGGACAACGCCTTGGGGGATCAGGCAGCCAAGCGCGCAACCGTGCAGTCGTCGGAAGCAAACGTGCGCCGGCTGGAAGAGCTGGAATCGTTCAAGCATATTTATGCGCCGTTCAGCGGCGTGCTGACGCAACGCAACATAGACATCGGAACGCTGATCAACGCAGGGAATGGCGGCACGTCGCAGCAACTGTTTTATCTGGCGCAGACCGATCCGATCCGCGTTTACGTAAATGTGCCGGAGCCGTATGCACCGTCCATTCATTCGGGAATCGGCGCTTACCTGGAACTGACCCAGTATCCCGGGGAAAAATTTCGCGGAAAAGTGGTGCGTACTTCGAACGCCATCGATCTTTCGACGCGCACCTTGCTGACGGAAGTGGATGTGCCGAATGCGACTGGGCTATTGCTTCCGGGGGGTTACGCGCAGGTGCATCTGGAAGTGCAAGTAAAGGGCGATCGCCTGCAGGTGCCGGTGAATTCCCTGCTCTTCCGCTCGGAGGGGCTGCGGGCCGTGGTTGTGGATTCGAGCCACAAGGCTCGGCTGCACACGCTGACGATTGGCCGAGATTATGGAGTTACGTTGGAAGTCCTGAATGGTCTGAAACCCAACGACTGGATTGTGCTGAACCCGCCGGACTCGCTGAATGACGGGCAAGAGGTGCACGTGAAGGAAGTGCCGAATCCGATCACCCCCGCTCCTGGAACCGCGCCGAAGGAACCGCCAAAGCCGCAAAGCCCTGCCCCAACTCCCGCGGGGAAAAAGCCCTAATGCCGGTGGACAAGAGAGCCACAAGAAAAAGAGTGTGCGGTCTGGGGGCATTGGCTCTCGGAGGTTGGATTGCGGGCTGCACTGTTGGGCCAAACTATAAAAAGCCCGTAGCGCCGGTCTCCGCGAAATGGGATGTGCAAGAACCTTTCCGCGAAGCCGCGCCAAAAGATGCCGTTCCCAAGACGGCGTGGTGGACGGTTTTCCACGACGATGAGCTAAGCGGACTTGAAAACGATCTGCTGGCGGCGAATCAAACCCTGAAAGTTTCCGTTGCGCATTACCAGCAGGCGCGGGCTTCGGCCGCGGTGCAGAACGCTACGCTGTTCCCGACGCTTGGTGTGGCGCCGGCGGCGGACCGCCAGCGGTATTCGGGCGACCGAGCGACGGGCTCTTCGTTCAAGCTCCCTGGCCCGATCACGCAGAGCAGTTGGACGATTCCCTTCACTGTCAGCTATGAAGTGGACCTCGTGGGGCAGCGGCGGCGAACGATCGAGGCGGCGCAAGCCTCGCTCCAGGCAAACGCGGCGGATCTTGAAAATGTCCGCCTGATTCTGACCGCTGAGCTGGCGGCGGATTATTTCAGTCTGCGCCAGCTGGACACGGAAATTGCGTTACTGCTGCGCACGGTGGACACACTGCAAAAGGGGCTGGATCTGGTCAATTCGAGGCACCAGGGCGGAGTGGCGTCCGGCCTGGACGTGGCGCAGGAAGAAACGTTGCTGAATGCCACCCGCACGCAAGCCACACTGCTGAAGCAACAGCGTAAGCAGTTTGAGGATGCGATCGCCGTTCTGACGGGGCGGCCCGCGCCGGATTTCCATGTGGCCGCGCGCGAGCTTTCCGCGGAGCCGCCGAACCTGGATACTTCGCTGCCCTCGGATCTTCTGGAGCGGCGGCCGGATATCGCAGAGGCCGAACGCGCAATGGCGGTGGCCAACGCGCAAATCGGAATTGCCAAGGCAGCTTACTATCCGTCGCTGCAGCTTTACGGCCAGGGCGGCTGGAACGCCGCAAAGATTTCGCAGTTGCTGAACGCCGAAAGTGGCGTGTGGGCTATTGGCGCGAACCTGGCGCAGAATATTTTCACGGGCGGCGCACGCCGGGCTCAGGTGCAGTTTTCGCAGGCGGGATATGACGCCACGGTGGCGAGCTATCGCGGAACGGTGCTGGGCGCGTTCCAGGAAGTACAGGACAACGTCACGGGCCTCGAAGTACTGCACGCCGCGCAATTAACGCAGGCAGAGGCGGTGGACGCCTCGCGGCGGCAATTGGATATCGCGACCTCGCGCTATGTGGGCGGCTTGGTGAATTACCTGGACGTGGTGAGCGCGCAACAGAATTTGTTGAGCAATGAGCAGGAAGCCGCCATCATTCACGGCCAGCGGCTGGTAACAGCCGTGCTGCTCGTAAAGGCATTGGGTGGAGGCTGGGATGCCGCAAGCCTCGCCGCCGTGCAGGAAAAGCCCCACCTGAAAGACATCGTCGCACCCTGACAAGAAAACCGGCCCACACAATCGAATTACAGCGTAGTGGGAGAGAAGTGCCTGCACATGGCCGGGTCCGATTGCGCTTGAGCTAACTCGGCAGGATGGTTTCCTGGCCGGCGACGACTTTCCAGCCGCCAACGTTGTTGTTCAAGTAAACGTGAATTACGCGATATTGACGCGAGAAATTGCGACCGTTTTGCTCGCCACGCGTGCTCCAGGTGCAGGTCACCACTGCTGTGGGGCCGTATATGCGAACGTGGATATCGGAGGCGACAAAGCTGGTGTACTTGGTGTTGGAATTCTGGATTGAAGCGACCAGCGCACTGCGATCCAGGTGTTCCCCGGTCGGGGCCGTCCCGACGAAATCGTCATTGTAGACGCGCTGGAAGAAACTGGAATTGTTCAAGGCCATCGCGTGAGCGGTCTCTTTCTCCAGGGCCACGAGTTCTACCGCTTCCACTTCCATTTCGGCCGCGATCACTCGGTCTCTTTTCTGTACAGGCGTGGACTGTGCTAAGAGCAATGCCGGAGAAAAGAGCAATGCTGCGAGCAGCCATCCCAAGCGTTGTTTCACCATCCCATCCCCCTGGCCGCCACCGGTAAACCTGGCGGTACCTCGTACCGATTCTACCTTTCGGTTCTATCTATATAGCTTGCGCCTTCCGGCCGGGAATCAGGAGGGTCTGGACGCGGGAGTTTGTCCACTCGGTAAAGACGAGGATCCGCCAGAAAACCAGGCGTGGCGGCCCATCTTTTGGTGTGGAATCTGCGACAATTTAGAGAAGTACATGGCTACCCAAAACGATATTGAACAGGCGGCACGCATCCTTCGCGAGGGCGGGCTGGTGGTGTTTCCGACCGAAACGGTTTACGGACTCGGGGCCAACGCGCTGGACGCGAGCGCTGTTCGCAAGATCTACGCCCTGAAGGGACGCCCCGCGACCAGCCCGCTGATTGTGCATGTGGCCGGCATTGAACAGGCAAAAGAACTAGCAGCGGAGTGGCTGCCAGAGGCGGACCGATTGGCGCGGCAACATTGGCCCGGCCCGCTGACCATCGTTGTTCCCAAGAAGGGGACGATTCCGGACCAGGTTACTGCCGGACTACCAACCGTTGGGTTGCGCATGCCGCAGCATCCGGTGGCGTTAGACTTGCTTCGCGCGGCAGGTGTACCTATCGCGGCGCCAAGTGCAAATCGGTTCACGCAGCTTTCGCCCACGACGGCCGAACATGTGCGCGAGGCGTTTGGCGCTGAAACACCATTCTTGCTGGATGGCGGCCCGTGCGAGGTTGGGCTTGAATCCACGGTGATTGCAGTTACGCGGGAAGGGCTGGAGGTTTTGCGGCCGGGAATGGCTCATGTGAGCAATGTAGCCGCTGCGGCTGCCGTTGAAGGCGGGGCGCATCGCTCTCCGGGCCAGCATCGCAAGCACTACAGCCCGAAGACACGCATAGTGCTAGTCAGCCGGGGGCACCTGCCCCGCGAAGGCAAGGGCGCGTATCTTTGGCTGGACTACAATGCCTCGGCGGCGGGCAAGCAGCGCATGCCGGAAAAACCGGAAGAGTACGCGGCGAAACTTTACAGCACGCTGCATAAATTCGACCGGCAGGGATTCGACTGGATCGCCGTGGAGCTTCCACCTGACGTTCCGGAGTGGGCGGCAATTCGGGACCGCCTGTTGCGCGCTGCCTACTGAAGTCGTTCCGTATCTCCAAGTGGCGTTCCTTTTCCATTGAAACACGCTACAATTCGCGGATTACGACTGGAGGATTTATGCGTGCACCTATTCGTTTTCGCACAATGCTGACGTTCACTCTCTTGGTTGCAAGTTCCATTTTCATTTCAGGGTTGCGGGACCGCACACCCGCGCAAGGGATGGCGGCGGAGAAGCCGTTCGTCGTGGAGTATTACTACAAGGCGAAATGGGGCCACGCGGATGAGTTCATCACGCTCTTTCGCAAGAATCATTATCCGGTGTTGAAGAAAGAGGTTGAACTCGGCCGCTTGTTGAAGGTCTCAGCGGTGATGCCCGTGTATCACACAACCGAAGACGGACGCTGGGATTACCGGGTGACGATTGTTTACAAAAACGCGGGGGTGGCGCATGACAATTTTGATTCCGCGGCGTTGATCAAGCAGATGTATCCGGATCAGGAGACGTACAAAAAGGAAGAGCAGCGACGGTTCGAGATTCTGGACGCGCACTGGGATCTGCCGGTTAAGGACGTGGATCTCGACGCCAAGTAGCAATCCGTGGAAAAGGAAAGAGTGTTAACACACTGAGCCGTTCGGGACCACTACAAATTGTCCGTGAAGAATTTGGTTACGCGCTCCCAGAGGACGCGCTGGGCCGGTGGATCGCTGACGCCGTGACCGCGGCCAGGGAAGGCCATTACCTCGACGTACTTGCCGTCGCCAATCAGGTCGTCAATCAGTGCGAGTGTGTTGGAGTAGTGCACGTTGTCGTCGCCCGTGCCATGCGCGATGAGCAGCTTGCCTTTCAATCTGCCGGCGTTCTTGATAGGTGAAGATTCCTGGTAGCTTTCCTCGTGCTTCGGGAGTATGCCGAGATACCGTTCCGTGTAAATCGTGTCATAGAAATGCCAGTCGGTCACTGGCCCGCCGGCAAAGCCCGCCTTGTAAATTCCCTCGGCTTCGAACATCGCGTGCAACGTCATGTGCCCGCCGTAGCTCCAGCCCCAGATGCCGATGCGGTTGAAGTCCACATAAGGCTGCAAATGCAGCCATGCCGCGCCGTCGCGCTGATCGGAGAGTTCCTGTGCACCGAAGCGGTAGTGGATGGGCTCTTCGAAAAGATGCCCGCGGCCAGCCGAGCCGCGATTATCAAGCGAGAAAATGATGTAGCCCCTCTGCGCCATCATCTGATGCCACAGGAAAATGGCGGAGCGCGACCAGGCATTCAAAACCACCTGGGCGTGCGGCCCGCCGTAGGTAAACGTAATCACCGGATATTTTTTCGAGGGATCGAAATTCGGCGGCTTGATCATTGAGCAGTTGAGCGTTACGCCGTCGTGTGATTTGACGGTGAAGAATTCTACGGGCGAAAGATGATACGCCGCGAGCTCGGGCACCTTGTCTTCTTCGAGAGTCGCTAACTTTGAACCGTCGGCGGCGAAAGTGTCGCGACGCGGCGGCGTCATGGCGTTCGAATACGTATCCACGTAGGACGCAGCGGTTGGGGAGAAGCGAATGCCGTGAGTGCCCGCTTCTTTCGTGATGCGCCCAAAGCCAGAGCCGTCGAGCGAAACGCGGTAAAGCTGCCGTTCGATGGGAGATTTTTCCGTGGCAGTGAAGTAGACAAGGCCCTTCGTCTCGTCCACCGCATCCACTTGCGTCACCTCCCAATCGCCTTTTGTCAGTTGCGCGAGTTGCTTACCGCTGAAATCGTAGAGAAAAAGATGGCGATAACCGGTGCGTTCGCTGGACCACAGAAAACGCTTCGAATCCTTCAGGAAGCGTAAGTCATCACTCACGTTAATCCAATACAGATCATTTTCCGTGAGAATGGCGTTTGTCTTTCCGCTCGATGCGTCCGCCACCAGCAAGTCGAGCTTATTTTGCTCCCGATTGAGCCGCTGGATGGCGAGGTGCTTCGAATCCGGCACCCAATTCACGCGGGGAAGGTAGATGTCCGTTTCCGAACCGGTATCCATCAGGCGCGGCGCGCCACCGGCGGCGGAAACGACATAAACGTGCACGATAGGATTCGCGCCACTCGGAACAGGATAACGCTGAAGCTCCGCTTCGCCTGTGTAGGACTCGAAATTCGGCAGCGAGAACTGTGAAACCATTCTCTCGTCCATCTCAAGATAGGCGACGGAGGCGGAATCGGGCGACCACCAATAAGCCGTGGTGATATCGAGTTCTTCGGGGTACACCCAGTCGAGTTCGCCTTTGCGGATTTCTTCCGTGCCGCCTTGCGTCAGCGGGTGCTCTTTGCCATCGGCGGTGCTCACCGCCCAAAGATTGTGCTCTCGAATGAAGCTGACGAATTTGCCGTCGGGAGAGATTTTAGGGTCCGCGAGATCTTGCGTTCCGGAAACGAGGACGCGGCTGGACTGAGTTTTCAAGTCGTACCAGGCGAGCGAATTCGCGCCCTGGAACAGGATCGCTTCGCCTGACGGCGCCCACTGGTAAAGCGGCGGCGCGTGTCGGCCGAGGCCGGTGGCCTGCGTGTTGGCGGCAGCAGGATTGGTGAGTGCCGCGTCCCATTTGTCGCTGGGAACGAGGATGGAGCGTTGGCCCGTGGCGGGGTCCGCCACCCAGAGTTCGCGTCGCGCGTCTTTCCCCGTGCCAATTGTCTCGACGTAGCTTAGGCGTTTGCCGTCTGGCGTCCACGTGAGGCCCGGATTCAAGTGGCCAGAAAGCGAAGGAGCGCGAAAGATGCGATCGACCGTGAGGTCGCCGGAAGGGTCGTCGGCCGTGCCCTGTTGCGCGGCAGGAGTAGCAGTGTGAGCGCTCAACACTCCGATCAGGAACACATATACTAGGAATGTCGCGCGAATGCCGGGCCAGAAACGCATGCAGCCTCCTAGGAAGACTCCTAATTCTATCGCGAGAATGGGAGCGCGAACAGTTAGCGAAGACTCTCCCACGCAATTCACCTCGTCCGAGGTAAGGCGGGCCGGCTGGTACTCCCGTGACGGGTGTGAGGCGAGCAAATCCCGAAACAGCGGCATTACTGGAATACAACTTTGCTCATCTCGCTTGCTTACGCCCGACCGCCAAGAATAGTGGTGACTTGGAGACAACTGTCCGTGCGACCGGGTATCGCCAGAGGCGGGGTGTGCCTAGACTCGAGAAGTTACTTTCCCAGGGAGGCACTATGTCTAAGGCGACGCATTGGGGATGCATGTTGGTTTCGAGTATCTACATGTGCGCGGTGATCGTTACATCGGTGACCGCAGCCGAGAAGAAACCATTGGACGCCACGAAGTTGTTGGCACTGGTTGCAGGCAACGCCCTGCCCGAGAACATCGTGACAGAAGTGACAGCAGGAGGGCTGAGCTTCACGCCGAGCGAAGAGTACCGGGCACAACTGACCGAGGCCGGGGCAACAAACGAAGTGCTGAAGTCTGTCAGCCAAGCCAAGGTGCGAGCGGGTGAAGAAGAAGCGACAAAGAAAGAGCAACAGAGTTGGCCACACCTGGCCGGGGCCGGCAAACTGATCCGCGCCGAAAAATACAATGAAGCGATGACGGAATTGAACGAAGCTTTAGTACATGGCGGGCCAAAGCTGGCGACGGGTTTCGTGATGGGCGAAGCGCTGCGGCGTCAAGAGGAATGGGCAAAGGCCGCCGAGGTGTACGCCGAAATCATCAAAGAGGATGAAAACTTTCCCGAAGCGCAGACCAAGCTGAGTTTTCTGCTCTACCGTGTAGGTGACGCCGAGGAGTCACTGCGAGCCGCGAAAGCGGCCCTGGCGGCCACGCCGAACAACGCAGAGGCCCACAAAAATGCGGGACTGGCGCTGGAGCGCATGCAGAAATATGACGCCTCGGCAGCGGAGTATCGCGAAGCGCTGCGAATTAAACCGGACTACGCCTACGCGCTTTACGATTTGGGACTTCTTCTATACAAGCAAAATGACTTCGATGGAGCGATTGCAGAATATAAAAAGGCGTTGACGCTGGATCCGAACAGCATCGAGACACGGGTAAACCTGGCTCTAGCCTACTCCGGGAAAAACGACGGAGACAGGGCGATCCGGGAACTACGCGAGGCCAAGAAGCTGGCCCCACGGAATTTTGACGTGAGGCAGCGGTTGGGCTCGATGCTGCTGCACCAGAACATGGATGCGGATGCAGTGACAGAAATGAGGGAGTTGGAGGTGATGGCCCCGGAATCGGAGGTGTGCCATCTGTGCTTAGGATCGGCGTTGTATAGAACCACTGACTACGAAGGTGCAAAGAAAGAGTTTCAAATCGCGATCCGGCTGGACCCCGCGGACCCTGCGGGTTATGAAGCCTTGGGGAGGACGTACGAAGCGCAAGAGAAAGATGTACTGGCACTGGAAGAATACCGGCAGTCGGAACGGATTAACCCCGATTCGGTCGAAACACGACTGGGCATGGCACGCATACTACTGCGAACGAAGCAACCGAAACTGGCGGCGGAGGAACTGAAGACAGCAACGGAATTGGAGCCCGGTAACACGACAGTCCACGAACAATACGGAAGGGCCCTGGAAACGCTAGGCGACACCGAGCAGGCCAAGAGCGAGTACAAGGAATCGCTGCTGTTGGACAAGGAGAACGCATTCGCGCTTCTAGACCTGGCTGGCTTGCTGGAAAAGCAAGGGGACTGGGCTGGTGCGATGGAGCATTACCGGACCGCGGATAGGATAGTGAGAACGGCAATCCTATCGCAGCGCGGTCCACATCTCGTGGCGGACGCCATGGGAGCGTACAAGGCTGCGCAATTGCGGTTTGAAGCGCACTTGTCGCAACTGAGGGCCGCGGGAAAGTCGAGCGAAGCCACCGCACTGGAAGCAAAGACCGAGAAAATGCAGGCAGGCGAGGGAATCTCCCAAAAATTGGACGCTGCCATGGAAGCGGGAAACGAGGCATTTCAGCAGCAGCGATATAACGAGGCAGAACGCAACTACAAGGAAGCGGTGAAGCTTGCGGAGCAAATGAAACCGCACGATGCGCGGCTGGTGATGTCGCTCGGCTTTCTGGGCGGGGCGTACTACAACCGCAAAGATTTGGCCGACGCTCAAGTCGCAATTGAGCAGCAACTGAAGGCGGCCGAAGAAGTCTACGGTCCGGATTCGCCGCAATTGAGCCCGGTTCTAGAAGCAATGGCGCGCATGTCGTTGGAACTGGGCGACGCGGCAAAGGCGGAATCCTTCGCGCTGCAGGCACTGAAACTAAACGAAAAAAACACGGGAGACAACAGTATGGGCTACTCCATGAGCCTGATGACCTTGGGCTTCGTCTATTACACCGAGAAGCAATACGAGAAAGCGGCGATATACCTGGAGAAAGCGGTGAAGATTCACGAAAACCTGACCGGGCCCCAGGCAATATGGCTGTTAGGAAGCGAGAAAGTGCTCTGCACGGTTTATGACGCCATGGACAAGCCGGCAAAGGCAGAGACGTGCAATCATCAATTGCTGACGCTCATGGAGAAATTTTACGGTGCGAATAACCCAGCCCTGGTGCCGGTGCTGACAAGCGAGGCAAAAGCTCTCCGCGCACTCGGCCGGGAAGCGGAGGCCATTGAAATCGAAAAACGCCTGCAATCGCTGCAACAGCCGGTGGCCGGCACAAACTGACGCAACGCTTGGAATTACCGCAAGCAAGGATTCTGCCAAACAGATTCCGGTTCACAATGAAGGTTTCGATTTCATCAGGCCTTTGGCGAAGCGCTGATCTGCGTCAATCCTGCTAGCCGGGGGGCCAGCGGAAATTGCGGCCGCCGAGGAGGTGCAAGTGCAAATGGAAAACGGACTGGCCGGCGCCGCTGCCGTTGTTGATGACGGTGCGATAGCCGGGAAGCAGGCGAAACTCCTTGGCTAGCTTGGCGGCAAGCAGCTGCAATTTGCCGAGCAGCGCCTGGTCGCCGGGCTCGGCGTCGTGCAACGCGGCGAAGTGTTTCTTTGGGCAAATGAGAATGTGCGTGGGCGCCTGCGGATTGATGTCTTCAAAGGCGAACACGTCCTCATCTTCATAGACGAGCTTCGCGGGAATCTGTTTCGCACCAATTTTGCAGAACAGGCAGTTCGGGTCCATCTATTTCACTCCTGAGGGATCTTTTTCATCGAGGCGGATCACCATCGGCGAGAATCCTTCCGTGTTGCGGAGTTTTTCACCGAAGTCCTGGGCCGCCTGCTGTCCGGAAATCCGGCCGACGCGCACGCGATAAAACGCGCCGTCGGGAGAATCATACTGCTGAATGAAGATGGGCGAGTAGCTGACGCCCAGGCGGTCGCGCAACCGCTCGGCATTGCCGCGATCGTGGAACGCACCGACCTGCACGGTAAAGAAGCCGGCGGTGACGTCAACATTGCCGAGGACTTCGATGCGCACCGGAACGATGCCGGGGCCGATGGACTCGATTTCACGCGCGGCAGCCTGAGAGAGGTCAATGATGCGGTTATCCACGAACGGGCCGCGGTCGGTGATGCGCACGGTTGTGGTTTTGCCGTTATTGAGATTTGTGACGCGCACCATGGTTTCAAACGGCAGCGTGCGATGGGCGGCGGTGAGTTTGTACATGTCGTAGACTTCGCCGTTTGAAGCGCGGCGGCCGTGGAACGGATTGCCGTACCAGGAGGCGTTGCCCTCCTCGATGTAGCCGACAGGCGCTGGTGCCGGCGGAGCCTTTGCATGTTTCGGGTGTGCTGGCGCCGGATTGGGGGAAATTGAAGTGTCCCGCTTGGCGTTTTCGACAGTTTCTGCCGGTGCGGGGGCAGGCGGAGCGGGCGCAGGCTGGCGATCGGCAATCGGACGCTTGGCGGCGCAGCCCAGCAAAAGCTGGGTCGAAATGTAAAGCAGGGCTACGGAGCGGAGTCGGGCAGGCTTCACGATTTGGCGTCGGTCGAGGTTTGCGATCCTCTGGCCGCAACCCGCGCCTCTAGTTTTCGGGCGGCTTCGGAAAGTTTTTCGGAAGCTTCGCGGAGAACCTGGGCGGTGCGTCTCTCGGTGGCTGGGGCCACTTCCTCGTCAACAAACTTACGGAGGCGAGCTAACTCTTCCTCCAGCCGCTTGCCAATCTCTTCGAATTTGTCCATGGCAGCCCCTTCTCTCCGCGTCCCGGAACGTGGAGCGAGATTCCGGTATTATAGGAACGCGCAAAAGTGCATGCAAGGAGGAGTGTTGGCCCTTCCCTATCGTTGGCAATACCGAGTGGACCGCTGGAAGCAGATGTTCGGCGGGATGTTTGGTGGCGGCGAGAAGCGGCCGCAGTTGTGTCCCGCTTGCGGCGCACTGGTGGGCATTAACGCGACGCGATGCCACGAATGCGGTACGAACCTGAGGTTTGGGCTGGCGGCCTGGAGCAAGGGCCTCGCCGAATTTTTCGGCGGGCACGCGCCGGTGACCGTGGCGATTCTGATCCTGAACATTGTGTTTTTTGCCGCCGAACTGATGGGCACGATCCAGTCGGGACAGTTCGGGGGACTCAGTATCCTGTGGGGCATGAACGGAGAGACACTGTATCGGCTCGGGGCGTGCTTTGGCCCGAGTATTTATCAGGGGCACGAGTGGTACCGGTTGATCACGGCGATGTTCCTGCACGGCGGCTTGATCCATATCGGGTTCAACATGATGGTGCTCCTGGACATCGGTCCGATTGTAGAAGAAGTGTACGGCTCCGCCCGATATCTATTCCTCTACGTGACGATGGGCGCTGCAAGTTTTGTGGTAAGCAGCTTGGCCGGACATTTTTCCCTTGGGGCGAGCGGCGCAATTTTGGGTTTGGTCGGGGTGATGATTGCCATTACCACAAGGCGGGGCGGCGCATACATGCGCGAATTGCGTTCGCGGTTGATTTCCTGGGTGGTCACGATTTTCGTGATGGGATTGCTGTTTACGGGCATGCGTACGGACAATTGGGCGCACGCCGGCGGATTGGCCGCCGGATTCCTGCTGGGCAAAGTGTTCGCCGACCGCCAGCCGTTGAACGGCCCGGAAAAAACGCGGGCTTATGTGTTGGGTTGGCTCGCTGGGGCAGTGATCCTGGCAAGCATCGTGGTCATGGTGCTCCATTATCGGGACCCAATCCCGGCCTGAGAAGATTTAGAGACGGATCGGGAAAAGGCCGGCAATGCCGGCCTTTTTTCTTTTTGATGCATCGAAAAGTATCAGGAAGAATGGTGCAGGCGGCGGGCGACGGTGACCGCATAATGGAAACCCGAAATGATGACGAACGCAGAGACGGCGTAGGTCAGGTAGTGAAGGAGAATATCGACGCGCTCGTTGGGATAAGCGGCGCCGAAGACAGTGAAGAAAACCAGGGCAATTTCAAAGAACGTCGTGGACTTGCCCAAGAGACTGGGCGGGAACGGCCGATAACCCTGGATAACCAGAATGACAGCGGCGACGACGAGCAGCAGAACATCACGGCTGATGACCAGAATCGCCAGCCACCATCCGATTTTCTTTTCCATCGCCAGCACGATAAAGGAAGAGCTGAGCAACAGCTTGTCGGCGATGGGGTCGAGATACGCACCGAGGGCCGATTTCTGGTCCAGACTGCGGGCCAGCAGGCCGTCGAGCGCGTCCGTGGCAGCGCTTACAAATAAAACCAGCAGCGCCCACTGATATTTTTCATACAGAATGAGGATCAGGAAAAACGGCAGGAAGCCGAGCCGCAAGAACGTAATTTGATTGGGTACGGTCCAGATCCGCGCTTTCATTGTTGAAAAGGATAACGCAGTTCAGGCAAACTGCGCGAGGTAATCCAGCAGGGAGCGGCCGATTTTGCGTTGAAAAATCTCGGCCATGGAGGGGATGGAACCGGAAGGCTCGTCGAGCGAGATGCGCTCAACGCGGGTCATGGGGAAAAAGATGGTGGGCAGGCCGATTCGCTCGGCATCGAGCTGGTTGATCTGGCTGACGAAGTGATCGAAGGAATTCAAATCGACGCCGCGCATCGTCACGCCGCTCGGATTGATTTCGAGCAATATGCCCCATATTTTTTCTCGGGGCGAGTGCAGGCTGACGATGACGATGGAATTGGGATCCATAACTTTGCTGTCCTGTATCTTCTCCAGAATACCGTACGCGAATCAATATTTAGCGAAGAGTTGTGAGGGAAGTTTCCGGCTCGTCAAGCGGCGGATGGGCCCTGTTCGAGATGCCGTTCGCGGAGGTAGAGGAAGAGGGGAAGGCCCAGCGAGACACCCACCAGTAGGGTGGCGGCCAGAACGATCCAACGGCCGGGAAGGCGGAGGCGGTCAGACTCCAGGGCTGAAAATCGCAACAGGACTACGGCGGAGACGAACACATCCAGTGCAAAAAAAGCGCTGATGCGATTGGCGAAGAGGTGTTGCAGGAAAAGGCGTCCATCGGGACCGTGTTCGGCGAGCCAGGGAAGAAACGCCGCGTACGGCGCGGCAAAGCCAACAATGCACAGGAGCAGATAGATCGTTTTGGGTTTCACCTTGCGTTTCCTCCCTTAGCGGATTCGTAGGAATGGTTGAGCCACCAGAGCGCGTCGCGCATGTCGGCTTCGGAATCCAATGCAAAGGAGAACCAGCCTTTGCCTGGCGAGTTGGAGTGGAGACGGTTGTCGCTTTCGGCCCGCTGCAAAAGGACAGGCGACATGGTTTTAAATTTCAGGAGGATCGAGGGAGAGGAACCGAATCCCCGTGAACGGGGAAGCGCGGCGAACATTCTTTTGCCGCGATAAACTCCGCGGAATCCGAACATGGGCTTGGTGATCACGCCGGGCCAGGAGAGCAGTTCCGATTCGAGCAAGGCCGACCACCGGCGCATTTCTTCGGAGATGGGCACAAGTTTCGGCCGCTGGCGAATAGGCGGATTGAGATTTGCCTTTGCTTTAGACGTTTTCAAGGAGGGGCAACTCCGAACTTCCAGGCTGATCTTACTTGGCGGCAGCGCTTGTCAGTGTCAGGTCCGCGAACTCAGTCAGCAGGCCGGATTTATTTTTTTGCTGCATGAGCCATTTCCATTGGTGGGTCTCTGGGTTCCAGCGAAACGTGGTGTGGAACGGCCCGTCCGGATATTCGAAGACGAAGCGAATTTCATTGCCGGCGCGGGTGCCGTAACCGAGCGTTTCCGAAAAACGCCCGCCAAAGACATCGTTCCAATGCGCGACGTAGCGCTCGCTGGTGTTGTCGTAACCCACCATGATCATGGCCTCATACGGAACGCGGTCACTGGAAGCGAGCGCATCGTCTTTTTCACTGATGCGCAGGAATTGATGGTTGAGCACCCATTCGACGGACACAGTGTGCTCCGCGGCGCGCCCCATGACATTTCCGGTGAGTTTCCAGTTCCCCACCATGTGATCGAGCAAGGCATCATTGAAGATGTGTTTGGGGCCATCCAGGTCCTGACTGAAACCTGTAACTGCTGCGAAAAGGGCGATCCAAAAAGCCAAAACAAGCGTTCCGGCGCGAAAGACGGCTTGCATAGGGCTGGGGCCTCCTATCGAATTGGGGATGCGAGCTTTTTTTACACCTGCATAACTGCGGGCCCATTCGCGGGAAGATGGAGTTTCGGTTCGGTAAGCGATTGCACCTGTTCTAGGGTAGCGTCGGGCGCAAGTTCGCGAAGCACGAGACCCTGCGGGTTGACGTCGATAAAAGCCAGTTCGGTGACGATGTGATCGACCACTTCAACGCCTGTCAGCGGCAGGGTACATTTTTTCAGGATTTTGGGCTTGTTGTCGCGCGTGGCATGCTCCATCGCAATGAAGACGCGCTTCGCGCCGGCGACCAGGTCCATCGCTCCACCCATACCTTTTAGCATTTTGCCGGGGATGGCCCAGTTGGCGAGCGTTCCCTTTTCATCCACCTGCAAGGCGCCCAGGACTGTGAGGTCTACGTGAGCGCCGCGAATCATGGCGAATGAATCGGCGGAAGAAAAATAGCAGGTGCCGGGGAGTTCAGTGACGGTTTCCTTGCCGGCGTTGATGAGGTCGGGGTCAACTTCGGACTCGAGAGGATAAGGACCAACGCCGAGCATGCCGTTTTCCGATTGCAGAATGACATCCATGCCGGCGGGGACGTAATTGGCGACAAGCGTGGGCATGCCGATGCCGAGATTGACGTAGTAGCCGTCACGAAGTTCTTTGGCGATCCGGCGTGCGATGCGTTCGCGTTTTTGGTCTTCGGTAAGTGGCATAGGAAGCTCACAGTCGACAGTCTACAGCTAAGAACTTGCAGACCGGTCTAAAGACCGGCCTACATTTTTTGCACCGTGCGCTTTTCGATGCGCTTTATGTAGTTGGTGCCCTGGAAGATAGCGTTGACGTAGATGCCCGGCGTGTGGACCTGGTCCGGCGGGAGTTGTCCCGGTTCAACGAGTTGCTCGACTTCGGCGATTACGTAGTCGGCAGCGGTGGCCATCACCGGATTGAAATTGCGCGCTGTCTTGCGGAAGATGAGGTTGCCCCAACGGTCGCCCTTCCAAGCTCTGATGAAAGCGAAATCGCCGCGCAGGGCGCGCTCCAGAACGAAATAGCGGCCATCGAATTCGCGTGTTTCCTTGCCTTCGGCGACCATGGTGCCGTAACCGGTAGGCGTATAAAACGCGGGGATGCCTGCGCCGCCTGCGCGCAGGCGCTCGGCAAGCGTGCCCTGTGGATTCAGTTCCACCTGCAATTCGCCGCTCAAAACGAGCTGCTCGAAGAGCTTGTTCTCGCCGACGTAGGTGGAAATCATTTTCTTCACTTGGCGATTTTGCAGCAGTAGGCCGATACCGAAGTCATCCACGCCAGCATTGTTGCTAACCACCGTGAGATCCTTGGTGCCCTGGCTGCGCACCGCCGCGATCAAATTTTCGGGAATGCCGCACAGGCCGAAGCCGCCCATCAAAATCGTCATGCCATCGCGCAGATTGGCGATGGCCGTGTCGGCGGAGGCGATGCGTTTGTCCATCGAATAGGTTCGTCGATTGCTCGAGAAGAAGTGTACTCCAAGTGTCGCGGGCGTGGGAGTGCGCACGGGGCGAAAAAAAAGGGCAAGCCAATGATTTAGCAGACAGGAAGAAGTTGCGAGCGGAAGGCGTGCGGCGTCAGGCCGGTGATGCGGCGAAACTCGCGCGTGAAGTGGCTCTGGTCGGCGAAACCGGTGAGCAGGCTGATTTCCGCGAGCGGCAATTCGGGGTCGAGGAGGTAGCGGCAGGAAGCCCGGACGCGCAGCCGGCGGGTGTATTCACCAATGCCCTCACGCTGGAAGCGGCGAAAGACGCGAGACAGATGCACCGGATGTACGCCAGCCGCAACACTCAGGTCATCGAGCGTCAAGCGCGCACAGCATTCAGCGTGCAATTTTTCCAGCACGCGCGTGAGCCATTGCGGAGCCCCTTTCCTCTCCTGAAGAGGAAGCCGCGCCGCGAGGCCCACGACTTCGGCCAGCAGGCTTTCCACGCACAGAGGATCTGCCTGTTCGACCGCAAATGTCTCTCGAAAAAGTTGCATCGCCAGCCAGAAGAACGGGCCGCCACGACTGTCTTCGCATCCCCGATCGAGCTTTCCGGAACATTCGGCGAGCCGCTTTTTCCAGCCGGGTCGCAGCTCGACGTGGAAGAACTGCAAGCCGCCGGGAGCGATTTCATCCTGATGCGGAATGCCCGCTGGCCGGAACATCAGCGACATTGGAGAAAACTGCTTCTGTTGGCGGCCGTAGCGTTCGCCGTAAAAGCCACGGAGCAACAGGCCGAAAAACGGCAATTCGTGCGAGTGCATAGGCAGCTTCCGGGGCACAGGGTGGCGTAGATCGCTGAAGACCGCCCCGGAATACTACAGGCGGTGACGGATGGCACCGAAGAATTGGCCACCCTGAAGGCGGGCTTCGCCGCTGGGTATGGATTTTGTATCAGCCATGGGGAATCCGGGCGCGGAAAGATGTTGCTTTTGTTCTAGACGCGGCGCGCAGCGATTGGTTAGTTTCATGCACGAGTGGCTGAGATACCGATGGAGGAGAAGCAATGTTGCGAATTGGCGTGTTGTTGAGCATCTCGTTGGCGCTGTTGATCCTGGGGAGCCTGCTTCCCCCGGCAAACCAGGCGAATCCCGTTCCCGTGAACCTGCCCCTATATACGGCGGACGGGCAGCTGAAGTTCCCCGCAAATTACCGCGAATGGGTGTACCTGAGCAGCGGGATCGACATGAGTTACGGCCCCGGTGCCGGGATGGATCACTCCATGTTCGATAACGTGTTTGTGAACCCGGAGGCGTACAAGTATTTCCTGGCCAACGGCACCTGGCCGGACAAAACCATGCTGGTGCTGGAAGTGCGCGGCGCGGAGAGCAAGTCTGCGATCAACAAAGCAGGCCATTACCAGTCCATCGTGGTCATGGGCCGCGAAGTGCACGTGAAGGATGAGAGCCGCTTTCCCGGAAAGTGGGCGTTCTTCGGCTTTGACAACGCGACGACGGCCAAGATGTTCCCGACGGAGATGGACTGCTACTCCTGCCATGCGCAACACACGGCGGTGGATACGACGTTCGTGCAGTTCTATCCCACACTGATTGAAATTGCCAAGAAGAAGGGAACGCTCAGCCCGTCGTATCTGAAGGAAGAGCCTTCGGCTGCGAAATAAGAAACGGACCGCTCGCCACGGCGGGCGATCCCTATAATGAGCGGAGGAGTCTGTACAGTTCGTTGGCAGCGTCGAAGTCGGCTTCGAGTTCGCGGGAGCCGAGGCGTTCGCGGAGATCATCAAGGCGGCGGGCGAAAAGATCGAGCGCCGCGGAAAGCACTTCCCTGTTGGTGAGGACGATGTCGCGCCAGGTGGCGTAGGAACTGCCGGCGAGGCGCAGCGTGTCGCGCAATCCCGGCCCGGCAAGCGTAATTGGCAGGCCGTTTTCGTCGAGGCGGTCGTATAGAAACGAACCGAGCGCCACGGCGGTGAGTTGCGGAAGATGCGAGGCTAGTCCGACGGCGTAGTCGTGCTGTTGTGCTCCCAACCAAGAAGGCCGTGCGCCCAACTTTTCCAGAATCTTTGTAAAGGCGACGATGCGCGGATCGCGATCTTCCTGCGACGGTCCAACAAGCGCGTAAGTTGCCTTTTGAAACAGGTCCGCGTCCGATTGCGCGAAGCCGGAAAGTTCGCGTCCTGCCATCGGATGACCACCGAGGAAAATTGGACTGGATTCTTCCTCTTCGAAAAGCTCGGCGGCGGCGGTGCAGATACGCAGCTTGGTGCTGCAGGCGTCGGTAACCAGGGCGTGCGGCGCAGCGTTTTGCGCGATCTCCGGCAGAATGTCCAGGGTAACGCCGATCGGCAATGCAATGTAAATCAGGTCGGCGCCGCGAATGGCAGGTTCAATTGGCCCAGAAAACGCGACGTTGGCGCTGCCAGAGCTTTTCAACTCGTGCGCGACATCCTCGCGGTCCCAGCCTGTAATGTGCATGTCGGGTGTGTATTTGCGCAAGGCCTTGGCAAACGAGCCGCCAATTAGGCCGGTGCCGAGAATGGCTGCGCGTTGAAGCAGATGAGGCATCGTTACGCGACGCGGCGGCCAACGGCCGGCGCAATGATGCGAATTTCGCTCATGAGCTGCGCGAACTGCGTGGGCTCCAGCGATTGCGCTCCGTCGGAGAGGGCGTGGTCGGGGTCGTTGTGAACTTCGATGAGCAACCCGTCGGCTCCGGCGGCAACGGCGGCTCGGGCCATGGCGCCAACTTTGTCGCGGCGGCCGGTGCCATGTGACGGATCGGCAAAGATTGGAAGATGTGAAAGCTTCTGGATAACCGGGATGGCGGCGATGTCCAGCGTGTTGCGAAGATACGTTTCAAACGTGCGGATGCCGCGCTCGCAGAGGATGACGTTGTAATTTCCGCCAGCCAGGATGTATTCGGAGCTGAGCAGAAGCTCTTCGATCGTGGCGGACATGCCGCGCTTCAGGAGCACTGGCTTTTGCACTTCGCCAAGGGCGCGCAGGAGAAAATAGTTCTGCATGTTGCGCGCGCCGACCTGGAAGATGTCCACGTAGGCGCTCATCATCTGGATTTGTGAGGCATCCATCACTTCGCTGACCACGAACAGGCCATATTTGTCAGCGGCCTCGCGCATTAATTGCAGACCTTTTTCCCCGAGGCCTTGGAAGGCATAAGGCGAAGTGCGCGGCTTGAACGCGCCGGCGCGCATGATTTTGGCTCCAGCTTTCGCGACGGCTTCGGCAACGGCAAGAATCTGCTCACGCGATTCGACGGAGCACGGGCCGGCGGCGACGACCACTTCGGGGCCGCCGATTTTCACGCCGCGCCCAAGATCGATCACCGTGCCCTGCGGTTTGAACTGCCGGCTGGCCAGTTTGAAGGGTTGCGTGATGCGCACCACTTCGCGGACACCCTGCAGCAGCTCAAAATCACGGTGATCGAAATCGCGGTGTACGCCGACGGCACCAAGAACCGTATGCGATGCGCCGGTGGAACGGTGGACGTCGAAGCCACTGGCGACAACGCGGTCAATGACGTGCTGGATCTGCTCTTCGGTTGCACCTTCTTGCATCACGATGACCATAGCTGGTTCCTCATTCCCAAGGATTTCGGGTTTCCCCATGGCGCCCGTTGCTGCGCGGCATACGGGGCGCAAGCGGCCTATCCGTCGCGGTGGACGGGTCCTGCAAAACTATTTCCTGCCCTTCTCGTCATTGGCCGAATCACCGTGCATGGCGACGCGTTCGGCGGAGCGCGCTTCGTCAATAATGCGTTCGAACAAACGGCGGATGGCGGCATTCGTGAGCGGGCCGCGGTTATTGCGCGCGGCGTTCGATAGCACTTCGTTTTCGCGCGTCGGCTGGTAAATCGGTATGCCAGCAGCCTGTTTCAGGCGCCCAATCTCCAGCGCGCACTGCGAACGCTCGTTGAGAAGTTCGACCAGCTTCTTGTCAATCTCATCCATGCGCTGCCGCCAGTCGGAGATGTTCATATGGTGGCCTCTCGACGGGACAGTCCCCTGCGACCCGCTTCTTTGAGCACCGTGACACGATCGCGGAGCGCCGCAGAAGCCGCATCGATCGACGAAGCCTTTTCAATTTCAGACACCAGCGCGGAGCCCACCACCGCAGCATCCGCTAGGCCGCCCAGCACCGAAACGTGGCCCGGAAGCGAAATTCCGAAGCCCACGGCAACAGGCAACTTCGTAAAATGGTGGACGCGGCGTAACAGACCGGGAAGATCGTCAGGAAGCGAATCCTTCGCGCCGGTTACGCCCGTGCGCGAAATAAGATAGAGAAAACCGGAAGAGCACGCCGAGATTTTCTGGAGGCGCACGTCATCGGAGGTTGGCGACGCAAGAAAAATCGCGTCGAGATTTTGTGCGCGGATGATGCGGCGGTAATCTTCCGATTCCTCCGGCGTCAGATCGGTGACGAGCACACCGTCGGCTCCGGCTTGAGCCGCAGCAGCAGCGAACTTTTCAAGGCCCATCTGCAGGATTGGATTGAAATAGGTAAACAGAACGAGTGGCACCTGGCTGGTCTGACGAATCCTACGCACGAGTTCGAGAACTCCCGCGAGCGACGCACCCGCCTTCAAAGCGCGCTCCGAAGCACGCTGAATCGTCGGGCCATCGGCAAGCGGATCGCTGAACGGAACCCCGAGCTCGATAACGTCGGCGCCCGCATCCGCCAGCGCGAGAACAAATTTGTACGTTGCATCAAGCGACGGATCGCCCGCCGTGATGTAAGCAACGACGCCAAGTTCACCAGCGGCGCGCAATTCGGCGAAGCGCTTCGAGATACGGGTCGAGTTTTGGGCCGCGCTGGTCATTGGTGTTGGCAGATTAAAGCAGCCGCTTATACGTGTCCATGTCCTTGTCGCCGCGGCCGGAGAGGTTGAGGATGACCAAGTCGCTGGACTTGAACTGCGGCAGGCGTTCGACAAGGCCCGCGATGGCGTGCGCGGATTCGAGCGCGGGAATGATACCTTCGGTGCGCGAAAGCAGTTTGGCTGCTTCGAGTGCGGCCTGATCGTTAACCGCGGCATATTCGGCGCGACGCTGATCCGCGAGCCAGGCATGCTCCGGACCGATGGCCGGATAATCAAGGCCCGCGGAAATGGAATGTGTGGCGGCAATCTGGCCGTCTTCGTTCTGCAAAACGTAAGTGTAGGTGCCTTGCAACACGCCCGGACGCGCACCGGTGAAACCCTGATGCGCGGCGAGCCGCGCGGCGTGTTCACCCAAACCATTGCCGCGACCGCCGGCTTCGATGCCGACCATCTTGACGTCAGCGTCTTTCAAAAATTCATAAAACAAGCCGATGGAGTTGGAGCCGCCGCCAACGCAGGCGTAAAGGTGCGTGGGCAGGCGTTTCTCCGCCGCGAGAATTTGCTGGCGAGCCTCGCGGCCGATGACGGCTTGAAAATCGCGCACCATCGTCGGATACGGGTGCGCGCCGAGGACGGAACCGAGCAGGTAATGCGAGCCGCGCACGTTGGTGACCCAGTCGCGCATGGCTTCGTTGATGGCATCCTTCAGCGTCTTGCTGCCGGATTCCACGCCGATCACTTCTGCGCCCAACATCCGCATCCGCGCTACGTTGAGCGCTTGCCGCGCCATATCTTCCGTGCCCATGTAAACGGTGCACTGCAAACCGAGATGAGCGCCGACCGTGGCGGAAGCAACGCCGTGCTGGCCAGCGCCAGTTTCCGCAATAATGCGCGGCTTGCCCATTTTCACGGCGAGCAATCCCTGGCCAATGGCGTTGTTAATCTTGTGCGCGCCGGTGTGCAGCAGGTCCTCGCGCTTCAGATAGATGCGCGGGCCGCCGAGTTTGGCGGTCAAGCGCGAGGCAAATTGCAGCGGCGTGGGGCGCCCGGCAAAATTCTTCAGCAGGGATTGGAATTCGGCCTGAAACGCAGAGTCGGTTTTCGCAAGCTCATAGGCGCGCTCCAGTTCGTAGAGTGGCACCATCAGCGTTTCGGGAACGTAACGGCCGCCGTAAGGTCCGAAGCGCCCCGGCACGGATGCAGGAATAGTCAGTCGGGTACTCATGGAAACTATTATTGTCGCATAAGCGGGCAGAAAGGTGACATGGCAGAGGCAGCCCTCACCGGCGTGGACTTATTTCTTGCGCCGGTAGATGCTGGTGTTCCGCGCCACACTGCCGTCGGGCCGCACGACATGTTGGGTAATGCGCATGGTGTCACGATCGGGCAGGATTTCCCGGGTCCAGCGATCCACAATCTTGCCACCGCGCTTCAAAGCGCTTTCAATCAGGATCGTGCTGTGGCGCGTGAGAATAAGGACGGCGTCACTCGAGGGAATCGGTTGCTCCCTACCGTCCAATGCTCCGCCATAGCTGAATGTCATCCGCTTTCCATCCGCATCGTCTCCGTCAAGATGGAAACGTAATCCCTCTAGCGAACGCTCAACAACGTAAATAGCCCGCCGGCCGGGGCGGCCAGCCTGATAGTCCAAAGTTTCCGGATCGAGCTCCCAGGCGCCGGGAAAAGGATCGTCGTCGAAAGTTTGATTGGCTCGATTTAGAGCCTCGAAGAAGGCGTGAAGTTTGGCGGGATCTTTTTTCCCGGGTTTCGATTCAACGCCAGTGGCGACATCAACGGCGTACGGACGGACACCAAGGATGGCCTCGGCAACGTTGTCTGGCGTCAGACCGCCTGCGAGAAGAATACGATGAGATTTGGCGGCTGTGTGCGCCAGGTTCCAGTCGGCGGTGTGACCCGTGCCGCCATATTGGCCGGAATGCGCCGCGTCGAGCAGGAAGACTGTGACTCCTCGATACTTGGAAAACGGCGGCAACGCATTTTCCTTCCCTAAGTGCAGGGCCTTGATCACGGGGACTTTCTTTGCGATTTCACTCACGAGCTTCGGAGGTTCATCGCCATGCAACTGGGCGGCGGAGAGGCCCAGAGCTTTCGCCAACGTGGTGACGGGCGCGGCTTGCCAGTTCACAAAGACGCCGACGGTGGCGACGAATGGCGGCAATTTCTGGATGATCTTGCTCGCCGCGAACGGCGAAACGCAGCGCGGGCTTTTTTCGTAAAAATTCAGGCCGATAGCGTCGGCGCCGAGTTCGCAGGCGAGCAGCGCGTCTTCAACATTCGTGATACCGCAGATTTTTACACGGACCATGAAGAATTATCCCCTGGAAGCGGGCGGAAGGAGAAGAGCGCGCAATGCGGCGCCAGGATCGGGCGACAGCATGAGGTGCTCGCCGATGAGAAACCCGTCAAAGCCGGCCGCGCGCAGCTTCTTCAAATCATCGTGGGAGCGCAAGCCGGATTCCGCAACGGCGATGCATGCCTCGGGAATCTGCTCAATGAGTTCGTAGGAAGTTTCTACCTGGACGGTAAGTGTCTTCAGGTCGCGATTGTTCACACCAACGATGCGGGCTCCGGCAGCCAGCGCTCGGTCGAGTTCTTCGTGCGTATGGACTTCGACCAACGGCTCCATTCTCAGTTCACGGCCGAGCGAGATGAGAGCGCGAAGTTGATCATCAGAAAGGGCGGCGACAATCAGCAGAAAACTGTCGGCGTCGTTGGCGCGTGATTCCCAGACCTGCCAGGGATCAAAAATAAAATCCTTGCGCAAAACAGGAACCGCGATCTCTTTGCGGGCATCACGCAGATTTTTAAGCGAACCACGGAAGAATTCGCCTTCGGTGAGAACGGAAAGCGCTGCGGCGCCGGCCGCTTCGAGCGACTTGCCGAGGGCGAGCGCATCAAATGGATCGCGGATGATTCCTCGTGAAGGCGAAGCGGGTTTCAGTTCGGCGAGGACGTTGATGGCGTCGCGGGAGAGGGCCGCGGCGAAGTCTCGTGCTGGCGGCGCAGCTTTCACCCCGTACTTGAGCGCGGTCTCCGGCAGTACCTTTTTGCGGTGTTCCACTTCTGCGCGGCGCGCTTCCAGAATGCGGTCGAGGACGGTTCCCGTGTTGGCGTGGGCGTTCATGGGGGTGAACTTGTATGCTAGGGAGTGCGGGCAAGCGTGTCAAATCAGCCTGACGGTGCTGTTTTCTGTGATGCGGGAGATGCAAAATTGGGCTTGGCCACCTTAAGGTGGCCGCAACAAGAGTGCGTGGGAGACCGGATGAGTTATCAGGCGAAATACAAGTCCTTGCTGGATGACATCGCAAAGGAAGCGGATACAATCGCGATGAGCTATTTCCGCGGCGGGGCGATGGACGCCGAGCGCAAGCGCGATGGAACTGTGGTGACGCAGGCCGACAAGCGGATCGAGCAGATGGCCATCGCCAAGGTGCAGGCGAGCGGATTGCCGATCGACGTGGTCGGCGAAGAGACCAGCAGCGAGGCGCCCAAAGGCCCGGCAACCAATGGACGCGCGCGCATGATCATCGATCCCATCGACGGGACGGAAGAATTTACGCGGGGCATCCCCACGTTCGGAACGCTTGTCGGCATCGAGGAAGACGCAGAAATCGTGGCGGGAATGGTAAGTGCGCCGGCACTGGAAAAAGGCGCGCGCTGGTGGGCTTATCGAGGCGAAGGCGCGTGGCGCGGGGGACAGCGGCTTCACGTCTCCCAAGTACGAAGTCTTTCGGAGTCCATGATCTTTACGACTGGCACGGGGCCCAGCAAGGACGCCCAGGCACGGGAGCGCATGCGGCGGCTGGCCGACGCGGCGCGCAATAGCCGCTCGATGGGCGGATTCTGGCAACACATGCTGGTGGCGGAAGGTGCAATCGAGTGCGCGGTAGACTGGATTTCAAAGCCGTGGGACCTCTCGCCGCTGGGAATCATCGTAGAAGAGGCAGGCGGCAAATCCACCACCGTCGACGGCGAGCGGACAATTTATAAGGGCCGGTTCGTGAGTACCAATGGGTTCCTGCACGAAGCGGTGCTGAAGTTTTTGGGGTGAAGTGGACAATGATCCAGTTGAAGCGCGTTTACGAAAAGCCCTCGAGGGAAGATGGCTTCCGCTTGCTTGTGGATCGCCTGTGGCCGCGCGGCTTGACGAAAGAGCGAGCCGGGGTGGATTTGTGGATGAAGGAAATCGCGCCCAGCGATGCGCTGCGCAAGTGGTTTGGCCATGAACCGGAGAAATGGCCGGAATTTGAGAAGCGTTACCGTAGGGAGCTGGCGCAGAAGAAGGATTTATTGAACGAAATTCGAAAGCTGGAATCCGACCACCCGGTTGTAACGCTGCTTTACGGAAGAAACGACGAAAAACAGAACCAGGCCGTCGTGTTGGCAGATGTGCTGAAGAGGAAGCGTTGAACGCGGAATCCGCGCTGAAGGTTGTTAACGAGGAAGTCTGCGAGTGCCGCAAGTGTCCGCGGCTAGTGAAATACCGGGAAAAGGTGGCGAAGGAGAAGCGGCGCGCGTTCCGGGAATGGACTTATTGGGGACGCGGCGTACCCGGCTTCGGTGATCCCCACGCGAAACTTTTTATCCTTGGGCTTGCTCCCGCCGCGCATGGCGGGAATCGCACGGGCCGAGTTTTCACGGGTGACCGCTCGGGCGATTTCTTGTACAAGGCCCTGAACAGAGCTGGATTTGCAAACCAGCCCACTTCCCTGCGCCGTGACGACGGCTTGCGCCTTCACAATGTCTACATCGCGGCGGCCGTCCGCTGCGCGCCCCCGGCGAACAAGCCGTTGCCCAGCGAAATTCTCCATTGCCGCGGGTATCTGGAGCGGGAGTTAGAAATTTTGCAGCCGCGCGCGGTGCTGGCGCTCGGGAAAATTGCCTGGGACGCTTACCTCGAAATTTTGAAGCAACGCGGGCAAATCGCCTCGCGTGCCGCCTTCCGTTTTTCCCACGGCGCCGAATGCGCGTTCAAGGACGATTTGCCGCGACTCTTCGGCGTTTATCATCCCAGCCAGCAAAATACGCAGACCGGGCGCGTGACCGAAGCGATGTATGCCACAGTGCTAAAGCGCATTCGCGGATTTCTGTCTCAGGCTTGAGACTTTTGTGGCTGGGTTTTCACGGGGTTTGCCTGTTCCGTGCCCATCCGTGGTCTGAACTTGGCGGCCAATCTCCAGAGCAGGAGCACCGCCACGATTGCGCCATACGTCAGCGGCCGCAGAACCGCCGATTTCACGAGCCAATAATAGTGAATCACGCCGGCAACCACGGTGATGTAAATCCCGCGGTGAAGCAACTGCCAGCAGCGACCGCCGAGGCGCCGAATCCAACCGGCCGTGGACGTAATCGCCAATGGAATCAGCAGCACGAATGCGAGAAATCCCACGGTGATATACGGCCGCTTGGCAATGTCCTTCCAGACTTCCTTCAGGTCGAAGAATTTGTCGAGCCAGATGTATGTGGTGAAGTGCAGGCAGCCATAAAAAAAGGCAAAGAGTCCCAGCATCCGGCGAAAGCGAATCAGTTCCGGCAAACCCAGGAGTTTCCGAAACGGCGTGACGCAGAGCGTGATCAAAATAAACCGCAGAGTCCAATCGCCCGTGGCGTGGGTGATGAACTCAATCGGGTTTGCGGTCAATCCGTCGTGCAGGCCGCGCCAGCCAAGCGACGCAAGCGGAAACAGGCAAATCAGAAAGACCGCGGCTTTCGTCCACTTGCTGGTCAGGAATTTGTGCATGAATGCTAGGGAGGTTAGTAATATTTCTTCAGATCCATTCCGGTGTAAAGGCTGGCCACCTGATCCGAGTAGCCATTAAACATCAGGGTGTCGCGCTTGAAGAATTCGCCGAGGCGCCGCTCCCTGGCCTGACTCCAGCGCGGGTGATCGACGGTGGGGTTCACATTTGCGTAGAAACCGTATTCATCCGAAGCGAGACGATTCCAGGTTGTGGGAGGCTGCTCTTTCTGAAAACGAATTTTCACCAGCGACTTGGCGCTCTTGAATCCGTATTTCCAGGGAATCACCATGCGCACCGGCGCACCGTCCTGATTCGGCAGGGTTTCTCCGTACATCCCGACGCAAAGCAGCGTGAGCGGATTCATCGCCTCATCCAGACGCAGGCCTTCCACATAAGGAAAATCGATCCCGGTGTATTTCGCTTGGGGCATCTGGTTGCGGTCATAGAAAGTTTCAAAGGCCACATATTTTGCCTGCTCTGTTGGCTCGACCAGTTTGGCAAGGGCGCTGAAGGAATAACCAATCCACGGCACAACGATGGACCAGGTTTCCACACAGCGGTGGCGATAGATGCGCTCCTGCAGGGGAGCAACTCTTAGAATTTCGTCGATGCTGATCTGGTGAGGCTTCTTCACTTCACCTTCGATCGAAACGGTCCAGGGATACGTTTTCAGGCCTTGCGCGTTTTTTGCGGGCTCGGTCTTGTCCACCCCGAATTCGTAATAGTTGTTGTAGTGCGTCACATCGTCGTAGGTGTTCTGCTTCTCCGTGGTGCTCAACGAACTTTTTGTGACCCCCGCGAGTTTCGTTCCCGCATAGGCACGGGAGGACGGGGAGGCCAGTTCCCAAAACTCGCGGCCCATAAGCAAGGCCGCAGCGGCCAATCCGGCATTCCGCAGGAACTTTCGTCGGTTCTGGTAGACCTCTCGCGGCGTCACGTCCGCATAAGTTAGTCCGGGCTTCATTCTGATCAGCATTTCGACAACGTCTCCCAGATACTTAGGAGTGACTTCAAGTTCCAGAGTTACACGCTTTTTCTGCTTGTGCCCGGGCAAACGATCCCGACTGCGCATCGAGAGCCTGCAAGAATGGGCTGACACTCTTGGAGGTTCGAGCAGACAGCCCTACGCTTGTGAGCTCACTGTCCGATTTATCTTTTGTGTTTTCAATATGTTGGATGTAGGCCAAAAGAGGCTGTATGGACTTCGGAATGCACCTTTCTCCTCGAACTTGACCCTGGAGGTTGATCTATGAAATTTCAGTCCAAGCGATTTCTTGCAGTTGGAGCATTCGGTGTTGCCTTGGCCTTTGTTTTCGCCCGAATCACGCCAGCGCAAGATGCTCCGGTCATCAGCCGGGACGAATTGCAGACGGAGACGCCCAGTCCGCGAGCGGACTCGCATCGCGCCGACGGCGACCGGCATGGCTTGCCCGTGGAGGCGTTTGCGGTCGTACCCGGCACACGTTTCCTGGTGCGCCTTGAAAGTGATCTGAACACGAAAGAGGTGCACAAGAATCAGGCGTTTCACGTGCGGACGCTCGAACCTCTCGAGGCCGGCCAGGGCAACTATCTGCCTCCCGGCGCGGTGATTGCCGGCCATGTCAGCCGCGTCGATCCTGCCGGGACGACAGGCCGCGCAAAAATCTGGCTGACCTTCGACGAAATCCAGACCCGCTTCGGCAAGCTGCCCATCGTTGCCGAAGTGGCTTCCGTACCGGGCGATCACAGCATCAAGTCCGGCCCGTTGCAGGAAGGGGTGATCGAAGGCCGGAGCAGCACGCAGAAAGACGCCGCACAAGCCGCAGCCGCTGGCGCCGCCATGGGTGCGATGCATGGCGTGAAAGACAAGAACAAAAAGGAAGCCGCGGAAGGTGCGGCCCTCGGAGCGCTCGAAGCCTACCTGACGGAGGCCGGACGCGGCCAGGAGATTGAGCTGCCCAAAGGCGCGAAGCTCGAACTGGAATTGGAGCGCGCCCTGTACTTGGTCAAGGATTAGGGAGTGCCACGATGAAGCGAAGGCGCAAGATCGTTTTTTTTGATCCGGCTCCTGATTCCGGCGTGCCTCCTTTGCAGCTTCAGATTGCCTGCCCAGAGTCCGGGCCAGACAGGTCCCCGTCAAAAAATCACAGTGCGCATCGTGGACGGAATCACGGGCTTGCCGGAGTGGTTCGAGTTTCCGAATATTTGGATCGGGGCGAGCACGGACTCCCGCAATCCGCGCCTGAATATCCGAGGGGAAATTCAAATTGATGTCACGGAAGTCTCGCCGAGAGAGATCCGTTTTCTGCCAAATTGGTATGCGGACTGCCGCTACCACGCAGATGAGGATACCGGGATGAAAGTCCGATATGCCTTTGACGAGATTCTGGAAAGCGGCGTGGTGGGAAAGAACGTCTGCGGCTGGTTTCATGCCAAATCTCAGCCCGGTGTGATTGTATTCTATGTTCGTCACCGAACCCTTCTCGAAATGATCGGCTTGTAGGTCCGCCTTCGCCAGGAGTTTATCCCGCAAAATCCAACCAGCCGACCTGCCTAAGACCACCGCTTGGCAAGCGAGTGTGCGCTTGTTACAGTCGTTTCACCCACCCAAAGTGCGACAATAGAATCGTGGTGTGAGGAGACGAGGCACAGGCGCATGGGCGAAGAAAGCAAAGCGGTACGCACGGTGGAAACCGGCGAGCACAAGGATCGCATCATGATCGTCGAGGATGAGGACAACGCGCGCAAGGGTTACGAGCAGCTCTTGCAGCGGTGGGGCTACGAAGTTCTGGGAGTGAACACGGCTGAGGACGCGCTCGCGAAATTTTCCAACTTTCAACCGGACACGCTGATCGCGGATGTGGAACTTCCGGGCATGAACGGCCTGGACCTGCTGAAACAACTTGGCGAAGAGCTGCACGACGTGCCGGCAATCATCATCACCGGCAAAGGCAGCGAAGAACGCGCGGTAGCCGCGATCGAGTCCGGCGCTTTCTGGTACATCGAAAAACCGCTGAAGGGCCCGGTGCTGCGTGCGCTGCTGGACCGCGCCTTGAGCAAGGCGCACGACGCGCGGAACCTGGTGGTTTTGCAGCGCCAGTTGCGCGAAGCTGGCCGCCTCGGTGACATCGTCGGCAACTCGAAGCCGATGCAGGAAGTGATGCGCATCATCGAGATGGCCGCGCCAAGTTCCGCCTCGGTGCTCATTACGGGAGAAACAGGCTCCGGCAAGGAGATCGTGGCGCGGACAATTCACAAGCTATCGCCGAGGGCGGGCGGGCCGTTCGTGGCAATTAACTGCTCTGCGATTCCTGAAACGCTTATGGAAAGCGAGATCTTCGGTCACGAGCGCGGCGCGTTTACCGGCGCGGCGGAACGCCGCATCGGCTGTTTCGAACTGGCCGACGGCGGCACGCTGCTGCTCGACGAAATAGGGGAAATGCCCGCGCCGACGCAAGCTAAGCTGCTGCGCGTGCTGGAGGACCGCAAGGTGCGGCGGCTGGGTAGCAAGACGGAAACGCCGGTGGACGTTCGCGTGCTCGCGGCGACCAACAAGGATCCCGAGCAGTCCGTCGCTAACGGCGGGATGCGCCAGGACCTTTATTTCCGCCTCAATGTGTTTCACATCCACCTGCCGCCGTTGCGCGATCACAAGGACGACATCCCGCTGCTTTCCGAACACATTTTGCGCGACATCAACGCGAAACACGGCAAGAGCGTGCGCGGCATCGGCGCCGAAGTGCTGGACATTTTCATGAGCCACACCTGGCCGGGAAATATCCGTGAACTCCGCAACGTGCTGGAGCGCGCCGCGATCATGTCCGAAAAGGATCTGATTTCGCGAAGCTCCTTGCCCGGCGAGTTTGGGAAGGTTGCGACCAAGGGCCCGAGCGATTTGTCTTCCATCAAATTCCCGGTGGGCACCACGGTGGACGCGATGGAGCGCGAATTGATCCTGCAAACGCTGCAGGCCACGGGTAACAACAAAACCCGTGCAGCGGAATTGCTGGGCGTCAGCCTGAAGACATTGCACAACAAGCTGAAGGAATACGGCAGCGAGAAAACAGAAACGGAGTCCTAGCACGGTATGCAGCTTGGGCTGCGCGCGAAACTGACGATGGTCATGACGGGACTGGTGCTCCTGTCCACTTTGGTCCTGTCGCTGGTCTTTTCAGAACTGCTCCTGCAACAGGTCCTGCACGACACGGACAAACGCGCGAACGAACTGGCGCGCGAAGCCTTCGACGCGGCCCGCCACGCGCTCGAAGACGCCAAAGCCCAGGGATTGCGCCCAGCCTCCGAAGATCCCCAGGAAATCCACGATTATGTGGCCCACGCATTCGAAATCAGCGAAGGGCTTACCTCGCGCCTGCAATCGGCCACCGATTCGCCATCCATTTACGAAGTCACGATTGTGGACAGGGACGATGTCGTTCTTGTTTCGAGCGATCCTTCGTTGGTGGGAAAAACTGCCCTGCACAAGCCTCCCTTCTCTCAACTGGTGAATAGTTCTTTTGTGCACCAGGTGCGGGCCCTTGCCGAAAAGGCGCGCATCTATGAAGTGGATTACCCGTTCAAGCTGCGTGGAAATCCGTTTGGCGAAGTGCGCGTCGCGGTCTCAACCGTTCTGCTGTTCAACGACATCAGGCCTCGCCTACAGCGCTGGGGCTCAATCGCGTTGCTGGCGCTGGTGCTTTCGACCATTTTGGCTGCGGTGGTAAGTGGCGCGGCTCTTGCACCCATTCGCGACATCCTGGCGCAACTCGAGCGCATCTCGGTCGGTGTTTACGATGCCCCAGCACCCACGGCAAAGGAGCCGAATGAAACCACCGACGAACTAGGCCAGGTGCGCCGGAAAATTCAACAGGTGGGCCAGCAACTGCGCGGCGTCCACGAGATCTTCAGCTCCCTGCGCGAAAACATGAATTCCGTGATGGCCGGTCTGGAAGACGGCCTCTTGCTTTTTACGAAAGATGCGCGTGCGGTGATGGTGAGCCCCGCGGCGGAAAAATTCCTAGGCGCGCCGGCTGGTGATTTCCTGGGCCGCCGGGTAACCGATATTTTCCCGCCCGGGCATCCGTTATTCGAAGCACTGCACCTCGATGGCGACCAGCTGACTGAGGGGGCGTCGGAAACTGAAGTGGACACGGCGGAGGGCCGCAGGCGCGTGGGCGTGACTGTCCAGGAAATCCAGGGTGCCGGTGACCGGATGGGCGCCTTGATCACATTGCGGGACCTGGATTCTATCGAAAGCATCAATACGCAATTGCAAGTGAGCGAACGGCTGGCTGCCGTGGGCCGCATCACCGCGGGCGTGGCCCATGAGGTGAAAAATCCGCTGAACTCAATGCGTCTTTGGCTCGAAAATCTGAAGGAATCCTTGCCCGCCGAGGCGGACGGCGCGGCTCTGCAAGCAGTGCATGTGCTCGATGTCGAGATCGACCGTCTCGACGCGGTGGTGAAACGCTTCCTGGATTTTTCGCGTCCGATGGATGTGCGGCTGGAGCCGACGCAGCTTGCCGATTTGCTCCGCGAAGTTCTGGAAGTGGCGCAACCCCAGCTCCAGAAAGCCAACGTGCAGGTGGCAAGGCTCCTGCCCATCGGAATTCCCGAAGTTTTCGTGGACCGGGGTCTGCTGAAACAGGCGGTGCTGAACCTGGTCCTGAACGCGGTGGAGGCTATGCCGAGCGGCGGACAACTGCAGTTGACGCTCAGCCGGCGCGGCGAAATGGCGGAGATCACCGTCGGCGACACCGGAAAAGGAATTCCCATGGAAGACAGGCAAAAAGTGTTCCAACTTTTTTTTACAACGCGGCCGGGCGGAAGCGGCATCGGACTTGCCAGCACCTTCCGAATTGTGCAGCTTCACAACGGTTCGATAAACTTTACATCGGAGGTTGGCCGCGGAACGACATTTCGAATCGAGTTGCCGCTCGCCGCTTAAGCATGCAGATCATCCCCGCCCTGATTTATACGAGCGAACGTTCGTCGACGAAATTTCTGCTGCTGGCGTGCGCTTGCGCGGCAGTATGCGGCGGCTGTGTCCCGAAAAAACGCCCCGCTTTCCCAGTGAATCGTCTTGCGATGAGCCGACCCGTTGTGCCGCAATCGCTCGATGTCAACCTGGCCGACCCTCCCGATATTCTCGTTGAAATGGAACTCGTGCCGCGCCTTGTCGCCCCTCGAGGAGCGCCGCCCAGGCCGCACGTTGCCGCTGCGCCGGCGACGGGCACCGCGGTAGTCGAAAAACCTCGCGATCCAATCATTGCGCCGGAACTCAGCGATGAGCAATTGTCGGCGGCGAAATCAGATGCACAGCAGAGCCTGGTGATTGCGGAAAGAAATCTGGGTCTCGTCCAGGGCAAGACACTGGATGCCACGCAACAGGATCTCGTCTCCAAAATTCGCGGCTTCGTGGACAGTGCACGCGAAGCGATGAAGGAAAACGACTGGCAACGCGCCCGCACGCAAGCCAAAAAAGCGGAAGTCCTTTCGAGAGAGTTTGCCCCAAACCCGTGAGCGCGATCCCCAACCACGTTTTCCGGGCGAGCGTTGCGGTAGAATAAATTTCATGAACTCCTACGATGCAGTTGTGGCGGGCGGTGGCGTCATCGGCGCGTCGATCGCGTTCGAATTGGCCACCGAGGGACTGAGCGTTGCCGTCTTCGACGCGCAGCAGCCCGGCCGCGAAGCTTCCTGGGCCAGCGCGGGAATGATTTCTCCCGCGCCCGAAAGTTCAGCGATGGCTTCCCTGCTGCCGATCAGCATGGCAAGCGTGCGCCTGTATCCGGAGTTCCTCCAACGTGTCGAAGAAGTTTCCGGGAAAACGGTTGGCTATCGCAAGGACGGAGCACTAGACATCCTGCTAAATGGAACGGGGCAGAGCGAAATCGACGAAATTCTGGCACTTCACCGTGACGCGGGTTTGCGCGCCGAAGTGCTGAGCGGCCCCGAAGCGCGCGAAATCGAGCCCACACTAACGAGCGAGCTTCGCGCGGCCATCCACCGGCCCGATGAAGCTTCGCTCGATAACCGGCGCCTCACTGAGGCCACGCTCGAAGCCGCTCGCCGCAGGGGCGCGGAGATTTTTGCCGGCAATGGCGCAAAAGCCTTGTGGACCGAAGGAAACGCCTGCAAGGGACTGCACCTGGAAAGCGGCCGCGTGGAGGCGCGCTGGACGGTGATCGCCGCTGGATGCTTCAGTGCGCGCATCGAGGGCGTGGCGGCCTACGCGCCCGTGACGCCGGCCAAAGGCCAAATGATTGCGCTACGCTGCGACTCGGTGAATCTCAAGAAAGATTTATGGTCTGGCCACATGTACCTGGTGCCGCGGCATGACGGCAGAATCATCGCCGGCTCAACCGTGGAGTATGAAGGCTTCGATCGAAGCGTGACCGCAGCAGGCATGAAGAAAATTTTGACCAGCGCAATCGCGCTGGTCCCTGCGCTTGAATCCGCGCGTATTGAAGAAACCTGGGCGGGATTGCGGCCGGATACGCCGGATCATCTTCCGATTCTCGGGCCGACGGATCAGAACGGCCTGCTGATTGCCACTGGGCATTTCCGCAGTGGGATACTGCTAACTCCCGTCACCGCGCGCCTGATTCGCGAATGGGTGACCACACAAAAGGTAACCGAAGGCTGGGCGCCCTTCAGCCCGATGCGTTTTCAGCAAGCGCACCACACCCGCAGCGCGTAATCAGGCGTTTCGATTACTGTTGGATTGGCTGGACAATTACGGTGTTCGGCTGCCCCACGTTGGTGTAGTGAACCTGCTCGGCTTCCAATTGCAGATCGCGCTCCAGAACCAGATCCATCGAAGAACCGCGCGGCAATTGCGCTTCCGGACCTCGCGTGAGCAGTACCGCGGCCAGGCCCGCGAGTCCGCCGATCCCAGCGCCAATTCCTGCGCCTTTGCCCCCGCCAGCGATCGCGCCGATGCCCGCGCCGGTCACCGTTGTGGTAGCGACCGTTTCCGCGTCCTTGCCCTTGCCGCCGGGGCCGGTAATTTTCCCTTCGGAGTCGGTCTTTGTTTTGCCGGCGTCCGTGCTGTGCGGCTCGGCGTTCAGATCCACTGTGTAACCGTTTGGGAGAATCATGGTGTTCAGCCGGATGCGCAGTTCGCCCTTGCCCTTCACGCGTCCGGGACGCTTGGAGTCCGTAACTTCTCCGCGCAGATACGAACCGACGGGAACTACGACTTTGTTATTGATGGTAATGGGAAACGACGTCCGAAAGTAGACGGAATCGCCCGGCTTGGCCGAATACGTGGAAATTCCATTCTCCAAGGTCACGCCGATGCGCGTTCCGGCCGGCACAGTGATCACCTGGCCGTTCCCGGATGCGCGTGAAGCGGGTGCAGGGGCAGGCCGCGCAGCAGGAACCGGCGGATCAGTCTGCGGCCCATCCGGGGCCTGCGCCAAGGCGTGCGCGCCACTCGAGAGGATGACCAGCAAACTTGCTATGAATAGGCGGTGTTTCATTGGTTTCCTCCGTGTACTTCCTGCGATGCGAGATTCTGACACAGAGATGCTTGCGGGGATTAGTGAATTTTCGTGCACACGTAGGGGAACTAACTAAGCGCTGAAAGACTGAGTCGCGGGCGCGAATCGCCCGGGCGCTGAAATCCTCGCGCGACCCTTTGACCCGCAAGCGAGACCCGCTTAGTCTGGGAGCGGAGTAAGGAGGAATTGAATGGCGAAATTGGCGCTGATTTACGGCATGCGGCTCCTGCCGGTGGACGACTTGGGAGAAGTGAAGGAAGCCACGGTGGTGCTGAAGAGCGGGCGGACTGCGCGCGTGGCGATGCACCTGATCGAAGGGAGCAAGGAAGAAATCGAAGACACCTTCCGCCAGTCGATTGATGCCTTCTTTGAGATGTATCCGGAAATTTAGGGGAGTCGCGGGCGCCAATTAAGCGGGAACCAGGTTCCTGCTCGCTGCTATCTGATCGCTGATCGCTTCCGTTTTACCGATTCCCAAAATTCTCGGGATCCTCATTCGGGTCGCCAAGATTGTCGTTGATGAGAACCGTGGACTGCCCGGTCAGTTCGAAGCGCTTGCGACATTTGTAACAGGCGACCAGGTCTTCCAGCCGCACCATGTAAGAAGTGGCTTTGGCAAACTTGCGGCGGTCTTCTTCGCCCGCACCTCGGGGAAGTTCCTTCCTTTTGCGGCAGACCTTCCAGCGCACCGGCGCTTCGAATTCACCGCGGCAACTGGGGCACACCAGCTTGACCTTGCGTATCTCTTCCTTTTCCGTATAAAAGCTTCGTTCGTCCATTAGGCCTCGACGGTCTTGCTCAACGTTTCGTCCATTGTAACAAATTCGAGGCCCAAATCGCTCCAGCGCGGCAGCCAGTATTCGAGCGCCGCCACGGTGTGGGCGCGGTCGCCGTTCAGGTGGCGATGATTTCCATCGTGCAGGCAAAGAATGTCGCCGGTCATCCCGCCGCCGTAGCCCGTGCCTGGCGGGAGCTTCCTATGAGCGTGCTCCGCAATCGGGTCCATGCGTTTTATCAACCATTCCGCCGGCTTCACACGCCAATCACCGGGGATCAGCGTCCACATCACCGTCCGCATTCCCTGGCGTTCGACAATTTCGTGCAGCCACGGACTGCGAAAGCCAAACGGCGGGCGGAACCAGCGCGGCTCAGCTCCGGTTGCCTGACGAATCGCGTCGCCACACCGCTGCAACTCTTTCTCGGTTTTCTCGTTGCCACACAAAAAAAGATTGGGATGCGTATCGGTGTGATTTCCGAGGGCATGCCCTCTCGCCAGAATCTCTTTGGTTAGATCGGGACACTCCCGGACAAATTTTCCAACTAGAAAAAATGTCGCTCGCGCATTACGTTTCGCCAGCAGGTCAAGCAGCTTTGGTGTGATCGCGGGGTTCGGCCCGTCGTCAAACGTAATTGCCAGCTTGTTCGGCGCCCCCGTACGAAAAACTATGGGCCCGAAAAGCTGCGCACGGGGATACGCCGCTCCATACGCGGTCAATCCGGCAAGCCCCGCCGCAATCGCAGCAGGCGCCTCAATCATCCATGAATCCATCGCCTGTATTCTGTCACGACGCCAGATTCCATGCAGCTTGCCTACTCAGAACTTTTGGCGATGCAGCCGCCAGAGGATAAGCCCAAGTAGCCCACCGAGTGCCAGTGAAACCACGAAAAACAATCGAAACTCGGGAAGACCGACTAGGCCGATCAACAAGAGTCCGACAACAATGAGCAAGCCAATGGGATGGCCCGTCCAGTGGCCGGCGCCGTAACGGCCGAAGGGAACAATCTCGGCCGGACTTGGTTCCTCCGGATGAGTCACCGTTTGTTCGTGATTCTCGTGGCGAAGGCGAATCAGTGATTTCACTTGTCACCTCTCAAGCTCTCGTCACAGACGCCCCAGATCAGATAGTGAGCAATACACCGGCTACGCTGGCAGGCCCTTTCGCGCTTTCAGGTCGTTGAGCAGGCGCTCGACTTCGGTGTCGCGGTCGAGGCGGCTGAGTTTTTCGGCTACGTCGTCGTTGAGCAGGTCCACTTCGGCGGAGGCGGTGGCTTCCGTGTGGTGCACGCGCTCCTTCAAGCGGTCAAACGTGGCGCTCTTCGAGCCTTCGCCGACGGCGACCTGCGCCTTGGCGGCTTTATCGAGCGCGATGCTGCGGCGATGGCGGGCCATCAAAACCTCGCGCTTGGATTTGGCTTCGTCAAGTTTTTGCTCCAGCTTCACCAGCGCGTTCTTCAAGGTGTCCACCTGGGCTTTCTGGTCGTTGACCTGTTCCTGAAAGCTCTGCGTAAGCCGTAGCGCCGTCTGATAGCGATCGAGCGCGGCGCGCGCCAGGTCGTCCTGCGTCTTGTCAACCGCGACTTCCGCCTTGCGCATCCAGTCCTTGGCGGTGTCTTCCTGCTCGCGAAGTTTCTTTTCAAGAATGTGCTGATCGGCGATGGACACAGCGACCTGCGTCTTGACCTGCAGGTATTGATTCTCCATGTCCAGGATCACCTGCTTGATCATTTTTTCCGGATCTTCCGCGCGATCGACCATGTCGTTCAGATTTGCCCGAATTAAAGTACTGACGCGTTCCAAAAGTCCCATGATGATGCTCCTTTCGAAATTACCGAAGTTCTGTAGCTCACCCGTTTGAGGGGTGAGGGTTTCCCGTGTGGCGATGTGATTGCCCGGGCGACGAAAACCCTCAGGCCTTAAGGCCTGAGCTACATTCCAAACAACGAAAAGCAATGTGTCAGTGCGGTGTGGATCTGCGCCCAGGCGACACTTGTGAGCGTAGCCATAATGAGTATCCCCAGCGCCCAGAACAGTCCCCGCTTCTGCTGCATTGTCAGACTCATGACCCTTTCCTCCATTGGAATCCCCCCGTGAGAGAGCGCTGGAGCGCCCCTTGCGGGGCGCTCCGGCGGAATGAAGTTACGATTTGGCTGCTGGCGGTGTGGGCTTGGGCGCCTTGTCGCCGATCAGGCGCACTTTGCTCAACAACTCCGACATCTGCATGCCGGAGAGCGCTTCGAAGAGCGCGGGCACCTGCGCCGCAATCTTCGTGACATCGCCCGTGAGCTTGTACGCTCCCGCGGCATCGCCGTTGCCTGTCGAAACAATCGTCACCTTGTCCACCTTGCTGAGCGGCTCGCTCAAAGCGCGAACCACTTCCGGCAGTCCGGTGATCAGCTTGTCCAGCACGGCGGCCTGGTTGTATTCCTGAAACGCCTCCGCCTTCACGTTCATTGCGCGGGCTTCCGCTTCGCCTTTCTTGAAGATGATTTCGGCTTCGGCTTCGCCTTGTGCGCGAATGGAAGACGCGCGGCCCTCGGCTTCGCTGATCAGGCGCTGGCGTTCGGCGTTGGCGATCGTTTCGATGCGCTGGCGTTCGATTTCCGCCTGCTTCAGCACGGTGGCGATCAGCTCGCGTTCGCGGCGCGTGATTTCGGCGTCCTGCACCTTCACTTGCGCTTCGCGCTCGACCTGCTGGATGCGCACCTGCTCGAGGATCACGGTCTGTTGCTGGCGGTTGGTTTCGATCTCATAAGCCTTGTCGGCTTGCGCTTGGGCCTTTTTGCTGATTTCCAGGTAGTTGGCTTTCTTAATGTCCAGGTCCCGCTCGGCTTCCGCCTGCTTCGCCATCGAAGCGGTTTCCGCCGCCACGCGTTCCTGGTCTGCTTGCGCCTTGGCGATTGCCGAGGCGCGAGAAGCTTCCGCGCGCTTGATGGCGATGTCGCGATCGGCTTCGGCCGCGGCTACTTCGGCGTCGCGCTTGATGCGCGCGATGTCCGGTCGGCCCATGTTGGTGATGTACTCATTTTTGTCGCGCACTTCCTTGATGGTGAAGCTCACGACTTCGAGGCCCATCTTGCTCATGTCGTCGGCGCACGTGGAGCGCATGTGGCCGCCGACCATTTCCGGCTCCTTCACGATCTGCTCGACCGTGAGCTGCCCTATGATGCCGCGCAGATGCCCTTCCATCACGAGGCGGATCAGGCCTTCGCGCTGCTCCGGGCGCTTGGTCAGGAACTGCTCGGCCGCGGTGCGAATGGACACCGGATCCGATTTCACCTTGAGCTGCGCTACTGCTTCCACCGTGACCGCAACACCCTGGTTGGTATAGAGGCTCTGTTGCGGCGCCACGTCAAAAGACATCAATTCGAGGGAGAGCTCCTTGCACTGCTCCACCATCGGAAAGATGATCGTGCCGCCACCCTTGATGATGCGTGTGCCGCGGAAGCCGTAAACGATCAAGGCTTCGTGTGGCCCCGCTTTGCGATACATCCGCGCTGCGAGAACCATTAGGAATAAGACTGCAAGCACCGCCAGACCGGCGATGACCCAAACACTTGAGAACTCGAACATAAAGACCTCCCTTTTCACCCAACCGGAACTGTTTGCAGCGTTCTTCAGTCCCTTAAACTTTTTCACCCGTGAACTCGTCCCACTTGCGGACGTAGGCCACGCCCTTTTCGTAGCGGCTGATGACCACTTCGGCGCCCTTTTCGAGCGGAGAACCATTGTCACTTCGCGCACCGGCACTGCGCCGCACCCCGTGCTGTTCGAAGATGACTTCCCCGGTGCCGCCGGCGGGGATCGAGATGCTGACCCTGCCGACTGAACCTTCATGGCGGTAATCCCATTCGTTCATTTGCGCTTCGGTGTTCTGCAACAGCCGGGACATGAACCGGAACACGATCCAGCCACCGGTCAGTCCGGCCGCGATGGCGATGGCCAGGCAGAAAACTGCGACCAGGTTCGAATGCTTCGTGAGCAGGTAGCCGGTCCCGCCGAACCATGCGAGAAACGCCAAGATGCTGGAAGCGTTGAACCAGGAAAGATGAGGGCCGCCTTTGGCGATGCCGCCGCCCGCCCCGTGATGCCCGCCATGAAACGGCAGATGCCATTTGACCGGCAGATGCAGGTGCACAGCGCCGGCGAGAAACGACAGTACACTGAGCGAGAAGCCCACCAGGAAGCAGAAGAGATAGAAGTCAGACCAAGTCATACGACACCTCGCGAAGCGACACCCCGTCGCTTGGGCGAACCGTGCGTTGGCCCTCGGGGGCTAGTTCTGTGAAGGAATTGGCGGGGGATGGCCGGAGCCAGATACCGCCGAAGGTTGTAGGACTTCGCCGAGCCGCTCGGCCAAGCCGGGCGTGCGAAGTATTTCCCCGAGGAGCAAGAGCGCGCTGCGGGAATCCGGGTGCTCCGCAATGCTCAAAAGCGCCTTCTCAAGTTCCGGATCCAAACTGAATTGATCGGCGCCTGCATACAACCAAGCATCTACCGTCGAATCCGTCGTGCGAAGTGCGGATTGCAGTTCGCGCGAATACCCTTCGGGGTCGTCCACCAGGAAGCCCGGATAGACGCGGAAAAAGCGTGCCAAAAGCTCACGGGAAGTGTTGGTCATATGCGGCCGTGCGCCGCTCTCCAGTTGCGAAACGTACGCCTGGCTCAGCCCACGTCCCAACTCTTCCTTCATGGCTTCCACAAGCTCGGCCTGCGTCATGGGTCGCCCAAAGCCGCGCAAAGAACCCTCAATGGCCCGCAGGGAGCGAAGCTTGTCTCCGAGAGTCATGGTGGGCCGCCTTTCTGCAGTATTGCGATATGCTATTTGTATATAGCAATATGTAATTTGTCAAGGGAATTCGATTCGGCATTCAAATACATTATTTTCAATTAGTTAGAATGAATTAACAGCAATGAACTGACAAAGAGGAGGGAAGTTCTTACTTTTCGTGGAAAACGCTAAACTTTCAGGAAGATCTTCTTTCGCCACAACCCCCACAACAAGAGCCAGCAGAAGACCAGCGCACACAGGGAATACACCAACGAGGCGTTGGCTGCGCTCAGGCCGGTTCTCTCCAGAAACGCCTGCGCCGCTTCGTGCCAGTTGAGCCTTAGCCCGCTCGTGCCCGTGGCCACAAATGTATAGCCGGGGCCGTAGACCAGCGAGTCTAGAACAAATCCCGCAATCGCGTTCATCCCCAACACCAGGATCGGCATCGTCCACCAAGCTCGCCACTTCTTCACTTCAACTATCCAGTAAAGCAATGCCAGAAACAGAAGCGCAAATCCGCCGGTGAAGAGAGCAAACGAGCTCGTCCACAGGTTCTTGTTGATGGGAAAACTCAGGTTCCACACCTTTCCAGCAATCAGCCCGGCGACGCCAAAGCCCACCAATCCGGTGATAATTGTTTTGACGCTCCTCCGGGTGAGCAACCAGTGTCCCGTCAGAAGCCCGATCAGCGTCGTGCCAATGGCCGGAATTGTATGCAGAATCCCTTCCGGATCGCGCGTCCCATTGTAGAGGTGCCCCATAAAGAGCCTTCGATCAAGCCAGGCCGTGATGTTATGCTCCGGATCCATGAACGGGATCTCGCGCCCCGGTGTCCCAACGCCGGGCACGGGCGCAAAGCGAAGCAAAACCCAATAGCCTGCAAGACAAACGGCCAAGGCAACGATTTGGGAGCGGAGGCCGGCATACAATTCCAAAAGCGCGGTCACCAGGTAACAGAGCGCGATGCGTTGAGTCACGCCCTCAAACCGAAACGTGTGTAAATCGAGGCCGTAGATGGGAGAGGCGTTCACCAAAAGCCCGATTGCAATCAAAAGCAAACTTCTTTTGAACACGTGCGACAGGATCTTGCCGCGCGTCTCTCCTCGCTCGAGCCGCGACTCAACAGAAAAAACGACCGAAATCCCGACGAGAAATAGAAATGATGGAAAGATCAGGTCGGCAGGCGTCCATCCATTCCACTCGGCGTGCTTAATGGCCCAGAAGGCATGGTCGTCGCTTCCTGGATTGTCGACGATGATCATCCCGGCTACCGCCAATCCGCGGAAAATGTCGAGACTCAGCAAGCGCTCCGACCTCAGCCGATCTGTGGTGTTGGCGGAGATTTGACCATCTGGGGCGAGTGCATTAGGCGCTGGCATTGGGGGAATATAGTCTCTTCCGCAAATTCTGGCGAGACTTTTTTGGGCAGCAACGCCTCGACGGCCACTCGCTCACCATGAGTTAAATCGATTGAATGGAGATCACTTCTGCTTCTTTGGGAAGAGAGGTGACTTACGTCATTCAGGCTTGCGGAGGGATTGCAGGTCGATGCCAAGTTGCTGGCACTTTTTGTAGAGGTGGCTGCGTTCGAGGCCGAGGGCGCGCGCGACGTTTGTCATGTGAAAATTGTGGCGACGAATTTCACCAAGAAGGACTTCGCGCTCGAAAGCTTCCGTGCGCTCCAGAAGGGTTCCCTGCCCTGTATCCGTGCTGCTCGAACTTGCCGCTGCTCCGCCGGGCAGCACTAGCCGCGCTTCTTCGGCGCTGATTGTGTCTTCCGCTGCGAGCAGCGCCAGGCGTTCAACGATATTCCGCAATTCACGCACGTTGCCCGGCCAGGAATATTTTCGCAGAGCAGCAATCGCCTCCGCCGAAAAGAGTTTTTCTTTCCAGCCGTTCTGCGCAGCCACCTGCCGTGCGAAGTGTGCCAAAAGATCCGGAAAATCCTCAGAACGCTCGCGCAGCGGCGGCAGGAACAATGGGAAAACATAAATGCGGTGAAACAGGTCGGGCCGAAATTCGTTTTTCTTGGACAGTTCTTCCAGATTGCGGTGCGTAGCTACAATCACACGGACGTTGACTTTGATCGGTTTCTCTCCACCGACCCGCTCGACCTCGCCTTCTTCCAGCACGCGGAGCAGCTTGGCCTGCATGGAAAGCGGCATGTCGCCGATTTCATCGAGAAATAGCGTGCCACCCTCGGCTTGCTCGAATTTCCCCAGGTGGCGTCCCGCCGCTCCCGTGAAAGAACCTTTTTCATGGCCGAAGAGTTCCGATTCGATCAGTTCGGCAGGAACGGCAGCGCAATTCAGCGTAATGAACGCATTTTCCCGCCGTGGTGATTTTTCGTGAATGGCCCGCGCCACCAACTCTTTCCCTGTGCCGGTTTCACCTAGGATGCACACACGCGTCTCGCTGGCCGCCACGCGATCGATTTGCGCCATCAGTTTTTTCACTGCCGGTCCGGAGCCGACCAGTTCATGCTTGCCCAGCCGGTGGCGCAATTCCCGATTTTCGTCCTCCAGCCGCGAAAGCTTCAGCGCATTCTCAACGGTGAGCAGTAGCTTGTCCGTGCTCAGTGGCTTTTCCAGAAAATCCAGCGCGCCGAGACGTGTGGCCTTCACGGCCATTTCGATGTTCGCCTGCCCGGAAATCAAAACGATCGGGGTCTGCACGCCGGCCTTCTTCAAGTCCGCCAGCAGCTCCATGCCACTCTTTCCCGGCATGACCACGTCCGATAGGATCAGGTCGAAATGCTCGCCATGAGCCAGTTCCACCGCGCGCGAGGCATTGTCGCAAACAGTGGCTTCGTGCCCCGCCAGGCGGAACGCGCGCGCCAGCGAAGCCAGCGTATTCGGATCGTCGTCAATCAGCAGCAGATGCGCTTTGCGTGGCAAGTTGGTCCTTGTATGGGGAGCTAATCCGTCGCGGTCGCGGCGCGCTCCGACTCCTTCTCCGCGGGTTTTGCGTCTGCTTTCGGCTTATGCGCGGCGCCGCCCTGACGCTTTGGCAGTTCAATGCGCAAGGTAGTGCCGTGGCCCTCTTCGCTCGAAACGGCAATCGTGCCGTGATGATCGCTGACAACGGACTGCACAATCGCGAGCCCCAGCCCTGTGCCCAACTGCTTTGTCGTGTAGTACGGCGTGAACAGCCGCGAACACTCTTCCGGCGTCAAACCCTTTCCCGTGTCGGACACTTCGATGCGTACGGTGTCTCCGCCATCGCTGGAGCGCAGTGAAAGCGTACCTCCGGCTGGCATGGCATCCATGGCGTTCAACACCAGGTTCTGAAACGCCTTGTGCAACAAGTCCGAGTCCGCGTCAATTTCCGGCAGCGCGTCGCTCAAGAAATATTCCGTGCTTATGTGCGGCTTGCCTACGGCCGTGAATTGCGGTTCGAACAAGCGGATGGCATCGCGCAGCGCCTCGTTTACGTTGACCTTGGAGAATTCCGGCGCGGGCATTTTGGAAAAATCGCTGAAGCGCGTAACGATGTTGTTCAGATTGGCGAATTCCGCCTTCAGAGTGGCGGTCGCTTCGGTGAACACTTCTTGAAACTGCTGCGGGCCAAGCTGCCGCGCGCGCTGCAGGTTTTCCACCGTGATCTGCAGCGGAAAAAGCGGATTCCGCAGCTCGTGCGCAAGGCGCCGTGCAAGTTCGCGCCAAGCTGCGACGCGCTCCGTCTGTACCAGCTTTTCTTTCTGCGCAGCCAGTGTTCCAGTCATTTCATTGAACGCGCTTGCCAGTTGTCCAATTTCGTCGCTGCCCTTCACGTCAATCTTCGTATCCCACCGGCCGGAAGCCACGTCACGCGCACCGTTGGCCAATTCTTCCACCGGTCGCGTGATGCGCCGCGAGACCCACCAACTAAGGAGCAATCCAATCACCAGTGCAGCCAGCGAAACAACGGCGGCGATCTTCAAAATCTCGCGCTTCAGCAGCACCAATTCTTTCGCCGAGCTGCCAAGCAGCAGGACGCCCAGCAGCTCTCCATTGCGGCCCTTGAGCGGCACAGCGTGAAACGTCTCCGCGCTGGCCGGATCATGGTTCCACGAGATGGTCTTGATCAGATCCTGCGGCTGCTTCTGAATCTGTTCGATCAAGGACTGAAATGTTTCCGCCTGCTGGACGCCACCATTCGCGTCGGTCAGCGCCGATGCAACGAACGCGGGCTCCAGATTCCTGTACAGCAGCGCCCGCATGCCTTCGGGAAGCTCCAGCGAAGCGAGGAAATTCTGGTCCAGCCGCCGCCCGCCGATAATGTAGATCGTTTTGTTGCCAACGGTCTGCGTGCGCACCGCAGTCAGCGAAAGCGCCGCGGCCTCCGGCAGCTCCTCCCGCTTCAGGAATGCCCCGGTCGTATCCCAGTTCTTTGCAGACGTCACCCAGTCATTCTTGTAGCCCACGCGCGCCGGATATTGGGCGGACGAAATCAGCGTGCCGTCGGAATTCACGAACTCGACAAAATCCAGGCCGTGGCTCTGCGCGGCGCCATTCGCGTCATGCAGGAAAAGCGAAGCGTCGCCATTGGGCCGGGCCAGATCGAGCACCATGCGTATCGTCACGTCAGCGTTGGTGATGTTTTCCACCTGTTGAACAACCATCTCTCCACGCTGCGCAAACTCCTTTTCGGATTGCACCTCCAGCGCGTGCGTGCGCTGCGCTTCCATCTGCTCGAATGCGCGCTGCGTATAGTAAGTCACGCCGTATGCCACCAACGATACGGAGGCCAGCACGGTGATCAGGAAAATCAGGAATACTTTGGTGCGGAAAGTCATGGTCTTGCTCCCGGATTGCGAGCCGTCGAACTATTTTTCTGCGGGCTGGCAGGCGCTTTCGTTGTCACCGCATCCTCGGAATCGAGCCACACATCGGCCAGTCGCCACTCGCCCCACGGCGATGCATTCCAATTGTGCACGTTTGCGCGGACGCCGACATACTCCGGCAATAGCATCAGCGGCAAGATGCGGCGTTCTTCCAGCAACCGGCGTTCCTGCGCGAACAACTGCTCGGGGTCCATCGAATTGGCCGGTAATTCCACAGTGTCCAGCAATTGCTTCACAAAAGCCTCCAACTCCGCGTGCGGCGAAAGCGAATCGTAATGCCACGCAAACAGGTGCAATCCACTGGCCGGCGCGGGTGAGTTGTTCGCGCTCCCCGGCAAGGCAACTTGCACCATTAAATTGGCTTGCCGCGCATTCACGGCCACTCGTTCCCCCATCAACTTGAAAAGATCACCCGGAGCGTCCACACGCAATCGCAATGGCTGAGTCACGCCCGGAACTCCCGCTGGAAAAGCGGCCCGCAGTTCCCTGGCGTGCTGCAAGTTCATCGGACTCTCGAAAAGGAAAGCATATCCCGATAGCCACTGCGGCAAAAGAGAATCGGCGGGCTGTGCTTCCCTTTGCAGCAACACGTTGGCCATGGTGTCGCGATCCATCGCCAGCCATAACGCTTCCCGAAGTTGGTCGGATGCCGGAGCGGCGAGCGCATCGTCAAACCGCAAAGCCACCAGTGTCTGGGGCGCGGAATTCCAGATGCGCAGCCCTTCCTGCCGGCCTTTGCGAACCAGGTCCGGCGCGATCTCCGCGATGTCTGCTTTTCCGACTTGCAGGTCGAGAAGCTGCCGGAGGGACGGCTCTCCCAGAGTGACTTCTACAAAATCGACAAATGGCCGCCCAGACCACGCTCCATCATTCGCCTGAAATTCGATTTTCGCGGGCTTGATCGCCGCTGGATTCGCTTCCGCTGGCGCAGCGGCCACCGATTCCGCCACGAAAAAAGGGCCGGTTCCCAATAGCGTGCCATCCGGCCGCCGGCGAAGAATAAAATTCCGGCCTGACGCCAATTGCTCGAGAAGATCGGGCGTGGAATGCCCGGCACGGATGGCAACGCCGTTTTCGGTAGCGGTCACCTCGAACGGCTTGCCCAAAGATGCCTGCAACGATGTGACGGCGTCGGCCGGAGTGAGCAGCGAGCCATCGGTAAATCGCACGCCGGATCGCAGCTTGAACTGCCAGTTCCTGTTGGCGATATCGTGCGACCATTCCGTCGCCAGCGCAGGCTGAAATCTGGCGTAGTCATCCAGTGTGACCAGCCGGTCGTAGACGAGGCTTGCCAGTTTTTCGCTTGCTGCCGAAGACAGCGATCCGGGCGTCCACTCGCGCGGATCCAGCGAGACGCTCGACGCGCGCAGCTTCACATGTAGCGTGCCGCCATAGCGAGGCGGCGCAGCCTGCATCCCGAAACCGGCCAGCGCGGCAATCGTGACACTAATTGGCGCAAGCCAGCGTAATTTTATAAATCTCATAATTTCCTGTTCGCACATTCTGGGCAATCACCAGCGCACTGCTCGGATTTTGCTCCTCGTTCGTGCCGACGATCGGGCCGGGAAATTCGCTCAACACCGCGGCGCTGCTTTCCTGCAGTTCTCCGGCTGGGACCACTTGCAAGACTTCCCTCGCATTCGGCTCGCTCCCGGAGCTAAGCAATTTCCAACTGCTCGCATCGCATGGCGAACTTAGCAGTGTCGCACCACGCCCGACGGGTTTCTCCGCGGCTGCAGGTTTCTCCGCATGGCATTTGACGTCGGCCGGTGACTCCCACGAAAATTCGCAAGTCCTGCCCGGGAGCCCCACAGAAACCACATTTCCCCGCGGCGTCATTTCCGCGCGAGGACTGCGAGACGGCTCCAAATTCGCGGGATTCAGCGAGACGCTCTGCTTCACAAAGCCTTTCGAATCCACGCGCCGGGCAACAATTTCGAAATTCCTGTAGAGCAGAATCGCCAGGCCGCCCTCAGAGCCATTCCCGAAGGAAAAAGCATCGAGAATTCGGTCCGGACTTTCGTAAATCATCTGCCGTTCCAGGCGGACCGGCGCCACCGGCAGAGATCCGCGCGGGAGAAGTGCGCGCGCGACGGCAACGATTCGGACTTCTTCACGATCCAATACGCGCATCTTTGCGGTCAGCACAACCTGCGTCGGAGTTTCTGCCGCAAAAATATCGAGCGCGGGAGCTCCCGAATCCTCCGTCAGGGTCAGTGAACGCTTTTCAAATGCGTCGCGGAGAATTTTCCTCCAACGCTCGCCTTCCCCATCCGCCCACTTTTCATCCGGATACCACTCAAGTCGCAGCGCGCCGTGCAACCCAGGAATGGCTGCCACGCGTTCCGCAAGTCTCTGGGCGGTTTCCCGCAAAGCACCATCGGCGTCAGCAAATGCAGGTCGACTAAGCGAACAAGCGACCCCCAACACCCCAATCGCGAATAAAACCCTTAGAAAAAGAAAGCAACCCCAAAATATCTTCCAGTGATTTTTCCCAAAAGATTGCACGCTCGCTCCGCCGCACCACGCCCTGCCTGTTGCGCCTTAGTGAGCGCGGTAATCCTTATACAAATCCAACCGGTTCAGCAGGCGGATCATCACCTGCGTATACGCCAGATATTCCGAAAGGCTCTCATCCGAAATGTTATAGAGCGCTTTGCGCCGCGCTTCCCGCAGAGTGTCGAAGTCCTCGTCCTTGAGCGTCGCAACCGCGCTGTTCTGGAACGCAGTGCGGTCCGCAATTCCATAGATGGGCTCGCTCTCGGCGACGGCTTTGGCGAGTTCTTCCTGCGTCGGCTTTTTCGCGCGCATCTGCCTGTCAAATTCCGCGCCACGCGTGCTCATCACGTCGTCGAACTCTTTCCGCGTGTGCGGCAGCCCGGCAATAATTTGCAGGACCTGCTCTCGCGTCCATTTCGGACTGGCGAACTCTGTGGGGTCCGGCGCCTGGTATTTCATCACTGCCTGAATATCGTTACGGCGATAGTCCTCCTTAACTTCGGCAAGGCCGCCCCACGCGCTGAGGGTTCGAAACGCCTCCTCAGACATCTCCTCCGCAAGCAGATGCGCCGCGGCCGCACGCACGAAGGGTTCCTGCGCCTGGAGTTGCGCAATGAGCGCCTTACTGGCCTTGGTGGAATCCATGCTGCCGTATAGGAAAAGCGCCGCTGTATCCGAATCGAGGTCGAGAGAATGCTCGGAAATATGGATGACCGCATTCGGAAACAGCAACAGCTTGGCCGCAAGGGATTGGATATTCGCGCCGCGCTGCCCCAGTTCGAGCGCCAGCGAAAGATAGTTGGCCGGGTCGGTTTCCTGAAAATCGGTCTGCACAATCGCGTCTCGGACCAGATTCAGCGACTCCGGTGATTTGTCCAGCTGAAACAGAAACGACGCGGCATCGAACTGAAAAATGTGGTCGGTCTTCTCCGCCGCAAGCATCTCCTTCAGGCAGCTAACACCCTCAGGGCCTGCGGACTGAAGTTGTTTCCAATAAGCGTCAATTTCTTTGCTCTTGGCATCAATCTGTGTCTCGTTCAGTTGCGTCAGGTGAAATCCGTAAACCTTTTCCTTCTGCGCGCGCAAATCCGCACAGGAAGGAGCCTGCGCCTGCGCAATTCCCGCCCCAATCGCCATCACCCATACAACAAATACCGCCGCCATTCGCCCCAATCCGCACCTCTCGAAGTTCCTTCAGATAGATGCTACCACCCTTCCCGAAATTGCCTTCAAAGCCGCACTCCGTTCACTGAATTCCCCATTGTGAAAAAGGCGCCGGGCGGCGTGGTCAGGGCCGCCCGGCTGGTCAGTTGAGGGTTTCTGTCTTTTTGTTTTGTGGAAGCCATTGGCGCAGTCCTCAGTCGAGCGACCCACGGATAATTTCTTCGCTGCGCACTGGGACCCAAATCCTGTCGTTGGGCGAAGCCGTGGTTTTGTTCTGCCAGCGGAAGCGCCGCAGCGTGATGCGATAGGTTGTGTGCCCGTCGATCGAATGGAACGCGTAAATCGCTTGGATAGGAGAAATCTTCTCGTTGCCAGCAGTGAGCGAAGCCAGCTCGAAATCACCGTTCGAAAATTCTGGCGCGGAACCGGGCAGTGCCATCGCCGCTACAAATTGCGGATTGCGGCGGCGCCAAGTATCGTGTCCGGCGTCCACCGAGCGCTGGAGGTTTTCAACGCGCGCTCGGTGGACGGGAATTTCCTGCACCACGCGAAGCTCCCGCGTCTGCGCTTCCGCGATCGTCATCGTCATTGCGCCCAATGTCCACATCGCCAGACAAAAGGTAATCCGCAAAATCACCGGCAGAATCAAGCGAAGCTTTCCCACTGCTCCAGAGACATCGTTTCCGTTCATAACGTCCTCCCGTCGAACCACAATCTGTGCCAGCACAAACTCTCTTGCTCTTTCGCCGCTTCGTTGCTTGTTTACTTCTCGACTTCGTTGTTCGCCAGCCGGGTGGCGCGGAGCGCGGCGCCGGGTTGGGAGCTGCCTTTTGCAAAACGATTCAAGCGCGGCGGTGCTTGTCTTTTTGCTCATGGCTGCTCCTCCAGCGACGCGGTCCGGGCCACCCGCAGGGGTATTGGCCGGCGTTCCTGAGAGGCGGCCTTGCTCGTACCGCCTCCCCGAAATTCTTCCTTACGGGCGCTTATTCGCCTTGCGTTGCGCCGCGGCGGTCGCCACCGGCGCGGGATCTTGAGAGTCATCCTCACTCGAGGACGCGCCCATCCCACCCTGGAATGCCGAGCGCATCACGTCCGACGCGAAGAAGTTCTTGCCGTCCATAGGCACCATCATGATTTGCAGCTTGTCCGACAAACGCTCGGCGATGATTTTCTGTATGAGCATCGGATTCTGCTTCAGCACCGCGGCTTCATACTTCATCCGTTCAGAATCGGCGGCCGCGGTTACGCGAATCCGGTTGGCTTCGGCATCGGAAAGGTTGTGCTGGCGTTCCAGCTCCGCTTTGCTGTCAATGATCTTCGCCTGCGCGGCGGCTTCCGCATTCTGCAAAGTCGATTCTTTGCGAGCCTGCGCCTCCAGCTTGGTCTGTTCGATCTGCTTCTGTTTCAGGGGCAGGGTGTATTGCATCGCGTCGGCTTCCGCCTTGGCTTGCAGCACGCGAACCTGCGCCTGCGCCTCAGCTTGCTTGACGTCGCGGGCCTTCTGCGCATCTGCTTCCAGTTCGGCGATCCTCACTTCTTTCAGCTTGATGTCCTGCTCCGTGCCCAACCTTTCGTTCTCCTGCTCTTTCAGCAGCAGGCCTTCGAGCCCCTTGGCGTACTCCGCGGGCAACTGGATGTCGCGCAGCAGCACTTCGCGCACAACAATTCCATCGGATGCCAGGCGCGTCTTGATCATCTCGGCCGCCTGGGTGCGCAGCTCCTCACGCTTCACGGCAAAAATTTCGCGGGTCACATAGTTGGGCGCAAGCTGCCGGTAGGTGGATGAAACCACCGGGGCAACCACCTGCTCCCCAACCGGCTGCGGCAGATTCTGGTGGATGCTCGAGAGTTTCGAGGGATCGATGCGGTAACGAACGCTGACGGCCAGCCCCAGATTTAATCCTTCGCGCGCCTGCACGGTCAAAACTTCCGTGCTCGGCTTGTTACCGATCGCCGCCGAAGTCGTGTACACCTGCTCCCGCGTGTCATACAGCACCACGTCATCCACGAGCGGCGTTACCAAGTGGACGCCCGGATACAACGTAGCGGGGCGCACGCCGGAAAGCTGGCTGACGCGAATACCCGCGGTCCCGTCCGGTACCACCACGATGCTCAGCGCCAGAAACACCGGCACAATGCCGACCGCCGCCAACTGCAGCGCGAGTCTCCACCGCACCGGTCCGAAAGGGCGCGCCGCCTTCTGCGGCGCCGCCTCCGTCCCCGGTTCCCCACTGGTTTGCTCAAGCAGCCACCTGAGCCTTGCGGCGATGTAAATGTCGTACGCGACCAGAATCCCGGAGCTGCCGAAAAGGCCGACTCCGAGGATCATCAGAAGATATTTCAGTCCCAGCATGTCGATTCGCCTTTGCCCTACTTCCGGTAACCCTGCGAGGAACAAATCGCGTCCCCGTTCAGACGTCGTGCCGGAACTCGCCGTGAAGCTACCTCTGCATTTGAAAAGCGCGCGCAACCATCCGCGTGCCGTGCGCAACAGCCACGCGCACCGGGCGGCGGTCCGCAGTAGCCGGCTGCATCAGCCGGATCGTGAGGTGAAGAAGCGCGGTCTGCAGGGCCAGCGCAGCAAACAGCGCCAACAGCGTGATGACGACCACTCCAGCAAATCCAAGCATCGTTTCCATGCGTGTTCTCCCAAGCTGCGCCAGGCTGTGCAACTCTTCGCGGCAGACAATCGCAGGTAAAGAACCACATGCATCTTATTGCAAATGCATGACTTACAGTAGTTATGAGTGTGAGTTTCGTGGCTAGGCAGACACGGGCGTGTTCCCCGAGCCGCAGTCAATGATGCCCCAAAGTCTTGAAACAGGCCGGTTTGGGGCACTCTCGCTCGCAACCCTCGCTTCGCCAAACAAAAGATCCATCTAGCCGGAATATTTTCCGGACCAAAACTGTCTACCTATTGCAGGTCGCCTCCGACACGGACCGAACCTGTGCAAAAAGCAAAAGCCTTCCGAGACAAGAAATTTCTTTCGGATAAATCAAAAAAGGACACCAGAGAATGAGCAGCAAAATGAAATGGGTTTTGGGTTATATGGCCACGGCAATGATGATGGTCGCGCTGCTGGCAACCGCGCGCGAGGTGGCAGCGAATCCTCCGCAAGCGGCGACCGCGGAAGTGAAGATCGACAATTTCAGCTTTGGCCCCGCCACGCTTACCGTAGCTCCTGGCACCACAGTCACCTGGATCAATCGCGACGACATCCCGCACACGGTCGTCAGCACGGACGATCCGAAAATGTTCAAGTCCAAGGTGCTCGACACGGACGAAAAATTCTCCTTCACCTTCACCAAGGCAGGAACGTATCCCTACTTCTGCTCCATCCACCCGAAAATGACCGCGACCGTCGTGGTGAAGTAACCATTCAATGAGCCTAAATCCCTTCGACCTCAACAACACTCTTCTGGCGAAGCACGCACAACACGTTGTGCTGATCCACTTCCCGATCGCGCTCCTGATCACCGGCGCGGCTTTCGATTTCATCAGCCAGTGGACAAAACGCCGCGGCTTGGCGGAAGCGGCTTATTTCAACTTTCTGGTAGCCGCCATTTCGACCATCCCAACCCTGGCAACAGGGTTCCTTGCCTGGAGATTCGCACTCGAAGGACAGAAAATAAAGGGCCTCCTTCTCCAGCACATGATCCTGGCCTGGACGTCGAGCCTGCTGATCTGGGTGATCTGGGCGGTCCATTTTCATGCGCGCAAGCGTCCGCAAATGCCACCCGCCTATCGGTTGTGGATCGAACTTTTAGCCGTCGCAATCATCGCGCTGACCGGCCACTTGGGTGGATTCCTGAGCGGCGTAAACGGACCGGGATAGAGCGCCGCCCAGTTTACGAGCGCCCTGGAGAAGCATGCGTCGTCGCACCTAAGCTCCCACCGATAGCTAGTTGGCGAAGTAGATCGCGCCAAGAGTCGCTGAAACACGAGGAAATACTTTGCACGAAGGCTTTCTAGGGACAGCCGCGCCCTTCTACGCAGACCTCGTTCTGCTACTCGAGACTGTAATGGGCTTGGCACTGCTTGTCGGCGCATTCCTCGCGCACCTGAGAAAATTTCAGGCGCACGCGTGGTGCCAGTCCACAGTTGTGCTGCTGAACGCCGTGGTCATCGCGCTGGCAATGCTGCCCTCCTTTCATATTAGAGTCAGTCCAAGGATTCCCCTCAGGCTCGGTAAGGCTTTCTACGCACTGGCGACCGCGCACGCGGCCCTAGGAACTGTGGTTGAATGCGCAGGCATCTACATCCTGCTCGCGGCGGGCACCACACTGATGCCGGAGAAGTTTCGGCTCATTCGTTATAAATTGTGGATGCGAGTTGTTTTGGCGGGCTGGTGGGCCGTCATTCTTCTGGGAGTAGCCACCTACGGGCGCTGGTACATCCCAGGCGTATTTCGGCGATGAAGTTCTGCACGTTCAGCTCGTGACGGTCAGAAAAGTCCCGTTCTTAAGCTAAGATTTCTTCTTGGCGCCAAAGATCACAAGCGCGATGCCGCCAGCGAGAACCACGCCGCCAAGCACGGGTGGTATGGAGACGTGCTTCTGTTCTTCCGCGGTCGCGTGAATCGGCCCGACATCCAGCACTTTTTCCTGACGGGTGTAATCAAACCCCTGGTAGGCCAGCGCCAGGGCGCCAAGAACAATCAGAAGGATCCCGACCCAAAACATTGGTTTCATGGTTTTCGCTTTCTCAATGAAGTCGTCGCGCCTGGAAACGGGCCGGGATAGTGGTAGCCAAAGAATGCCCAACCCGCCCGGAATTGTCCAGAACATTGCTCCACCCAATCTTGGTCACGGCTTGAATTCAAAACGCGCGTCCGAACCGACTTTGCGAATTGGAAATACCATTTCGCCAGCATTCCTGTGGCAGCGCGATTGCCGGGAATTTGCGGTACGATGGAACAGATGTCTCAAGCACAAGGGATTCGCGTCGCCCGCATTCTCGGCATACCCATCTATATTGACTTCAGCTGGATTCTTGTTTTTGGCCTGATCACCTTCACCATTTCCGGCAATTTCGCTACGCAACACCCTACATGGAGCAGCACGCAGACCTGGACTGTGGGCATCCTCACCACCCTGCTGTTCTTCTCTTCCGTCGTTTTTCACGAACTAGCCCATAGCGTTGTCGCCCAGGCCTACAAAATCAAAGTCCTGTCCATTACGCTGTTTATCTTCGGCGGATTGGCACGCATCAGCCGCGAGCCTTCGAAAGCGATTCAGGAGTTCAATATCGCGGTGGCCGGGCCCATCGCCAGCGGGTTTCTCGCCGGGCTTTTCTTTTCTCTAACGCTCTTTTTCCCCAGCAATCCCATGCTCGGTGCGCTCGCTACGTATCTCTGGCAAACCAATCTGTCCCTCGCGTTGTTCAACCTGCTTCCCGGATTTCCGCTGGATGGGGGCCGCATCTTCCGCGCCATCGTCTGGGGAGCCACCAAGGACTTCACACGGGCGACGCAAATCGCCGGCGCTAGCGGCAAACTGATCGCCTACGCCCTTATCATATTCGGTATCGGCTCGATTGCTTATGGAAACTGGAACGGCGCGTGGCTCGGACTAATCGGTTGGTATCTGCTGAATGCGGCGCAGGCAAGCGTAGCGCAGGTTACCATCCGCGGCGCCCTTGCCGGTTTGTCCGCGACCGATGTGATGAGCCAGGAAGTGCCCACCATACCCGCGAACATGAGCCTCGAAGAATACAGCAACGAAGTGCTGCGCACCGGCCGCCGCATGCACATCGTTACCATGGACGACCGCCTCGTCGGTCTGATGAACGTGGCGGCGCTGAACAAGGTCTCGCGCGATGAATGGAATATGAACTCGGTTCAGGCGGTGATGGTGCCGCGCGACAAAATCATCTGGGCTTCGCCGGAAGAGCCATTACAGCGATTGCTAGAGCGGTTGCTAGCCGCGGATGTGAATCAGATGCCCGTGGTCAGCCACGGCGAGGATGGCTCCGCGCACATCGTCGGCATCGTTACGCGCGACGCCATTTTGCGTGTCATCCAAACGCGCAGCGAACTCGGCTCCGCATTAGGCAGTCGCTGACGCCGCAACCACCCGTTCCTTCGGCGTCTCTTCCGCCGTCCTGCGCGCGCTCATGCGATATCCACCGCCGCGGAAATCCACGGATATTTTCGAAAAACCCACCTTCGTCAGGCGCGCAAACGCCGAACCCGGCGTCACCGGTGTAAACGTGCTCTTGAAATGCGCGGCCCGGTGGATCCAGCCGTCATTGATCTCAAATGCGAAAAAAGAACCGCCAGGGCGCAGCACGCGATGCACCTCCGCAAGCGCGCGATCCTGCAGCTCCTTGCTCTTCAGATGATGCAAAACCAGGATGGCGACGGCCGAGGAAAAAGACTGGTCGGCAAAAGGCAGCGTCGCCGCATCGCCGCACAACGCCGTCAGTTCGGGGCACTGGTGGTTCGCTTTCAGTTTTCGCAACAAGCGGGGATCGTATTCCAGTGAAGTGACGCGAGGCGCAAGTTTGAGCAGATGTCCCGTTGCCGCACCGTAGCCGGCTCCGATTTCGAGGACGTGGTCGCCCAACCGCGCTCCGGACAAGACCCAGGGAAGGAGAAACCGGTGCGTCATGCGCTTCCACAGCGAAGTGGAGCAGAAGAAGTGTTCCATGCGGTTCATGGTGGTTTGCCGTGGAATCTCTATTGTAACGCACCCAACCACCGCGGGAACTGATTTGATTCGGCCGCAAGATAGAGAGGGCCTTCAGTGGCAGCTTCCCGAGCCCGAATCCATAAACGTCTTCCCCGCCTCCGGAATAAACTTCCACTCATACCCAGTCGGTTTCAGTGTCAGTTTCAAGACGCCAAAAGCGTCGTTATTTCTCACTTCGCTGTTCGATTTGTGAATTCCAAACTCGCGATGGTTTTTCCCGCCTGTGCCCACGACGAATTCGCGAATCCCGCGCTTCGGATCCGCATTTCCTTTGGGATCCTGCGGTGCAAAGCGTTCGTAGTCGTGGTCGTGGCCGTTCAAAACCAGTTCCGCATTGGCGTCGTAGAGCGCTTGCCAGAATGCCCCGACCTCCGGATCATTGCCGTGGGTGAGCCCCGAACTGAAGCGCGGCTTGTGAAAATAAGCCAGCGTGCAGCCCGAGGGATGCGCAGCGAGATCCGCGCGCAGCCATTTTTCTTGGGGAGATCCCGCCCCGCAGCCGCCGACCTCCACGCACTCGGAATTCAGCACCACAATGTGCCACGCGCCGAGGTCGTAGCTGTAGTAGCCGGTTTTCGGATCTCCCGCGGCAGCGCCAAAATATTGGAAGTAGTAGCTTGCTCCACTGGAGTGAAACTCATGATTGCCCACCGCCGGCCGGGTGCGATCCTTCACGCGTCCCCATGTCTGGTCGTAACACTTGAAATCATCCGCGCCGCCGTCTGGATAGGCCAGGTCGCCCAGCGCCATCACAGTTCCTGGATTCCCCTCCAGCAACTTCGCGGTCGCCTCCGCTCCAGCAAGATTGCTGCAATCGGCGATATCCCCCGCTCCGATGAGCACCACTTCCTTCTCCGTCTCGCTCCGTGCGCCCGAACTCGGAAGAACAGGCGCAAAAATTAACGCCGTCAGAATGAGAGACCCGATTCGATACAAACCTTTGGGCGAAAACATGATTTCCCTTCCTTGGACTTCGTGTTGGTGCCGCTATTCAGCCCATAGAATACAGGCATTCCGTAAACACCAGCTAAATGGAAGCTGAAATTGTTTTCAGAATCCGCGGGTCTGCGGTGCTGCCCACTGGATAACTACCAATTTGTGTGAACTGGGGCTAGTGCAGCATCGGCCGGATTCGACGTAGGGCTGCGGCAAACTGGTCGGCATTGTACGAAGACGGATTCTCAAGCTGCTGGAAGAGCACGTTGATCGCTCCGCGCACTTCGGCATCGTTCGCAGGCTTCGTATCCTTGGCGTACGCGATGTAAAGCGAATCCATGGCCATGGCCGCCTGCTCGGCCGCGCGCTCGTCGGCAATCGCGATATTTTCCGCGTCGTCCGCGATGCGTTGCATGATCCGCAGGGTAACTGCCTGGTCGTATTGCATCGCCGCTAGCCGCTCGGCAATCTGTTGCGCCAGCGGCGCAGCCGCCGAAGCCGCACTGGCCACCACCGCGCGGTCCGGATTCAACTTGCTCATCTCGTTCGACACGGTGAGCAGGCGCTTATCCAACTCCTGCCCGTTCCCCGAGTCGATCTGCTTCGCCAGCAAACGAAACACCGCATACCGCGATGAATTCCAGGCAGGATCGCCCGCACGGCGCCCTTCGTAACCGTGCGCCTGGCGCCAACTGTCCTTCGCCGGTCCGAGCGAGTGGTGGCAGGCAAAGCACGACAGCTCCGAATACTCCGGCCAGACATCTTTCTTATCAAACCGCTCGTTGCGTGCGCGCCACACCAGGCGTTCCATCTCTCCGCGAAGCTGCACGGCTTGCCCCGTGCCCCAATCGCGCACCCCCGCCCACGCCGCTTCTTCCGCGGGCTTTCCCGGCGCCGATTCGCGCGGCACTTTCCAGTGGCGCGGCATCACTGCGGAAAAAGAGTCCAGCTCAAAGAAAAGATCCGGATGCCCCGCCGCGATCATCTCGTGGTCCACAAACTTGTTCTTTGTCCCCAGATGGCACTCCAGGCACTTTTCTGTGCGATGGATCACATTGCGCGTATCGTGCATTCCCAGCCCCACGGATTTTTCGTGCGGCCAATCCCGTGTGGTGTGCGGCCCAAGCCACGCCGACGCCGGGCCGTGGCAATTTTCGCAGGAGACTCCATCGGCCATTTCAAATGGCCGCCCGCGCTGCTCGGGCGTGGTGTACAGCGCGTGGCAAGCCAGGCATTTCGGCGCCTCTTCGGCCTGGCCTTCCAGTTTCAGGATGCGCGCCATCCGTTGGCCAATTTCGCCTGTCAAAGCGCCATACGCGTGGCTGTGCTTGTCCTGCAGGATCCACGTGGAATATTCGTTCTGGTAGATGCGGCTGCCCGCCACCGGCTTCACGCTGCCGTGGCAGCTGGTGGCCGCACAGGAACCCGGACCGATGTATTTCGATGGCTCAGGCGTATCGGTCGAAGCCGACCGGGCCGGAAGCAGGCCAAAGCACAAGGCCGTAACGATCAGGACGAACTGCGCAGTACCAGGCTTGAGTTGAATTCCCATTGAGGGCTGCGAAAAGTTCTGATGCTTTATATCGTTCCAGAGGCTCGGAAGTCAACGACCGTGAATCCGCAGATTACATACACAAATGTCGCTATTTACAACTGGCGTCATCCCCCCTAGTATGCGTGGTAACAGTTCCTAGAAATGCGCCGGCCAGTTGCGCACAACGGCGGAGTTTCGCGAGACCTATCACGTGATCTTTGACGAACTGCGAGCCATACAACTGCGTTTCGGGTATCTGCCAAAGGCGGAACTCGAGGCCCTTTCTGAACGCACGCACACACCGCTCTATCAACTCCACAGTGTTGCCAGCTTTTATCCGCATTTTCACCTAGTGCCTCCCGCCAAAGCTGAAGTTCGCCTCTGCGACGACATGAGTTGTCATTTGAACGGCTCTTGCGAGCTTCGCGCCGAACTGCTGCGCCGGTTTTCCGGCCTGCGCCCCGAAGATGTGCAAGTGAAAGATGTAAGTTGCCTCGGACGCTGCGATCAGGCGCTGGCCGTTGCAGTAAACGATGAAATTCACGTCCACGTGAATGCCGACAGGATCGAAGACCTCGTGCGCCGAGCGATCCTCGGCGATCATCCGCGCGCCGAGCACCGCCACGAAAATCGCGTGGCCTGCGCCTCGGATCCCTATGGCGACGGTGAAAAATATGGCGTGCTGCGCCGCTACGTCGCCAGCAGGGATTGGGACGGTCTGCTCGCGACACTGAAAGAAGCCGAATTGAAAGGCATGGGCGGCGCGGGATTCCCCACCTCACTGAAGTGGGATCTCGTCCGCAAACAGGCCGACCCCGTGCGCTACATCGTCTGCAACGCCGACGAGAGCGAACCTGGCACCATCAAGGACCGCTTCATCCTCAGCCACCTTCCGCATCTGGTGATCGAAGGCATGGCGCTTGCCGGCCTCGTCACCGGGTCCAAGTATGGCATCCTCTATATCCGCCACGAATACCCGCTGCAGGAAGAGATTTTCGGCGAAGAGCTGCGCAGCTGCGCAAAGGCTGGATTGATCGGCAAGAAAATTCTCGGAAGTGATCTCGATTTTAATTTGGAAATTTTCGTCAGTCCCGGCGGCTACATCTGCGGCGAAGAGAGCGCACTGATCGAAGCCATCGAAGGACACCGCGCGGAGCCCCGCAACAAACCACCCTTCCCCGGACAAATGGGGCTTTGGCAAAAGCCCACAGTGATTAATAATGTCGAAACATTCGCCAACGTGCCCCAGATACTGGCGCGTGGCGTCGAGTGGTTCAAGTCCGCGGGTGTGAGTGGCTCCCGCGGGCTGAAGTTCGTCGGCGTCAGCGGCCAGGTGGGACACCCCGGAGTCTTCGAAGTTCCAATGGGCACTTCGATGAGCGAAGTGATTTTCGGCCACGCCGGCGGGATTCGCGGCGGAAAGAAATTGAAAGCCTTTGCCCCTTCCGGCCCATCCTCAGGATATCTTCCCGCCTCCATGGTCGAAGTGAAATTGGATTTCAAGGCGCTGGCCGATGCAGGATCCATGCTCGGCTCGGGCGCCATCGTGGTTTGTGACGACGCAACCTGCATGCTGGACATGGCCCTGAACGCCGTGAAATTTTATCGCAACGAATCCTGCGGCAAGTGCGTCCCCTGCCGAATGGGCTCGCAAAAAATGGTCGAGATCCTCACTCGCTGGACACAAGGCGGAGTAAGCGAAGCGCAATTCACCGCGGACCTGAAACTTGTTGACGACCTCTCCGCGGCCATGAGTCAAACCTCGATCTGCGGCCTCGGGCAAATCGTTCCTGCGCCCGTGCAATCAGTTTTGAAACATTTCCGGCCCGAGGTCGAGGATCACGTTTTGAGAGGACATTGTCCAAGTGGAATCTGCTTCTCCGCCGCCGCTCGTTTGGCGGAGTTGCCGCGCGTAGGGATCAAACCATGACGCCTGCAGGCATGATCGAGCTAACAATCGACGGCAAAACCGTCCAAGTGCCGCCGGGCACGACCGTCTTCGATGCCGCGCGCATGAACGGTATCAGCATCCCCACCCTATGCCACCTGCAAAGCCAAACGCCCGTAGGTGTCTGCCGCCTCTGCGTCGTGGATACAGGTGCTCGCGTCCTCGGAGCCGCGTGTGTCCGGCCCGTCGAGCCGAACATGAAGGTCCAAACGAATTCGGAAAAGGTTCTCGCCGCCCGCAAAACGCTGCTCGAATTATTGATGTCCGATCACCCTTCTCCCTGCGCCCGGCAGGCGAACTCAGGCGATTGCGAGCTCGAAGTCCTTGCGAAAGAGGCCGGTGTTGGCACGCCGCGCTTCTCCCGAAGAAATGTGTCCCGCGGCCAAGACGAATCCTCGCTGGCCATCGCCGTGGATCACGACGCCTGCATTTTGTGCGACCGCTGCATCCGCGGGTGCGACGAAATCAAAAACAATTTCGTCCTTGGCCGTATGGGCAAGGGCTATTCCACGGGGATTGCTTTCGATCTGAATGCGCCGATGGGCGATTCCACGTGCATCTCCTGCGGCGAATGCATGGTCTCCTGCCCCACCGGCGCGCTCACCAACAAAGGGGTCGCCGGCACGGCCATCGCCCTGGGTGCTGACGCCGCCTTAACTGCCGAAGAACTACACAAACTGCCAGTCTTTTCCGGAGTTTCCGGGACTTTTCTGGAATTGAATCGCGGCGCGATCGTGAAGCGCCACTTCCGCAAGGGCGACGTCATCTGCCGCGAAGGCGACTTCGGCTCCACGGCATTCTATATTCTGGAAGGCAAAGCCCAAGTTTCGATTTCCACTCCCATCGCCCACGTGAAAACCGAAGGTGGTGCCTTCGGCCTCTTCAAAAAACTGAAAAGTTCGCTCGTCGGCCGCGAAGAGGACAAACGCGCGGAAGAAACTCGCGACCGCACTATCCCCATTGATGCCTCTGTAGACCTCTCCTACGGCAACCCCGTCGCTGGTCTCGGCCCTGGCTCTCTCTTCGGAGAAATGACTTGTCTGAATTTCTACCCCCGCTCAGCCACAGTCCGCGCGTTGACCGATGTTGTGGCTTTCGAGATGCTGCGCAACGTCATTGACATAATGCTGAAGAACAAGGCGTTTCGAGCGCAGATCGACCAGAATTACCGCCGCCAGGCCCTGGAAGACCATCTGCGTGGCGTGCCGATGTTTGCGGAAGTTTCCCCCGACTTCATAGCTCACCTGAAAGAAAGCGTCGAGTTGGTTCGATATGCTCCCGGGCAGGTCATCGCGCGCCAGGGCGATGCGGCCGACAGTTTTTATCTGGTGCGCATCGGCTTCGTGAAAATCACGGAGGAGTATCCCGGCGGAGAGCTTGTGCTCGCTTACCTCTCCCGTGGCGACTACTTCGGCGAAATTGGCCCTCTGGGCGGGGGCTTCCGCACGGCCACCTGCACCGCCTTGGACCACGTGGAATTGGTCAAAATCCCCGGCGACGACTTTCGGCAAATGGTAAAGGATTTCCCGAACCTCCGCGCGGGCTTGGAAAAGATGGCCGCAGAGCGCCGGGCCGCCAACGAGCAACGTCTGAAGATGATGGAGCACGTTCCGCTCGATCAATTTCTCTCGCAGGGGCTGATGGAAGCGCAAAGCCTGCTGATTCTCGACCTGGAAAACTGCACGCGGTGCGACGCCTGCGTGAACGCCTGCGCCGATGCGCATGATGGTGTGACGCGGCTTGTTCGGGACGGCTTGCGCTTCGAAAACTATCTCGTCGCCACCTCCTGCCGGCAGTGCCGCGATCCGTTGTGCATGGTCGGCTGCCCTGTTGGCGCCATCCGCCGGCGCAATTCGCTCGAGGTGATTATTGAAGACTGGTGCATCGGCTGCGGCTTGTGCGCTCGGAATTGCCCCTACGGCAACATCAACTTGCATCCGTTTGAAGTGCTGGCCGAGGATCCCGAAAATCCCGGCCGCAAGAAGGCCGTCGTCAAGCAGAAGGCGACGTCTTGCGATTTGTGTACGCACCTGAAAGAGCCAAGTTGTGTTTATGCATGTCCCCACGATGCCGCTCATCGCGTGGATCCCCGAAAATTTTTCGGACAGATGCTCGGCCAGGACAGCTCAAGGTGAGCGCAAATCCATGAGGATGGATCGGACACAACGCGGCTGGGCGATGGGGTCGCTTGCCCTTTTTGCCATCAGCGCTCTCGCCTACGCCCTCTACGCCTCAGCATCGGCAACTGGCCCCCACGGCGGCAGCATCGTGGGCCTGGTGTTCGGCATTGTAGGCTTCGCGTTCATGATTTTCGCCGCGCTTCTGGGCGCCAGAAAACGCGTGCCTACGTGGCGGGTCGGCCGCGCGAAAGCATGGATGCGGGGACATTTGTGGCTCGGATTGCTGAGCCTGCCGATGATTCTGTTTCACGGGGGATTTCACTTCGGTGGCGCGCTCACTCGCGTTCTAATGTGGCTGACAATCATTACCGTGGTGAGCGGCGTGTACGGTGCGATTTTGCAAAACTATATTCCGAGCATGATGACCCGGGACGTGCCCCTCGAAACCATTTACGACGAGATCGGTAACGTGCGCAAAGCCCTGCGCATGGAAGCCGACCAGGTGATCGAAGGCATCTGCGGGCGCCTGGGATTGGTTAAGGAAATTGATGAAGGCCAGCGTGCGGGGGGCTTCACGGCCCTGCGCCCGATCGCAGCGTCGGCGGCCCCATTGCGCACCTCCGCCGGAGTCAGCGCCGGCGCGAGCGCCATAGCGATGGCGCCCGAACTCGTTCTTCTCACCGAAGAAGAAAGCCGGCCACTTCGCATCTTTTACTTTTCCGAAGTCCGCGCGTTTCTTGAAGCGCCCGCTTGGCAGTGGCAATGCCTGGGCCATCCCGAAAGGGCGAAGAAAGCATTCGCAGCAGTACGCCAATTTATGCCGCCAGTGGCACACCCTGTGCTCGACGATCTCTCGGACATCTGTGATGAAGCCCGGCAATTGATGCGCCAGGAGCGGCTGCACCGCTGGCTCCACGGTTGGTTGCTGGTGCATATCCCGGTGTCATTGGCATTGATTCTGTTGGGAGCGATTCACGCAGTAATGGCGTTGCGGTATTAGAGATTCTGAAAAGCCACGAGTAACCTTTGGCCAGAACACGCACAACCAAAACGGTCGCGCAGCGCATTGACCTGAACTATTTCAAGCGCCCCACTCCGTTCAAGCGCGCCAGACTCATTCTGGTCATCCTCGCTCCGTTGCTCGCTATCGGTTGGATTGCCTGGCGCGGCTTCTCCCGCGATTCTCGCGTCTATTCCAGCGGCCGCATGAGCGAACCCCACGCCGTGCTCGAAACGCAGTGCGTCACATGCCACGTCCAAAAAGCCGGCGAATTCTCCGCGAAAGCCGCGGACAGTGCTTGCCTTTCCTGCCACGACGGCCCCATGCACCACGAAAACCAGGTGCGCGCCGATGTCCCCGCCTGCGCGACTTGCCACGTCGAACATCGCGGTCGTGTAAACATCGTCGCCTCCAGCAACGTCAGCTGTTCAAAGTGCCACTCGCACCTGAAAGCCGCTGCAGGCAACACGCTCTACGCAACCAATATCCACACTCTCGAAGACGGCCATCCGGAAATCGCCGCCCTCCGCAACAACGCAAAAGATCCCGGCACCATTCTGTTGAACCACTCCATCCACATGAAGCCCATCCGCCGCGGACCGAACGGGCCTCTCGTCCTGATGGATTGCGCCGACTGCCACCGCCCCGAAGCCGTCAAAGCGCCGTGGCTCTACGCCGATACAAATTACGTGGACGCGAAAGTTAGTTACGACATTAAGGAAGTTCTGCTCCCCGTGAAATCCGGCATGCTGCAACCCCGTCACGCCATGGGCCGCGCGTACATGGCGCCGGTAAAATTCTCCACCGCCTGCGCCGCGTGCCACCTGCTCACTTTCGACAAGCGCTTCGATATGGGCGTGCCACACGACAAGCCGGACGTGGTTCATGCCTTCGTCGTGAAAACATTTCAGGCGTATATTGCGGCGCATCCTGCCGAAGTGAGAGTCGTCCGGGATCCACTACGCGACTTGACGGGAAAGCCCTTGACACCCGAAGTGCGCATCCTGACTCCGGCGCAGTGGGTCGCCGAACGCACAGCCGACGTCGAAGAACTCCTCTGGCGCAAAACCTGCAAGCAATGCCATGCGCTGAATGCGGCGAAGGGAGCTTCCCTGCCCCGCGTGGTGGAAGCCAACCTCACCGAGCGCTGGATGCCGCATGCGCGCTTCGACCACGACGCCCACCGTGGATTCTCCTGCGTTGGCTGCCATCCCAGCGCGCTAACCAGCAAGGAAACCAGCGATGTTCTCGTTCCGCCTCTTGCGAATTGCAAAACCTGCCATGCGCCCGGTCCGGACCACGCCGAATCACGCTGCTTCGAATGCCACACTTATCACGATTGGTCGAAACGCAAGGAAGTGAAGCCCACATATCTCTTCCCTCGCCTGCAAACCGGCGGAAAATAACTAACTCCGATGCCTCTCCTGTAGCTCACCCCTTTAGGGGTGAAGTTTTCCACTGCGCCAGCGATGTCATGTCGTGGGAGCCGAAAGCCTCAGGCCTGGAAGGCCTGAGCTACAGTTCGATCGTCCGGTTTGATTGATCTCAATCGCCGATCAGCCATTCACCAGCGCCATCATCGTTTGCGGATAACGCTGCCCCGACGCCGCGCCCTTCGGCGCCACTTCACTAATCCGCCGCAAATCCTCCGCACTAAGCTTCACGCCCAACGCGCCGGCATTCTCTTCCAGATACTTGCGCCGCTTCGTCCCAGGAATGGGAATGATGTCTTTCCCCTGCGCCAGCAGCCAGGCCAGCGCCAACTGCCCCGGCGTGCAATTCTTCTCCCGCGCAATCGTCTCCACGCGCGCCACAAGGTCAATATTCTTCTGAAAATTCTCGCCCTGAAACCGTGGCGAGTTGCGCCGGTAGTCATCCGCTTCTAGATCCTCAAACTTCTTGATCTGTCCGGTAAGAAATCCGCGCCCCAGCGGGCTGTACGCAACGAACGCAATTCCCAATTCCCGCGTAGTCTGCAAAACCTCATCTTCCGGGTCGCGCGTCCACAGCGAATATTCCGTCTGCAGCGCCGCAATCGGATGCACGGCGTTCGCGCGACGGATCGTCGCCGCCGATGCTTCCGAAAGTCCCAGGTAGCGTACTTTCCCGACGCGCACCAGCTCCGCCATCGCCCCAACGGTTTGCTCGATTGGAGTATCGGGATCCACGCGATGCTGGTAGTAAAGATCGATCGTATCCACGCCGAGCCGCCTCAAGCTGGCATCGCAAGCCGCGCGCACATACTCCGGCTTTCCGCTGATGCCACGCGCCGCAGGATTAGCACGATCGCGCACAATGGCAAACTTGGTAGCCAGAAAGACTTTGTCCCGGCGGTCCCGAATGGCCTTTCCGACCAGCACCTCGTTGTCGCCGAAACCGTAAACATCGGCGGTATCCAGAAAGCTCATCCCCAGCTCAATCGAGCGATGAATAGTCGCAATCGACTCGGCATCGTCCCGCGTGCCGTAAAATTCCGACATCCCCATGCAGCCCAGACCAAGTGCGGAAACTTGTGGTCCAGCTTTTCCAAGCGCGCGAAATTCCATTCGTCACCTCAACTTTTGGATTCACACTTTTGATGTAACGCCACCGGCCGCAGTTACATAAAAGAGAGTCACATGGTAGAAGGGTCGTTGAAAGCGAGCGCAAGGGCGGAGCGCCGGGAATGAAGGCACATATGGTGTTAACGGCGTCTGACCACGCGTGAGTCGCCGGGCTGAGTCCCTCAGTTCGTAATGCCGCAGCGAGGTTACGAATGGGACGCTGCGGCAGGCTTGTCCAGATATTTCACCAGCAGTACTTCGTTTCCCTTCTCGTTGTAGATCAGGTCATCCACAAGTTTGCTGGCCATCAGGATGCCGAACCCTCCCGGGCGCTTGCCCTGCGCTTCGCGCGTCTCCATGTGCTTGAAGGGATCTTCATCCGGATTGGCGATTGCACTGTGCTGCAATTCTTCGAGTGAGAATCCCTGGCCCGGATCTTTCACCCGGCAAAGAACCATCCGTCGCGTCCGCACATAGCTCACTTCCACATGCTGCGAAGGATCGAACTTCCCGCCATGCTCCATCGCATTTACCAGGATTTCGCGGAACGCCGTCGCTACCTCTTCCGTTTCCGCGTCGGGCAAGTTGGAAGCCTCCCGGTAAAATTGCAGCAGACGGTTGGCGGTGGCCAGGTCGCAGCGAACGCACAGGCGAACCCAATTCGGCGTGCCGGAGAGGACTTCGATGCCGTCGTCCCAAAACGGCTCGGAGATCGCAATGCGAATCATCTCGGCAAGTCGTTCCGTCGAGAACGGCCGCGAAAAATAACTGAGTGCGCGTTCGCGAATCGCCGCCAGCACGTCCCCGGGAAGAAATTCTTCGGTCAGAATAATCAGCCGCGTGTGCGGCCGGACCATCCGCAGCCGCCGCAGCAGCTCGACGTCCTCTTTTCCCGACGTGCGTTCGCCGGTGATGATCACGTCGAACGCTGTATTCTTGGCAAGTTGCAAGGCTTCCGTATTGTGAGCCGCAAATTGAATGTCCCATTTTTCCTGCTGGAACAGGCTTGAGAGCAGTTGATCGATTTCCGGGCCGGAGCGCACGATGAGTGCCCGGTGATTCTTAGCGATGGTGAGTGTGGGAGGAGTGGCGTCGGGCATGAGAACCCTCAGGAACAACGATCATAGGCCGATGCCGGGCGGCGGGCAAACCTAGGATGCAGGAAGTAAGCGGGGCGCGCAAGTGACCTTGCGCACCCAGCGGAATGATCAGGCTATCTCGCTGGTCATCAGAAACAGCGGCTTCATCTCAAAGCTCTTGAACACCGGACGCAGCCGTTCGGTGCTGTAGTGTTCCTTAAGGCTGATGAATTTCTTCGTCGCCGTAACCGTCTCGATCGGCATGTTGTCGTAGCGCCCGTTTTTCAGAACCACCAGCCGCCCGTGGATGCGGTTGAGTAAAAGATCCAGCGCCAGGTTGCCATACGCCATCGGCACGATGGAATCGATTGCGTCCGGATCGCCGCAGCGAACCAGGTAACCCAGCTTCTGGCTGATGCACTCGATTTTCTTTCCGTTGTTGTATTTCGGCGAAAGTTCTGTCAGCTCTTCGGCCACCACATCTCCGATGCCACCCAGCTTCTTGTGTCCAAACGCGTCTGCCGCATCTTTTTGGAAAACCATTTCCCCGCCTTCGAACATCGCGCCTTCCGAAACCAGCACAATCGCGTAGCGGCTGGGGTTGCGGTTTCGGTCGTTCACCAGAAGCTCCGTCAACTGGTCGATCTTGAATTTGTGCTCCGGAATCACGCACCGATGCGCCGCCCCCGCCATCGTCGGAAGCATGGCCGTAAAGCCCGCGTACCGGCCGAAAACTTCCAGCACCATGAACCGTTCGTGCGAACCGGCCGAAGTGCGCAGCGCATTGGTCATCTGAATCGTACGCGTGATGCACGTGCTGAAACCGATGCAGTAGTCGGTCCCCGGCACGTCGTTGTCCATCGTTTTCGGAATGGCCACCACGCGCACGCCTTCCTGATGCAGGCGCACACCATAGCTCAGCGTGTCGTCGCCGCCGATTGGAATCATATACTCGATACCCAGCCACGCCAGATTCTTCAGCACTTCGGGCGTCAAATCGTTCTTTTCGGCGTTGTGTTCTCCATTCAGGTGATCCGGTACGCTGCTCTTGCTGACACGTGCGGGATTCGTTCGCGAAGAATGCAGGAACGTCCCGCCGGTGCGGCCCGCGCGGTTCACAACGTCTTCGGTGAGCCGTTGAAAATTATTCGAATTGTCGTGCTTCTCGTCACGCACCATGTCCACCAGCCCCGCCCAGCCACGGCGGATGCCGATCACCTCGTAACCTTCCCGAAGTGCACGAAAGGTGACCGCGCGAATGGCCGGATTCAATCCCGGCACGTCGCCGCCCCCCGTCAGGATTCCGATAACACCCTTTTTTACGTTGATATTCGCCATGTTGCCCTGCTCGCCTCAGTGTGGATTAACAAAACAGACGATTATGGACGCTGCAATGAATTTTAGGAAGAGGCAATCAAGCATTCAATTTGTCGAAGAAACCAATCGAAATTTTGCGTTCGATTAAACCAGCAGGATCGCGCTCACAGGCGCAATGGCTTACGCTTCGATGCGCGTTCCGAGCACTCCCAGGAATTTCGCCAGCCAGGCCGGATGCGCCGGCCACGCGGGTCCGCTCACAAGGTTGCCGTCTACAACAGCGTCGCTCATGGCCACATCCACAAATGTTCCTCCCGCGAGTGTGACCTCTGGCGACACCGCGGGATAGCAACTGCACTTCCTCCCCTGCAACACTCCAGCGGCGGCTAATACCTGCGCGCCATGGCAAAGCGCCGCAATCGGTTTCTTCGCATTCGCAAAGTGCTGCACGATCTCAAGCACGCGCCCGTTCAACCGGATATATTCCGGCGCGCGCCCGCCGGGAATCACCAGCGCATCATAATCCTCCGCCTTGACCGTATCGAACGTCGCATTCAGCGCGAAATTATGTCCGCGCTTCTCGGAATACGTCTGGTCGCCCTCAAAATCATGAATCGCCGTGCGCACCACCTCGCCCGCTTTCTTCCCCGGACAAACCGCATGCACCGAATGCCCCACCATCATCAGCGCCTGAAACGGCACCATCACCTCATAGTCCTCAACATAATCCCCCACCAGCATCAAAATATTCTTCCGCGACATCTCGTCCTCCCGAAAAATCCAGCATAGCAAAACTGCGGCTCAAACAAAAAAAGCGAGGCGCAGCAACGTCGCGCCCCGCCAATTTCCAAACCAACCGCCTACTGCACTGCGGCCGTTGTGTTCGGCACCGAATTCTCTTCGATCGTCAGCAAATCGGTCCGCATCTTGTCCCACTCGCGCAGCATCAACCCCCGCGATGCAAAGAACCGCCGGATTTCCGGCGAATCCCAGTGCAGCACCTCTTCCAGCACCGGCACCAGCACGCTCATTGCGTTATCGCTCAATACGGTTCGACGTGCGATGCGGGAGATGAACTTCGCCTCCGAAACCGCTATGGTCAGCCCGTCATACTGATTCACGTGCATCATCACCGGCAAGTCCGAACTGCCGTCGCCCATGTAAATGATATGATCGTGGCTGATCCCGAGACTCGCCCGCAACTCTTCCAGCACGGTGATCTTCCCCCAGCCAGCGGAAGCCCTGATGATGGAGTCGACCTCCCCCGTTTCCTCGTTGTACCGGAACCTGGTCCCGAAAATGTGGTCCGGCGGCACAATCCCCTCCAGCGCCGACTGGATGATCTCCTGCGGCGCCGCGGAAATCACATAGAAGGATATTTTGTATCCGTCCGCAATGTTTTCCAGCGAACGCGCAAACAGGTCCACGTCATGCTTCAGCCGTATCTTTTTGCCGGTCTGGATAAGATGCTCCTTGCGCACCCGCCGGAAGTCCGGGTCGTGCAGTATTAAATACGAAAGCTCGGCGCCCTGCTGCACAAGGTTCATCTCGGACAGCCCTTTCACCTTGTCGTGAAAGCCGTGAAATCCGATTAACTCGCTCAACGCAACGCCGGAGTCGTTGAAACTCAAGGTCTGGTCGAAATCGCTCGCCAGTAGATATTGCTTAACCATAGGGTTCGTCCTCCTTCTTTCTATACCTTTGTGCCTTTTCCTGAAAGGCCTATCCTGCCCGCCTCTGCGGGCCTTAAGCCGGGCCGGGCGCCCGAAAAGTCCCCACCCATACACGTTAACCGTAATCGGCCAGTGTCGCCCCACGAATTATTTTGATGGGTGCTATGCGTGGAAAACGTGAATGATTTGTGACAATACTATAAGATGCAGCCAGATGGTAAACGGTTGAGGGAAAAAGAGTTATCAACAAAACTGCTTTGAAATGAAGGGCTTGCAGCGGGTCAGGCCAAGTAGCCCGGATGCGAAGAAAAAGCGATAGCTCAAAATTGAAATTCAGGTTTTAGTACCACCCCCCTAACCAAGCCTTAACATACTGGATCCACCCGTCCGAGATCGCTGCACTCGAGGCCCACTTTGCACTCTCCGGGGCTTCATCCGAGACCGCATAAACCTGCCCGTTCCGCAGGTACAGCGTCTCTGTCTCCTCCCGGTTCAGCGGGCGCGCCCCACGGCGCCCAAACACCGCCAACTGGTTTCCAGACTCATCCACGGCTCGGTCGCGGTCAATTCCCTTGGAAATCGCCAGCGCAGGTCCTTTAGTGCGCGCCGTGGCAATCAACTTCGGCGTGGGCCGCGGATTGAACCCGGAAAAGTGCGCCGGGTCATCAGACGGCGAAAGGATCTGCAGCACGCGCATCCCGTTCTTCCCGTCCGCAACAAACGCGAACGCGCTGGCTGCCACCATGCCAATCTTCACGTCGTTCACGTCATTCAGTTGCCCGTTCGCTGTAAACGTCTGATCGAGCTTCGGTGCGTCCGGCCTTTCCACATCCACGATGGCCAACCCCTGCTTGCCGGCGGAAACGTAAGCGTAAGTGCGCGCCACATAAATATTGCGCGCGTCTTCGAACGGCACCAGCGCGTTCGGAGCAATTTTCGGTTGCGCCAGATTCGTAACGTCCAGCACCTTCATCCCGTCGCGGTCCACCACAAACGCATAACGGAACTGAATTGCGACCGCCCGAGGATCGTTCAGCACAGGCGCCGCAATCGTGGCAGTCACTTTCGGCGCCAGAGGATTGTCAAGGTCCACCACCACCAGCGCCTTGTCCGTCAAAATGTAAGCAAACGTCCCGGCAATCGTGATTCGCCGCGCGCCGGTCAAAACGCCTTCGGGATTGAACGTCAGCCCGCGCTTCAAAAAATTATTCGCCGGATTTCCGTCCAGCAGCGTGCCCACTCCCGGACTCTTCGCCTTCAAATCCGGAGTCCCGATAATCACCAGTCCTTCTTCCTTGTCCGCGACGTAAAGAAATCCATACATCAGATGAATCGTCTGCTCCTCGTTTTCCTTGAGCTTCGCACGCAGCGGATCCACGCCAAGCGTGGTTGGCGTCGCCACCGCCACGGCATTCTTTGTCGGCACATAAAACCGCTGCCCAATCGGCGACACCGGCGCCGTCGTCATGCGCTCCGAGAATCCCTTGTTATCAATGTTCGCGATGTCGTAGACGCGCATCCCGCCTTTACCGTTCGCCGTGTACGCATATTCCCCACGAGCCTGAATATCGAAAACCGTGCCTTCGTGCTCGGCCGCCGGCGCAAGCTGCCGTTTCTCCGCCACAAATTTCTTGTAATTGTCGGGGTACGCCAGCCGCTGCAAGTCACTGCCGTATATCGCTTCCGGCTCGTCGTGCTCCGCCACCGTTATTGCTTCGAATCCTTTGTTACCGGTGGCCACGAAAATGTACCGGCCCATGAAGTTCATGAAATTCGTGCCCTGCAGCAGCACCTGCGCCATCCACGCGTTATTGTCGTTCGCCGCCGAAACGTGGCAATCGCTGCATCGTTTCGTTTCTTTTGCCCGCACCGTATGCGGCACGAACGTGCTGTATGCTTGCCCGGAAAATCCCTCCGCCGAAATCGTCTGCTGCTCGTAGTAGAGCCACTCACGGTTTGCATTCTGCGAACTCACCAGTACAGCACAGGACGAACGCGCGGGCGCAACGCGGTGCCCCGTCACCGTTCCGTCAACGCCCAGGAAATATGCATCGTCGCGCAGTATTTGAAAGTTGTAGCTGGTATAGTTCCTCGTCAGCAGCCCTTCGTTGTGCAGCATCGGCCGCCGCACGTTGGCGGTCATCTGCAGGTGGCAGCCAAAGCACGTCGGCGTCCAAGACGTGTGGCACGCATAGCAGGTCATCGACGAATTCGCGTGCGCCAGTCGTGAGTCATCCGCGGGCAGTTGCGAAAACGTCGTTCCATCCCTGTTCATCAGCTTCGCGCGCAGCGACTTCATGCTGAAGTGCGAATTCCCCGGAGTGATCGTGTCCTTCGTCTGCACGATCTCCCATTCCACATTCGCGTCCGTCATTGAGCGCTGGAACAGTTTGTCCCCCCGCCATTCGAAACGCCGCAATCCAGACGGCGTGCGCAGCGCATCCAATCGCTGCCCGCGTGGTTCACCCGCCCGCGGCGCATCCGGCGCCGCCGGACCCGACGTGGTCAGCGTAGCTTTCTGCCGGATCGTGCCGTGGCAATCCACGCAATCGATCTCCACCGCTGCTCGCGGCTCTCCGTAAATCTTTCCATTTCCGTGGTTGTCTTGCGCGAAATGGCAATCCGCACACTGCATTCCCTTTTCCAAATGAATGTCCGCCAGGTGCACGGCTTTCTGGAAACGCTGCGGATCGTCGAACGCGATGGGTTGCCCGTCCTTATCCAGCCAGTTTCCCTTTCGATCGTGATTGTAGACCCCGCGAAAAACCCAGCCATGCCCATGAAAATCCGCGAACTGGGTCGTCTTCAGTTTGGCGTTGAATTCCGGGCTGCCCGTCTGCTCCAGAAATTTGTCTTCGCCCCACAACCCTCGCGCAGCGGCTGCCTCCGGATTCTTGAGCGCCGCTCGATATCGCTCTTCCTCGCTGGGGTTCCGCTGTTCCGGCGGATACATTTTGTCGCCGTCAATTTCGTTGTCCCACCACGTCAGCCCAAAATATGTCGTCACCATATTCGTTCCCGGATGAATGTGGCAGATCATGCACTGGCTCGAAGGGATTGCCCGAGTGAACGTGTGCTTGATAGGGTGCCCCGGCTCATCCTTTCGAATTGTGGGATCCACCGAAGCACTGAAGCCGTTATGTCCGTACTGGGCATACGAAACCGAGTGCGCCGGGTCGCGGTCGTTCGCATAAATCACATGGCACGCCGAACAACCGCTCGAGCGATAGTCGCCTGCATGATCGTTCGTCCCCGGCAGGGAAAGTACCGGATCCAACAGCCGCGTCTTCTGCAATCCCAGAAAAACGGGATCTGTGCGAAGCTCCGTACCAAACCCTCGGTCGCTCAGCTTGTCATCCGGCTTACCGGGGCTCTCTTCCCCGCTCGGATTGCCAATCTCGGCCTTCTTCTCGCCGCCGCGTTCAAACACACGTAGCACATTTCCCGGCTGCGAGATTTCCCAGCGGTACAGCGGCGTCAGTTCCGGCAAGATGCCCTTCACCCGCGTCACTTCCGGCGTCGGCGGCGGAATCGTCTTCAATGCCTGCGGCTTCCCGTCCCGGTCATAGCTCTCGCCGAATTGCGTGTTCTTAAACGGAATTCCGCCGTTGTTGTAAAGCGCCGCACCCCAAAGAAATCCCGAGTGCGTCATCATGTTCGTTGAAACCGCGCGCGTCTCATTCGGGTGGCATCCCGCCGTGCCGCAAGTTTCCCGCGCCACCCGCAAATCACCAGGATTTATAAACTTCACAAACTCTGGCGATTCCTTCAGCCATTTTGTGTAAGCGCCTTCAGGCAGCGTCGAGCGATTCTTGAAAAATGAATCCCGCGGCTGCACATGCGCCTTCTCTTTCACCGTCCGATATTCAGGTGAAGCCGGCGAAACGCCCGCGGCAACCACAACGGAATTATTCCCTCCGTGGCAGTCTGTGCAACCAAGGTGCACTCCCTTCGAAGGATGCATCGTCGGTTCATCCGTTGCCGTGTGGCAGGAAATGCAGCCAGTGGACTTGGCCATCGCCTCTTCCTGCGATTGCCCTCGGTAAGGCCCTTGCGCATCCAGAGCAGAAGCCGCCGCCTGCGGCCGCACCGAACCGAAAAACAGCAGGGAGAGCGAGAGTGCTAAAAAGAAGACCACCAGCAGGCGTGACTTACCGGGTTCGCCCGAAAAAACGCGCACCACGCCAGATTTGAAAAACACAGCCATCATCAGCGGCCTCAAAACGTCAACTTCGCCGATCCAAACACCGAAAACAAGGTGCGGCCGGTATAGATATCGCGGAATCCCTGCCCCGGCTGCAGCATCGAAGCCCCACCGGTCAAAATAATGTTTTCCGAGAGCGGCGGCCGGTACGTCACTCCCGCCCCAAAGTCTTCGCCGATATTGTGGCGAATAGGCGATTGAAACAGCACAAACTCCAGCGGCTCCGTGCGCATGAACCGAAGGTAATTGAAATTCACGAAGCCTTTCAGCTTTGGGGTGATGTCGATATCCGTCCCGGCGTTGACCAAAAAAATCCCCGGGTTCACGAAGTTCGCCTGCCCCTCATTTTTGTTCGAACGCATGTTGGGCAACAGGCTGCCATCCGTCGTCAGTGAAACTCCCGACCCCAACAGCCGGATCCCTTCCCGGTTCCAGAAGCTGAACAAGCCGCCTGCAAAGCTCGGCAAATCAACGATCGCGTCAAATCCGTTGGCCCGCCCGTTGCGCGGATTATTGTCGCCCGACGCATAGAAACTCGAAATCCGATACCGAATCCAATCCCGGTCCAGCGAAAGCTCCACCGCCGCCATCTGCGCGTTCACCGTGACCCGCCGCCCAGCAATGGGATTGAAGCTGTCTTTCCCCGCCGCTTCGTAAAACGCGTGTGTGATATTGATGCGCTTGATGTGTCCGCTGCCCAGCCATCCGAAATATCCCACCTGAATGCTGTGCGGAATTGCGCCCACGCCCTGATTGATCACGTTCCCCACGGGTGCCGGCCGCACCAGGAATCCGTTGTCGTCGTAATGCAGCCCACCATCATCCTTGTTGTAGGCGCCCAGAAATTCCGCCGTGTACCCGGGAAAGAAAAAGTCCTGGATATAAATGTTCCCAAGCACCACCTGCTGGTCCCGCCGGTTGAACGTGTTCAATCCACTGTTGGTATTCTTCTCCAGAAGATTGAAATACGCTGCGTTGTACTCAAGCCGGTCGTTTTTCAAGTCGCCAAAAACGCGCAATCCCGGCTGTTCCTCCACAAACAGAAAACCGCGAAAATCCGCGTTAAACTCCTGAATCCCCGCGCGCACCGAAACAAAATCATAGTTGGGGCTCAGGTCGTGCAGCTTATACTCCACAAACGCTTCCTGGAATCCCACGTGCGAATCCAGCCGCGCCGTTCCCGCGCGTACGTCCGGCCCCACTATTCCCAATTCCTTCACGTCCAAATAATTCAGGCTCACTTCCGGCGTCACCCGGATGCGCCAGTCCACCGGTTTGAACGAGGCGTCTCCGTGAAACAGATCAAACGTGAAGCGAAATGTCTGATCCAGGAAAAATTGCTCGCCGCGGCCGAAAAACTGGCTGCTTCCCGCATGCGCCGCGCTCACGTCACTCGGCACAGGTACTTTCCGCCCGTCAATGAACGTCGTCTCCGATCCCGTGAAATTGAAAAACACCTGCTGCCCCAGCACCGCTGGCCAGATCGGTTCATCTCCTTTGAAACGATTCCGATTGAACGGGTCATACCAGTGTGGCTTCGTATAGATGTATTCGCCCGCAGGTCTGTACCGTCGGTAATCCGGCTGCTCCAGCGCCCAGCGGTTCGGCACCACGTCAAAAACATCCGAAATCGGCGGCAAAACATCCGGCGAAAGTTCCAGAATGTAGTTCGGATCCGAATCCAGCCGATGGCGAAATTCCCGATACGATCCCGTCATCGCCGCGGCTTCCGCGGGAAGCGGCGGCCCAAGCTCCGGCTGCCGAGGCAAACGCGAGCGCGCTTCCGCCACACCCTTGGGTACCAAACGAATTTCCAGCGTTACCACTTCATTGGCGTTCAGCGAAAGCGTGGCAATCGTCAGCGCTTCGTAACCCTCCGCCTCCGCTCGCAATTCGTATCCGCCAGGCAGCAAAAGCAACAATCGGAAAACTCCTTCGCCTGTCGCCAGTGTGGTATTCACTTGCCCTGTCTGCAGATTTCGAATCTGAATCCGCGCTCCACCCACCGGCCGCGTCGTGGCATCCGAAACTAGTTCCTTCACCGTGCCATCCAGCGCCGCCGTCGTCAGCGCCTGTTGCCGCGGTATCCGTCGCGGCGGCCCCGCCTCGTGCACTTCTTGCGGCGAAGAAGCCGGCGGTGCGGCCGCAGGCTGTTGCGCAAAGGTATCGCCGCCAGCCGAAAGTCCAACCAGAAGGCAAGTAACAGCTCGTATCAATCGAACGAACCCCGGCATGGACGATGAATAGACGGTCATGTTTTCTGCAGGACCACACCAATCGATGGACATCAGCCTCCGCTAACTAATCAAAAATGCGCTCTTCCGGCAACCTTTTTCCGAAAGACCAGTGAATATCCGGCAACACTTGTTCGGCACATTAGGAGTCCCCACTTCGATGCAGGCGAGGTACAATCCACGTGATTTCTTATTCGCGGCGTGTACCATGAGGCCCGACGCTCTTTCAATGGAACATTCAGTTCGCAAGGCGGTGGAACCCAGTCGCGCATACATCCAGCGGCGCAAAAGTATGGCTTTGGGCATACTCCTCGCTCTGGTGCTGGCCGGAGCTCTTGCCGTCATTCTGCTCGGCTGCGGTGGCTCTCCCGCTGCGTTCAAGCAGGATCCACCTCCACCCGTGGTTGCTCCCCTGAGCGCCGCCGACGTCGCCAATCTCGTCCAAGCCGCCGCAACTTCCGTCAACGTGGACACTATGGCCATCGCCGTCGTTGATCGCGGCGGCACAGTTCTTGCCGTTTACGATAAAGCTGGCGTCACGCCAGGCGCCACCGACATTGGTAACTTTGGCAATGTCGTCGACGTCAACGATCTCGCTGTCGCTCTCGCCCGCACCGGCGCCTATTTCAGCAACGACCAGGCGCCGCTCTCTTCCCGCACCGTCCGCTTCATCAGCGGCATTCACTTTCCTCCGGGCGTCGCCAACGCGCCCACCGCGGACCTCTACGGCATCGAAAACACCAATCGCGGCTGCACTCTCTCCACAAATTTTCTTCCCGGTATGGCCGTCAATCCCTCCACCTCGCTTACCGGCGGCACCGGGCTCGGCATCATTACCGGAAAATCCCAACTCGACGACAGTGACCCCAACGCCGTCGATCCCGGCGGCGTGCCGATTTTTCATAACGGAGTGGTCGTCGGTGGAATCGGCATCGCGGGCGTGTCCCACGATGTAGCCGAGTTCGCTGCGTTCACCGCTTCCGAGTCCAACGGCTTCGGCCTGCCCAATCCTCTCCCCGACCCTGGCGCCGTCTTCATCGGCGGAATCGCGCTGCCCTTTGTGAATCAAGCCACGCGTCCCGCGGGGCTTACGGGGGGAACATTCAACGGGGGCTATCTCGTGGGTTTTAGTCCGATCGCCAGCGCTGGCCAACCACCCGAAGGCGATCTGATCACCCCAACCAACGGCCCGCTGGGGGGTCTGACCGTCGCCGAAGTTCAGCAAATCCTGAACAACGCCGAGGCCACCGCCAACACCACGCGCGCCGCCATTCGTCTGCCTCTTGGCTCGCGTGCAAGAATGGTCATCGCGGTCGCCGATCTCGATGGCACTCTGATCGGCCTCCGCCGCATGGTCGATTCAACCGTCTTCAGCATCGATGTAGCCGCATCCAAAGCGCGCAACATGGTCTACTTCAACGGACCCAACCGCACCGCTGCCGATCTGCCCGGCGTACCCATGGGCACCGCTCTCACCAGCCGCACGATCAGCTTCGGTTCGCAGCCGCTCTTCCCGCCGGGCATCAACGGCTCCGGCAACGGCCCATTTTTTAATTTATTTCTTCAGGATGTGCAGAATCCCTGCACGCAAGGCAATCAAGCCGGCGCCCCCAACAGCAACAAAAGCGGCGTAGTTTTCTTCCCAGGCGCGGTGGGCCTCTTCAAAAACGGCACGCTCGTCGGCGGCCTCGGCATCAGCGGCGACGGCGTGGATCAGGACGACTACGTCACTTCCGGCGGCTCAGCCGGGTTCGAAGCACCCACCGCCATTCGCGCGGATCAAATCTTCATCAACGGCGTACGCCTCCCCTACTTCAAATTCCCCCGCAACCCAACCTTTTAAGCAATTCATCGCGGAGCGGACGGGTCCGCCGTCGTCGCCACGTTCTCATCCAAAAACCACCTGTGCCCCGCATCCCCCGGTGCGTAGCAATTCCCGTCAGTCGCATAACCCCGGCAATGCTGCGCAATCTTCTTCTCTCGTGGCGACCGCACATACTGCCAGACGCTTGCATATGCAACGCCACTCCCGGAAGGCGTAGGCGGATTTTGCGGACGATTGCACCCGGGCGAAGGCGGGCACGCATCGTTATAAACCCAGTACACAACGTCAGCCACCCCGATGTGCGCTCGAATGTCATCCGCGGAAATAATCGTCGAGCCTTCCCCCTCACCCACTGCAATTCCTGAACAATAAATTCCCGGTCGTAATTTCTCTTTCGCCAAAGACTCCGCCCACGACCGCAGATACGCGTGGTAGCCATCGGAAAATCTTCCGCCCTCTTCGACGTCCAGAAAAACCACCGAGCCTTCGGGAAAGCCTTCCCGGCGCGCGGCGGCCGCAGCAGCCCGCGCGTCCGCAAGTCCAGCCTCGACGGAATCCTTTTTGTAAGGAAGCTGTCCGGAAGTCCGTCCCTGATACAGCAGAAGAAAGCCAAATCCCTGCGCCTGCATCAGGCTTCGCTTGCCGATCCACGAATTGCTCTTTTCACCCGGCGGTGGGCCAAGCCAATAGCTCGCGAAGGAATACGATTTGCGAAGCAGAGGAAGCGCAGCGTCGCCAGGATACTGGTTGCGGTCAAATCCAAGAAAGCTGTGAACCTCGGCGGGATGGGGAGCCTCCGATTCAAGTCTCGCGAAGCAGAGCGTAATCCCCGAAATGGCTAAAAGGAGAGCGAACAGAGAAATCGTAAGTGCGCGCATAACCAGAATTTACATCAGCGCCGCGTGATTCCCGAGAAAAATCAAGCATCCATATACGGCGCCTCGCCGTTCCCGAACGACCAGTTCTCCCACGCAACTTCCACCAGATTGATCACCACGTCGGCTGGCTTCACACCCGGAGCTTCCGCCAGCAACTCCGTCACGCGCTTGTAAAATTTCCGCTTCTGCTGCGGCTTACGTCCAGTGCTCAGTGTGATCTGCACAAACACCACGCCATCCGATCGCCGAATCCCCAAGTATTCTGGGTCGTAGTTAAGTCCCACGGCCGAGTGTTCGGTAACCACTTGAAACCGGTCATCTGCCGGAACTCCCAACGCCTCCACCATGGCCCGGTGCACGGCGTCGCCCAGTGCCTTCCGGTATTCCACCGAAGTTCCCGACCGCAAATCAATCCGTACCAATGGCATAAGCTTTCTCCACCGCGTTGGATGCTCGCGGTCAGTCCAGCGGCACAGGCATTATCCCTCGCGCAACTTGTGCCCCGAAAGGTTCCCCAGCCCGTCATACGCCGCGTATTTGTACATCTCCGAAAGCGTCGGATAGTTGAACACCAACTCGATGAACTCATCAATCGTCAAGCCCCTGTCCAGCACCATCATCCCCACGTGAATCAGCTCCGTCGCTGATTCCCCAATCATGCTCACACCGAGCAGTTTCCTGTCTGCCTTCGCGAAAATGAGCTTTAACATCCCCGCCGTATCGCCGGTAATATGTCCGCGCGCATTGTTTTCATACCGCGCGCGCCCCACGCAATAATCAATTTTCTTTTCCTTGCAGCTCTCTTCCGTCTCGCCCGCCGCCGAAATTTCCGGAATGGTGTAGACCCCCATCGGCAGCAGCGAAGCCACCCGCTGCTTGTACTTCAATCCAAACGCATGGCACACCGCCACGCGCCCCTGCTCCATCGAAGTAGACGCCAGCGCCGGAAATCCAATTACATCCCCTGCCGCGTAAATATGCGGCACCGCGGTCCGGTAATTCGCGTCCACAGCCATGTATCCCTTGTCATTCAGCGCGAGGCCAGCCTTTTCGAGCGCAAGCCCGTCCACCGCCGCGCGCCGCCCCGCCGCAAACAGCGCTGCATCCGTCTCCAGCACCTTCCCGCTTTTCATCGTCAGCCGCGAACCCGACGCCGTGTTTTCCGTTTTCACCGGCCGCTCGTTGAACCACAGGTGCATCCCCAGCGAAGCGAACCGGTCGCGCAATCGCTCCGAAATTTCTCCATCCAGAAACGGCAACAACTTGTCGCGGCCATCCACCAGCGTCACGTCCACGCCCAGCGCCATGAAAATGGACGCATACTCGCAACCAATCACCCCGCCGCCAATCACCGACAGGCTTTTCGGTATGCGATCCATCTGCAGAAACGTGTCGGAGTCAAACGTGTGAATGTCGTCAAATGCAATTTCCGCAGGCCGGTGAGGCTTCGAGCCCGTCGCAATCAGGATCACGTCGCCGCGCAACCGCCTTGCTCCTCCGGCGCCGCTGACCTCGACCGTATGCTCATCCTCAAGTGCCGCCTGTCCTTGCACCAGCTCGATCTTGTGCAATTCCAGGTTCCTCAGAATCCGCGAGCGCTCCATTTCAACCACCGCGCGCTCGTGGTGCATGAAATCCTGCACCGTCAGGTTTTCCTTCAGCGAATAATCGATTCCATATAGTCCGCGCTGCTTCAATCCGGAAAAATAAAGAGCCGATTCGCGCAGCGTCTTGCTCGGCACCGTGCCGGTATTGATGCAACTACCTCCGACGGCAGGCGCGCGTTCAATTACCGCCACGCGCTTCCCGAAATACGCAGCCTGCGCCCCGGCCTTTTCGCCCGCCGGTCCGCACCCCAGCACCACTAGATCAAACGAATCAACAGCAGCCACAGCATCCTCCGGGAATGCGCGAATCGTTCGTTCATGCATAGCCAGCTCGCCATTCACGCGCACCCGATTGTAGAAGAAACCAAACCCGGTGACTACAAACACTCCAAAATTTTGCCCAAGGTAGCGGCCTCCTTCGAGTGGCCTCTCTTGCCGCTATAGCGGCCTTCTTCTGCCCGCGCACTGCACGGGATTTCCACGTTGCTTCCCCGGGTCGTTTCTCCATAAAGTATTTGCCATGGCTTCTGAAACCGCCGCCCTAGGCCCACCCCGCGTAGTGAATATCGAAGATCTTCGCCGTCTCGCCCAGCGCCGCCTCCCGCGCGCTGTCTTTGATTACCTCGACGGCGGCGCCGACGACGAAACCTCGCTCCGCGAAAATCACCGCGCGTTCAACGACGTCCTTTTTCGGCCGCGCAATGCTGTCGCCTTCGACAAATGCGATCTCAGCGTCCGCGTTCTCGGCGACGATCTCTCCTTTGCAGCTTTGCTTGCGCCTGTTGGCTACAGCCGACTGATCCATCCCGGCGGAGAGGTTGACGCCGCCCAAGCCGCTGGTCAAGCGGGCACCGGCTACATCCTCTCCACCATTTCCGGCCACAAACTGGAAAACGTGAAAGCCGCCACGAAGGGCCCCGTGTGGTATCAACTCTATTTGTTGGGGGGCCGAGCCGCGGCCGAAAGCAGCATCGACCGCGCGCGCCGCGCCGGTTTCTCGGCGTTGGTCATCACCGTGGACACGCCCGTCGCCGGAATGCGCGAGCGCGATCCCCGCAACGGCATGAAGCAGCTTCTCGGCAGCTCGCTTCTCGCCAAGCTCCCCTTTTTTCCGCAATTTCTCGCGCATCCTCGCTGGCTCGCCGCGTTTCTTGCCGATGGCGGCGTCCCCAAACTTGAAAACGTCACCACCCCCGATGGACAGCCTATGCAGTTGGTGGATGTCGCTTCTGCTCTCGCCGACGCCGCTGTCAGCTGGGACGACTTGCGCTGGGTTCGGAAGGTCTGGCCCGGCCCGATCATCGTGAAAGGCCTGCTCACGGGAGACGACGCGCGCCGCGCCGTGGATGAAGGCGTTGCCGCCGTGATCGTCTCCAACCACGGCGGGCGCCAACTCGATTCCGTCTATCCCACCATCCGCGCGCTTCCCGAAATCGTCGCCGCCGTCAACGGCCGCACCGAAGTCCTGATGGACGGCGGCATCCGCCGCGGTGGCGACATCGTGAAAGCCATCTGCCTCGGCGCCCGTGCCGTCCTCATCGGCCGCGCCTACGCCTACGGCATGGCCGTCGCCGGTTATCCCGGCGTCGTCCGCGCTCTCGAAATCCTCCGCGCCGACGTCGATCGCACCCTCCGCCTCCTCGGCTGCCCCTCCATCGCCGCCCTCGACGCTTCCTACGTAGACTTCCCCCAATCCTGGCGCAGGTAAGCGGTAAATAGTGATTGGTAGGACCAGACTGCCCCCTCCCCCGGTTTTTTGCACGAGAGTGCACAAGCGATTGGAGAAACAGGGGATGGAACGGATATGGAAAATAAAAGAGTGTGGAAGTGATTGAAAAGGAAGAGAGCGGAGCGCGTGTTTTGCCGGAAAAGAGCGAAGGAAGTTGTTACAGCTTAATTGCTCCCCGCCTTCGCGACCGCGCTTGTTGCCACGACTGGACTTCTGCTCCCCGGCAGCTGGCTATCCTCCGGCAAACCGCCGAGCGCCTTGTACAGCGCCACCACGGAAACAAACACGTCGCCTTCGACTTGCGCCAGGTTGTCTTCAGCCTGCAATTGCACGCGCTCCGCGTCCAGCAATTGCAGGAAATCGATCACGCCTTCGCGGTAGCGGTCCCGCGCAATATCCGCCGCCCGCTTGCTCTCGCGCGCCTGGTCGTTCAGCTTGATTAGCTTTTCCTGATTCGCGTGATAGCTGATCAGCGCGTTCTCGGTCTCTTCCAGCGCGCCCAGCACGGTCTGTTCATACTGCGCGTAATTTTCCTGGGTCACCGCTGACGACTGCCTGACGCGCGCCTTGAACCGCCAATAGTCCAGCGCCGGCCACGAAATCGACGGCGTAAAGCTCCACGCCTCCGAGTCCGACTGGAAAAATAAATCTCCGCGTCCCGCGATGAATCCGAGGAACCCCCCAAACGTCACATGCGGGAAAAGGTCGGCCACCGCCGATCCCTGCAACTCCGTCGCCTGTGCCAGGCGCCGCTCCGCCGCCTGCACATCAGGCCGGCGCCGCAGCAATTCGTTTGGATCGCCGATCGGCAGTGCCTTCGTGATCGGGGCATACTCGCGCGCCGAGAGATCGGCGGAAAGCTCGCCGGGCCGCGTCGCCGTCAGCACGGCAATTCGGTTCTGATACATCAAAATGGCCGCGTTGATATCGGGGATCGTCGCCGCCGTTTGCGCCACACGCGCCGCCGCGCTGGCCACGTCCTGCTCTTCGCCGACGCCCGCATCGCGCCGCACTTCTGTCCACTTCAGCGTGTCCTGCTGGTTCACCAAGCTCCGCTCCGCCACCGCGAGCCGCCATTGCGCACCGCGCAGCAGAAAATAGTTTCGCGCCACTTCCGCGGCCACGCTCACCTGCACGTCGCGAAGGTTCGCGTGAAAAGCCTGATCCTGCGCGGCCGCCGCTCCCACCTGATGGCGCACGCGCCCAAAGACGTCCAGTTCCCAGAACGCGTCGAAACCCGCCTGGTAGGTCTTGATGTTGATCGGCGTGTTCGTAAATCCGGGAAAAACTTCCCGGCTCTGCGTGTACGACGCCGTGCTCGAGATCGTCGGATACTTGTCCAGCTTGCGCTCGTCGTAGATAGCTCGCGATTGCGCCAGCCGTGCCCGGGCCACTTCGATGTCCCAGTTCGAACGCAAAGCGGAATCCACCAGGCTGTTCAAAACCGGATCATCAAATTGCCCCCACCACTTTCCATCGAATTTCTCTTGCGTAATTTCCGATGGCTGGGCCTGGTGAAGTTTCACTTCCGCCGGATTGGGCGCCTTGTAGTGCGGTCCCACAGAGCATCCCGAAAGTGCCGCGACGATTGCGAGTAGCGCAATGGAAATTCTTCGCATCGATTACGCCTCCGCCTTTTCCGGCTCGCCAAGCTTTCCGGCTTGCGTAATCGTCTTCACTTCTTTGCCCTCCACCAATCGCTGTACCACCACATAGAAAACCGGCGTCAGCAACAACCCGAAGAACGTCACCCCGAGCATTCCGAAGAACACCGCCACGCCGATCGCTTGCCGCATTTCCGACCCCGCGCCCGAGGAAAGCACCAGCGGCACCACGCCCATCGTGAACGCCAGCGACGTCATCAGAATCGGCCGCAAGCGCAGGCGGCACGCTTCCAGAACGGCTTCGAACCGGTTCATCCCTCCATGCTGCTTCTCGCCCCCAAACTCCACGATCAGAATCGCGTTCTTGCACGCCAGCCCCACCAGCACGATCAGGCTGATCTGGGTGAACACGTTGTTGTCACCCTTCAATAGCCACACGCCCGCAATCGCGGAGAGCAGGGTCATCGGCACGATCAAAATCACCACCAGCGGCAGCGACCAGCTTTCGTATTGCGCTGCCAGCACCAGGTACACCAGCAGCACCGATAGCGGAAAAATGTAAACCATCGTGTTGCCCGCCAGGATCCGCTGGTACGTCAGTTCCGTCCATTCGAACCGCATTCCGTTCGGCAGGTTCTGATTCAAAATGTTTGTAATCGCGGCTTCGGATTGCCCGGAACTGTAGCCAGGCCCCGCCGCGCCGTTGATTTCCGCCGCGGGGAATCCGTTGTAGTGCATCACGCGGTCCGGCCCGTAGGTCGAGCGCACCGTCACCACCGAGCCCAGCGGAATCATTTCTCCCGCCGCGTTTCTGGTTCTCAGCTTGACGATGTCTTCCGGCTGCAATCGGTAACTCGATTCCGCCTGCGCGTTCACCTGATAGGTTCGCCCAAAACGGTTGAAGTCGTTCACGTACAGCGCGCCGAGATACACCTGCAGGGTCTCGAACACATCATCCAAGCTGATGCCGTAGGTTTTCGCCTTGTCGCGGTCCACGTGTGCGTCAATCTGCGGCACGTTCACGTCAAAGCTCGAAAACAACCCGCCGAGCGCCGGTGTCTGATAGCCCTTGCCGATCGCCGCCGTCGTTTCTTTGTACAGAGGTTCCAACCCGAGTCCCGCGCGGTCTTCCACATACAATTTGAATCCGCCCACCGTTCCGAGCCCCTGCACCGGTGGCGGCGGGAAAATGGCCACGAAGGCTTCCTGAATCCCGGAAAATTTCTCGTTCAACTGTTTCGTGATCGCCAGTCCGGAGAGGTTCTTAGTGGTCCGCTGCTCAAACGGCTTCAGGCCCACGAAAACAATTCCGGAGTTGGGGCTGTTGGTGAAGCCGTTGATCGAAAGCCCGGGAAATTCAATCGCGTCCTGCACGCCCGGATGCGCAAGTGCGATGTCGGAAAGTTCGCGCATCACCGCCTCCGTGCGGTCCAGCGTCGCGCCGTTCGGCAGCTGCGCGAACGCAACCAGGTATTGTTTGTCCTGCGTCGGCACGAACCCGCTCGGCACCTTGCTGAAGCCAATGCCGGTCAGCGCGATCAAGCCGGCATAAATCACCAGCGCGATACCGGTTGAACGGATCGCGTGCCCCACAAATGTTCCATACTTGCCGGACGCCCACGCAAAAAACTTGTTGAAGCCGCGGAAAAACCACCCGAACGCGAAGTCCAGCACCCGTGAAAATTTGTCCTTTTTCGCTTCACGTGATTGCAAGAGCAGCGCCGCCAGCGCCGGGCTCAAGCTCAGCGAATTGAACGCCGAAATCACCGTTGAAATCGCAATTGTCAGCGCAAACTGTTTGTAGAATTGCCCCGAAAGCCCCACGATGAATGCGGTCGGCACGAACACCGCGCACAGCACTAGCGCGATCGCGATGATCGGCCCGCTCACCTCCGCCATGGCCCGCTGCGTCGCTTCCCTCGGCTGCAAGCCCAGTTCCAGGTTTCGTTCGACGTTTTCCACCACCACGATCGCGTCATCCACCACAATGCCGATCGCCAGCACCAGTCCAAACAGCGAAAGCGTATTCAGCGTAAATCCCAGCGCCAGCATGATCGCAAACGTGCCCACCAGCGATACCGGCAGCGCCAGCAACGGAATGATCGAAGCGCGCCATGTCTGCAGGAAGATCAACACCACCAGCACCACAAGAATCAGCGCTTCCACAAACGTGTGGCCCACGGCTTCGATCGACTGCCTCACGAACACCGTCGGGTCATAAACGATTTTGTAGTCCAGTCCTTCAGGGAACTGCGTTTTCAACCGCGCCATCGTCTCGCGTACCTGCTGCGAAGTTTCGAGCGCGTTCGACCCCGGCCGCTGCGAAATGGGAATCGCCACCGCCGGCTCGTTGTTCAGCAGGCTCCGCAACGCGTAGGTGCTGGCGCCCAGTTCCACCCGCCCCAAATCGCGGATGCGCGTGATCTGCGGCGCCGCGCGAACAATGATATTTCCGAACTCTTCCTCCGTCGTCAGCCGCCCCTGCGTATTCACCAACAACTGAAACGCGTTTTTCCCATTGTCCACCGGCGGCGCGCCGAGCACGCCCGCGGCCACCTGCACGTTCTGCTCGCGGATCGCCCGCACCACGTCCGTCGCCGTCAGGTTGTGCGACGCCAGCTTGTTCGGGTCCAGCCACACCCGCATGCTGAAATCGCCGGCGCCAAAAATCTGCACGTTGCCCACGCCCTGCAGCCGCGAAAGCTCATCCTTAACTTGCAGCACCGCATAATTCGCCAGGTACAGCATGTTGTAGCGCTTGTCCGGCGAAATCAGGTGGACCACCATCAACAAGTCCGGCGAAGTTTTCTCCGTGGTTACGCCCAGCCGCTGCACTTCCTGCGGCAAGCGCGGCAAAGTCTGCGACACCCGGTTCTGCACCTGTACTTGCGCCTTGTCCAGGTCCGTCCCGATGCGGAAGGTGATCGTCAGCGTCATCACGCCGTCGGCCGTCGCCTGCGAAAACATATACAGCATGTCTTCCACGCCGGTGATGGATTGCTCCAGCGGCGAAGCCACCGTGTCGGCAATCACCGTCGGGTTTGCGCCGGGATACGTCGTCCGCACCACTACCGTCGGCGGCACAACCTCCGGATATTCGCTGATCGGCAGCTTCAGGAACGCCAGCGCGCCGATGATAGTGATCACGATCGAGACCACCGCGGCAAAAATAGGTCGGTCAATAAAAAACTCTGCAATTTTCATGGGATGCCTTTTGTCTTAGTTGCCCTGCATCACTTGCCGGAGGCGCCTTGCCTCTTCGCACTCGCGTCGTCATTCACGCCTGATGGCGAAGACAATTGCGCGCTGCCCATCGGCACCTGCTTTGGCGTCACGTTCATTCCTGGCCGCACGCGCTGCAGGCCATTCACGACCACCACGTCACCTTCGTGCAGTCCATCGCGCACCACGCGCAATCCGTTCACGACGGGCCCCAGCGTCACGGGGCGGTAAGCAACTGCGTTATTCGCGTCCACCACCAGCACAAATTTCTGGTTCAGGTCCGTTCCGACCGCCGCGTCGTCAATCTGGCAGCCGCGAATCGTTTCGCCGCCCGCCAGCTTCAATCGCGCAAACAATCCCGACGTCAGCGACAAATCTTTGTTGTTGAAGACTCCGCGCGCGCGGATCGTGCCCGTCGTCGGGTTCACCTGGTTATCGATAAAATTGACTACGCCCTTGTGCGGAAAATCTTCTTCTCCCGCCAGCCCCAGATAAATCGGACCGTTCGCTTCGCCGTTCGTGCCTTTCTTTCCGGCGCGCGCCAGCTTTCCGTACCTCAAATAGGTTTGCTCGTCGGCATCAAAATACGCATACACCGGATCCAGCGAAACCACCGTCGTCAGCAAAGTCGCCGGCCCGCCGCCTCCGCTCGTCACCAGGTTTCCGCGCGTCACTTCCGCGCGGCTCACCCGGCCTGTGATTGGCGAAACGATGTGCGTAAACTCCAGGTTCAGCTCCGCGCCGCGCAGCGAAGCCTCCACAGAGGCCACCTGCGCTTCAGCCTCAGCCCGCGCCGAATTGCGCCGGTCGTATTCCTCCACCGACATCCCGTTGTTGTTATGCAGCCGCTCGGCGCGAGCAAAATCGCTCTGGCTGCGTGCCAACTGCGCCTTCGCCCGTTCCAGTTCCGCTTTCAGCCGGTCCGCTTCCGCCTGAAATGGCCGCGGATCAATCGTGAACAGCAAATCGCCCTTCTGGACGATCGCGCCTTCCTGGAAATGCACGCTATTCAGTTGCCCTGAAACTCGCGGACGGATCTCCACGTGATCCACCGCCTCCAAGCGTCCAGTAAATTCATCGGTCTCGATTACCGGCTTGCATTCCACCTTTGCCACCGTCACTTGCGGTGCCGGCGGCTTCGTCATTGGAGCAGACTTCGTGTCGCATCCACTGATAAGCAGCACCAGCGAAGCAAGTAACGCGGAACCTGCAACCAACCCAGCGAACTGGCTTGTTCCGCGGAGTGAGATCGTGCTCGGATCGAACCCGTTCTTTGACCTATACATACCCCTGGTCTCCCTAAAATATTTTGGTCCTCTGACTTACCAACGCCACACCGGGCAAGGCGTCGTAAGCACCGCACTTGGGCGCTCTCGGAAAAATCCGATTTTCGTTCGATGCCGGGGGGCGAAAGTTAGATACTTATCTAAATGCTCGTTTTCGGCCGTCTGCCCGCAAATGGGCGCTTGCGAGCCATCAATATTTTCCTCGGCTGAACTCAAATTCTCAATTCAGCACCCAGAGCCGCCCGTTCCATGCACGTTCCACGAAGAATCAGATGCAATTTGAACTGTAGCCCTGAGGCAAGCGTGATTTTTGTAAATAAATGTGATTTTTTCAGGTGAACGCGATTTTTGATGGTGGTGAAAAAATGGTGCCCGGGGTGGGAGTCGAACCGCTGACGCCATTGAAGAAGCGCAAGTTGTTGATTCAACGACGCGGCAAAAACCACAAAACCCGTGATTCCGCTAGACCGGGGTACGCCGCGGGTACACGGATGTCGTCCAATTTAACAAATCCATCAGCCTATTTCCCAAAGAGCTTCAAGTTGCTTGCGCAAAATAGCCGAGCGTCATCCGACAATCGCATATCCTCACTCCCTTGTGCCCAAAATTGCCGCGCTGCGTCGCGTGCGTGCTCCCAAACATCCAACGTATTCGCAGTGGCGTGCGGCAACATGAATTCGCGCGGTGGCACTTGCGCATCGCCCGTGGGCGCATACAGCATTGAGACTTGGTCGAATGCCGGAGCTAGAGGCAAACGAGAGCCTTCTGCAAAGAACAGTATGTTGTACTGATGCCGATCCGTGTTTGCGATAAGTGCTCCAAACGCATCAAGCCAGCATAACCGCCGGGCATCTTCATCACTCAAACGCCCTGCCTCTTTGAGTGCCACGGCCGCGCGTGCCCACGAGTCGGCCAGATCGTCGTGAACAGCCGCGAGACTTATGACTGCAATCCTCCCGCGCATCCCTAGACGATCAAATCGCTCGCTCTCCAGAAACCAATAATCAGGCGTTTCGATGACGTTTGTATCCGCCGCCGGAATGCCATGTGACGCTACAACTTGCAACGCGATTCCTTCTAGGATCAGCAGATCGCACCAGCGCCTGGCGGCCATGTCCCCGATTCCTCCACGGCCAGCAAATTTGACGAGCATATGCTGGTTGCCAACTAGCGCGCCGAATTTCGGTCGCTCTCCCCCTGCCGAGGAACCCGGCGGATGTCCTGCGATGGTTGCCTCTGCAAGAGCCGGGTAATCGTCGCGGCTTCTGGAAATGGGCTCAATCCCCTGCCATCGAGCGAATGATTCTTCGCCGACAATCAAATTGCCCGGTAAGTCTTCTCCCCGTCGAGACGTCGCCAGCAAAATGTGATGATCAGACCAGTCCGATAATCGGGGCGGTAGCCTGAGATCGGCATGGAGGGCCGCGAAATGTCCGCCCAAGAAGCCTGAGGGGCGAGCGTCAGCCAATTCGGGAGGAAGCCCACTCACGACTGTGCCCATGGGCATCCAGGCCGTCTGATGAGCGGCAAGCGTAATGAGTTCTCCCGCAGAGACTGCTGCGGCAGATTCGGTTATTCGGAACAGAGGAAACCGTGCACTTTCCAGATTCGGCCATACCTGACGCCAGCCGTATTGCGTCGCCCTGCCTCGACCAATCCGCAGGATCTCCGGTCCAGTTTCTCTCACCTTGCGCATGAGGGTCGAGGCCGATACACCTAGTCGCTCCCGGAGGTCGGGGGCGGACAATACACCACGGTCCAGTTCGCCAATAACGCCGCTAGCCATGAAATGATTATACGCCAGAATTTGAGTTTCTTTCTCCTTTATTGTAAGCTATTTAGCTATCGATGCGAGACGATTGATGAAATGATTTGTGAAACGATTTACTCCATGATTCGTACGTCGAGGAAGGGCACCGAGAAAGCGCGGAACTCAACCACTCATTCGACGAGCTAATCGCGGGCCTAGCGAAACTGGAGTCCGTTCCATTCTTGCAACGTGATCTCATTCAGCTTCCGGTCTTTTGGAATGCTGCCACCCGTGCCCAGGCGAACGTCCCGAAAACATGCTGCGAAGCTGCGTGCTTTTCCCCCAGTGCCTATTTCCAACCACGAACAAGACCCGTTCAAGATGATGTCTTTGCATTCCTATCCTCCATTCGCCCGGTCATGATATCTTTGCCGCTTTCTCAAGATCGTCGTGCTCGAATGCCGACGCCATCCTGTCGATTTCCGCGTCCTTGATGCCCATTTGCTTGGCGACAGAGCGCCATTTCGAAACCGCGCGGCCCGTTTGCCTGGCGATTTTTCGGGCAGCTGAAGCGTCGAGCTCAAAATATTCGGCAACTTCCATCGCAAGTTCGAGAGATGCTGTGCCGTCGTCCTCGTTGATAGAGGTGGTCAGGACGCGCGGCTTGATGTCGACCGGAACGGGATTGAGGTCGTACGCCGGCGAGAGCCGCCAGCCATCGGGCCCTTCGTACAAAA